>Ga0207647_10004418_pt1 | contig 10425 bp, 12 predicted proteins | sample KBSCornC2_FD_184295 | JGI IMG/M metagenome (GOLD analysis project Ga0207647, IMG submission 184295) | Corn rhizosphere microbial communities from Kellogg Biological Station, Michigan, USA - C2 (SPAdes) (version 2) | ecosystem: Host-associated > Plants > Roots > Rhizosphere ...
CTGAGGATATCGCCGAATCCCGGTATCGCCGGCCCGGCCATCGCCATCATGGTATCGGTGCAACTTGCGTGACCGCAGTGCCAGCTGGCAAAAGGCCGGGTGGAAATCGTTCGATCCTGCCAGCAAACCCTATGGCGCCGAAGAGGTCCGCAAGGAGCGACAGCTCTACGGCGGATCATTGCGCTAAGTGAGATCTCGACGGCCCGCTCCGGCGGGCCGTTTTTTTGTGCGCTACGCGTATAAATACCCGACCGCCTTGCCTTCGGTGCGCAGGGGACGGATGTCCTTGTGGGTGATGATTTGACCGGCGAGGCCGTCGATCTCGTCGCGCTGCGTCGGGGTCCAGCTGCGAAGGTCGTTCATGCCTTTGAGCAGGCCGAGCCGGAGGACCTGGGTGTTCTCACCGACGCCGACGAGGCTGACCGAGCTCTTGCCGGCGGTCACCACGTCGCCGGCAGAGAGTTCAAACGTCTCGCCGGACTTGTTCTTGAATTCGGCCGTGCCGCGGATGACGCGATAGATCACGACCTCGCCCTTGGCAAACGAGGCGCCGTCCACCGCCGCCGACGTGCTCTTCGGCAGCAGCGACTGGCCGGGCGGGTCGGTTGCGATGATGTGGCCGGTGACGAGATGCCCGCTCGGAATCTCGATGCCGATATCGCGCACATGGACCGGCATGGCCGATTTGACCGAGCCATCGATGAGCGGCTTGAACAGCGCATCCAGCGCTAGCGGGTCCTGAAGCCAGAAGCCTGCATCGACAGGACGATCATGCAGAGGATGGCTCCAGGCCACACGTGGCGTCTCGGCCTCGTTGATCTGGCTCGGACCGACGATGGTCGGGTTCGGAAAGGTGGTCGGATCGGTGATGAAGGCTTCGAGGAATTTGCCCGAATAGCCCATCGAGATCGGATCGGGCACCACCGTCTGCGGCGTCTTCAAATTCTCTTCGGTCGAGAGGCCCGACCAGGTGTAGAAGAGCTGGCGGTGCACGATCGCGCTTTGCAGCATCACCGCGCCCGGGCCGACACTGTAGAAGCGCCCGTCGTAGTCGAAGGTGAATGCGCCCGAGGTGACCAGCACGAGCTGAAAGCCGCCGGGCGGAAGATGAAGATGGAAATCGGTGGGGCCGGTGTCCGGGCGGTAGATCGGCAGATTGGTCGCGACTTCGTGCAGCAGGAAGGTTTCGTTGTTGGCGTGAAAGCCCTCGTTGGCGCGATTGTAGAGGGCTTGCGGCCGGTAGGTCGCCTCAAACTTCGCATTCTTGTCGCGGTCGATCGCGACGAAGTCCTGATCGTTCAGGCGAAGGGGCGTGCCATTCGGACGGGTGAGGCCGGTGAATTTGAGATCGCCCGCAGCATGCACGTTCATGGCATTCTCCGATCTGATCCGCTCGTCCCGACTGCCCTGGTGGCGAGGGCGGGGACTTGGGGCCTGATGCGGCTCTGCGAATTTTGGGCCAGTTCGGTTGCGGAGCAGCAAGTCGCCTCCGCGGCTCGGGATGGCGAGCCCGGGTAGCAGAAAATCCAGTGGTTCCGCCGAAGGTTAGACCGCGCGTTGCGCGCGATTGCCCGACCGTCCTGCCGAACCTCGCGATCTCGCGAAGGTGACCCGAATTGTCTAATTTGTCGGCAAGCCCTGACGGGCAGCGTGCAGGGCATGGCTGCTCCCAGGCGCAACCGCGGAACGCATTCGGCTCGGCGGGATTAGGCGTCCTAGGTTGCCTTTTTGAACCGAGACAGCAGTTCTCGTCCGGCGCTAACCCGGGAGTTTCCATGCAAGACGGCTACGCAAGGCCGCAGGAGGCCGCCCGCTACATTGCGGAGATCTGCACCGAGCTGCGCGAGATCGCGCATACGGCCGGACTTTCATTCCTGGCTCACCTGCTCAGCATGGTGATCCTGCAAGCCGGAAGGCATTGCAGCACCGAGGCACAGGAATTCCGCAAGACGTCCGAAGCCGCTCATTCGAACGACTGAAGCGCGCTCCGTTCGGGCTTGCCGGAGGGGCTGTCCGCCCACTTCGCCATTTCCATGGTTCGCGCATCGACACCTTCGCACCAGAAGCAGCTTGATTCTGTGGCGCCCTTCTCGGACAGGATGGGCACCAGGCCGTGGCCGCAGCCGGCGCAACAGGTGATGTCGGTCATGCATTTCTCCAAGACTCTGTACAGGACTCTGTACAAGACACAGCAAATTCCGGAATGCCGTTATCGTTCCCAAGGCTTGCGCGGAGGCTATGTCGATGCAGAAGCGGTGCGTCCGACCAGAGCGCCCGTTCCTGATATCGTCGATGTAGCAATCCATTGTGACACGGCCGCGATGTCGTTGCCGCTTTCACGGTAGGCGCGAAGCTGGAATTCCGCCGAGCTGCCGCGTTCCACGATGGTGCGGCAATGCTCGACCTCGGACGCGCAATTCAGCGCATCCGCGTCCTCGGCGATGCCGTCGATCAGGCGGGAGAGCAGCTCCGAGATGGTGACCGGCCCGTCCTTCGAGGCAAAAATGCAATCGGTGCCGTAGCGCTGGGCGCGCCATTTGTTCTCGACCGCGATCGCGCGCTCGACGACCGTGACCTCTTTCGACAGATGGGGGCGCCGATACAGACGCCGCGTCAGGCAGCGATAGAGCGAGGCAATGGCAACGGCGTCGTCGACGAAGGTGCAGGTGTCGGGCGCGCGAAGCTCGAGGGTCGGATGCTTCATGGAAGGGCGCATCGCCCACCAGATGTGACTCTCGTCAGGGATCACGCCGGAGCGCTGCAATGCGCCGACATACTCGTCGTAATCATACCTGCTCTCGAACAGTTCGGGCAGACCGGTGCGCGGCAGCTCGGAATAGGCCGCCAGGCGGTAGCCCTTCAGGCCCGTCTTGTGCGAGTTCCAGAACGGGGAGGATGCCGACAGCGCGATGAACAGCGGCAGATGCGGCAGCATCGCCCGCATCACCGCCATGCGCTTCTCGGGATCGGGCAGCTGGACGTGCACATGCATGCCGCACATCATGTTGCGGTGGCCGATGCTGCGCAGATCCTCGATCATCTCCTCGTAGCGCGGCTTCGGGCTCGGTTGTGACATGCGCCAGACGGCGGTCGGATGGGTGCCGCAGGCCATGATCACGAAGCCGTACTGGGCGGCAACGTTCGCGACTTCGCGGCGGAGAAAGCGGAGCTCTTCGCGCGCGTCGTTGACGTCGACGTGAACGTTGGTGGCGACCTCGAGCTGGGATTGCAGCATCTCCCGCATGGCCTGGCCGCCGGTCGACCAGTTCGCCGACTCGAACAGCTCGTTGGGAGTCTGGATCGCGACCTCCAGGCTGCGCCGATCGGCGAGGAAGTATTCCTCCTCGATGCCGAATGAATATTCGGCGGCCTTGCCGCGACCGCCGGCCGAGCGAATGACGAGGTGCTGCTTGTCGTCGGAAGAATCGAGACGCAGCAATTTCAAAACGTCCGAAGTAAATGTCATCGTGCCACCCGGCGAAGGCATTACCTGCGGACAATAATCCTCCTGGCGGGGGCGGGTTCCGCGTCGGACCCGCTGGAAATTGCAAGGTTGAACGGAACAATTTTCGCGCTTTCGGACGCGCGCGCGATCAGGGCGTGATTCGGCGGCACCTCGGTCCAGTCCGATTCCTTGTCGAACGGCTCGGACACGACAATGACCTGGCCGCCGGCCTCGCGGAAATAGAGCGTGTTGGCGGCATCATTGACCGCAACGCGAAACGCATAGAGATCCCTGCCGTTGGCGATCGCGCTGGTGAAGCGCAGCCGCTCGCGAAGCTGGCCTTCATTGACGAGACCGACGAGCGATTGCAGCACGGCTTGCGTTGCGCCAAGCGGGTCGTTGTCGAGGCCGGCGCCCATGATGGCGAGGAACACGGCTTCGGAGTCGGTCGTCCCCAATCGCGACGGATAAAAGGCATCCGGGATCAGCGCCTCGACCTTGCGCCGCAGCCGGTTCCAGCTGCCGACGAATCCGTTGTGCATGAACATCCACTGGCCGCAGGCGAAGGGATGACAGTTCTGCCGCGTCACGGCCGTGCCGGTGGCGGCGCGCACATGGGCGAAGAAGAGGTGCGAGCGCAGATGACGGCAGAGGTAGCGCAAGTTTTCATCCGACCAGGCGGGGCGCGTTTCACGGTAGAGGCCGGGCTCGGGATGCTCGCCATACCAGCCGAGCCCGAACCCGTCGCCATTCGAGCCCGCGGTGGACTGGAGCGAGCGGATGCTCTGCGCGATCAGCGAATGCTCGGGCTCGGTGACATAAGGTTCGAACGAGGTGGTCTCGCCCCGGTATGCGATCCAGCGGCACATGAGGTTTCCTTGGGGCTTCCTGTCAGGCGGAAGATGCATTGTGAGGTGCACCAACAAGCCCGACAGCAGGATGGTTCCGGGCACGGATGCCGGGAACAGAAGCTGCCCTCAGATCGGAAGCGGGATCAGACGTGCGGCCTCGCGATCGTGCGGGTTCTCGCTCGCCGCAAGCCCCTGCGCGACGCCGACACGGTCGGCCTCGGGGCGGTTCTGGCTCATCTTGCGCTTGCCCTCGAACCGCACGACGGGAATGCGCACGCCGACGATCCCGCGCAACTGCGCGGCGATGAAATCGGCGGGCGCATCACCGACGGCCCAGGGTTTGGCGCGCGCGCCTTCGTGTCTGTTCGTGAGCCGCGTGACCGCATCGAGCAGGCGCTCCGTCTCCCAAAAGAACTCGACCGGGCCATAGGCATGCACGGCAACGTAGTTCCAGGTCGGTACGACCTTTCCGGTTTCCTGCTTGGTCGCGTACCAGGACGGGGTCACATAGGCGTCGGGACCGCCGAAGATCGCCAGCGCGTCTCCGATCGGTGGCAGCTTCCATTGCGGGTTGGCCTTCGCCACATGTCCGTACAGCACGCCATGCTCGCCTTCGCTCTCGTCGAGAAAGAGCGGCAAGGGGGTGGCGACCGGGCCCTCGGCGGTGGCCGTCACCAGGCTGGCGAGGCGGGCGCCGCGGATGGTCGCCCGGATGCTCTCGATGTCGTCGTCCCTGAAGGCGGGGGGAATGTACATGGCGTGTCTCCGTATCAGGTCCCGAGATAATCGGAATCTGGCCTACGAGAAACTGCCAGTTCCTAACGATTTCATCAGTCCAGTTCATCGACGGCTTGCGCAAGAAGCTTGCAGCCGCGCTCGATCTGCGCGGTCTCCAGCGCCGAATAGCCCATGACGAGGCCGAGCGGCTTCCGCGCTCGACTACGGCCGGTCGAGCGGCCGTCGAACAGCGCGGAAACGGGATAGATGCCCACGCCCTTTGCGCGGGCCGCCTGGACCAACGCATCCTCGCGCTTCTGCGAAAGGCCATCGAACCACGCCACCACGTGCAGGCCTGCGGCCGTGCCCTCGATCCGGACGCGATCTCCGAACCGGCGGCGCAGCGCACCGAGCAGCGCCTGCTGGCGCTCGGCGTTGCGCCGGCGCACGCGCCTGACATGGCTGTCGTAAGCGCCGCTTTCGAGCATCGCGGCGAGGGCGTCCTGTTCGGCCAATGACGTGTGCCGGTCCATGATCTGCTTGGCGGCGGCGAACAGGGATCGCAGCTCCGCGGGCACGACCAGATAACCGATCCGCAAGGTCGGAGAGAGCGTCTTGGAGACGGTCCCGAGATAGATCACGTTGTCGCTGCCCTCCAGCGCATGCAGCGGCGGGATCGGCCTGGTGTCGTAGCGGTATTCGCTGTCGTAGTCGTCCTCGATCACATAGGCGTCGGCTTTCCTGGCCCAGGCGAGCAATTGGTGCCGGCGTCCGATCGGCATGACGCCGCCCAGCGGATATTGATGCGACGGCGTCACGTAGACGAGGCGGGCCTCGATGCCGTCGAGCCGTTCCGTCTGAAGGCCCTCCGCGTCGACCGGGATTGGCACCGTTTCGGCGCCGGTTGCCGCGAATGTGTACCGGGCCATCAGGTAGCCGGGATCCTCCATCACGAAGCGGTCGCCGGCGTCGAGCAGCAGGCGCGCACAGATGTCGAGGCCTTGCTGCGAGCCGTTCACGACGATGATCTGGTCCGTTTCGCAGCGGACGCTGCGCGATCGCCACAGATAGGCCTGAAGCGCGGTCCGCAGCCGCAGCGAACCGCAGGGGTCGTCATAGGCGAGCCGTTCTGGCTTGCGCGCCATAGCCGCCGTCACCGCCTTCTTCCATGCCAGCAGCGGGAAGTCCGACGGCGAGAGCTCGCCGTAGCGGAAGTTCGCAATGAGCCCGCGTGGCGGCTCGGTCCAGCGCGGCGGGTCATGCCGCAGCCGCTCGCCGAATGCCGACAGCCGCGCCTTGCGCGCCGACGACCGGGACGCAGTGCGCGTGCGTCCGCGCGCGACGACGGCACGGGCAACGCGCGGCCGTGCGCCATGGCGGGTCTCGATGAAACCTTCGGCCGCGAGCTGCTCGTAGGCGACCGTGACGGTCGAACGCGCCACGCCCAGCTCGCCGGCAAGCGCGCGCGAGGACGGCAACAGCCCGTCCGCCCCGTACACAAGCGACATGATCTGATCCCTCAGCGCCTCGTAGATCTGGCGCGCGCCCACGCGGCCGGCACTACGGCCGGGATTCGTCTTCATCTGGATCATCCACATTCCAGGCCGGCATTCGCCCGGACGGACGATGTCGGAATGTGGTTCTAATCCTGTTCACCGAGAGTTTCGACGTAAGCCTTGCCGTGGGGATAAAAATACTCCTTGCGGCAATGCTCCCAGAGCTCCTCGAGTCCCGGCGCCGTGTCAGTCCGCATCAAGCTCTCCCATGTCTATCGCAAATGTGCTGATACCTTCACAGATCGATCACGACGTCGCTTTGCGGGCGTGAACAGCAGATCAGGACATTGCCGTCCGCGGGCGGGTCGAGCGGGTCGGGTGCGTAGCTGACCTCTCCGGCCACGAGCCCGCTCTCGCAGTTGTGGCAAACCCCGGTCCGGCACGACCAGCGCACCGGGACGTCGCATGCTTCGGCCAGCTCGAGCAGGCTGGCATAGGATGGTCCCCAGTGGACGTTGAGGCCGCTGCGCGCGAATGACACCATCGGGCCCGAGCCAGATGCTCCGACCGGCACATGTACGGGTGTCCGCGGCGAAGCCGCGATGCCGGGGGTGAGCGATGGCCTGGCGCCGAACAGCTCGGTGTGGATGTGATCCGGCGCGACGCCCAACGCGGCAAGGCCGGCCGTGAGATCGCTCATGAAAGCGGCCGGTCCGCAGAGATAGTAGTCGCCGTCGCGCGGCACGTTGAGCCCCTGGAGCAGGCGCTGATCCAGATGTCCGGCGCTGTCGAAATCCGCTCCCGGACGATCGGCCGGATCGGGCGCGCTGAAGCAGACGTGGCTGTGATGGCGAGCGAGCCCGGCCAACAACTCGCACGCCTCGGCGGCGAACGCATGTTCGCGGCCGTTGCGCGCGCCGTGCAGCCACCAGACGTCTCGCATCGTCCCTTCCGCCGCGAGCGCGTGGAGCATGGCGAGCACCGGCGTCACGCCGATGCCGGCACTGAGCAAGACGACGGGCCGCGCATCCTGCCGGAGCGTGAAGCTGCCGCGTGGCGCGCCGACCTCGACGACGTCGCCAATTCGCAGCCCGTCGGCAATATAGAGGCTGGCCGCACCGTGCGCTTCCCGCTTGATGCTGATGCGATAGCACGCGGCATCCGACAGCGAGTAGCTGCGCGTGATCGCTTGTGCCGCAGAAGGCCCGAGCCGCACGACGACAAATTGACCGGGCAGGGCGGCGGCCGCGCGATGCCCGTCCGTGGGTTCGAGGATCAGTGACGTCACGTTGCCGCTTTCGGCGATCTTGTGCGAGACGCGAAACGGACGGAAGCCACGCCAGGCCGGAGGTGGGCTCGCCGCCGGGCCGAGCCCAGCGTTTCCTGCGGCGATCCTGCTTGCGCGCTGCTGCTCAAGCAGCGCCGCGAAGGAACGATTCCAGCCGCGGCTCAGCGCCGGAATCCGCAGCGCGCGCTCCAGGCGGTCGCGCGGGTGAGGGGGCAGGTAAAGCAGCGCGTTGATCTCGAACACGCTCATGCTTTCAGGACCGCTGGCGACCTGCGTGATCTCGTCACCGGCCTCCACGTCGCCTTCCTCGATCACGCGAAAATAGAAGCCGGGCCGGCCGTGCCTGACCAGCAGTGCGGGCATGTCCGGCTCGTCCATGCGAATGCCCAGCCGGTAGCAGGTGACGCGCGGCTGCGTCACCTCGAACAGGGCGGAGCCGATCCTGTAGCGGTCTCCGATGCACACGTTCGTGTCGGCGAGGCCTTCGACGGTGAAGTTCTCGCCGAATTGACCGTGGACGAGATTCGATCGCCCCAGATGTTCCTGCCAGTGCCGATAGGACTCGTCCTGGTAGACGAAGACGGCGCGCTGTTCGCCGCCATGGCCGGCCGTATCGCCCTGGCCATCACCGTCGATGTTGAGCCGGCGCACCCTGCGCGGGCCTTCGACGGGGGCCTTCCAGATGCCGGTATGGACGGTCTTGCCTTGCCAGGCGACATCTCGCGGCAGGCCGACATTGACGGAAAGCAGACGTGCCATCACAGTTTCCCCGACCCTGAGGTGCAACCCGATCCGACGGGTCGCCTGCAGGCTAATCTGCATCCAAATCGAATTGTTAGCTCGTTAGCCGTTGTTAGACGTTGCGAGGGAAGCCTTGCCGCCGGAGTCCTGCGTCATCAGATGAAGGCGGCGGGAGACGGTTTCATGCAGGATCGGAGATCGAGATGGACGATCGAGCCAGATTGGCGGCGCTCCAGCGCCATTGGGACGCTTCGGATGCGAATGATTTCGAGGCGGAGCATGACATCTATCGCGACGACGCCGTGCTCGACTACCCGCAATCGGGCGAGCGCATCCATGGCCGCCGGAACATTCAGGAAAGCCGTTTCGTGCAGCCGAATAGCAAGCGCTTCACGGTTCGGCGGATCATCGGCGGCGGCGATCTCTGGGTGAGCGAGTTCGTCTTGACATATGACGGCGTGCCGTCCTACGTCGTCAGCATCATGGAATTCCGCGACGGACTGGTGGCGCACGAAACGCAATATTTCGGCGACCGGTTCGATCCGTCACCGTCGCGCGCGCATCTTGTGGAGCGGGTGAATTGAAGGGGCGACGCTGTCGCCCACACTCCGTCATTGCGAGCGCAGCGAAGCAATCCAGAGTCTTTCCGCGGTGGGATTCTGGATTGCTTCGCTGCGCTCGCAATGACGATGTGGAAGCAGCTGCTGCCACCATAGTGTTCTCGTACCCCGGACGCAGCGCAGCGCTTGTTGGCGGTGCGCTGCAGAGCCGGGGCCCAAGTTGCAGCAGAATGCGTGGCCTCCTGGGTCCCGGCTCTGCGCAGCAGCGTTGCACGCTGCAGCGCGTCCGGGACACGAGCCGATGCTGAGCAGCTTCCATAGATAGCACCATGGAACCGATGCGGCGGCTGGTCGCAGTCGCCTCGCCTTGATTCCGACAGGCCCATCTTTATCTGTGAGCAGAACAAGAATCCGGGCCCCTCTGGCGAGGCCGCCGACGAATGTCGGCCAACCTCGCGATGTCGGATGACCTGTCCCGCGCGAATGCGATGGATCGGCCGATCGTCGGGCCTTCTCTGTTCCCTCCGACCCAATCGTCCCCATCGCAGCTCCGCGCGGCCATTTCGCAACGTTGAGGAGCATCGATGTCTGACGCCAAATACTCCAACCCGATCGAACTCGAGATTGCCGAACCGTCCAGCCTCAATGAGCAGGCTGCGGCGGCGCTGATCATCGCCGGCGCGCTTGTTGCGGTCGCCGACCGGCGCGTCTCGCCGGTCGAGCGCGACGAGGTGATCCGCTTCATCAGGGATCGCGGTTTGGCGCCGCATATCGGCGACGACCGATTGTTCGCGATGTTCGACGAGCTGGCGGAACGTTTGGAGGAGCCGGACTTTGCCAATGTGGTGATCGACACGCTGCGGCCGGTCTCGAACATGCCGCTCTCGTCCCATCTGATGGAGCTGTCGGAGCGCGTTGCGGCCGCGGACGAGGACGTGCATCCCCATGAGGTGCAGGCGATCAAGCTGCTGCGGCTGCTGACGCTGGTATTGCCGCGCGCCAAGCAGGTCGGACCGGGTGCGGCAGGCACCCTCCCAAAGGAGTGAGCATGAGCGCGACATCGGACGAGCGTACGACCGGAACCGCGGGCACCACCGGCCAGATGGCCGGCGGTGATCCGCGCCTTGACAGGCTCGTCCATCGTTTGCCGCCCCGCATGGGCGACACCGTCACCTATCTGCTCAAGCCGTCCAGCCGCTGGGTGAGGATTCCCTCCGGCGCGCTGCTCGTCGTCGGCGGCGTGTTCTCCTTCCTGCCGGTGCTCGGCGTCTGGATGCTGCCGCTCGGTCTCGCATTGCTCGCCGAAGACGTGCCTGCGTTGCGCTCG
>Ga0207647_10004422_pt1 | contig 10420 bp, 8 predicted proteins | sample KBSCornC2_FD_184295 | JGI IMG/M metagenome (GOLD analysis project Ga0207647, IMG submission 184295) | Corn rhizosphere microbial communities from Kellogg Biological Station, Michigan, USA - C2 (SPAdes) (version 2) | ecosystem: Host-associated > Plants > Roots > Rhizosphere ...
TTCCAGCTGCTTGTCCATATTCTCCTTGATCTTGTGCATCGGCACGTGGCCGGGGCCCTCGATCATCACCTGGCAATCGTGCGCCCAGGCTTTCTTCGTCAGCTCGCCTAACGTGTAGAGCTCCGCGAACTGGGCTTCGTCATTGGCATCGGCGGTGCTTCCGGGGCGGAGGCCGTCGCCCAATGAGAAGGCGATGTCATAGGCCTTCATGATCTCGCAAATCTCGTCGAAGCGCTCGTAGAGAAAGCTCTCGCGGTGGTGGGCGAGACACCATTTGGCCATGATCGAGCCGCCGCGGCTGACGATCCCGGTGACTCGCTTCGCGGTCAGCGGGACGTAGGGAAGACGCACCCCGGCGTGGATGGTGAAATAGTCGACGCCCTGCTCGGCCTGCTCGATCAAGGTGTCGCGGTAGATTTCCCAGGTGAGGTCCTCGGCGATCCCGCCGACCTTCTCCAGCGCCTGGTAGATGGGGACGGTGCCGATCGGCACGGGCGAGTTGCGGACGATCCATTCGCGCGTGTCGTGGATGTTGCGGCCGGTCGACAGGTCCATTACCGTGTCGGCGCCCCAGCGGATCGCCCACACCATCTTGTCGACCTCGGCCGCGACGTCGGAGGCGACGGCACTGTTGCCGATATTGGCGTTGATCTTGACCAGGAAATTTCGGCCGATCGCCATCGGCTCGGTCTCGGGATGGTTGATGTTCGAAGGGATGATCGCGCGGCCGCGGGCCACCTCGTCGCGGACGAACTCGGGGGTGACGAAGTCGGGGATGGCGGCGCCGAAGGATTCGCCGTCTCTTGGGCCGTCGCGGGCGGCGTTCAGCGCGGCTTCGCGGCCGAGGTTCTCGCGGTGGGCGACGTACTCCATCTCGGGCGTGACGATGCCCTTCCGGGCATAGTGCATCTGGGTGACGTTGGCGCCCGGACGGGCGCGGAGGACGCGCTTGCGCACGTTCGGGAAGGCCTGGACTCCGCCGCTCCGGTCGGGGCCGAGCTGGCCATTGTCCTCGGGCCGAACCTCTCTCGCGGAGACTTCCTCGACGTCGCCGCGGCTGCGGATCCATTTCGCACGGAGTTCGGGGAGGCCGGCCATGATGTCGATGCGGGCCTCAGGGTCGGTGTAAGGCCCGCTGGTGTCGTAAAGCACGACCGGCGGCTCGCCGGACGACGGCTCCAGATCGACGGCGCGCATCGCCACGCCGAGATCGCCGACATGGATCTTGCGCGAGCCGCGGATTGGGCCTGTGGTGACTTTGAGTTCGGTTCTGGCTGGCGCGTCGCCCACTTGGACTCTCCTTCTCCCTACGGCCGGATTAGCGGCATCAGGTTCGACGGGTCTCGGCGCGGATCGCCAATCTCAGCCGCGTGGCGGCTCCCCGGGGAAGACTCGTCCTTAGGCCTGGCGGACCGGGCGCGCTAGGCGGCGGGCGCCCTTATTTCCGTTTCTGCGCCGCCTGGAACTCCGCCGGAGTGACGACCCCGTCATGGTTGGCGTCGACCTTGTTGAATGTCGCGAGCTGCGGCGCCCGGAACTCGTCGATGCTGACCTTGCCGTCATGGTTGGTGTCGAGCCGCTGGAGCATCTGCTCGGGCGTCTCGGCGGTCTTGATCGGCGGCGCGGCGGCCAGGAACTCGTCGAGCGTGAGCTTGCCGTCCTTGTTGGTGTCGAGCTGGCGGAACTTGGCCTCGAGGTCCTGCCGGATCTTGGCGTTCGCCTGCTGCAGGTCGCGCTGCTGCGCGGCGACCAGCTCCTCGCGCGTGATCTTGCCGTCGTGGTTGGTGTCGACGGCGCCAAAGCGCGCGTCGATATTCTTGATATAGTCGGCGCGCGAGACGGGCTTGCCCTTTTGGGCGATGGCCGGGGCCGCAACAATCATCGCGGCAGATAAGACGAGAACAGCTTTCATGGGGATCGATCTCCTGCCGCCAGCCTAGGTCGCGTGGCGCTCGCCGCAAGTGACAAGTTGGAAGGAAGCAGGCAAATCTCGCCGACAATGAGCAACGATGCGCCTTGCCTGACGCACCTCGACCGCCTGGAGGCGGAGAGCATCTTCATCCTGCGCGAGACGGTCGCCGAGGCCGAAAAGCCGGTCATGCTCTTCTCGATGGGCAAGGATTCGGCGGTGATGCTTCACCTGGCCAAGAAGGCCTTCTTCCCCGGTCCGCTGCCCTTCCCCTTGCTCCATGTCGATACGACCTGGAAGTTCAGGGACATGTACGCGATGCGCGACAAGGTCGCGGCCGAGTCGGGGATCGAGTTGATCGTGTACCGGAACCCGGAGGCGCTCGATAAGGGCATCAACCCGTTCGATCATGGGCCGCTCCACACGGACATGTGGAAGACCGAGGGGCTGAAGCAGGCGCTCGACAAATATGGCTTCGACGCGGCGTTCGGCGGCGCCCGGCGCGACGAGGAGAAAAGCCGCGCCAAGGAGCGGGTGTTCAGCTTCCGCGACCGCAACCACCGCTGGGACCCGAAGCGGCAGCGGCCCGAGCTGTGGTCGCTCTACAATGCGCGCAAGAGCCGGGGCGAAAGCATGCGGGTCTTCCCGCTGTCCAATTGGACCGAGCTCGACGTCTGGGAATATATCTTGCGCGAGGGGATTGAGATCGTTCCGCTCTATTTCGCAGCGGAGCGTCCGACGGTGGAACGCGACGGCCTCATCCTGATGGTCGACGACGAACGGATGCGGCTACAGCCGGGCGAAGCGGTCGTGAGCCGCAAGGTGCGGTTCCGGACGCTCGGCTGCTACCCGCTCTCGGGCGCTATCGAGAGTGAGGCGGAGACGCTGGAAGAGATCATCGCCGAGATGCTGGCGAGCGCGACCAGCGAACGGGAAGGCCGCGCGATCGACCGCGATGCCGGAGCCTCGTCGATGGAGAAGAAAAAGCAGGAGGGCTATTTTTGAACCGCCCTTCGGACGTGAAGGCGTGGCTGGCCGAGCAGAGCCGAAAGGAGCTGCTGCGGTTCATCACCTGCGGAAGCGTCGACGACGGGAAGTCGACGCTGATCGGCCGGCTGCTTTACGAGACCCGGCAGATTTTCGACGACCAGCTCGCGGCGCTGGAAAGCGACAGCAGAAGACACGGCACCCAGGGCGAGGCGATCGACTTCGCGCTTCTGGTGGACGGGCTTTCGGCCGAACGCGAGCAGGGCATCACCATCGACGTTGCCTACCGCTACTTCGCGAGCGAGAAACGCAAGTACATCGTGGCCGATACGCCGGGGCACGAGCAATATACGCGCAACATGGTCACCGGCGCCTCGACCGCCGATGTCGCCGTGCTTCTGGTGGACGCGCGCAAGGGAGTGCTGACCCAGACCCGGCGCCATAGCTATCTCGCGCAGCTGCTGGGCATCCGCCACTTCGTCGTCGCGGTGAACAAGATGGACCTGGTCGATTACGACAGGGGCGCGTTCGACGCGATCACCGCCGACTTTCGCGCGTTCGGCGAGCGGATCGGAATTGATAACTGGGTCGCGGTCCCCGTCTCCGGCCTCAAGGGCGACAATGTTGTGAGCCGGAGCGCTGCGATGGGCTGGTACGATGGCCCGAGCCTTCTCCATCATCTCGACGCGGTCCCGCTCAGGACGTGCGCAAATTCCGAAAAGCCGCTGCGCATGGCGGTGCAGCTGGTCAGCCGCCCGAACCAGGATTTCCGGGGGTTCGCAGGTCAGATTGCCTCGGGCGCGGTGGCTCGGGGCGATGAGGTGCGCGTTCTTCCCTCGGGCAGGCAGAGTCGGGTCGAGCGGATCGTCACCGCGGACGGTGATTTGGCTCGAGCCGTCGCCGGCCAATCGGTGACTCTGACCTTCACCGAGGAGATTGATTGCTCGCGCGGCGACGTGATCGCAGCCCAATCCAATCCGCCCGAGGCCGCCGACCAGTTCGAAGCGACCATCGTGTGGATGGCCGACGAGCCGCTGCTTCCCGGGCGCGGCTATTGGCTGAAGCTCGGGACGCAAACGGTCACCGCCACGATCCAGGAGCCCAAGTACGAGATCAACGTTAACACGCTCGATCGCCTCGCCGCCAAGACGCTCGAGCTCAATGCGATCGGAGTTGCCGAGATCGCCACCGACCGCGAACTCGTGTTCGAGCCTTATGCGGTGGAAGGCTCAAGCCCGAACAGTGCGCGCAATAGCGTTTTGGGTGGTTTCATCCTGATCGACAAGCTGACGAACGCCACCGTCGGGTGCGGGATGCTGCACTTCGCCTTAAGACGGGCCCAGAACATCCATCGCCAGCATTTCGACGTCAGCCGCGAGACGCACGCCACCCTCAAGGGCCAAAGGGCGGCGGTGCTGTGGTTCACCGGCCTCTCCGGAGCCGGCAAGTCGACGATCGCCAACCTCGTCGAGAAGAAGCTCACCGCGCGCGGGCGACACACCTTCCTGCTCGACGGCGACAATGTGCGGCACGGGCTCAACCGCGACCTCGGCTTCACCGAGGCCGACCGGATCGAGAATATCCGACGGGTCGGGGAGGTCGCCCGGCTGATGGCTGACGCGGGGCTGATCGTGCTGACCGCCTTCATCTCGCCCTTCCGGGCCGAGCGGCACATGGTCCGGCGCATGATCCCGGACGGCGAGTTCTTCGAGATTTTCGTCGATACGCCGCTTGCCGAAGCGGAGAAGCGCGACGCCAAGGGGCTCTATGCCAAGGCACGCGCCGGCGAGCTCAAGAATTTCACCGGCATCGACAGCCCGTACGAGCCACCCGAGAAACCCGAGCTGCGCATCGACACCACCGAAATGAGCGCGGACGAAGCCGCGGACCTCATCGTCGAGGAGCTGCTGAAGCGGCGTTGACGGGCGCTTGGAAAATCAGGGACGATACGGCTGTGCAACCAAAAGGGACCGGCGCGGTTAGGGCCAGGATGAAAAAGTTGCTGATTGCCTCGGCTGCTTTGCTGCCAGCGTGGGGCGCCGCCGAGGCACAGGAAAGCCCCGACCTTCGAGTCCGGGTTGGCGCGGGAGCGCAGCTGGTCCCCGAGTTTCCTGGTGCGGACAGCACGAACCTGTCGCCGCTGTTCCACGTCAATATCGCGCGCGGCACCAATGAATTCAGTTTCGGCGCCCCGGACGACAGCCCCAGCATCGCCGTCGTTTCCAGCGACGGTTTTTCGTTTGGGCCCGCGGGCAATATCCAGTGGAAGCGCAAGCAATCGGAAGTCGGTGCGCCGGTCGGAAACGTCTCGACCACATTCGAGGCTGGGGCATTTGCGCAATATGAGGCGAAGGACTCATTTCGGTTTCGCGCCGAGCTTCTGAAAGGCATCAACGGTCACAAGGGAGTCCTCGGCAGCCTCGGTGTGGACAAGATCTGGCGTGACGGCGACCGCTACGTCGTGTCGCTGGGTCCGCGCCTGCTGTTCTCGGACGGTCGCTATCAGCGCGCCTATTTCGGAGTCAGTCCAGCCGCGTCCCTGGCATCGGGCCTTCCCGCATATCGTCCGGGCAGCGGTGTGTACGCCGTCGCCCTGACGGGCGGGGCCTCCTATCAATTGAATAGCCGCTGGGGGCTGTTCGGCTTCGCGCGCTACGAGCGCCTGATGGGCGATGCCGCGCGGTCGCCGATCGTTCGGGAGCTCGGCTCGCGCAATCAGCTCTCGGGCGGAATCGGGCTGAATTACACCTTCACCGTCCGGCAGTGAGCCGAACGTAAGGCTGATGGTTGTCAGTCGCCGGCGCCCGCGTCCGGCGTGAAATATTTGTCGTACTTGCCCTCTTCGCCCTTGTGCTCGTCGGCGTCGGCGGGGCTGTCCTTCTTGCGGGTGATGTTCGGCCAGTCAGCAGAGAAGTTGGAGTTGAGCTCGAGCCATTTCTCGAGGCCGCTCTCGGTATCCGGAAGGATCGCTTCGGCGGGGCATTCGGGCTCGCACACGCCGCAGTCGATGCACTCGTTGGGGTTGATGACCAGCATCACCTCGCCCTCGTAGAAACAGTCCACCGGGCAGACCTCGACGCAGTCCATATATTTGCATTTGATGCAGGCGTCGGTGACGACGTAGGTCATTGAAACTCGCTCCTTATGCCGAGCCTCGCTAGGTCGCGGGTTTCGCCTCGTCAATTCCCAGCTCCTCGTAGCACGCCCGCGCTTCCGGGGCCGGGCCGCGGCGGCTCGGCAGGCTCAGCACGCGGATCACCCGCACGTTATTGTGGAGCGGCAAGGCGATCACGCTTCCGGCGCGCACCTCCTCGGACGATTTCTCGACACGCCTGCCATCGATGCGCACGTGCCCGGTCTCGACGATGCCCTGGGCCAGCGTTCGGCTCTTCACCAGCCGGATGAAGAAGAGGAAGCGGTCGATCCTCATTCCCTGCCGTCACCCTGAACTTGTTTCAGGGTCCATTTCTGCACCCGCTCAGAGGTCTCCGGAATGGATGCTGAAACAAGTTCAGCATGACGCGTTGGGGTCCTCACTTTTTCTTGAGCTTGGCCAATTCCGCAAAGGCATGGGAGCCCGAGCCGCGGCGGTCCTGGCGCGGAGGCCGCCGGCCGCGCCACTTCCACGCCTCGCCCGAGCGGGTGAAGCCGACCTCGTCCATTAGGCGCGCGATCGCCTCTTCGCCGAGGCCGACCGAGGTCGCGAGTTCGACGTTCACGGGATTGTCGCCGCCGGCCGACCGCACCTTGCGCGCATGGCTGGCGAGGCGGTCGGCGAGGTCGATGCGGATCCAGTCGCGCCCGAGCCGGCGGTAGGCGAGCGCAGCGCCGCGCGCGTCGGCTTCGCTAGTGAGGGTTGCGGCCCCGGGCGCGGGAAGCGAGGGCATCGGCTGGCTGGTGCGGACTGCGGCGAGCGCCGCGCGCCAGAACTGGGGGACGGGCTTCAGCAGCGGATCGACGAAGACGTCCAGCGGCCCCAGCCGGACCCGAAGGCGATGGAGCGCCTGACGGTCGGGCTGCTCGAGATGGGCGATGGCGCTCAGCACCGACTTGCGCGGGAGAACCCCGCCGGCATCGGCGAGCATCGCAGCGAGCGCCCGAACGCCGGGCGAGCTCGCGGGATCGGTTGCAGCGGCGGCAAGCCATTTCAGCGGCCTCAAATGCCGGTCGACCTGCGCATCGAGCCAGCGTTCGAGGCGGGAGCGGAGCGCCGCGCGGCTGGGCGCCGACAGCCGATCGAGGGGCCGCGCCGTCCGGAGCGCAGGCTCGAGCAGGGAGCGGCCCGGAGATAGCCGCGCGAGAATATGGCCTTGCCAGCTGACCGCCGGCGCGCCTTCCTCGTCGGGCGTGAGCGCGAAAGCCTGGTCGGGCGCCTCGACCAAAGCGCCCGCGCGGCGGTCGAGCTCATCGCCGAGCCGGCGCTCCGCCGCGGCCAGAAGCAGGCGCTTGTCGGCGAGGCGTGCCGAAGGATCGACGCGGAACTCGAAGCCCGAGAGATGGCCGATCGGCTCGGGGCCGATGCTGACCTCGCCGTCGGCGGTCACGGTCATCGGCAATATGTCGGTCCCGCGCGCGCCAATGTCGCGAACCAGGACCGCCGTGCGGCGGTCGACGAAGCGCTGGGTCAGTCGCTCGTGGAGCGCGTCCGACAGCCGCGCCTCGACCAGCCTCGTGCGCTCGGCCCATTTCGCCGGCTCCTTCAGCCAGTCGGAGCGGTGCGCGATATAGGCCCAGCTGCGAATCCCGGCGAGGCGATCGGCGAGCACCTCGATGTCGCCCGACATATTATCGAGCCGCGCGACCTCGGCGGCGAACCATTCGTGCGGCACGTGGCCGCCCTCGCCGATGTAGCTGTAGAGGCGGCGGACCATGCGCGCATGGTGCATCGGTCCGACCTTGCGGAAATCGGGGAGGCCGCACACCGCCCACAGCCGCCGCGCCGCCAAGCCTTTCCTCGCGGAGATCGCCGGGTCCTCGGCAATGAGCTTGAGCACGGCGAGGTCGATGGCTTCGGGCGCAGGGCGGAGCAAAGGATCGTCGCTTTTGGCTTCGAGGCTGCGGATCAAAGTACGGACGTCGGAGAAGTCGAGCTCGGCATTGCGCCAGTAGAGATGGTCGAGTGGACGGAAGCGGTGCTCCTCGATCGCCGCAATCTCCTCGTCACTGAAGCCGCCGCTTTCCTCGGTGAGGCCGAGCGTTCCGAAGGTGCCGTCTTTCTGGTGGCGCCCGGCGCGGCCGGCGATCTGCGCCATCTCGGGGATGTTGAGGCGGCGGTCCCGGCGGCCGTCGAATTTCTCGAGGCCGGCGAAGGCGACGTGCGCGACGTCCATGTTGAGGCCCATGCCGATCGCGTCGGTCGCGACGAGATAATCGACCTCGCCGCGCTGGAACATCGCGACCTGCGCGTTGCGCGTCGCGGGCGACAGCGCGCCCATGACCACCGCCGCTCCGCCCTTGAAGCGGCGCAGCATCTCGGCGAGCGCATAGACCTGCTCGGCGGAGAAGGCGACGACGGCGGAGCGCGGGGGCAGGCGCGAGAGCTTGACGCTTCCCGCATAATGCAGGGTCGAGAAGCGCGGGCGGCTGACGATCTCCGCCTCCGGCAGGAGCTCGCGGACGATCGGCCGAAGCGTGTCGGAGCCGAGAATCAGAGTCTCCTCGCGGCCGCGGGCGCGGAGCATCCGGTCGGTGAAGACGTGGCCGCGCTCGGGGTCGATGCCGAGCTGCGCCTCGTCGATCGCAGCGAAGGCGAAATCGCGCTGGAGAGTCTCGTCGTGGTGCGCGTCGCCGCCGCTTACCGGCATGCTCTCTGCGGTGCAGAGGAAGTAGCGGGCGGTCGGGGGGACAATCCGTTCCTCGCCGGTCAGCAGGGCGACCTGTCTTTCGCCCTTCATGGCCACGACGCGGTCGTAGACCTCGCGGGCGAGCAGGCGGAGCGGGAAGCCGATGACGCCCGATGAATGGCCGCACATCCGTTCGATCGCCAAGTAGGTCTTGCCGGTATTGGTGGGTCCCAGGATTGCCCGGACCGGTGCGTCGTAGCGGCGCGCCATCATATTCGAATGTGGCAGCGTTTTGGGCGTGCGCAAGGTTCCTTTAGCCCCGTCTTAACCTTGTTTGGGCGATCACCACTCTGGTGTTGATGCCCATCGACCATCAGGCGACATTCGGCCGCCGCGCGGGAGCGCGTGCGCTTGCGCCGCAATGGCAGCGGCCGGGATGGAAGGTCGCGGGCGTGCTGGCGCTGCTGTGCAGCACTGTCGCCTGGGCGAGCCTGCCGCGCATGACTGACGTCCCGCGTGACGAACAAACCCAATGGCAGGCGCTCGGGCTGGCGCCGCTTTCGGGAGGCGGAGTGACCGGCATGCCGATGGCGCCGACCGACGCCGTTATGCCGATCGATTTCGCGCCAAAGCGGGCGGTGACACTACCGGCAGCTGCGCCGCTTGCGCTTCCGGTGGCGGTCCCGGCCGGGCCCATCCGCATTCGAGGCCGCGTCGGCGACGGGCTCTACTGGTCGCTCCGGGCAGCCGGCGCTTCGCCGCAGGTCGCCGCGCAATATCTCGCCGCGCTGGCGACCGAGATCGACGTTGGCGAGGTCGCCCCGAACGACAGCTTCGACATGGTGCTCTCGCCCAACCGCGACCTGCTCTACGCCGGACTTGGCCGCGTGGCGGAGCGCAGCCTTCAGCTCGTGAAGTGGACCGCGGGCGGGCGCAGCGAATGGATAGACGCCGCCAATGCCGCTCGGCCGGAGCCGGTCGAGAGTGGGATGATGCTGCCCGCGAACGGCCCGATCACCTCATACTTCGGCTATCGCTATCACCCGATCCTGCATTTCACGCGGTTCCACGCAGGCGTCGACATCGGCGCCGGCTGGGGAAGCCCGATCGTCGCCGCGGGCGACGGGCAGGTGGTCAGCGCCGGCTGGTCGGGCGGCTATGGCCGCGAGGTCGAGATCGCGCACGGCGGCGGGCTCGTCAGCATCTACGGCCACATGAGCGAGATCGTCGCCCAGTCGGGCAGCTTCGTCCGGCGGGGACAGCTGATCGGCTATGTCGGCTCGTCAGGGCTGTCGACCGGCCCGCACGTCCATTTCGAGGTGCGGCAAGGCGGTCAGCCGGTGAACCCGCTGGCGGTGCGCTTCGTCAGCGCGCCGGTGGTCGACACGCATCTCGCGGATGCGGTGAAGCAAAGGCTCCAGCAGCTGTTGAGCGTGGGGGTGCGCGGTTGAGCTGTCGCGACCGCCTAGGGCGACCGCAGGTTCAACCGAACGTCCTTCAACAAGAGAGGGCAGAAGCCTGGACGCGGGTGTAGTCGCTGCTCGGCGACAATACCTGTAGCAACGACGGGCTTACCCTCGATCTTGAACAGGGAGTGCCACTTCGACACCGGAATATCGAGATCGGCACAAATAAAGTCGCGATCTGTGGCGGAGTCGTATTTCGCGCCGGGAGCAGGCACTTGCGGACGGTAATTCGCAATTGAGGTGGGATACTCAAAACCGACTTTCACGAGGCCGGC
>Ga0207647_10004424_pt1 | contig 10416 bp, 8 predicted proteins | sample KBSCornC2_FD_184295 | JGI IMG/M metagenome (GOLD analysis project Ga0207647, IMG submission 184295) | Corn rhizosphere microbial communities from Kellogg Biological Station, Michigan, USA - C2 (SPAdes) (version 2) | ecosystem: Host-associated > Plants > Roots > Rhizosphere ...
AATGCCTGTAAAAAAGATCAATTTTGAAAATGTAACTATCTCAGCAAGCCAGGGTTTTTTGCAGAAAGATGCAAAGGACATCAACTTCAAAAATGTCAAATTGATCTTGCCTGGCGGTAAAACGGAAAATTTGTGAGGTCAGGATAACAAGCACAAGTACAAACACAAGTCAAGAAGGGCAACTCACAAGTTGCCTTTTTGTTTAATCCGGCATTCGATAATCACTTTATAATTAAAATTCTGGAACTTTATTGCCGCTAAGTTGTTAATAAAGACAAATCAGAGTAAAACTTAAAACAATTATTATGGAAGCAGTAAGATCAACCGCCGAAGGAGTAAAAGCTGTTAATGCAAAACAAGTAAAAGCATTCGGGACAGAAGCGGCAACAGCGCCTTTGGGACAATTGAACATTCAAAGAAGGCAACCTACGCCGCATGACGTGGAAATTGAGATACTGTATTGCGGAGTTTGTCACTCTGATCTTCATACTGCAAGAAATGAGTGGCATGGAACAATTTATCCTTGCGTACCGGGACATGAAATCGTAGGCAGGATTGTTAGTGTTGGTGGTCATGTTACAAAATTCAAGGTTGGTGATCTGGCTGCAGTTGGTTGTATGGTTGATAGTTGCCGCGAATGTGATTATTGCAAAGAAGGACTGGAACAATATTGTGAAGAAGGCAATACGGGAACGTACAATTCACCTGACCAACATCTAGGCGGCCAAACTTATGGAGGTTATTCAGAAAGTGTCGTTGTCGATGAAGCCTTTGTTTTAAAGGTTCCTGAAAATCTGGATCTCGCAGCCACCGCACCATTGTTGTGTGCCGGCATTACAACTTATTCCCCGTTGAAACATTGGAATGTGGGTCCTGGTAAAAAAGTTGGCGTTGTTGGTATAGGTGGCTTGGGACACATGGCTGTAAAAATTGCCAAAGCAATGGGTGCAGAAGTGATCGTATTTACAACTTCTGTTTCAAAGGTGGAAGATGCAAAGCGGTTAGGTGCCGATGATGTAGTGTTATCAAAAGACGCACAACAAATGCAACGTTATGCAGGCAAACTCCATTTTGTGCTAGATGCTGTTTCTGCACAACATGATATAAACAGTTATCTAAATCTTTTAAGAGTGGATGGGTCTTTAGCCCTGGTTGGCGCACCTGAACATCCGCTTCCGGTAGCCGCATTTAGCCTTATTCCTTATCGCAGAACTTTTGCGGGTTCAATGATTGGAGGCATTGCTGAAACGCAGGAGATGCTCGATTTCTGTGGCAAGCATAATATTGTTGCGGATATTGAAATGATAAACATTCAACAGATCAACGAAGCGTATGAACGTTTGTTGAAAGGGGATGTGAAATATCGCTTTGTGATTGATATGGCTTCTTTGAAAAAATAAGCGTGTTGCATACTGAATAAAGGTTCAGCACAAATGGAGTGAAAGCAGGTGAAGCGATATGGCAAGAGTTTTTATTACAGGATCGGCCGATGGGCTCGGGCAATTATCAGCAGAATGGTTGATAGGGGAAGGCCACATGGTTGTATTGCATGCCCGTGACGAAAAAAGGGGTGTTGATGCAATTAAAAAAAACCCAAAAGCAGAGGCTGTTTTAACAGGTGATTTGTCAAGCATTGAAGAAACAAGGAATCTTGCTGACCGGGTTAATCAATTAGGATTATTTGATGCAGTGATCCATAATGCGGGTGTTTATCAGGCTTCATCAAAAGAAATTTTCAGCGTCAATGTCCTGGCCCCTTATATACTGACATGCATGATCAAAAAACCGAAGCGACTAATTTATTTGAGTTCGGGCATGCATCTTCATGGAAGTGCAAAACTTGATCGTTTTAACCTGAACCAGGTAACTTACTCCGATTCTAAGTTATATGTGTTGATGCTTTGCATGGCAGTTGCAAGAAAATGGAAAGATATTTATGCTAATGCGGTTAATCCAGGTTGGGTTCCTACAAAAATGGGGGGGCGGGGAGCTCCTGACGATTTGAATAAAGGCTTTGCAACACAGGTGTGGCTTGCCGTTAGTAATGATGAAAAGGCCAAAGTGAACGGTCGTTATTTTTTTCACCAAAAGCAGACTGGATATAATTCGAAAGCAGATGACATTGACTCGCAGGAAAAGCTTCTCAGTTTTTGTAAAGAATTAACCGGCATTTCTTTTCATTAATAAAACCACAAACCTTGTGCGCAAAAACATTGAATAAACGATTCTGGGGCTTAGGGATTGGCTTATACAAACGAAACAAAAAATAATAAGAAAAGCTCTCAGCACGAGAGCTTTTCTTATAAGCATTAAATCATTTTAAGATTGCCTTGCATGTTGCCAAAACGTCTATCCAAACTTTACAGAGGTCATCGTGAGCGAACCACCAACTGCCTTATCATTAAAGAAAGAAATATCATCTTTCTTTCCTTTCAACGATAAGGTGTAAAGTAATGGCCAATAGTGCTCTGGTGTTGGTATTGATAACAAGGCTTCCTTGCCCAGGGATTCGTAATTGATCAACTGATCATGCAGGCCATTGCTGATAAGCTCCTTAAATTTTTCGTTCATCTGCAAAGCCCAGTCATAGCCGAATTCATTTTCATTTAATTTGTCCCACGCAACCATTCTTAAGTTATGAACCATGTTGCCGCTGCCAATGATCAATACACCTTTCTTTCTTAAGCTGTGTAACTCCTTTGCCAGATCATAGTGATATTGTGGGCCTTTTGTAAAATCAATGCTTAATTGCAATACAGGGATATTCGCCTCAGGATACATGTGCCGAATAACTGTCCAGGCACCATGATCTAATCCCCAGTCATGATCCAGTTCAACCTGCGTTGAGGTAATAATTGATTTGGTTTCAATGGCCAGCTGAGCATCACCCGGAGCTGGATATTGCACGTCAAATAACTGCTGAGGGAATCCGCCGAAATCATGAATGGTCTTTGGAAAATCCATTGCTGTAATTCTTGTGCCTTTGCTTAACCAGTGTGCCGATATTACCAGCACTGCCTTGGGTAGGGGAATTTCTTTAGCCATCGCTTTCCATCGCTGGCTAAATTTATTGTCTTCAATCCCGTTCATCGGCGAGCCGTGTCCTATAAATAAAACGGGCATTAATTGTTCCTGTTCTTTCAACTCGCCTGTAAATTTATTAAACGCTGATAAGTTGTTCATGTTGCTGCTTCCTTTTTGATTTCTTTTTTTAGGTAAGGAGTTCTAATTGATTAATAATAAAGCAGGTTTTAACCCTCTTTGCCTTGTCTGCACACAAACCGGTTTTTAGCAGACTTGCTTCAATTAAAATTGTAGTACAAATTTACCTCGCAGCATTGCCCGGATCCATTATCATAGAGCAAGAAATAGCATTGATAAATATCAACGCAATGGGTTGATGTGGATCAAAAAAATCGGGTTTTCAACTTTGAAAAGTCATTCAAATTATTTTATGATAAGACTGCTTAAAGTTTTGGCATAGTTGCTATACAGCAGCATTTACATTTTAAGAAACCTGTTTCAAATAATTCATCATTTCTTTTATTCCTTGCTTTGGAGTGGTTGCGTGCAGGTTAAACGCTTTCTCAAATTTGCTGCTGTCAAAAACATAATCCATTTCATTCTGGTATAACATTTCGGGAAATTCTTTTATCACCGGGTTGAATAAGCCCATGATGCGAAGAACCCATGTAGGTATCGTTTGAATTTTCGGTTCTACATTGATCTGCTGGGCAATAAGCTCAATCCACTGCTTTGTTGTAAGTTTTTCTTTTGTGGTAGGAAGATGCCACACCTGGTTAAAAGCAGTATCTGTGTTTCCAAGAAGTGCAGTTGCCTTAGCTGCATCAGGCGTGAAGGTATAGGTGTGAATTTTATTGATGTTACCAAATGCTTGTGCCTTCTTTCCCTTTAACAGATTTTTCGCCGCTGTTTCCGCAAGGACACTCTTGTTCGTGTCGGGCCCATAAAAATCGGCTGACCTTGCGATCAACGCCTTTAAATTACCGCTTTGCACTTCGTTCATAATCATATCCTGCAATTGTTTTCGCACTTTTCCTTTTTTACTTGGCGGATCAAGCGGAGAATCTTCGGTCATGTGCGGCAGTGCGGATTTTGCGTACATGTAAACGTTATCGAAAAAAACCAGTTTTGAACCATGTTTTTTGCAGGCGTTAATAACTGATTGCAGAAACGGAGGCCAGGTACTTTGCCACACAGACAATTTATAGTCAAATCCTACAGTGATATAAACAACATCGGTGCCGGCAACTGCTTTGTCAATCAGATCCAGGTTTTTTACATCGAGTGCAAACAGTTCATCCGTGTTATTTATTTTTTTGGGATGGCGACTTACTAACCGGATTTGATCAGTATAAGTTTTTAGTTCTTTTGCTAAAGGAATTCCAATTGTACCTCCAGCGCCAATGATGGTCTGCATAAGTTTTTTGATTAAAGGTAGTCCGACATGAGTTGACAGACTGGCAACTTGCATTTAAAAGGACACGCTATTTGTCCAAACTTCTCATCCACGATACCAACAGCTCAGGCCATATCTCCAATGGCCTTTGTCGAAGCGCAAGGGCAAAACCATGTACCCCGTGCGGGAAGATATGCATCTCTGCAGAAACGTTATGTTTTTTAAGTGCTTCATAGAAGACCAAACTGTTTTCCACGGGCACCGTCTCGTCATCGGTTGTGTGAAGTAAAAATGTTGGAGGTGTGTCTTTTGTCACCTGTAGTTCGTTAGAATAAAAATTCACTAACGAGGAATCAGGATTACTGCCAAGCAAATTTTCTCTTGAGCCCATGTGGGTGAATGATTTGTTCATTGTAATAACAGGATAAACCAACACTGCAAAATCAGGACGTGAACTTTGTTGCTCAATTGAATCTTTTGAATTCTTATCACCGTTATCAAAATGAGTAGCAAGTGTAGCTGCTAAATGTCCACCAGCAGAAAAACCCATGATGCCGATGTTGTTTTTTTTGATTCGCCATTTATCGGCATTTGCACGAACAATTCTCATGGCCCGTTTTGCATCCAGCAAAGGTGACAGTTGTCGAATGATATTACTTTTTGCATCAGGCAAACGGTATTTTAAAACTATTGCGGTAATGCCTTTGGCGTTTAAAAGTTTGGCGATATCAGTGCCTTCCCAATCATAGGAAATATACGTGTAACCGCCGCCGGGGCAAATAATTACTGCCTGGCCCGTTGAATTAGTTCTTGCAGGAAGATACACCGCGATGTCGGGCGACTGCACCTTACTGATCCGGATAATATCTGTGTTTTCACCCCTTTCAACTTCATCCGTTTTCTGGTAGTTCGGAATTTTGTCCGCAGGCCATAACGGAAGCGTGATATCCTGTGCTTGTGTCATTTGAAAAAGAAATAAAACAACAATGGAAGTACAAAAGTTTTTCATTAAGGGATGATTTATAAAACTGTAAATGTAAGAACGAACATTTATTCCACTGTTTTAAATGGAGCTATAGATGTAGGGTAAGCAAATTATTTAGATCGAGGCTGTACCTGCCCGCTATTTTTTTGCCCTTTTTTCTGGTTATTATTTGCTAAAGTCCAGGATACATTAGTTCACCTGTTTTTTCATCTGTTGGAAACTGTGCCTTCTCCGATTCAGCGCTTTGCCCTAATTGCTGCATCAACGATTTTGCTTTAACAGAATATTGTGCAACAAGATTGTGCTCATCGCCGATATCAGTTTCCAAATTGTATGACTCTGTTTTATGAAGTCATAGCTTACAACTTCGACACAGCTAATCCCTTGGCAAATTCAAATTCGGGGCATCGTCTTCCTTTTGTTTTTTGAATTCCAGCTTTCCAAATTTCCAGGTAAAATTCAAACCAAAAGAACGGAATGGAATTTTGCGAACGCTCGTGACTTCAAAACCGGGTCCATGCAAAACCGTCACCTGGTTTAAATATTCGCTAAATGGATTTACTGCGGTGAAGGCAATACTACCTTTCTTCTTCCATATTTGTTTTCGAACAGCAAAGCTGTACGTTGTGAATGAAGGATAGGTTCCCTGCAGTTCGTGTCGTGCCGAATTAAAATTGCCAAAGAACTCTGCGGCCAGGTTCTTTCCAAATTGGTAACTCGCATTCAAGTTGCTTCTGAAATTGACACTCGATGCATTAAAGCCGGGGTCAATTGCATTGAAAGTTCTTCTGTGAAATGCAAAGAAGTTTGTGCGGACATTCAGCTTGTTTGAAATATTCAGGCTTGCAAAAAGGGAAACACCTTCATCTTTTTCCAAACCGATATTTTCCCTTGTGCTTACAGAAACGTTTGTATAAGTCGTATCACCAACCTTTAATGAAGGATAATAAACCACGTAAGGTTGAATGTCATGATCAGAAGTGCGATAAAATGCACTGACCATAAATGAACCTATCTTCTCGACATCAACACTATAACCTAATTCATAGCGGTTACCGATTTCAGGTTTGAGGAAAGGATTACCTGCTGAAATATTTTTTGGATCGCTGGTGTTAATGAATGGATTTAAATCCCTGAAGTCAGGACGCTCAATGCGCCTGGAATAACTCAGTTTGAATTGTTGATTATCTCCAATTTTTTTTGAGAAGAAAATAGAAGGAACAAATGTGTTGTACCCGGGAATGTTTACTTTTTGTTGAGCACTGGAGTAATACGAATTGATTTCAGTGCGTTCGTACCTGCCGCCGATCTTCGCATCAAAAAGTTTGGCAACAGGGAAAGTTAACTCTGAATAAAGCGCGTATACTTTCTGATGATAATTCAGATCATTTGTTAAGTAAGGATTTTGAGTAAATGTTTTTACGGAAGGCTGATACGAAAGAACATTTGCAATACTGTTTATATCCCTGGAATTAATCTTTCCACCCAGACCGAGTATCACATCTTTTTTCAGGGGATTAGAATAATCAATTGTAAGCTCCGATTCTCTTTCCTTTCCAGGGTTGAGGCTGTTGGTTCCATAATACAAAGAATCCTGCGGAAGATAATATTGCATATTGCTCGCTGAGCTGTTATTTCTTCCCATACTGGTGTTGGCTGCAATATCCAATTGTTCATCTTCCTTTGAAAATGTTTTCTTATAGTTGAGGCTTGCATCAGTGTTATGAAAATCGAATCTGGTTTTCGTGTTATTGATAGCAGAAACCAGGGAACTTAGCGAACCATTCGCATCGGTTATGGTTTGCGTTTGATTAACAATGCCTGAACCCCTGAATCCGAAATGATCAAAGGCAACAGATGCGGTTAAACTGTTTTTTTCATTGATCGTATAATCAAAGCCGAGTCCCGATTGATATCCGCCTCTTTTAAATTGTCCGCGTCCGTCCTGGTGAAGCAATACTTTACTCCCGGAAGAATCCGTAGAAGTTCTGTCATAGGCCGACGGCGTAGCAACATAAGGGCGCATGTTTCCACTTACAAATGCGTTGAATGCAAGCTTTCCTTTTCTTGCATTGAAATTGAAAGAGCCATTATTCATTCTTGTTCCCGCGGTCAGCGAAAGATTTCCATTGATGCCTTTGGCTGTATTGTTCTTTAAAATGATATTGATAATGCCGCCAATACCTTGTGCGTCATATTTTGCTCCCGGATTTGTAATGACCTCAATGCTTTTGATCTGGCTTGCCGGAATTGACTGTAACACATCCGAAATATTACTTCCAAATGCGGATGAGGGTTTTCCGTTGATCAAAAATCGAACACTTCCACTTCCTGCGAGCTCCACGTTGCCGTCAACATCGACAGAAACCTGCGGGACTTTTTTCAAAACATCAGTGGCGACACCTGTTTGCGAGGTCAAATCTTTTTCTGCATTGAAAACCATTTTATCAATCTTGTTTTCAACAATTTTTCCTTGTGCGGTTACAACAACAGTTTGAAGAGATTGAACCTTTCTTTCCAAAAAAATTGTTTTCAGATCCGTTACATCAGCTTTCTCATTCACAACAATATTTGAAATAGTAACAGGTTTGTAGCCGATAAACTCTGCGACAATGGTGTAGGTCTCTGGTGCAACATTCAATAATTGAAAATGCCCCGAGCCGTTTGTAGTTGTCCCGTCAACAGGTTTTGAATTGCCTTTTTTGAATAATGATATCGTAGCGTATTCGAGTGGACTGTTTGAAGAAGAGTCGAAAACTTTCCCGGTAATAACGCCGGAACCATTTTCTTCCTTTTGCTTTTTTTCCTGTGCTCGTGTTTGAAATAAAAAAAGTGTAAGCAACGACAACAACAATGTTCTTTTCACAACTTCAGATTTAGGGCGGCAAACTTACAGTCCAATTCTGAAGAAATTTTGATGAAGCCGTTGCTTTAACTTTAATTAACGCTCGAAGAATTAATTTAGTTATAATTGATTGGAAGCCTAACTAGCACTAAAATCCAAATAGAACAGAATGGCAAAAAATACTGCAATCCTTTTTGCAACAGCGCTTTTGGCGGCCTGCTCCGGCAGTTACGGCCAAACGAAAAATTCAGGGTACACGATCAACGGTTTGATCAAAGGGGTACCCGAAGGAAAGGCTAAGCTGATTAGCTATAACCAGGATGACCGAACTTCTCAGGTGATTGATAGCGTCCGTTTTAAAAATGGTCGATTCGAGATCAGTGGGTTGGCCGGGTCGCCCCAGATGGTGACGGTAACTATTGAACCGGGTAACTGGGGCTTCCCCATTTTTTTGGAAAACAAAGTTCTCACCGTTACTGCCGATACGACTGGATCCAGCTATTATGACTATTCGATGTATGGCGGAAGCAAAGGGGCTATGATAAAGAATTATACAGAAACCGGTTCCCAGAATTTTATCGACTGGATGGCCTACCAAAACAACCCCGGTCAAAAAAAATACGATCCAATCTTTACTGAGCTTGGTAAAAAAATTCAGACCACAAAAGATATTGATGAACAATATCATTACCGCGATCAAATGGATTCTGTGCGCCGCATATTTAACCACTGGAAAGAGCATGAGGTAAAAACCTATATTGACAAAAACCCTTCATCGGTTGCTGGCGCCTATATGCTTCGTGATTTATACACCTGGTATTCGGATATGCCGCTTGAGGAAATGGAGGCTATGATATCTAAATTCTCGGGGGAAGCAAAAGGTTCTAAATACTTCGCGAGCCTGCAGGATATTTTAGCCAAAAGAAAAGCAGTCATGCCGGGCAGCGTTGCACCTGATTTTACTTTGCTCAAAAGAGACAGTTCGCAATTCACTTTGTCCTCAACGAGGGGAAAATACATCATGATCGATTTCTGGGCCAGCTGGGGTCATCCCTGCCGCAAGGCGATTCCTCATTGGAAAGAAGTGTATGCAAAATACCACGATAAAGGATTTGATATTGTATCAGTTTCAGATGACGCAAGGTGGAAGGATTGGTTCAAAGCCATGGACCAGGAACAAATGCCCTGGACACAGGTTTGCGATGAGTTTCCGGTTAAAAACATGCCTGCAAGAGTAGGGTCACTTTATATGACTACTTATATCCCTTTTTATGTGTTGCTTGATAAGGAAGGGAAAATAGTTTTATATACAGACGATGAAAGCAAAATTGATGAAAAACTCCACGAACTCTTTGGCAGATGATAAAATGAATTCTGATTTTAATCATTAGTCGAACAAAGTTTTGAAATGAATTTCGTTTCCGTGGACGCTTTAATGATTAAGTTTTATTGTTCTCATCACAAAGCAAAACAAGGCTATCAGTTGGATAGCCTTTGTTTTTTCCGGGTTGTTGCGTTTGTTCGTTGCTGTTATTATCCCTTGCAATTTTGACCGTATTAATAAATCGACGGCAATTTGGAAGAGGTAGAATCGGGTTATCGTTATGCAAGAAAAGAAGCTTCCGCTATAAAGCCAATGTCGCCCGGGCAAACTTGCATACTTTTCCTATTCCAGATCGTTCAGAACGGAATTTAGTTTTCTTCGCCAAATTTGCCTTCATTTTTTCCTTCGCCATTGCGATTTCTTCGTCGGTAAATCTCCCGGTGACTGAACAATTTGCTGATTCCAATCGAAACTCCCTTAATTCAGAAAGGGCGAAAAACTCCCATAGCGCCTCCGCGGAGGGGAAGATCAAGGTTACTTTTTTTACAAGAAAATAATTGAATACCATCTTTACTTTCAGTTTATATAAAGTAAACCCGGCATGGTACCGGGTTCAACTCCCTATGGTTTCGACACATGAGAATGTGCCTCACAAAGATCAACTCTTATAAAACTTTATACAACGTGGTTACTACGGAAAAATCATCCGTATAAGTACGCAATGATCCGCCAAGTTTAAAATCGTTGTGGCGATGCTCAGGTTTTGTCATTCTAACTAAAAAAGAAAATCCGACTCCTTGATGACGAACTCCATTATGGTAATCTTCTTATAAACGCATTTT
>Ga0207647_10004426_pt1 | contig 10414 bp, 8 predicted proteins | sample KBSCornC2_FD_184295 | JGI IMG/M metagenome (GOLD analysis project Ga0207647, IMG submission 184295) | Corn rhizosphere microbial communities from Kellogg Biological Station, Michigan, USA - C2 (SPAdes) (version 2) | ecosystem: Host-associated > Plants > Roots > Rhizosphere ...
CCAACTCGTCATAGCTGATGGGCCAGGCGGGAGAGATGCCGCCGTGATGACGAATCTCACCAAAGTCTTCTTTTCGTAAACGAAAGAGCGCAGCGCCGTAGAACTTGGTGTTACCGCCGACGAAATAATTCGTGTGCGGATGCAGCTCCTTACCTTCGCTGTCGCGCCACGCCTCTTTCGTGTTGTATTTCGCCTCGAGATTTACGGCGCGCGTGCTCCAGTTGTCTTTCTCACGCGGAACGTAATCACCGCGTTCCAGGAGAAGAATCTTCTTGCCGGAGGGCGCGAGTTTGTATGCGAGCGTGCCGCCACCCGCGCCCGAGCCGATGATGATTACGTCGTAGTGATTGTTGCTGCTCATGATGCACTCCAGGCTTGGGGAGTTACTGCACGTTCATGGATTGCATTGACGAGTTCAACGGCGCCGTACCGAAGTTCACACTAAAACGCTTGCACCAGATCGTGACGGCGCGGTACTTAGCCAGATCCGCGTTTGCCGGCAACTCGTAATTCTGATCGCCGATGTTTCCTTTCATAGAACCCAGGTCGACGAATTCCGCTTTCGTAACTGTGTCGTTGTCCTTTGCGTCCTGAGCGGCGACGAGATAGACGTGCACGTCGGGACCGTTCGATGTTTGAAAGTTGGTCAATCGCAGCGTCTTCTTGCCGTCGGCAAGCTGAAACACCGTAGCCATGCCTTTCGTTTCATGTGCCCCGCTGTGAAACTGTCCCGAAGCGAGTTGATCGTGAGCAGCGGACGCAGTCGGAAACTGTTCGTTGACCTTTTGATTGATGAAAAGCCGCTCGGGCCTGAATGCATACCAAGCACCAAAACCAGCAATGATTAGGACAAATAGAACCACCTTCAATCTGTTCGACATATTTCAGATTCTCCCTTCAGATTTCGTAACCAACTGTTGGTCGGGGCTGAGGGGAAATCCTTACAAGGTAATGTTGCACTAGTCTAAAAACTCGAATAGCATGACCCGCCAAACAGAACTTCAGCGGAAATTGATTGCCGCTGGGCCTCCTTTAACCGGTTCAGTCCCAGGAACCAAGGAGCTAATTCGATGAGCGAAGCTACCCCCGACATTTCGCTTGTTCAAAACGACTCTTCTCAACCGAGAACTCCAGAAGTAACTGCCACGATCGCAAAAAACTCGCCGTTATTGATCTTCATTGCTTATCGCCGCGGTCCAACAGAAGGTGACAAATGTGCACAGTGGTTGAACAACAGGTTGAAAGGAAAGGAGCTTGTGCTCGACGCGGGCCGCAAAGCGCAGATTCAAACGTATTTTGATAGGTGCGCCCCGGCTATTCACGACTGGACTCAGAAGTGGAAAGGAGATCTTCGCACTGCTCGCGCAATGATTCTTGTCTGCTCCCGGAGTACCAGGGCGCGCCGCGCTCAGGCTGACTGGTTGTACGATGAGATCGAATGGTGGGTTAAGCACCGTCGCACGGCTCCGATATTAGCTATGTCGCAGGGCGACGATCCTTCAATGGTTCCTAAGTCAATATCCTCGCGCTGGCCCAAAGCACAAAGAATAAACTGGTCCGGTGACGCCGAACCTGAGGAGCAGGAGGGCGTAATTCAACAAATAATAGACGGCTTAATAATCAGCGAACGAGGCATTAATTATGAGGAGCTTCGCCGGCTCAAGCTCAGGAATCGCGCACTGCTGGCCCTTACACTGATCGCTGTAGTCCTTGCTGTGACCTCGTACCTCTTCGCACGCTCTGACAGAATCCAGAGGCAGCAAGCTGAAAGGAACTTGCAACTCACCTACGGTCCAAATCTTCAGGTGGCCTATAAAAGCTTTTCGCAGGGTGAAATCACTGAAACGAAGAATATTCTCCTTGCAATCCCTTCACAATTGCGAGGGTTTGAATGGAACGTACTCCGGAACCTTGCCGACCAAAGTGAACGAACTTGGACCGAACACGAAGACATAAATACTCTCGACTTCTCTCCAGATGGCAGCGAACTGGTGCTGGGTCGTGCTGACGGCCAACTCAGCTTCCAATTGATTAATTCGCTCTCTCAGGATAACTGGACATTCCCGGCTGACTCCGGACGAATAAGCAATGAGACTGTAGTGGGGCCAAAAGGAGAGAAGGTCGAGAAGCCGGTTCGCTACCCACCGAATATAACCCAAGTTATTTACTGGGGAGCCCAGCAGTTGGCGACCACGGGAAACGACGGTTTGGTGCATCTCAGGAACCTGTCGGCTCGATTTGATAGAACGCTACAACCGTCAGATGCGCCCGCACTGCCGGTGCTGGCCGTTAGTCCCGACCGGCAATGGCTCGCTTCGGCAGCGGAGAACCAAATAGTACATGTCTGGCAACTTAGTCCAACGCCAGCGAAAGAACCGGTAGCAACGTTCGATGTTGGATTGAAGCCCGACGCCCTGGCTTTCTCTGGTGACTCCAAGTCTCTCGTAGTGTTTCGTGGGATGGGCTATCTTCCGGATGATAGCTCACGATACCTTCAGCTCTGGGATTGGAGGGCTCAACAAAAACTCGGTCCATTGGTGTCTGACAAGCTAATTTTTTCCATCTGCGTGCTAGGGCGAACACTGTACGGTGGAACAGCAGATGGTTCGATCGTAATGTGGGACCTCCAGACCCAAAAATTTCAGCGCGTGCTTAATGGTGACACACCGGGTGCAGGAATCGAGTTGATGACACCATCGCCGGATGGAAGCCTGCTTGCCGGCGTTGTCGGCAAAAGAAAAATCATTGTCTGGGACCCGGTGAAGAAACACCTACGGACATTTATGGGTGCAGAGAGCGACATCAACGCACTCCGGTTCCAGCCCATGGGACATACACTCGTCAGTGTATCTGGTAAGGAACTCAGGTTTTATGATTTGCAACGTCCAGAACCGAGATTGGATTTGCCTGACGCCGCAGGGGATGGCTTCGACGTATCTTCAAATGGCAATACTCTAGTTACGGCATCGGGTAGTTTCTGCCGGATCCGGAATCTATCTTCCGGCACGTATCGAGAAGTGGTGTTACGTGAGGGGGCTCGCAGTATTGCTATATTCCGCGATGGAAGCCGTTTTGTTGTCGGGTCTGAAGATGGAACTATCCGATGTTACCGAATTGAAGACGGTACCTTGCTTTGGACAAGCAAGAGACCCGAAGACGCTGGTTCTCTGGCCCTAGCACCAGACTCAAGTGTGGTAATAAGTGGCGGACCCACAAGATCAGGAGAGGTCTTTGAGATTTGGCAGACGCAAACTGGCAGCCTCGTACAAACTTTCGACGGGACCGGCTACGCAGAATTCTCTAAAGATGGAAAAGTGCTGGCGGCCGAGGGTTACTACCATCGGCAAGATGAACCTCCGTTTTTTCGCGTCTACCACTTTCCTGATATGAGCGAAATCGCGTTGGGCCCGGCTCGCGAGGAACAACCATATGCTATGGCGTTAGATCCTCGTGGCGAGCGACTTCTCACTGTGAGGAAAGAAATCGAAATGTGGCGGCTAGTGAATCCGCCTGAATTGGTATACACGAGGTCGCTGCAAGGCAATCTCGGCGATGGCGCAGCGTTCTCACCTGATGGTTCGCGGTTTGTTGTTTCGGTTAATAACACACTCACGATCTGGGATACGAAAAACGGAGACTTGCTCTTGCGACTCGGTGAGAAAGGCCGAGATTCCTTCAACCACATAAAGTGGGTCGGAAACAAACTGTATACTCGCAACGGCGCCGGCGTGACCGTTTTCGACGCCGACACCGAGGGAGTGAGAGACTGGGAGTCAAGGAGATAGTTCACAGGATTTACATGATTCTTAGGATTGACATGTAAATCCTGCCTGACATGAAACATCTACGGCCGCACGCCCGCGACGTTGAGACGAATGCGATACAAACCCGAACGAGCGCACAGATACAGTGTTTTGCCGTCTGCATCACCCCAGGCCATGTTATGTGCATGACGCGGCGTAATTATGGTCCCCAGATGTTTACCTTCGGGTGAGATCACCCACAACCCGCCAGGCGCAGACACGTAGAGATTGCCCTTTTGATCGACTTTGATTCCGTCGAGACCGTCTTCACCTGGCGCATTCGTAAAGTCGAAGAAGAGTTTTCCATTTTTCAGCGTTCCGTCCGCCTGAACTTCGTAGCGCATGATCGCCTTGTGCTTGTCGCCGATTTCACTGGCACGCTCATCTTCTTTGCGTAACTCCTGACCTGTTAATGAACGCGGCCAGTTGCCGACGTACAAATACTTCTCATCCGGCGACAAGGCTATTCCGTTTGGCCCAGTAAAGTCCTTGCTCACCAGTTGCAGCTTGCCGTTGTAGATGGAGTAAACCCCACTGAATGGAAGTTGCTTGCGAGGGTCATTGAAGAATTTTGGAAAACCGAACGGTGGGTCGGTAAAGAACAACGTGCCGTCCGATCGGTAAACGAGATCATTCGGGCTGTTCAGCCGCTTGCTCTGATAGCTGTCCGCAAGCACAGTCTGCGTTTCGTCGTTTTCATCGCGCACGACGCGATGATTGCCGTGCTGATTTATGGTCAGGCGTCCTTGCGGATCGAGCGTGAGTCCATTAGAGCCAGGTTGACCATACTCCGCGATGTCCGCGCCTGAATAACCACTCGGTGTGCGAAACACTTCGAGCTTGCCATCCTGATTTCCATTCGGCGTGTATTTGTAAATCGTGTTGGCGTTCGGATCGCTGAACAGCAAGTAGCCGCCGTCTTTGTTGATCCAAATTGGACCCTCAGTAAACTTGAATCCGTCGGCCAATTTAAAGACTTTCGGATTAGCACCGACGATTTCATCCATCGCCGGATCGTTGCGAACAACCTCGACATTCACTTCGCTTGGCGTCAGCGCCACCGGTCCCGGTTCAGTCTTATAGAATGCGAGACGGGCGTAACGGATGTAGATGAAATTCGTCGGAGGATTTGAGAGTGGACCATTGACGCCGAAAATTGCGAGCTGAATCTGCTGGCCCGGTTTGACATTGCGGGCGATGACTAAATGATTCTCGGCGTTCCACCCGGCAATTACCGACCCTCCAGATTGACCCAGCGCGCGCGACAGCTCGCCGTCAACCCAAACCTCGGCATAGTCGTCCAGCGAAGTCTCAAAGACGGCCGTGGAACCGGTCGGATCGAAATCACCGATGCGATCGGGAATCGTCAGCTTGATGCGATACCAGTTGAAGCCGAGCCGGCCATTGCCACGCCGTTGGTCCAGAGTTATCGGGCTAATGACTTCCCACTTTGAATCATCGAAATCTGCGCCACCGGCGTGTGGGGTGTAGTCGTATGTTTTAACTGGAGCGCCCGTCGGCTGCTTGTCTGGTCCAGGCCCGCGAAAATCAGCTTCGATGATCTTCGTATCGCTGTAACGCCAGTCGCCTTTTACCGTTTTCACGCCGTCCGTCGAGCCAAGATCGATCGTCGCGTCGGGTTTGCCCGCGGGAACGGTGGCCGAAGTTTTCGCGAAAACACCAACGCAAACGGCTGCAAGCAGGGATATCAGACAAACAACCCTGAACCGATTCATTTGCTGCCTCCTTTAATCGCCGCGACTACACTCTCGGCTCCAGCTTTGGCGATGTCTTCATCTTCTTGAGGGGAGTTACCACTCACACCAACGGCCCCAATGACCTTGCCGTCGATGATGATCGGAACGCCGCCTTTTAATGCGACCGCACCGGGAAGCGCGAGAGCGGCAATGCGACCGTTCTTCACCTGGTCTTCAAAGACTCCACTGGGACGGCGAAAGATCGCGGCCGTTCTTGCTTTCGCGATCCCTACATCTACGCTGGCGACCTGTGCATCGTCGAGGCGCTCCAGTACAAGCAGGTAGCCGCCATCATCAACGACGGCAATTACCACAGTCGCGCCACGTTTCCTCGCCTCGGCTTCTGTCGCAGCCGCAATCTTCTTAGCCGCGTCGAGAGTCAAGACTTGCTTAGTCGGGAGTTGTGCCGCCGCCGTGATGGACAGCACAGCGCTCAAGAAAATTAAACTTGCGATACTGAGACTTGTTTTCACCTTACATACCTCCTTCAGGGGTGATGGTGACGCGAAAGAATTCCTTGTTCTTTCCGGTCCAGCGTTCATCTTTAACGCGGTGTACCACTCCATGTTCGTCCTCACCTGTGTTCGGACCTTTTTGCCGTGGCCCCTGGTTTGGACCAATACCGATTTCTTCATCTTTCTCGGTGCCGGCGTCCCACAAGTAAAACTGATCGGTGACATCACCATTGACGGGCATGTCTTTGGCGTCGAACAGAGCGATGCCGTTTGCCCCTGGCGCGTAGAACCAATCGTTCGATTGGCCGAACATCTGCGTCATGAAGAACTTCATTCCCGGTGCTGCGGTAACAGTGAACTCGTATGAATCACCAGGTCGGATTGGACCGGCAGTCATGGCTCCCACCGGTGCATTGAACACCCCATGCAGATTCGAGCTATGGTGCATAGCCACGAGCGAGGCCACTAATCCCGACGGGTCTCCGTCTTCCGCCTGCATCTCGAGGCCGTTCTTGCGCGCAGGTTTTCCTTCCGTGAAAAGCGCGGCGTTTTTGTCACTTAACACAAACATGCCGGGTGATAACGCAAACGGAAACTTTTGTCCGTTCGAAGCCGTCATTCCTTCCAGGTTAGAGATGTTCTCGACGCGAACTGTGAATTTGGTTGATTCGACGTTGCGCGTGGCAGTTGCGACCGTGAAGCAAGTAGTCAGCAGCGCGAGACTAATTACAAACGCTAGACGTTTCATGATTTCGATTCTCCTTTTATTCGTTAGCTTTAAAGTTGCACCGAAAGATGCAACGGTGGTTGTTATAGTGATGCAGCTTCGCACACGCGACTGCGCGTGCTGCGTTCAGTCGTTGGTAAACTTCAGCCGCCAGCAACATTCCGAACGGTGGCGCGACAAAATAAATCCAGAGCGACATCCAAACCTGTGTACCAACCGCGGAGCTGAAGGTCCGTGCGGGATTCATACTCATGCCCGAGATCGGCGATTCAATCGTTATGTACGTTGCGACGAGAGCACCGGCGAATATGCCAGTCCACCGTGCTAGTCGTTTGGTGTTCGAGACGGTGAGGACTACCGACATCAGAATGAAAGAAATAATGACCTCGGCCAACAACGCGACGATTGGTCCATCCGTGCCAGGAAGCGTCGCGGCATAATTGACCGACTTATGGGCCACCAACGTGTGAAACGTGAGCGATGCGAGCATTACGCCGGCGATTCCGCCCGCAAATTGAAACAGTGTGTAGAAGGCTGCATCGCACGCGTCTATTTTCCCGAGTCGAAAGAAGGTCCACGTCACTGATGGGTTAAAGTGTGCTCCCGATCTCTGGCCCAGTGGTGAAAAGATGATGGCTATTGCAGTTGAGCCCATCGCCGTTCCCATCAGCAATCGCCGCAAAACACCATCGTGAATTGTTTGAGCTATCGGCGATGACGGGTGGTATAAGAGGATCGTGAACGCACACGCGGAGAACATGAATAGACCAAGCTCGGCAGCCTCCATCAGATATTCCGGCCAATGTTTTTTCAGTGCGTTGCTCATAACTGCTACGTAGTCGCGGGTAGTTGGTATTCCTTACAAACGGATCAGAAAAATATCCGTGTAATCCGTGGCTAATATTCAGTTGAGCGGAGAAGCTGTCGGAGGAATTTGATTTGTTTCAGGTAGCGGGCGCACAAGGCGCAGGTGATTAGGTGCAATCTAAGCTGCAACCACTTCCAAAGCCCGAGCGAACGATCCATCGATTCCGACATTAACGGGACCATCTTCTCGCATGGTGGAAGAGATCGCGCCACCCATCGTCTGAACACTTTCATTCGATCACCAGAACTGAATTCAAGCCGCCGTAATCGTTAGGTGCTTTCATGCCGTTGCTCGGATCTTCAATCCAACGCTGGCCGTCGATGATGAACTTGTATTCGAAACGTCCGGTTCCTGGTACGACGATCTCTGTAAACCAAAGACCGGATTCCTTTTGTTTGAGCGGCGTCGCGACGCGGCTCCACTCATTAAAATCCCCTGCAACTGAAACGCTGTGCGCGCTATCGTCGTGAAAGACGAACATCAGCCGCCCATTCTCGACGCGAGGAGGTTTACATCCGACAATATTCAGCGAATGGAGTTCGGTTTTTGCAAACTCGACAGCACGCTTGGCGTTTACGACACCATAACCCTGCCGAATCACAGGCTCGGTCACAATACGATCCGCTGTCGAAATCAAGATGTTCTTGATTGCGCCCGGTGTTAACGCCGGATTTGCCTGGATCATTTGCGCCACAACGGAGGCTACAATCGGCGCCGCGAAAGATGTTCCATCAACGTGCTGGTAATGCGCAGCTACTATCTTCTCTTGCTGCAAAGTTGCATCCACGTATGCTCGAATTTGTGGCGCATCTGCGTTCGCGACTTGCTCAGGAAGTCCGGCTGTTTCTCGTAGTTGTCGGGCCAGGTCTGGAAGTTCATAATCCACCGCGGCATCCAAGCGCGATAAAGCTTCGGCTCGTTCAAAGGCGTTCGTCCCCGGTAGAATTGGTGCAGCAACCCACATCGCGGGCGCGACGATCTCGGGTTTAACCGTCCCGTCGGCTGTCATGCCGAAATTAGAGTGATATAGATCGAGCTTATTTCCATTTAGCCGGTTGTGATCGGTGTACCCGCCAACGGTAATTACTGACGGTGAGTTAGCAGGTGGAATAGAATGACGTCCCTCGGCTCCCGAGTTTCCGGCCGCTGCGATTACCACAATACCCTGACTGATTGCCTCCTCAGCAGCCTGGTCTACAATACTCTTCGAACAGGGAACATCCTCATCTCCGCCCAGAGATATATTGAGCACGCGGATGTTGTAGCGCTCACGATTAGCGATTACCCATTGAATGCCTTGTGCGATGTTTTCTTCAGTTATGCAACCACGTTCACTTGCTTTCACCAGCACGAGTTCCGCTTCATGGGCCAACCCGCGATACGTGCCATTACTGAGCTGTCCATTACCGGCGGCGGCAACCGAGGTCTGTGTACCGTGCCATTGCCACGACTCTACTGGCTCAGTAGAAAACAAACTGCGCCGCTCTCCTGTCAGATCCTGGTAAGCGACAACACGGTCTCTAGGTGTTATGAGATCCGGATGCGGACAGAATCCTGAATCGAGAAAAGCGACCGTTACGCCTCTTCCCGTATACTCCGGATTTGCATTTAACCGGACGGGCGTGGGTATTACGCCAAATCGGTTTGGAGTATGTTGATGATTGTGGTTAGGCGAATTCATAACTGTCCTCGAGACAAACCTCCTCTCGGACAATTGTCGGAAGTGTACCCTCGACCCTTACACGTTCTTTTAGTTTTGGCTTTTAGTTTTGGTTCGTGAGGCGGCGGCGAATTCGTTCCCGTGCTTCGTTCGACAGAGCAACGCCCGAGACGAAGTCAGGTGGTTCGTCAGCTTTGGCACGAGCTGTTTCGCGGATGATATGCAGGTGTTCCATGTACCACTGGCACCACGCACAAATCCACAGATGAAGCTTTAGGTTGATTCGCTCTCGCAAGCTAAGCGATCGCTCCATCGATTGTGAGATCTTTTCGACGGTCTGCTGACAAGTAGGCAATCTCCGCAAGAGCCAATAGCGAATCGAGTGCTTTAATTTGTCGTAGAGTTTCAGCGCCATCTTACTCTTCGCGTCGGAACCAGTTTAGCTCAAGACAATTGCGCAAATGCAGTCGAGCGCGGTGCAGCATAACCCAAAGGTTGTTCACTTTAATGCTCAAAATCTCGCAGATCTCTTCGCTTTTCAGACCATCGACTTCACGTAGCGTGAAAGCACTGGCAGTTCGTTGCGGCAATGGCGAGAGGCAGTCGTTATATACTTTCCAGAAGTCGTTGCGTTCAATCAGCTCTGCCGGCGTTGCATGCCATTCGTTTGGCGCATAGTTGTTATTCCAATGACCTTGCCATGGCTCGGGCCGTTCAAAAAACTCGCGGTGTTCGGGACCGTCCTCAGATTCTTCACCGAGTGGGGCCTCACGCGTCGCGCGGCGAAAATGATCGACGATCTTATGTTTCAGAATCCCGACGAGCCAGGTGCGTTCTGAAGCGCGCCCTTGAAATTCTTTGTAAGCTTTGAGTGCAGCGAGAAAAGTCTCTTGCACAGCGTCTTCCGCGGCGGTATTGTCGCGCAGTCGAAAAACGGCATACTTGAAAAGGTAATCGCCGTGGTCGTCCAGCCAACGACCAGGATCGGGAGATTCATCGGGGAACTTACCCTGTGGCGCGTTCATACGAATGCGAAATTCTTGGACCAGTAGAGTAGTGTATACGCTGGTCTGTAGCAAATGGCTTTGCACAAAAGACATCGCGCTTGGATCGGGTCAGTACAGGGAGCGATAGCGACCTGGTC
>Ga0207647_10004428_pt1 | contig 10414 bp, 15 predicted proteins | sample KBSCornC2_FD_184295 | JGI IMG/M metagenome (GOLD analysis project Ga0207647, IMG submission 184295) | Corn rhizosphere microbial communities from Kellogg Biological Station, Michigan, USA - C2 (SPAdes) (version 2) | ecosystem: Host-associated > Plants > Roots > Rhizosphere ...
CCTGAAGAGTCGCTCGAACCAAAGGGAATTCAAATGAATGGACGTTTCCTGATCAACCGCGGCGACGCCAAGGTCATGGGCGTCGCCGCCGGTCTCTCCGACTATAGCGGCATCGACCCGACGATCGTCCGCCTCGGCCTCGTTGCACTGACCCTGCTCACCGGCCCGGTGATGATCCTCTTTTATGTCCTGACGGGGCTGCTCGCGCCGCATCAATAGGCGCGAGCCGCTCTTTTCCGCCGGCGGCGCCGAGCCCATGATGCCGGCGTGAGCGACCCTTACGATCTCCAACGCTTCATCGATGCCCAGGACGGCGTGTACGAAACCGCTCTTGCCGAGCTGCGCGCCGGATCCAAGCAGAGCCACTGGATGTGGTTCATCTTCCCACAGCTGCGCGGCCTCGGTCTGAGCCCCACCGCCCATCTTTATGGCCTCGTCTCGCTCGATGAGGCGCGAGCCTACCTGCAACATCCGCTGCTCGGAGCGCGACTTCACCAATGCGTGGAAGCGCTGGCGCCTTGGGCAACGCGTCGAAGTGCAGAACAAATCTTCGGTCCCGTCGACGCCGTGAAGCTTCGGTCCAGCCTGACGCTTTTTGACAAAATCGAACCCAACGGTCCGTTCGATGAGGGCCTGACAGCGTTCTTCAATGGCGTTCCGGACGAACGCACCCTCGCACTTTTGAACGCACCGCGCTAAGCACCGCACCGACGGGTCAGCCCCTTAGGAGACCGCCATGCGCAAGCTACTGTTCGCACTTGTTGCCTCGACCATCGCCATCAGCCCGGCAACCGCCGCGCTCAAGGTCGGCGACAAGGCCCCCGACTTCACGACCACCGGCGCGGTCGGCGGCAAGGAGTTCAAGATTCACCTCGCCGACCAGCTCAGGAAGGGGCCGGTGGTGCTCTATTTCTTCCCCAAGGCGTTCACCAGCGGCTGCACTGCCGAAGCCCATGCCTTCAGCGAGTCGATTGGCGACTTCAAGAAAGCTGGCGCGCAGGTGATCGGCATGTCGGGCGATAATTTGAAGACCCTGCATGAATTCTCGAGCAAGGAATGCCGCAGCGCCTTCCCGGTCGCGACCGCGACGCCCGAGATTCAAAAGGAATTCGATGTCGCATGGGCCGCGCATCCGGGAATCACCACCCGCACTTCCTACGTCATCGGCAAGGATGGCAAGATCGTCATGGTCCACGACGACCTCGATTTCAGCCAGCACGTGGCGAAGACGCTCGCGGCGGTGAAGGCGCTGAAATAGTCCTGACACTCCCTAGTTAATCTTGCTGACATGCGGCGGTCATCGAGCCGGCGCTATCTGCCTGCGACGCGTTCCGCCCAGCTTGTTCGGGCGGTCGTGAATTAGGGGAAAGCGCATGAAGACCAGCACCACCATGATCATCGCCGCGGCCGTCCTTGCGCTCGCAGCGTGCAACAAGAAAAGCCCGGCCGACAATCAGGCATCGGCGATCGAGGCCAATGCCAGCAACCAGGCCGAGAATGTCACTGCCGCCGGCGAAAATGAGGCGGCGAACATCATGAACAGCGCCGAGAACAAGGCATCCGCGGTCAAGAACGAGGCGAGCAACCAGGCCGCCGAGATCAAGAACCAAGGCAAGAACGAAGCGGCCGCGATCAGCAACTCGGCGGCGAACAGCACCGAGAACAAGTCGAAGTAAGTTCACGCGAGAGCACGCGTCGAAGGGGAAGGGCGTCCGGCACTGGGCGCCCTTTCTGTGGATGCTGCCCTAGCTTTCTGCGGATTCCTTGGCGACGAACGGGCGATCCTGGGCCTGACCCTCTCGTGCTGGCTGTCTGGAACAAAAACACGGCTTTGACGTGCAGGCGGCTCATCGGCTGCCCTCATCCGCTGGTCGATAACGGCGGTGCCGCTCAGGGGCGTGGGTAGTTCTTGCCATCATGATGAAGAGCACGAACCTGCTTTACGCACCAACCAGCGCCCTCCCCGCGATTGCCGCGGCCCTGGCGCTTTCCTCAACCCCGCTTCTTGCCCAGGAGGTGCCTCAGGCGCAGCCGACGGCGACGGAGCCAACCACGACAACGCCTTCGACGACCGCGCCGGCACCCGACGAGCCGGCCACGTCGACGACGGAGAGCAGCTCGCCCGTCCCGGCACCGGAGAGCACGGTCCGGACGAGCTCAACCACCCCGCGAACCGTCCATCACAGCGTGCACGCGGCTGCCCCGAAGGCTACCGCTGTGCCCAAGGTCGCGACCCGAACGGCAACGACGCACATCGCTGCTGCAGCACCGGCGCCCGCTGCGGTGCCCGCGGCGAGCAGCTCGCACGTCAATCCGGTGGTCGACTTGTCGCCCCAACCGCCGGCGAAAACGGCTGCAACGGCCAAGCCGGCCAAGAAGAATGACCCGATCCTGCCGATCGCCGGCGGCGCGCTTGCCTTCCTCGCGATTGGCGGCGCGGCGGTCGCGATGACTCGTCGCCGCGAAGACGATGGCGACATCGACGAGGAGGCGGTCGAGCAGGAGCCAGTCGCTGCTGCGCCCGAACCGGTGGTCCATGAGGAGCAACCGGCGATCGTCGCTCCCTCGGCGTTCGCCTGGGGCCGCGCCGAGGCGCCCCGGATGCAACCCGAGCAAAGCGATCGGAAGCCGGGCGAGACCTGGGTCGAACGGGCCTATCGCGGGCCGAGCGCCGACAATCCGTCACTCTCGCTGCGCGCCCGGCTCAAGCGGGCGGCCTTCTTCGACAAGCGCGAGCGCGAGGTTGCAGCGGGTGTTGCCGAACCGGTCGACACCGACGCCGGCCTGCCCGAGGCAATGACCGACGAGCAGGAGCGCGAGCTCGTTTGACCAACCCACACCAAGGAAAGAACGAAGCCGCCGCTCGGGAAACCGGCGGCGGCTTTCTTTGCTAATTGCCGGCCGTCTGCGCCTTATCGAGCTCGCGCCGCATCAGCGCCTGCATCTCGGAGCGCTGATATTCGGCATAGCTGTTCTTGTTGCTCGCGTAGAGCGCCTTGAGGAAGCTGAGGTCCCACGCGGTAAGCGTCAGAGGCACCGCCGAGCCCATCGGCGCGTCGAGCACGCCCAAGATCGTATCGGAGGCCGCGGCGTGCAGCTGCTTCGGGTCGGTGCGGACAAAGGCGCGCATGGCGGTGTAATCGGCGAGCTGGGTCGTGGTGAGTCCGGTCAGTGCGTCGTGCTGAACAACCACGATCGAAGTGACGAATGCGCGGCGGGCGGACGGCTTGAGCCGGGTCAGCGGTTCGATGGTGCGCTGCAGCTGGAGAATGTCGCTGATTCCGCTAGCCGTCGTCTCGCCAGCGATCGGTCGCCCGTCGGCCCAGAACTGCCCCTCGAACTGCCAGGCCGCAACAGGATATGGGTCGTGCTCGAGATCGTGGATGCGCCAGCTGCTCCAGCTCGCCGGAAAATATTCGGGTCGATGCTTCTCCAGCTGCTTGAGCAGGTCGTTCTTGTTACGGGCAACGACGAGGATGAGGTTGGGGTCGCAATCCGGCTTGGCGACGGGAATTCCCACCGCCGCCGCAATTCGGCGCAGCCGACCTTCGATGAAGGATTGTTGCTCGGCGGAGACTCCGGCGACCGCGGGGCAGACCGGGGCGTCGAAGCGGCCGATCTGCCCATGAACCGGCGCCGGGGTCAGCTCTTTGATGAAACGGCTAATCTTCTTGTCGCGGTCGTGAATGCCCTGAACGACGATCGGCGATTCCGGAGCCGGCGGCGGAGCGGCCGCGGCGGGTTCGCTCGTCATCAATGCGGCAAGTAATACAGCGATGGACATTGAAGCGCTCTCAATCTGTGGTGATGAGGCTAGACCGCTCGTGTCCCGGTCTCAACAAGGCAGCCGCGATCTTAACCCTTTCTAAGCACCACCGGCGCACAAGCGGTCGCGGTTCTATAAGCGGAGTCGGAAATGGGGGCGCCTAGCTCGGGCATGAAAGCGGCCGACCAGCCGGCGGCGGAGACGCTGCTGAGCGCGTTCAAGACGATCGATCCGGCCGAGCGCCGCCGCCACGCGAGCGTGCTCAACTATTGGCTGTCGATCCGCGGCGACAAGGAATTCCCGCCGCTCCACGACCTCGATCCGCTCGAATTGAGCGATGCCGGGCCGAACTCGATCCTGCTCGAGCTGATCAGCGGCGGGCACGACGCCGAAGTGCGCCATCTCGGGGAAGGACTCGAAGGCGAAGAGCGGGTCGAGCGGATCATCGATGCGCCTGTTCCATCCATCCTTTCCTCCGTCGCCAAGAAGCTGCCGATCGTCGCCATCTCCCGCGACTTCCTCGCCTTCGAGGACGAGTTCGAGGGCGAGCAAGGCCCTACGCGCTGCTGGGTGACGCTGCTGCCGCTTAGCGCCGGCGGCGCCTGGGTCGACTATGTCTACGCACTGGTCAGCGTGGATACGGCGAAGGGCAAGGCGGCCGAGCCGAAGAAGGCGAAGAAGGCGCCGGAACAGCCCGAGCCGGTCGCCGAGGAAATCGAGGAGCCGGTTGTCGACGAAATCGACGAAGCGGTTGCAGATGAAATTGAGGAGCCCGTCGCCGAAATTGAGGCGGACCTCGACGAAGCTCCGGTTGAAGAAATTCCGGAGCCGGCCGTCGACGAGATCGAGGAGCCGCTCGACCCTGTTGAGGACGCAGGCGAGGACCCCGATCCCGAGCCTGTCGCTTCCGCTGTCGCCAAGGCGGCGCCGGGCTTCTCCAAGCTGCTCGACAGCATTGCCGGACTGACGGGTTTCTACGGCAGTCAGCCGGTCAAGGTCGAACCGGTCATGCCGGCCATGCCGGAGTTCGAAGAGGCCGGGCCGCAGCTTGAGAAAGCGGAGGCGGACATCGAGGAATCGATCGCCGAAGAAACTGCCGCCGAGGAATCAGCCGAAGAAGAGCCGGTCGCCGAGCTTCCGCAAGATGAGCCAGCCGCGCCCGAACCGCCCGCCGCCAAGCCGGCGAAGATCGAACAAGCCACCCGAGCATCGGAGGGAACCTTGCAGGACAAACTCGAAGACGTGCGCGCCAAGGCGGACGAGGCCCGGATGGCCAAGCTCCGCGCCAATGCCGCGCTTTATGACGGCCTCAGCGCAGCCTATGATTTCGCGCTCGATGCCGAAGAGGCGCCCGAGGAATATCTCCGGCTGGTCGAGGCGCAAGGACTCAAGATCCAGCTGCGCTCGCCGATGAAGCCGGTGGTCAAGCTGGCCTTCGCCGGCATGTGCGACGATGCGACCATCAAGCAGCTCGAGGCCGTGCTCGCCTGGGCGTTCGACGAAGAGCTGCCGCGCGGCGCGCTTGCCGAGCGCATCGAGGCTGCCGGCGGCGTGTCGCGGATCCTCAGCGGAGAAGCGAAGGCGGCCTGACTCCGGCCGCCAACTTGCCGCGCAGCTAGCGGCGCTTCGGGTTCTCGCCCAGCCGCAAGCCTTCGATCACTGCATCCTCCGCGCATTTGCGCGAGAGATCGGCGAGGATCGCAATGTCGGCATCCTCGGCCTGGCGGGCGAGCCAGTGGGTGCGGGTCGCAATGCTGCGCAGTTCGTTGATCGCCGTGTCGGGCATCTGCCCCTGGTCGGCGAGCAATTTCTCGAACACCGCCTCCGACAGCGGCCGCTCGAACTCGAGGCCGATGAATTCATGGGCGTGCCAGACGACTCGGCAAAACTGGTTCTCGAGTCCGGCAATGCTGAGCCAGATCCAGCTGTCATCCTCGACCGAGGACGAGCATTCGATCCGGCAGCCGTGGGTCGACATGTCGATCACGCGGACCTTGACGCGGCTGCGGGTCCCGTCGCGCATGGTCGCGGTGAGGCGCAGCGCCGTGCGCTCGACTTTGCGGCGATCGGGCTGAACTTGAGCGGCTTGAGCCATATGTGTCTTACCCCTGCCGCCTTCTTGCTCGCCGAGTGGTGAACAAATGGTTGTTTCGGCCCGAAGCGGTTATGATGGAGTCGAGCGGCGCATCTCAGCCACCGCAGGAGGATAATCATGGCCAAGGGTCAGCAGAAGTCGAACAAGGAAGCGCGCAAGCCGAAGAAGGCCAAGGTCAAGACCATCGCCGCCAATCCGTCGCAGAAGGGCGGCCAGCGCGGGCTCGAGAATCTCAAGAACGATTAGCCGCACCTGGCCCACGCTTGATTATGGTCGGGCGGGGTCCATATTGATTGTATGACCGGGCATTCACAGTTCGGACGGCCGCAGCTCCACCCCGAGAGCAGCACGGCACGACTCTAGCGCCCTGAGCGCGCCGCGGCCTCGCGGCCGCGTTTAGGGTCCTCTCCCAATGAGCCGCGCGCGCATCGAAGCGCGCGCAATCCCTCACCCAATCGACGGACCGCCCCGCTGGCGGGCGCATGCGCGCATGCTCGGCCGGACCGTCGGGAGCAGAGTTCAAATGATTACCCAGCGTTTTGCAGTCGAGTTCGACCGCCGCACGGTCGGCATCGCCGTCCGCGTGCCCGGCGGCTTCATGTTCTACGCCTCCGACGATCGCTTCGACCCGATGGACGGACGGCTGTTCCGCCGCGCCCGCGCCATCGAGCGCGAGCTGAAGCGAGTCGCGAGGCGCGCGGTGCGCCTGCCCTTCGGATTGCAGAAGGCCCCTCTCCCTGCGTGACGCCGCCCACTTCACAACCATTCAATTTTCGGAGTTAAGACAATGAATTACCAAACCACCCACGAAGAAGTCAGAGCGCTGCGGTCAGACCGCGAACGCATCGCGGACCTCCTGTCGCGCTATCCGCGTGTTTCTGCCCATGAGACGGGCGAAATCCTGACTTTTCTACGCACCGGACGCCATCTCGACATCGGCATGCTGACCAGCAACGAGCGGCTGCGGCCGCAGCTCGACGCGTTCATGGCGGATCATCGAAGCCACTTCCGGGTGAAGTGGGGTGAAGGTTCGGCGGTGATCGGCGGTATCGTCGCGCTGCTGCTGATCTTCTGGCTGGTGTGGGAGGCATTCTCATGAGCGGGCACCAGCAAGCCGTGAGCGCGCGCCGCGTCGCGGCACCGCGTCCGCCAATCCACCTGCTCGCCGCCGAGTCCGACCTGGTCGCGGGTCTTGCGCTGCGGACCGAAGACCGCCAGCCGGTGGTCGCCGCGATGCTGCTCGAGGAAATCGAGCGTGCCGAGCTCCACGACCCCGAGACGATGCCCGACGGCCATGTCATGCTGAACTCGCGCGTGGCATTCGTCGACGAGAAGAGCCAGCAAATGCGCGAGGTCCAGCTGGTCATGCCGGCCGAGGCCAATATCGCCGAAGGCCGCGTCTCGATCCTGACCCCGATGGGCGCAGCGCTTTACGGCCTCGCCGCAGGGCATTTGATCGAATGGCCCGACCTCCACGGCCGTTACCGCCCAATCCGCATCGTCCGGGTCACGCCGCCCGGCGCCGCCTAGCTCCCGCACACTTCGTTGCTGCCGTTCGACGACAGGCGGGTGATGGTCGAGGTCGGCGAGGTGCTGATCGCGACTGCTTCCGAGCCGCAGCGGCGGAGCTGGAAGCGGACCTTGCGCGCCGCGAAGTCGAGACTGACGCGGCGGAAAGTTTCGAGGATGTCGGTGCCGAGCAGCAGCGCGGGCTGATCGCCAAGGCCGAACACCTTGAACGGCGGCACGTCGGCAAAGGCGATCGGCACGTCGTGGAGGGTGATCGAGCCGACGCGGAGCTCGCGGATGTTGCCGAGCTGGAGGTCGACGGTCTTGCCCGTCACGCCGGTCGCGGCAACGGTCCACACACGGGCGTTGCGGTTGGATTTCAGCAGCTTGTCGCGCAGCGCCAGATTGCCGATCGAGATTTCCGAGCCGGTGTCGATCACCGCGTTGAGCGACAGGCCGCCGGCGCGAACCTGGGTCAGGATCAGCTGGCCGTGCTGCAGCTTGGCAGTGATCACGATCTCGTCGGTGAAATGCGGCGGCGGCCGCCGCGCGTCCTCGACCTTGATCAGCCGGTTCTCGAAATCCATCATCAGCCGCTGGCGCACGAGCGCGTCGATCCCGATCATGCCGTCGCCGCCAAGATCGCCTTCCCGCAAGGCCGGGACTTCCAAATTCTCGATCGTGCTCGGCCCGAATGCGAGTGAAGCGACCTTCACCCGGTCGACGAGGTTGCGGTCGGTGACGGCGTTGAGGATCGCGGGTGTGCCGAGCGGCAGCTGGAGATCGCGCGCCACGCGCAGGCCGACGGCCGAAGTATCGGCGCCGCTGTCGACCACGAAATGATAGGGTCCGCGGCCGTTGACCTGAACCTCGACCGTCATCCGGGTTTCGACCTGGCGGGCGTTGACGTCGTCGCCGCCGATGGCGAGCGTGTTGTCGATCAAGGCCGGCGGCAGCGGGGGCAGGGTCGAAGGGCCGGGCGGCGCCGGCCTGGGCTTGCTGATGGCGGGCGCCTGCGCCGCTGCGACGCCGCCCGCGACGGTCGCACCGGCCAGTGCCAATGCCAGGACCAATAAGCCGTGGGCCGCCCTAGGCATTTGTTTCTCCACCAGAAATTGCAGGAGCGAGATTACTCCTGTTTGTTCGGGCGTGCCATGCAAAGTCGACCGAGCGGCTAATTCGCGCTGCCGGGGTTGGGACTGGATACCGGGCCAAGCTTCTCCGGCCTGGTCTTCGGCGCCTTTTGCCAGCTTGCGATTCGATAGCCTCGGTCGCGCAGGCAGCCGCTCATCGTGCGCTGGATCGCGGCTTCCTTCCTGTGCCGCTTGACCTTCGCCATGCCGATCGCGCCGCCGATCACCGCCACCGGCATCAGCACCAGCGTCGCACTCATCACCGCAGTGGCACCCCAGAGGCCGGCGCTGGCCGCCGCAGCCCCGCCGGCCAGGCCCACCGCGCCGCCCGCAGCCGCACCGGCGCCGCCCGAGGCCAGCCTGCCGTTGGTGTCGAGCTTGCCGGTGACGAACAGCTGCTTGCACTCGGCATAAGCAGCGTCGAATTTCGACTGGTCGGAGGGGGCGATCCCGAGGGTCGGAGTGAATTCGCGCGGGCGAGACGAACAGGCTTGCAGCAGCATCGCCAACGAAGCCGCCGCCATCAGTGATTTGCGCATCGAGCCCCCCAGCAACGCGCAGCCGGTGCGCGCGAGGGTCATGCTCGGCCGGCCCGACAGGCAAGTCAAGCTTTTGAGGGAAAACGATTTCTGCCGAAGGGTGCCGCAATCCGGCATCCGCGATTTGCCAAATCGCGCGCTTCGCATAACCATCCTGCCATGCGCCGGCGGACCGAAGTCCTGTTGAGCTTGATCGGCCTGATCGCCGTGCCCGCGAGCGTGGCGATCTTCCATTTTGCGGCCCTGCCGGTGCAGCCCGCTCATCCGGCGATGGCGCGGGTGGTGGCGATCGGCGCGTGGGAGGGCAAGTTCCGCGCCGACTTGGACCATATCGTCGTCCGCAATGCCCACGGCACCGGCCAGTTCAGCATGCACGACGCGGACGTCCGTTGCCGGGTAGGCGACCAGGTCCCGGTGCAGCAACAGGGAGTCACCCTGACCCGCGCCGCGAGGACGTGCCGCTGAACCAGCGGCGTTCGATGAGCCGAAAGCAGAAGCGGCGCAGCGACAAAACTGCCGCGGCGCCGACCGCGGCCAATCGTCGCACGGATGGCGCCGGTGCGCGGGCGGAATGAGTGAAAATGGGGGTCCTTCTACTTCGTCCACTTCGTAGGATTTCGATCGAACCTGGCGAGCGGATGAGAAGTGGCGGAGCATCGGCGAGCTTAAGCCATAATCGACCGGCTGTAGGACAGCGAAAACGCTCAAGCCGGAGTCGCTCGGAAAGAATCTTAGCGGCTGGTGGTCGCGGCGGATCAATCGCGACGAGAATAACCGCTTGCGGGCCTAGCTCACGAGTTGCGTGAACAGGCGCAGTCCGTAGGCCAGCGCAACCACCGCCGCCCCAAACCAATCCCACCGCCGGGACCGGCCGATCAGCGCCACAAGCAAGCCTAGGCATACGGCTGTCCGGTGGATGAGGACGACCAGCGGCGGCCAGCCTCCGGTCAGACCCGATGCATCGAGCACCCAATTCACCGCCTGGTAGCCAAGAAAGAAGATCAGGAAGACCGTCCGCTGTTCGGCGTAGAGAGCTTTCATGTCCGCTCGTTCGCCGGCCGTGATGTTCGGCAACGCTGCAGCGCAGGCGAGAAATAGGAAGATGGGAGCGATCATTGAGAGCATGAAATCGCCGCTTGTCCAGCCGCTGGCGCCAGCCATGATCGGGCGAATCCCCCACCAGAAGTTGACCACGGCGATCAGGATCAGCGCCGCCCAGGCGAGCGGCAGTGCATCCCACGCGACATATCGCCGGTCGCGAAGCAACCGATAGAAGGTCAGCAGAAGCTCGGTGAGGCCGAGCCCGGCGACGATCGAAATGAGCGTCAGGTCCATACTTGCCGCGCTCTAATGCGCGCGCTTCGGCCTGGCG
>Ga0207647_10004429_pt1 | contig 10413 bp, 10 predicted proteins | sample KBSCornC2_FD_184295 | JGI IMG/M metagenome (GOLD analysis project Ga0207647, IMG submission 184295) | Corn rhizosphere microbial communities from Kellogg Biological Station, Michigan, USA - C2 (SPAdes) (version 2) | ecosystem: Host-associated > Plants > Roots > Rhizosphere ...
GCAGCCCGGCGAGCAGCACCGCCATTCGCGCGACGTTGCGGTTGTCCTCGCCGGCCTGGTTCGCACAGCCGAGGATCACGTCGTCGATCAGCGCCGGGTCCAGCGCGGTCCGGTTCAGCAGCGACGAGATCGCGTGCGCCGCCAGGTCGTCGGGACGGACCGCTGACAGCGCACCGCCGTACCGTCCGATCGGCGTCCGGACGCCGTCGACGAGAAAGGCCTCATGACTCATGTGCTTCCTCCGAAAGGATCGTTCCGGACAGTTGGCGGCTGCGGCCGCGGAACTCGGCGATCACCTCGTCGCCGCGGGTGACGGTGATGTCGTAGATCCCGTTCCGGCCGAACGCGGTGCGCTCCCGGGCGTCGGCGACGAGCAGGTCGCCGCGGCGGGCCGGGGCCACGAACACGATGTCGCAGGCCTGCGCGACCGTCACCCGGTTGCGGGAGTTGCAGGCGAACGCGAACGCCGAGTCGGCCAGCGTGAACACGAATCCACCATGCGCGATCCCGTGCCCGTTGACCATGTCCTCGCGGACGGTCATCTCGAGCCGCGCGGTGCCCTCGCCGACCGCGACCAGGCGCATCCCCAACCCGGCGCTGGCCGTGTCCTCCGCCCACATCGCCGCGGCCACGCGCGCCGCCAAGTCGTCCATACGCTGCCCAATCGAGAAGAGCCTTGTGACACCCTAGTCCGAATCGCGTCAACGACTGTAACATCGCAGCCATGACCACCGACCTGCTCTCTTCCCACCGCGATCGCCTGAACGGCGCGCTGAAGGCGATCCACGACCGCGGGTACCACTCCGCGTTCCCGGAGTCGCCCAGCCCCCGCGTGTACGGCGAGACCGCGGCGGCCGACGGCAAGGCGGCCTTCGAGGCCCACCTGGGGACGACGTACGCGCTCGACATCCCCGGCGCGCGCGGCACGGTCGTGACCGAGCAGTCGCCGTACGGCATCAGCATGGACGTCTCGTACCCCCGGATGGTCGAGGACGGCCTGGACGAGCTGCTGACCGCGGCGCAGCAGGGTCTCGCGGACTGGCGCCGGGCCGGGATCGACGGGCGGACCGGGGTCACGCTGGAGATCCTCGACCGGCTGCACAAGCGGGTGTTCGAGCTGGCCAACGCGGTCCAGCACACCAGTGGTCAGGCGTTCGTGATGGCGTTCCAGGCCGGCGGCGCGCATGCGCTGGACCGCGCGCTGGAGGCGGTCGCGTACGCGTACGAGGAGATGAGCCGCTACCCGGCCACCGCGACCTGGGAGAAGCCGGCCAAGGGCGACCCGATCCGGATGGAGAAGACGTTCACCGTCACCGGCCGTGGTGTCGCGCTCGTGATCGGCTGCAACACGTTCCCGACCTGGAACTCGTGGCCGGGCCTGTTCGCGTCCCTCGTCACCGGCAACGCGGTCGTCGTGAAGCCGCACCCGCTGGCCGTGCTGCCGCTGGCGATCACCGTCGACGTGTGCCGCGAGGTGCTGGCCGAGGCCGGCTTCGACCCGAACCTGGTCACCCTGGCCGCCGAGCGGGCCGGTGACGGCCTGGCCAAGCCGCTGGCGACCCGGCCCGAGGTGAAGCTGATCGACTTCACCGGCGGCAGCGAGTTCGGCGAATGGCTGGAGCAGAACGCGACCCAGGCGACGGTGTTCACCGAGAAGGCCGGTGTGAACGCGGTCGTCATCGACTCCACCGACTCCTTCAAGGCGCTCTGCAACAACCTCGCCTTCACCCTGAGCCTGTACTCCGGCCAGATGTGCACCACCACCCAGAACCTGTTCGTCCCGGCCGGCGGGATCGAGACCGACGAGGGCCACAAGTCCTTCGAGGAGGTCGGCGCCGGCATCGCGACGGCGATCTCCAAGCTGCTCGGCGACGACGCCCGCGCGGTCGAGATCCTCGGCGGCATCGTGAACCAGGCCGTGATCAGCCGCCTCGAGCTCGCCGACGAGTACGGCGACGTCGTGCTGGCGTCCCGCGCGATCGAGCACCCGGCCTTCCCGGACGCGGTCGTCCGGACGCCGCTGCTCGTCGCGATCGACGCCAAGGACGCCGAGGTGTACTCCCGCGAGTGCTTCGGCCCGGTGTCCTTCCTGGTCAAGACCGCCGACACCGCGCAGTCGATCGACGTGTTCCGCTCGACCGTCACCGAGGACGGCGCGATGACGGCCGGGATCTACTCGACCGACGAGAAGGTGCTCGAGGAGGCCCGCGAGGCCGCGCTCGACGCCGGTGTCGCCCTCTCGGAGAACCTCACCGGCCAGGTCTTCGTGAACCAGTCGGCCGCCTTCAGCGACTTCCACGGCACCGGCGCGAACCCGGCCGCGAACGCGACCTACACCGACGGCGCCTACGTCGCGGGACGATTCCGCGTCATTCAGTCACGCCGCCACGTTGGGTGAGCGCTTCGCGGGACTCGCGGTCAAGTTGCTGCTGAAGCGTCTTTGAGCTGACCCTGAGGCGGAAGGTATGACTGAACTGCCGTTCTGATCTCCATCCGCCGATCCGTCCAGGAGACCGCCGTGACCCAGAGCTTGACCGAGGTACTCGCCTACTACGACAGCTGGCTGGCGTTCAACCAGCACTACCAGCGGGTCCCCGGGGTCCAGGTCGCGGTGTACGCCGGAGACGCCGTCGCGTTCTCCGGCGCGTACGGTCTCGCCGACGTGGAGAACGACGTACCGCTGACCGAGCAGCACCTGTTCCGGATCGCGTCGCACTCCAAGACGTTCACCGGGACGGCCGTGCTGCAACTGGTCGAGCAGGGCCGGTTGCGGCTGGACGACAAGGCGGAGCAGCACGTCACCGAGATCGTCGGTACGCCGCTCGGCCAGCGGACGGTCCGGGAACTGCTCGCGCATGCGGGCGGTGTCACGCGCGACGGCCTGGACGCCGACTGGTGGCAGCTGTCCCGGAGCTTCCCGGACCGCGACCAGCTGCTCGACGTACTGCGGCAGGCGTCGTCGGCCGTGATCCCGGAGAACGACCGCTTCAAGTACTCCAACATCGGCTACGGCCTGCTCGGTCTGGTGATCGAGGCCGCGAGCGGTACGTCGTACAACTCGTATGTCCAGACCGCGATTGTCGACAAGCTCGGGCTGGCGGGCCTCGGCCCGGAGCTGGACCCATCCCGGCTGGCCGAGTACGCCGCCGGATACAGCGCGCTGTCGTACGCCGACAAGCGCGCCCCGATCGAGCACGTCGACACCCGGGCGCTGGCCTCGGCGACCGGGTTCTTCGGCAACGCGCGAGACCTGGTGACCTACTTCTCCGCGCACCTGGCCGGCGACGACCGGCTGCTGTCGGACAAGTCGAAGCGTGAGATGCAGCACCCGTTGTGGACGACCGGTTCCGACGAGAAGGCGCGGTACGGCCTGGGTCTGTCGGTGACGAAGGTCGGCGAGCGGCAGGTGTTCGGTCACGGCGGCGGGTACCCGGGCCACATCACCAGGACCCTTGTCGACCCCGAGCAGCGGATCGTCGTGTCGGTGCTGACGAACGCGATCGACGGGCCCGCGGCGCAGCTGGCGGAGGGCCTCTTCCGGCTCCTCGACCTCGCCGACTCCAAGGACCGCGGCGACGCTGCCGACCTGCAGCGCTTCACCGGCCGCTTCGCGAACCTCTGGGGCGTCACCGACTTCGTGCTGATCGGCGGCCGGCTCTACGCGACCGACCCGTGCGGGGCGAACCCGGCCGACGACCCGCAGCCGCTCGAGGCCGACGGCGACGCACTCCGCGTCACCGGCGGCAACGGCTACGGCTCGTACGGCGAGTCCTACCGCTTCGAGTTCGACGAGAACGGCACGGTCCGAACCGTCCGCGGATCCAGCGGCCTCAGCCTGCACCCGATCGACCGGTTCGGCCTGGGAGAACGCGTTACCGTGGCTCCGTGACGATCCACGGTGACCACCCGTTCCTGCCGCCCGAGTCGGAGCGGAGTCCGGTACGGCGATTGCGGGGGCGGCTGGCGTCGCCGGTCGGGCTGTGGACGACGGCGTACGACGGGAAGCGCGCCGGGCTCACCGTGTCGTCGATGCTGGTCGCGGACGGCGAGCCCGGGTACGTGATCGGGCTGCTCGACCCGGACTCCGACCTGTGGGAAACGTTGCGCGAGGCAAGGACCGCAGTGGTGTCGCTGCTCGGCGAACCGCACCGCCAACTGGCCGACGCCTTCGGGTTCGTGGCCCCCGCACCGGGCGGGCCGTTCCGGCTGGCCGACTGGACGGACACCGCCTGGGGGCCCGCGCCGGTCGGCGTCACCACCTGGGCCGGCTGCACGCTGGTGAACCAGGACCCGCCCGAGGTGGGCTGGGGCCTGCAGGTGCAGCTCGAGATCGCCCACGTGGAGTTCGCCGCGGACGACGTACCCGCCCTGGTCCACCGCCGCGGACGGTACGTGACGATCTGACCCTGTTGACGACGACTGGCTAATGGCGTTAGCCTATGGGCTATGGTCATAAAAAAGTCGCTGACGCCTGCTGCCGTGGTCGAGGTGGCGCTGGGCGTCGTCGACGAGCACGGGCCGGAGGGCCTCACGCTCGCCGCCGTCGCGCAGGGCTGCGGGGTCGCCACGCCGTCGCTGTACAAGCACGTGGCGAGCCTCGGTGAGCTGAAGGCGCTCGTCGGAGTGCGGGTGCTGGAGGACATGACCGACCAGTTCACGGCCGCTGTCCTGGGCAGGGGCGGTGACGAGGCGGTCACCGCGCTGATGCACGCCTATCGCGCCTACGTCGCCGCGCATCCGAAGCGGTACGCCGCGATGCCGATGGACCCGCTGCACGATCGGGTGCAGGAGGCTGCGGGCACGAAGCTGGTCGGCGTCATGTACGCCACGCTGCGCGGCTACGGGCTCGAGGGCCCGGCCGCAGTCCATGCGACCCGGCGGCTGCGGGTGCTCGTCCACGGCTTTGCGTCCGTCGAGTCGGCAGGCGGCTTCGGCCTGCCCGAGGAACTCGACGAGACCTACGACCAAATCGTCCGGATGTATCTCGCCAGTCTGAGGAACGAATCATGAGGATCCCACTGTCCGTTGCAGGCGTTCTGTTCCTGCTCTACCCCGCCCTTCGCCCGTGGGAGGACGAGACGACCACGTCCGGCGCCGCGGCCGCGATGGGCTCCACCGCCTGGGTCGTCGCGCACCTGTGCGCGATGCTCGGGTTCATCCTGGTCGCGGTCGCGTTGCTGCAGCTCGACCGCACGGCGGCGATCGTGTTCTGGATCGGCGCCGGTCTGACGCTGCCGTACTACGGGGCGGAGGACTTCGGCCTGCACGCGATGGCCAACCAGCCGAACATCCTCGACCTGGCCGAGTCCGTGCGCTACAACCCCGTCGCGATGACGATGTTCGGCGTCGGACTGCTGACCATGGCCGCGGGCGCGATCGTGGTCGCGGTGCGTCTGAAGACGGTGCCGGCGATCCTGTTCGCGGTCGGGTTCGGGCTGTTCCTGCCGCAGTTCTTCGGACCGCCCGCCCTGCGGATCGGTCACGGTGTGCTCCTCGCCGCCGCCTGCGTCTGGCTGGCCTGGAGTGCCAAGCGGGTCGAGAAGGTCCCCGTTCCGGCCTGATCTACTGTGGGCTCCATGCGAGCTACGGTGATTCACGGAGCATTCGACGTACGGCTGGAAGATCGCCCGGATCCGAAGATCGACGGGCCGGGCGATGCCGTCGTCAAGGTCGTTGCCTCGTGCATCTGCGGGTCCGACCTGTGGCCCTACCGCGGGGAGAACCCGGTCAAGGAGCCGCGGCCGATCGGGCACGAGTTCGTCGGCATCGTCGAGGAGATCGGGTCCGAGGTCCGCACGGTCAAGCCGGGCGACTTCGTGGTGGCGCCGTTCGTGGTCAGCGACGGCACCTGTCCGCACTGCCTGGCCGGCTACCAGACCGCCTGCCAGAACCTGGTCGGCTACGGCAGCGCCAAGGCCGACGGCGGTCAGGGCGAGTACGTGAAGCTCCCGTACGCCGACGGCACGCTGGTCGCGACGCCCGAGGTGCCCGACGACTCGCTGGTTCCGTCGCTGCTGACGCTGTCCGACGTGATGGGCACCGGATGGCACGCGGCCCGGTCGGCGCGGGTGAAGGCCGGTGACACGGTCGTCGTCGTGGGCGACGGCGCGGTCGGGCTCTGCGGGGTCCTCGCGGCCTCGCGGATGGGCGCGGAGCGGGTCGTTGCCCTGTCGCGGCATGAGCCGCGCCAGAAGTTGGCGAAGGAATTCGGTGCCACGGACATCATTTCCGAGCGCGGCGACGCGGCCCGGGACGCCGTCCTCGAGCTGACGAAGGGCGTCGGCGCCGACGCCGTCCTGGAATGTGTCGGCACGAAGCAGTCGATGACGACCGCCTTCGACGTCGCGCGGGCCGGGGCCACGGTCGGTTTCGTCGGCGTACCGCACGGCGTCGAGGTGCCGATCGGGACGATGTTCAGTCGCAACGTCGGCCTGAACGGCGGCGCCGCGCCGTGCCGGGCGTACCTGCCGGACCTGATGGCCGACGTACTCGCCGGGGAGATCGACCCCGGGAAGGTGTTCGACTCCCAGATCCCGCTGAGCGACGTCGTCGACGGGTACGCCGCGATGCACGAGCGGCGCGCGATCAAGGTGCTGCTCCGACCCTGACCTTTTGCGCAACGCGGCTGCGCGCAGTACCCACGCGGGCCAGCGATGTGCGCGCTCTCACACTGTCAAGGTGCACGGGGTCACGGCTGCGCAACGCGCCTGCGCGGAACGTTGACACCCGGGCTGCCGCGTGACCACAGTTGGGCCGTCAAGGGGGCATCGTTGTCACAGGCGGCTCCATCAACTGATCGGAGAGTGAATCATGCGTGGTGGTCTGAGCAAGACCCTGGCGCTGGTGGGCGCGGCGGGTCTTCTCGCGGTGAGCGCCTGCGGGAACAGCGACAACAGCAGCGGTGATAGCAACTCGTCGGCGAACAAGGACGTCACCGTCTTCACCTGGTGGGCCGACGGTGGTGAGAAGGCCGGTCTGGACGGCCTGGTCTCGGTGTTCAACACCGAGTGCAAGGACTACAAGTTCGTGAACTCGGCGGTGGCCGGTGGTGCCGGCGCGAACGCGAAGCAGGTGCTGGCGAACGACCTGCAGGCAGGCAAGCCGCCGTCGACGTTCCAGGCGCACGCCGGTGCGGAGCTGAAGGACTACATCAACGCCGGCCAGGTCGACGACGTCAGCCAGTTGTACAAGGACTTCGGGCTCGACAAGGCGTTCCCGCAGAACCTGCTCGACAACCTGACCGTGGACGGCAAGATCTACTCGATCCCGGCGAACATCCACCGGGCGAACGTGGTCTGGGCCAACCCGACGGTGCTGAAGAAGGCGAACATCGACGCCACCAAGGCCCCGGCTTCGGTGGACGCGTGGATCGCCGATCTGAACAAGCTGAAGGCCGCCGGCGTGAAGGCGCCGCTGGGCCTCTCGAAGGGTTTCGCCCAGGAGATGCTGGTCGAGGCCGTGCTGCTGGCCGAGCTCGGCCCGGAGAAGTTCACCGGGCTGTGGGACGGCAAGACCGACTGGGCCGGTGGCGACGTGACCGCGGCGCTGAACAAGTACAAGACGCTGCTCACCTTCAGCAACAGCGACCGCGAGGCGATCGACTGGGCGGACGCGCTGGGCTACGTGAACAAGGGTCAGGCCGGCTACACGCTGATGGGTGACTGGGTCGCCGCGCAGCAGCTCGCCGACAAGGTCCCGGACACGGCGTACACCTACTGGCCGGCACCGGGCACCGCCGGCAACTTCCAGTTCCTCGCCGACTCCTTCACCCTGCCGACCAACGGGCAGAACCCGGACGGCGCGAAGTGCTGGCTGAAGGTCACCGGCTCGGCCGACGGCCAGAAGGCGTTCAACACCAAGAAGGGCTCGATCCCGGCCCGCTCGGACGCCAACCCGGCGGACTACCCGAAGTACCAGCAGAGCGCGATGGCCGACTGGAAGCAGGACAAGATCGTGCCGTCCTGCGCCCACGGTGCGGCCTGCACGGCGGGACAGAACAACGACATCCTGTCCGCGCTCAGCCAGTTCAGCGGCAGCCCGGACGTCGCCAAGCTGCAGACGGCGCTCGGCAACGCGATGAAGACGAGCTGATGCGGAACGAGTTGCGGACCGGTTCCCTGGCGGTGAGCTGAGCATGCACGGAAGAATTCGCACCTGGGGTCCTGGAGCCCTGGTGCTACTGCCGACGGTGCTGCTGCTCGGGTACTTCGTGTACGGGCTGATCGCGTGGACGTTCAACACCTCGCTGACCGATCGGCACACCGCGCGTAGAGGGGGCTCGGTCGACTACGTCGGGTTCGAGAACTACACGAACCTGTTTCACGAGGACCGGTTCCTCAACTCGCTGAAGAACCTCGGCGTGCTCACGGTGCTGTTCATCGTGGGCACGCTGGTCTTCGGTCTGATCTGGGCGCTGCTGCTGGAGAAGGGTGTCAGCGGCGAGGGAGTGTTCCGGTCGATCTTCCTGTTCCCGATGGCGATCTCGATGATCGCCTCGGGTGTCGTCTGGGGCTGGTTGCTGAACCCGTCCCAGGGTGACGACGCCCGCGGCCTGAACCGGTTGTTCGAGCTCCTCCAGCTGCATTTCCTGGAGAACGCCTGGTGGACCGCCGGGAGCAGATGGACGACGATGGCCGCCATCGCCCTGCCGGCGGTCTGGCAGCTGTCCGGGTACATCATGGCGCTGTTCCTGGCCGGGTTCCGGGGGATCCCGCCGGAGCTGCGCGAGGCGGCGCGGGTCGACGGCGCCTCGGAGTTCAAGCTCTACCGGCACGTGCTGTTCCCGCAGCTGTCGCCGATCGCCCTGTCGGCGCTGATCATCCTCGGGCACATGTCGCTGAAGCTGTTCGACCTGATCTACGCGATCACCGGGCCGAACCAGTTCCGTACCGAGGTGCCTTCGATCCTGATGTGGAACACCTTGCTGCGCGGCGACCAGGCCAAGGCGGCCGCGATCGCGATCGTGATGCTCGCGGTCGTCGCTGTCCTCGTCATCCCGTACGTCGCGTACACCGTCCGGCAGGAGAGCAACGAATGACCGCCGTCGATGCCGCCACCGGCACCACCGCGAGCGCGATCCGCCACAAGCCCCGGGCCGGCGCCGACGGGACGACCCGGCTGAGCCGGACGATCAAGTACGTCATCCTGCTGCTGTTCCTGCTTTTCGTGCTGATCCCGGTGTACGTCGTGGTGGTCGGCAGCTTCAAGACGTCCGCCGACACCACGGCCGCCGCGCAGTGGAACCTGCCGGAGGTCTGGACGCTGGAGCCGTGGCGCAAGTCCTGGGACGTGTTGCAGCCGTACATGGTCCGGTCGCTGTCCTTGGCGATTCCGGCCGCGATCATCTCGTCGATGATCGGGTCCGTGAACGGGTTCGTGCTGGCCCGCTGGCGGTTCCCGGGCGCGAACATCGTGTTCGCGTTCATCCTGTTCGGGATGTTCATCCCCTACCAGGCGGTGATGCTGCCGCTGCGGACGACGTTCACCGAGCTGGACGTCACCCGGGGCATCCCGACGCTGATCATCGCGCACTGCATCTACGGCATCCCGATCTGCACGCTGATCTTCCGGAACTACTACGCCACCGTCGTGCCGAACGAGATCATCGAGTCGGCCCGGGTGGACGGCGCCGGGCTGCTCCAGACCTACGCCCGGATCATCCTGCCGATCTCGATCTCCGGGTTCGTGGTGACGCTGATCTGGCAGTTCACCTCGGTCTGGAACGACTTCCTGTTCGCGCTGTTCCTCACCACGCAGCAGAACGGCCCGGTGACGCTGGGCCTGGCCGCACTGGCCGGTGGCCAGAAGGTCGACTACGCCGCCTCGATGGCGGGGGCGTTGATCACGTCGTTCCCGACGCTGCTCGTCTACATCGTGCTCGGCCGCTGGTTCATCGGCGGCCTGATGGCCGGTGCCCTGAAGGGCTGACGCCGCGGTCACCCGCTGACCTGGAGGGTTGCCCACCGGAAATCTCGGTGGGCAACCCTCCGTCCGTGGGGGGCAGCCAGTTATCCACAGGGCGCGCGGACGGGCCTGCGGGGGAGTGGGACCGGGCGGTAATCTCACGGAGGTGACCAAGTCTCCGAGCGGACGGGACGGACGACGCAGCCATCTGCGGCTCGTCGGCACCGAGCCCGGCGAGCCGCACGTGCCCCCGGCGGGTGTCGACGTCGACACCACGCCGAGCGTCGCCGTGCTGGAGACGCTGCTGGAAACGCTGACCCTCGACCTCGCCGCGGCGCCGAGCGCGCTGCACCCGGTGATCGCCGAGGCGTCGGTGGCGCGTTCGGCGGCGATGCTGGCCGATCAGCTGTGGCCGGCCGGGCGCCCGGACGAGATCGGTGAGGTGGAGCGGTTCTTCTGGGCCGACGCGGCCCGGGTGCTCGGCGAGCGCCGTGACCTCGAGTCGTTCGT
>Ga0207647_10004430_pt1 | contig 10412 bp, 8 predicted proteins | sample KBSCornC2_FD_184295 | JGI IMG/M metagenome (GOLD analysis project Ga0207647, IMG submission 184295) | Corn rhizosphere microbial communities from Kellogg Biological Station, Michigan, USA - C2 (SPAdes) (version 2) | ecosystem: Host-associated > Plants > Roots > Rhizosphere ...
TGTCTTGATAAGACCTCAGCGAAATGCTCATTTACTGAAAGATAAGATTGAAACTCATCGGCATCATATTCAGCATAAGAAGGAAAATAATGAAACAAAGGCCAGAGGACTGAATTACAAAAACCATTGTAATATTTTTCATACTGCTCTTTGTAAACAAGGACCGGAAGATAATTAAATGGTGCATCGGTTAAACGATTGACAGCTTCCATCCTTGTAGCTGCAGAGCATCCTGGCACACCAGACCAGAAGATTTCCGAGTACTGGCCCGGTGACTGGTGCAAATAACTATCAATGGCTGTGACCAATCCTCCTGTCGCCTGTTGAACCCTTGCCTTATTCCCCTCACCATCCACAGTCACAGGAAGACGGTTGGCGACTATAAAAAGCCTCTTGTTTGTCATACTCATTCAAACTTATCCCCCCAACAATAAAGAGCGATTAAAACAACGTTAGAAATCTATTAGAAGGGGTATGCACCTGGCAGACAGATATCGCCCGTGATATTAAAAACTAATTAGAATTGCACCATCTGTTAGTTTTAAAACGAACAAAAATTAGCGCGGAGCCTCTTTAAATAAAACTATCTTCCAAAAAAGACTATTTTGCTTTTGTATAAGCATAAATATTTTATGCGCTGTCAGTTTTTGATTGAAAATTGACAAATTCAATTAACCATGCGATTATCTACAAGAATACTGTTGGGTTTTTTACTCGTCCTTATCCTTTCCATTATTGATACAGCGTCTAATTATTTCCTTTCATTGAAAGTGGAACAGAACATTGAGTTTTTAAACAAATCTCAAAACGTAATACGCATTTCAGACGACCTTAACCGGTCTATGGTTGCGATGCAAAGCTCACTGAGGGGCTATTTGCTTACCCAGGATCCATCTTTTCTAGAAGAATACACAAAAGGCCTGAAAAATGTTCCCTTTTTAATGCATACTGTGAAAGGACTTGTCTCCCCAAACCAAAAGCAATTGAGACTTCTTAGTTCAATCGACAGCCTGCATGTTCTATGGGTAAATTATGCCGCCGGAATAATTGAAGCAAGGGGTGAAACTGGAATGTCGAACCAGCGTTATATTAATTTGTTTGAAGGACAACTGAAGCAGCATGTCGGGAAAAAACTAAATGATCAATTAGCAATAAAGTTTGCAGATTTTGATAAAACCGAGTACGAAATCAGGGACAGGCACAGCAACAATCTGAGGGCTTCTATAAGAAACACTCATATTTTCTCCCTCACATTTTTTGCGCTCACAATCATCATCGGTCTTGCCACCACATTTTACATTTTATCTCTTATTTCGAAAAGAATAAAACAGATGGTTGGCCTGGCCCAGAATATCTCAAACGGAAACTTTATAACGGTAAAAGATGACCGAAAAGATGAGCTCACTGCGCTGAGCAGTTCTCTCAACACTATGTCTGCGAGCCTTAATAAAAATATAACCCAGCTCCAGAAAAGGAACACGGAGCTGGATAAATTTGCCTACGTGGTTTCGCACGATCTAAAAGCACCGGTCAGAGGAATCTACAATGTCATCCAGTGGATCGAAGAAGACCTGGGAAATGAAATATCGCCCGAAATGAAAAAGTATATGAGCATCATATCCGGGAGAACCAAGCGGATTGAAAGCCTGATCAATGGTCTTTTGGATTATGCAAGACTAAGAGAGAAAACCGAAACAGAACGAATCGACCTGGATAAACTTATCGGGGAAATTATTGAGGACATTGTTCCAAGGAATTTCGATGTGGAACTTGAAAATCTCCCGGTCATCTTTGCCGAACGTATAAAAATTGAACAGGTATTTACGAACCTAATCAGCAACGCGGTAAAATATAACGCCGGCGAAAAAGGCAAAATTTCCGTTAGTTGTAAGACCTTTGGCGATCATTACGAGTTTTCGGTCAAGGACGATGGGATCGGCATCGAACCGGAATTTCACGCAAGGATATTTGAGATTTTCCAAACCCTTCGGGAAAAGGGTCAAAATGAAAGTACCGGTATAGGACTTGCTATTGTAAAAAAAATTATCGATGACCAGAACGGTCGCATCTGGGTCAACTCTCAGCTAGGATCGGGTACTGAGTTTGTATTTACATGGATTAGAATAAATGGAACAGAATGACTAGAAAAAAAATCCTTCTCGTAGAAGACGATGAACTGGACGTGATCAGCGTTGAGCGTACGCTCAAAAAATTTTACACTTCATATGATTTGCTCGTGGCCCATAATGGCAAGGAAGCCCTGGCAATGCTGACAGGTCCGGATAACCCCGTATCGCCAGACGTTATCCTTCTTGATCTCAATATGCCAAGGATGAACGGCGTTGAATTTTTAAAGGCAATCCGTGAAGACGCCAGATTTAAGCATTTGCCGGTTTTTGTAATGACAACTTCTTCTGACAATGGGGACAGAACGCAAACAGAACAGCTCGGCGTCTCCGGTTATATTATAAAACCGCTGAGTGATACAAATGTCAAAAAGGTTGATTCAATGGATGCTTTTGTTCAGTTTCATCTGCGAAAAATACTGGCCTCAGACGGATAACAAAATGCAACCCCTATCGATAAAAATCAGGCAAAGCCAATACTGCAAAGAATCTAAATGATCCCTGATCGATGGATTTTTAATTGATTAACATCGCTCCCGTCAGAGGTATCTTAGCCACAACTTTTCGCGGTGCTGCTCTTTATATGAGCCGTACCGCCTGCATAGCGGGTACATGAGTGCCACGACAGCTATCCAGACGAGATATATCCCCCAAAGCGGAAGGCCACTTCCTGACTTGGGTCTTCCAAAATTAAAACCAAACACCATGTCAGCACTGCTAAATCCCTGCAAATAGATCATAACAAAAACAAGCAGGTGAATAATATAGAAATGAACGATAAAATAAAATAACGGCACCTTGCCATAGACAGCAGCTATCCCGGTCGATTTGTTTTTTATTCCCATTAAGACATAGAGAAGGACAAACATGATACCTAAAAACAAAAGACAAAAATCAAGCGAAGGAGGATATTTTGTGACGTTGATGAAGGATAGGAAACTAAACAGCGCATTTTTTTGTTCGGACCATGGAAATGTATCGCCATAAACATTAATTAGCCTTAACACCACAAAGAGTGCAATGGAGCAAAGTCCCAGCATCAAAAGATTTTTTCTGCGCTTCTCAGCGTCTCTTATAATAAGACTTCCCGCTGCAAAGCCGACAAGCATGATACCAAGCCATGGCAGGGGCGGATAACCGACTATGAACAGTTTTCCATCAGCAAACGGAAATGCTGCCGGCGCAAAAAAAGGCATCGCAATTGTTTTAAAAACCGAGGTCTCAGAACCGGGAATGAATGGCGCCAGGTTGTGAAGGAAAATAATAGCAAGTCCGATGATCGCAATTGTTCTTAACGAGCAACCCACAAGTAAGGAAAGGATAATAAATCCAAAACCAATTGCTGCAATGACATCAAAAAGAAACAGGTTGAAGTGAACGTCGAACCAAAGCGCAAAATTTACGAGCGTAAATTCAAGGAAGATGAGCCATAATCCGCGCGTCAATAAAAATCTTTTTGTGGCGCGCAGGTCGTTGGTTTTTTTCATTGACAGAAAAGCAGATGTGCCGGAAAGGAAAACAAATGTGGGTGCGCATAAATGAGTAACCCACCTTGTAAAAAAAAGCGCAGTCGTGGTTTTAGAAAGATCCGTCGGTTGAAATACAATGGAAGTCGTGTGCATCATGTCACGGACATGATCAAGCGCCATTAGGATCATTACTATTCCCCTGAGAACATCAATACTGTAAATTCTTTTCATGAGCTGTTTTTGGCGAACAAATAATTCTGTTCAGGTTACGCTTAGCAAAGCCTATGCGTCAAAATTATCCTTACAAATGTTTTCAAAGGTCTTTTGTCTGCAAATACCAAACACATTCGACAATTGCAGTTTGACGTAAAGATCTGCAGTTCGTCGAATTCAGCACACTGAAATCCCGTAAGCAGGGCCATTGTACTTCCACCAGTTTTTAAATTTTTATGTTTGCTTGTAACTATGAGCATCGTTGCACAAAGAAGAAAAAGAGAAATTGCTTTCAACCTGATCTTCTGGTCATTTTATTTCCTGTATGAGTGGTTTGGGCTGGCTGCACTATCGGGCCAGTACAGTATGTATTTTATCAATGCCTGCATGGCCCTTCCCCTCGCCTTCCTTGTGTCTTATGTAACGGTTCACGTCTTTATAAAACAGTTCTACAATAAGGACCAAAAGCTAAAGTTCTGGATCTTGCAGATTTCCTGTACGATCGTGCTGCTTCTTGTAAGGAGAGTTTTCAACTATTATGTCATTTATCCGCGCTATTTTCCCCAGGCGCAGCAAATTCCCTTACTTTCTTTTGGAAAGCTGATTATTGAACTGGTTAACCTCTATCTTATCGTAGGCGTATATGCGCTTTTTTATTTTGTGCAGTCCTGGTATGAAGAGAGGCAAAGAGTGCAAAGCCTGCTGCAGGAAAAAACAGTGGCGGAGCTGGAGCTGCTGAAGTCGCAGGTCCAGCCTCATTTTATTTTTAATTCCCTGAACAATATCTATTCCAGGGCACTGCAGTCAAGTCCTGAGACTGCCACTCTAATCTCCCACCTCTCGGGCTTTTTAAATTATACGCTTTACGATGCGAAGCAGGATTTTGTTTCACTCCGCTCGGAAATTGCTTACATAAAGCACTTTATAGAATTACAAAAAAGCAGGTATGGAGAGCGCCTGGATGCCAGCGTAAATATTTACGATGAGATCAGTGACCTTTCCATTGCCCCGATGCTTTTACTCCCACTTGTCGAAAATAGTTTTAAGCACGGTCTTCCAGGTGCAATCCGACAAGGCTGGATCAGGATCGATGTTTCAAGAGGTGCTGAAAATTATTCAATAAAGATTGAGAACAGTGTTGAGGAAAAAATTAAAGCTAACTTTCAAAGTGGTGGCATTGGAATCGATAATGTAAAAAAAAGACTGGAGCTGATCTACCCGGGTTCTCACGAGTTTAAAATTGAAGAGGAGCTACACTCCTATCTTACTATACTTAAAATAAAAATAGACAAATGATCCGTTGCATGGTTATCGATGACGAACTTCCTGCAAGAGAGCTCTTGAAAATGCATCTTGCCGGACTGGATAATTTTGAGCTGGTGGCCCTCTTTGACAATGCCGTCGACGGATTTAACTTCCTTCAAAAAAATAATATTGCCCTTCTTTTTCTTGATATTCATCTGCCAAGGTTATCAGGGCTTGAACTAATGCGTTCGTTAAAGCAGCCACCGAAGATCATCCTTACAACAGCTTACCGTGAATACGCCGTTGAAGCATTTGAACTTGATGCGCTGGATTACCTCGTAAAGCCCATCACGCGCGAACGATTTATAAAGGCCGTGTCTAAATTTAACTCCAGTGGTCATTTCCCAACCGAAAAAAATTCACCGGCAGGCAGCTTTGCAGAAGCCTATATTTTTTTAAAGGTTGGTACAGAGCTCAAGAAAATTTATTTGAAAGATATCTTGTATATAGAAGGACTTAAAGACTTTACTAAGGTGCACACCGTGTCAAAGTGTTTTATTGCTTCAGAGCGGTTATCCTATATGGAAGAAAAGCTTCCGGAAACCAGGTTTGCAAGAATACATAAGTCTTATATTGCTTCCCTGGATAAAATAGACGGGGTGTATGCGGACCAAGTCAGCATTGAAAACAAATACTTGCCAATTGGAAGAGTATACAAAAACCAGTTTCTAAAGATACTTGCGTTAATCAAAACTTAAGACACTAAGGAAAATTTTTAGTGCGGTTGAGCTGCTGCCTGTTCACTTTTTTAAACAGCGTTTCACACATAGGCGGGTTCATATCTGATTGCCTTAAAAATCAAAAATCTGTACCAGTTGCCCTCAATCTTAATGGGCAACTTTGGAGCTCAGAAAATGGGGTTGAGCAGCGTTAATTAAAACGTTTGGTTTGGTTTTTAGTTTTTGGGAAGTATTGAAGCGTGAGTTCGAAATTATGAAAATGAAGAGAAGCTAAAAATGATAATGGCAACGCACATACGTAAACAAAAATGGTTTACAGTAACTTCTTTGAAAAAAATTGATATGGAAAATTTAATAGCAAAAGTTTGCGTGATCGTTAATGCACCAGCTGAGAAAGTATGGAATGCGCTTACTGACCCAAAGCTCATCGAACAATATATGTTTGGAGCAAAAGTCAGTACTTCACGGGAAGAAGGAAGTGAAATTAAATGGTCTGGTGTGTGGGAAGGAAAGCCCTTTGAAGACAAAGGCGAGGTAGTAAAGACCGTTCCCGCGGAAATTTTAGTGTACACACATTTTAGCCCGCTTGGAGGCAAAGAAGATAAACCTGAGAACTATCATACCGTTACCATCGAATTAGATGCCCGGGAAGGTAGCACCGTGGTAAATCTGAGCCAGGACGGAAATGCATCGGAGAACACAAAACTACACTCTGAAGAAAATTGGTTTAAAATGCTTTCCCTTTTAAAAAAGCTTGTTGAGCACAAAGAGCATTAGACCCGTTTTTGCTGAGAAAAGTTTCGGCCATTTATGGAAAGCCTATCGAAAAAGGTTGCAGAAACTGGGAAGCAGTTAAAATAATCTCGAAACATATATCAATCTGGCGACGATTGTTAGAATAGAGTTAGGATTAAGTTGGGCGAAGGCCAAGCGAAAATGTTATCGCAAAGCGATCTTTTATCAACAGTCTTGCAGTAAATTGTATCGTACTTTCAAGCGCTTCTTCAGCAACGTTAAATGTAAGAGCAGATCCCCCCAACTAACTGGTTTGGCCTGCTTCAAAAGATTCAAATGGTTTAAGTTAAAAAAATGGAAGATGGCAAACGATTCGAGCAGTCCCGGATAAGAGTTCTATAATGTGAGCTGGTGAGCGGGGACTCCTCGGCAAAGGCGGCTATTTTGTTAGTAGTAATATTCTTTCGTAAATATTCTATCATACTCTCCTTTGCGTTTTCCGTTTGCTTTAACTGTCACCTTGAAAATTTTGTTTACGGTGCATTTGTTTTAGTCCAATTAAGACTAAGTCTTAAAAGCTTGTTTTCAGCTACGCAGAGTATTAAAAAGAAATCTCTCACAAATACACTGTGCCTCTTAAACAGTGGCTTTGTAGTTTGCACATTATATTACAAACTGACACTGCTATTCAGTCCGCTGTGATTAAAACTCCATCCGGAGTTCATGCTAACAGTATAACCTGCATCAGCTCCGGCACTAATAACACCGCCATTTGCGCTGGCACTCAGTCCTGCTTTCAATCCCACGTCGCAAGGCTGCCCATTGTCGTTAAAGCTTATAAAAATGCTTTCATCGGCGTTGATGCCGGCATTGATCCTTCCCGTTCCAATTTGTGCTGTTAGCCCCGCGCCAATAGAAAGTGTTGATTGGTTATTTGAGAAATCTTTTTTGTAGCCAACCTTCACTAACTCGCCTCCGTTGATGCTGAATGATGTGCAATCAAGACTTAGCTTTCCCACAAGAAAAGCAATGTCCACGGACAAAGGACAGTCCGGTTTATTTTTAATACCAAATTCGTCCGGCGGTAAACGCTGTCCGTCTCTAGGGCTCAATGTACACAAATGGGCATCAATAAAAGGCGTTGTAGATGAGATGTAATTAAGCTCACGTATAAAATCGATAATTGCATTGTACGTTTCCACATTAACCGTTGCCGGAAATGTAGAGATCATGCCCGCCCAGTAAACACGGTTATCGAAATAATCCAGGACGATGCGGCGGTATCTGTTTTTAAAATCGGTATGAAGTTCGGCTGCCTCATTTTGGGTTTTATCTGCAAGCTTTCTTTGATTATCACAATATTCTTTTGAGACTCTTTGCAATTCCGCTTCATCATTCTTGCCGCCCTCTCCCTCAAAAACAAGCTTTGATTTCGCTTGGTTAAATTTATTTTGCAAAGCTTTTTCCTGCTGATCGTAATCAGCGATCAGCTGCTGATAATTTTTTTGATAATCCTGGATGGCAAGCTGCTTATCATTAGCATAATTTACGGCTAGTTTTACAAGCATTTTCACGGCTATCCCTTCAAACGGGGCAGTTCTCATTTTAAAGCTTCCATTAGTGTTCAAAGCCTTAACTATTGTACTTTGCAATTGTTTTCGCTGGTCCGCCAGATCGTCGTTCGCCTGTTGTTCGAAAACTTCATATTGATTCAGCAGGCTGGCCAGACCATTTTGAAAAGCCCCATGAATTTTTGAAACGGAATCCTGCTGAAGGATATCCGTGCACTCTGCGGGCACTTCAATTTTCCACTGGTCAAAATATTTTGGCGCCTGGTAATGATATTTCATGAGCTGTGGAAGATTGTAATCTGGCTTCAGTTTGGATAAATGTTCATCTGCATTCTGATTGTAAGCGCCTTTCAATGAATTTTCAAAATGAGCTGCGGCATTTTTTGTGTCCCCTTCCGCTTCGTACAAACAACCAAGTGAATTATTGGCTTCTGGTTGATTCGGTGAATAACGAACACTAGACAAAAACATTTTTTTTGCTTTTTGTTTTTCACCCAGGCCAAGCCAGGCGGTTCCCAAATTATTGTACAGAGAGGCATTAGTAGAATCTAACTGAATAGCATACCACAAAAGCGGAACGGCTTTTTCTTCATGGCCCGTGAGGTTAAGCATGGCGCTAAAATTGTTTATGGCATTTGTACTATTTGTCGACACTACTGACTTTGCAGAGAGCAATAGGGCAATTTCAGGGCTTCCATTATACCATGCTGCCAGTGCTGCTGCGTTCAGATTTCTGCCGTTCCCGTTTTCACCGGCAATTACCTTGTCGGCCTCGATTTTTGCTTCGGGGCTTACTGTCGTTCTCAGTTTTGAGTAGATTTCATTTACATATTGAACCAATTGACTTTTTGTAAATGTTTTTGCCGGAATTGCAGCCAATCGTTTTTTATCAGGCAAAGGCAATGATGTCATTTTTTCTTCCATTTGAAAACCCGCTTCCATTTTGCTGTCAGGATCATCCATTTTTTTTCTCGCAGCCTTTACTGTTTGACTGTTTATCATTTTTAACAGCAAGGCCTTTTGATCCGGGTCCATATCCTTGTCATTTTCTATTTCCTTTTTGCTTTGTTCGATCAATTGCTGTGCAGTTTGCTTTTTTTGAGCCATTACCGATTGAAAGCTAAGCATCATCAAAAAAATAACAAGGAGTTTATATTTCATGGTTTCTTTTGAATGTGAAACAGAGGCCCGGTTCGAGCACTCAGAATCTCTATTTATCCCGTAATGCTTTTATTGTATACTCATTTTTAAGACATGATAATCCACCTGGTTGAAAATATCCAAAGCTGTTTGCTGTACGTAATCAGGATCTTCTGCAAATCCTATGACAGGCCAGGAATAATATACAGTGATCAGTTGTGCTGCGGGAGCATTGGCCGAATAGTTATAATAACCAGGATTTATACGCTGAAGCAAAATGCCTTCTCTCCGATCTACCGGAACCAATTGTTCTAACCCGAACAGTTCATCACTTTTCTTGCTGTAATCCAAACGGGCAGGTGCAGCCGCTTCTTCTGCCGGCATCGCATTCATCACTTCATAAAAACGGGCAATTTTCTGTTGCAAAAATCCAATTTCTTTATCCAGTTTTTGTATTTGCTGTTCGATTGCTAGAATTGTTTGCTCCAACGTGGATTTGAGCGACTGGTAGAGGGGATCGGAAATATTTCTTTTTGTATCTGCAATTTGCTTTTTCCCATCATTGATCAGGCGCTGGTTTTCTTTGATACGCAAATGATCTCTTGCAATCAAAAACTGCAAAAATTCTTTCCGAGTAAGGGGAATAAAAAGAGGCCTATTGGTTTTTATAATACGAACAGTTCTGCCTTTGATGGTTGTTTGAATGTAATCAGCAGAGGAATCCGTTATAGACAGCTCTTCAAAAAATATTGGAAATTTTATCTTATCACATTCTTGCCAATAATTTCCAATTTGATCAAAAAGATCGAATGCATTAATATCAAAATAAAGATCAGCGCCATCCATTGACGTTTTTACTTTCCCTGTATGAGTGTCGTTTTCCAGATACCTTAGGAAGCAAAACACTTTCAACTGAGGCTCTTTATTCTTTAATTCAACATCATAGGTAGCCACACCATTATTTGCATCAAACCCTGTTGGTGGATTAAGTTGTGGCAACTTGCAAATTGCGTCTTGTATTTGGGTTGCCGTTTTGGCAAGCGAAGCAGCTTTTGAATCAGGTATTGCCTTGAAACCGTGAATGAATTTATATACATCCTGGCTCCTTGTTAATTTTCCTGCCACATGCATGGCAAAATCAGGCTTGGTTTGTGTGGCCGCGATGATGCACGG
>Ga0207647_10004438_pt1 | contig 10399 bp, 9 predicted proteins | sample KBSCornC2_FD_184295 | JGI IMG/M metagenome (GOLD analysis project Ga0207647, IMG submission 184295) | Corn rhizosphere microbial communities from Kellogg Biological Station, Michigan, USA - C2 (SPAdes) (version 2) | ecosystem: Host-associated > Plants > Roots > Rhizosphere ...
CGCCTTTGAGCGTCACGTAAACGCGTGTCTTCATGATCGGGCTTTGCTCCGTGCCGCCGTTCGACTCATGGAAGCGCTATGGCCGCAGCGATGAGCAGGGGCAAGCCCGATGCCAAGTGCTCGGCGGTGTCCGAGAGGGAGCGTGCCTCTCTCGGTCAACCACGGGCCGTTACTCAGAGATGGAGGGATTAAACTCCTCGTCATCTTCTGAAGCTGCCGACGGTGGAGCAGCCACCGAAGGAATGTGCCGGGGATATAGCAGTCCCGCGTGCAGGCGCTTCCGTGTAGAACCTGTCCCACAGCGCATACTTCCATTGCTGCATGGATGATGATGCACCATCAAACCCGGCGCTGAACATCTACCCTATGGCGTTCGGGACCTTCGATACTGTCGCCCAGCAGCCTCCCCGCTTCATCGCACCAACACAATCACCGCCGCCTGCATTCCGCGCTGGGCTGTCTCAGCCTTGCGCAGTCGAGGAGCAACGCGCCCGGCTCATCGTCAAATCAATGGCCTGCACCTTGTCGGGGACCAGGGCCCCACTCGACAACGGGGTCAATATTGCAGGCCGATTCACACCCGCCGCCAGGTCGCCGGTGCATCCTCTAAACGGACGAAGCGGCCGCCAAAAATTCAGCCGATGAGTCAGATTGGGAGATTAGGTCCATGGCTCTACAGAAATTTCCGCGAATTTGCCCGACTTGCGAGGCCAGCTGCGGGCTGGTGATCGAAGCCGACCAGGAGAGCGGCGAGGTGGGCCGGGTGTCCGGCGATCCAGACCATCCATCGAGCCAGGGCTATGTCTGCCCGAAGTCACAGGCCATCAAGGCGCTGCGCGAAGATCCGGACCGGCTACGCAAGCCGCTGATCCGCGAAGGTGGGAGTTTCCGCGAGGCGAGCTGGGACGAAGCGCTGGACTATGCTGCCGCCGGGCTGAAGCAGGTGCTGGCCGAGCATGGGCCGCAGGCGCTCGGCGTCTATCTCGGCAATCCCACCGCGCATGTGGCCGCGTTGCAGATGGTCAGCGGGCCGCTGCTTGGCGCAATGCCGGCGCTGCTCACGGGGGCGGCGGCGATCGACAACTTCGCACGCAACATGGTCGGCGCGTTCCTCTACGGCAATATCGGCAACGTTCCCGTGCCCGACGTGGACCGCACCGAGTTCTTCCTGATCTTCGGCGCAAACCCGCTGGTGTCGCACGGCAGCATGTTCGGTGCCCCCGGCATGCCGAACCGGCTCAAGCGGCTGAAGGCGCGCGGGGCGCGGCTGGTGGTGGTCGATCCGCGTCGCACCGCCACCGCCGAGCTGGCCGACGACCATTTTGCGATCCGCCCGGGTACCGACGCGCTGCTGGTGCTCGCCATGATCGACACCTTGTTCGAGGAGAGGCTGGTCCGTCTTGGCCGCTTGGAGGGGCACATTTCCGGGCTGGACGACCTTCGTGCCGTCGCTGCGAACTTCCCGCCGACCCGCGTTGCCGCCCTCACTGGCATCGCGCCGGAGCGCATCGCTCAGCTCGCGCGGGATTTCGCCGCGGCCGGGAGCGCCGCGGCCTATTGTCGGGTCGGGGTCAACACCCAAAGCTTCGGAACCCTTGGCGTCTGGGCGATCGATTGCCTCAACGTGCTCACGGGCAACTGCGATGCCGAGGGTGGGGTAATCTTCCCTGAGGGTAGCCTGCCGGTGTTCACCCACGACGCCTATGCTGGAGATCAGCCGCCCTATGGCCGGTGGCGGTCGCGCGTTTCAGGCGCGCCGGAACTGGGTGGCACGGTGCCCACTCACGCCATGTGGGAAGACATCGAGACCCCGGGCCCCGGCCGGGTCCGCGGCATGACGATCATCGCCGGAAATCCGGTCCTGTCCAATCCCAATGCCCGCCGTGTCGCCGCGGCGCTGGACAGCCTCGACTTCCTGGTCGCGGTCGACATCTACCTCAACGAGACCACGCGCTTGGCCGACGTTATCCTGCCGCCGGGCGATCACCTCCGGCACAGCGAGTTCACGCTGATCTGGAACAACTGGATGGTGGAGGACGTGGTCAGCTGGTCGCCGACCATCCTGCCGCCCGATCCAGCCGAGCGCACCGACTGGAGCATCATCAACGGCCTGGCTGCCCGCATGGCCGGCATGGACGAGGCGGCCTACGATCTGCGCTGCGCGGTTCAATATTTGTCGAGGCAGGCGCCGCGGCTGCCGCGCCTGCCCGTCGGGGCGGAGATCGCCGATCTGTTGGCCCGCGCCGATGGCGAGGACTATCCCGAACGCATCTTCGATGTCCTGCTGCGTTGCGGTAAGAACGGGGACGGCTTTGGCAGCCATCCCGGCGGCTTGTCGTTGGCCCGCCTGCGCGAGACGCCGGCCGGCATTTCCTATGGGCCGATGGAGCCCGGCCGCTTCCCGGCCGCGATCGCTACGCCGGATGGCAAGCTCGCCCTTGCCGCGGCGCCGTTCCTCGCGGACGTTCCACGGCTGGAGCAGGCGATCGTCGAAGGCAAGTTCGCCCCCGGGACGCTGCGGCTGATCGGCCGGCGCGAGATGCGGTCCAACAACAGCTGGATGCACAACCTGCGGTCGCTGGTGAAGGGCCCCAAGCGCTGTACGGCGATGATCAACCCGGCCGATGCAACCCGGCTGGGCATTGCCGAGGATGACGAGGTGCGGCTGCGTTCGCGCGTCGGCGAGATCACGCTGCCCGCGCGCCTCACCGACGAGGTGGGCATCGGGACGGTATGCGTGCCGCATGGCTGGAGTGAGCCGCTGGACGGTTCGCGGCTGGGCCTTGCCCACAGCCTGCAGGGTGCGAACTACAATCGGCTGAGCGACGATGCTGCCTTCGACGTGCCGAGCGGCTGCGCAAGCTTCAACGGCACGCCGATCGTCGTCGAACGGGTCGATCAGGCCGCCGAGCAGCGGGGTGCGGCTTGAGCGCGCTTGCCACTGCGGGCGTCGAGATCGAAAGGCTGGTCGCCCGGGCCGGGTCAGGGGATAGCCCGCCCGCCGGCGAGAGCTGGCGCGAGGGGCTCGAGGTTTTTCTTGCCGATCTCACGCGCTCGCGCACGATGAGGCCCGGCGCGCGCGAGGCAACCGAGGCGCTGGTTGTGGCCACGCTCAGGGCGCGGTTTGCCATGGAAGCGTGGCACGCAGGCCACCCGGCAGCGGCGGCAAGCCCGGTGACGCGCCCGCTCATCGTGCTCGGCATGCCGCGCGCCGGGACCACCTTTCTCGTCAACCTGCTCAGCCTCGATCCACAGCGGCGGATGCACTGGAACTGGGAGGGCAACCGCGAACTGCCCCCGGCCGAGGCCGCCCACCTGCACGACGATCCGCGCATCGCGTTGCGGGTGCGCGAGGTCGACGCGCTGATCGAGAGCGGATTCCTGCCGCTCAACCACCATGTCGAGCGCGGCGATGAGCCCACCGAGTGTTTCTGGCAGATGCAGCAAGACTTCAAGTCGTTCTCGCTGCTGATCCATACCCAGGTGCCGGACTATTTCGAGTGGTGGCTGCACCACGCCGACATGGCCGCCGCCTATGCATATCACCGCCGCTATCTACAGGCGCTGCAGAGCGCCGCGCCGGGTGCCTGGACGCTCAAATTTCCCTCGCATGCGCTCGCCGTCGAGGAAATCATCGCCACTTACCCCGATTCGCGGATCGTCTACACCCATCGTGATCCGATCAAGCCGCTCGGGTCGACCTGCAGCCTCAATGCCCATCCGCTGTCGATGTCCAACACCAAAGTCGACCTAGCGATGGTCGGCTATCAGGTGACCGGAATCCTGGCGGCCAGCGCGCAAAGGATGATCGCCGCGCGCGACCGCCACCCGGACCATGCCTTTCACGACATCCACTACCGCGATTTCATCCGCGACCCCTTGGCGACGATCCGCGCGCTCTATGCCTTCGAAGGGCTCGAGCTGAATGACACCGTGGCGCAGGCGATGGTGGCGGCGATCGTCGCCCATGAAGCGGCACGGGGTCACGCCGGGGCCCATCGCTATGACCTCGCCGACTACGCGCTGGACGAGGCAACGATCGACCGCCTGTTCGGGGACTACATCGCCCGTTTCGATATTACGCTGGAGAGGCGCTGACCCATGAACCAGTGGTTCCCCGATTACCCGGCGCGTGACGCGGATATTGTCGATTATCACCCGTTCACCCTCGACGGTTGCCCAGTGCCGTTTCGCGGACCCGGGTTCGATCCGCTGGCCGTGCCGGAGGACTCATTCTTCACCTGCGTTGGAGCGGCGCAGACCTATGGCTGCTTCGTTGAACGCCCTTTCCCTGATCTGCTCGCCGATCAGCTCGGGCTCAGCGCGCTCAACCTCGCGGTGGGCGGCGGCGGGCCGGGCTTTTATCTCCAGTATCCCGCGCTGATCGCTGCGATGAACCGGGGCCGCTTCGTCGTTGTGCAGGCGATGGCGGCGCGCCACGAGGCGAACAGCCGTTTCGCCGCGGACGGCTATGTGGAGTTCCTGCGCGATCGGAAGCGGGGCGACAGCATCGATACGGTTTCGGCATGGTGCCGGGTGCTGGAGGAAGAGCCCGACAACGCGCCGCGTCTCGTCGCCGAAAGCCAGGCCAGCTGGCTGGATTCGATGCGGCGGCTGTGTGCGGCGATCACCGTGCCGATGGTGTTTCTGTGGTTCTCGCAGCGGCCGCCGGCGGCGCCGGCTTGGCCGGACCTGCTTGCCGACGTCGGCCGACGGCCGGCGGACGAGCTGGTCCACCGCATGTATGGCGCGTTTCCGCAGCTGGTCAACGCGGCGATGGCGGACGAGGCGGCGGCGATGTGCACCGCCGCCGTCAGCTGCGTGAGCGAGCGCGGGATGGGCGCGCCACTCATCAACCGCTGGACCGGCAAACCGATCGATCCCTCTGACTATCGGAATCGCGGGGTAGAATATGTCGCGCTCGCCACCGGCCGCAACGATTACTACCCCTCGCCGGAAATGCACGAGGATGCGGCCGCCGCACTGCTCGGGGCGACGCGGGGGTTGCGGCCGCTTTACAGGCCCGCAAATGGAGACAACGCTACCCGCGGCCCGGAACAATGACCGCCCGCCGGAACGGAGCGGTCTGCTGTATCAGACGTCCCATTCCAGAACGAGACGCGCCACGCAATTGACCAGACCGGCCGAATAGCGCGGCGGGTCGGTTTCGCTGAGGCGGAAATCGGGGATGGCCTTCAACCATTCCTCGATGAAAATCCTCATTTCGAGCAGGGCGAGCAGCTGCCCCGGGCACCGGTGGGGGCCTGCACCGAACGCGCTGTTTTCGCCCTGGTTGCGATGAAAATCGATGGCGTAACCGTCGGGGAAGCGGCGATCGTCAATTCCCGCCAGCAAGGTCGATGGGAAAACCTTGTCGCCCTTCTTGAAATGGATTCCCTTGTAATCGAAGTCCCGTGACAGTGTGCGCGCATTGGTCGCGGAGGCAAACCGCCGTATCATCTCGTACACCGCAGCGGGGATGAGCGATGGATTTTCGATCAGTTCGCGGCGGCTTTCGGGGCTACGCGCCAGGTATTCGGCCATAAAGCCCATGCTGGACGCCACGGTGTCCAGTCCGCCGAACAGCACGACCGTGAGGATGCTGATGATGTCGTCCTGCGAAAGCTGCTCGCCCTTGACCTTGGCATGGACGACGGCGCTGATCAGGTCCGACCCGGGCTGGGCTCGGCGCTTCTCCGTGATCGGCACGATATATTCCATCATCTTGCGATAGGCTTCGGGAACCGCATCCGGCCCGCCGCGCGTGACCTGCTCGGTCAGGTGCAGGAGATAGGGGGCGTCGTCCATGCTCAGGTCGGTCAGCTGCATGAAGATGGCGATCGGCAGCTTGAGCGCGAAATCCTGCATGAATTCGCAAGTCCTCGCTGACTTGAAGCCTTCGATCAGGGTGATCGCCAGATCGCGCGTAGATTGCTCCAGTTCATTGATCTTGCGTGGGGTGAAGAAGGGATTCACGATGATGCGATAGCCGATGTGCTCCGGCGGATCAGCTTCCAGCGGCAGAACCCGAATCGGCTTCACCCCGCCTGGCATGGATATGTCGTGCATTGAGAAGGGGTCATGGGTGCGCTGGACATAATCGATGTCCTCGAACCGCGTGGGCAGCCAATGCCCGCCATGATACGGTGTCCAGACGAAATCGGGGCTCGTCTGCTGAAGCGTGCGCCATGCGCCATGCACATCATGCTCTCCGCCAGGCGGAGCGAAGATATTGAAATCTCGAACCGATTCGGGCGGCACGTTGTCAGGAACAGGAACCTTGGTCGCCACAGAGGTCATGTCCATCCTTCTCCTACATTCGCGGAATATCCTGCTCTGATGCGAACCTTCGCTGCGGAAGTTGTTCACAGTCGCCAGCGGTTTGACGCGAGCCATGCCGTCGTAATAAAGAAACGTTTCTTAATCGACAAGGTCAGCAGAGCGGCATCGTGAAAATCAGGTTTCGGAACTTAGACGGCGACATCCGGGAGGTCGATGCCAGCGACGGCACCACGGTGAAGGACGCCGCGCTGCAATCCGAAGTCGCCGGCATCGTCGGTCTGTGCGGCGGCTACGCGAATTGCGCGACCTGCCACGTCTATGTCGACAAGGAATGGCTCGACAGGCTGCCGCAGGTGAATGAAGCGGAAGACATCATGCTGGAGGGCACCATGTGCGAACGGACTCCCCATAGCCGACTGAGCTGCCAGCTGGTGCTGACGCCTGACCTTGATGGCCTGACGGTGACCATTCCGGAGCACCAGATGTAAATGAAAATAACCTTCTATCGAGATATGCTCGTATGGCAAATACACTGACATCCAGGAAAACGGGCGCGCTGCCCCTGTTGATTGCCGGTGAAAAGCTATTCGGGTCACACGGCATCGAAGGTGTATCGATCAGACAGATCAATTTTGCTGCCGGCATGTCCAACAACTCCGCCGTGACTTATCACTTTGGTGACAAGCTCGGCTTTGTGACCGCAATTTGCAAGTGGCGCATGCCCCAGCTGTTGGAAGCCGCGCGTGCGGAATATGAAAAGGTCGTGGCGGAGGGCCACCTTAACGACGTCGCCAAACTGATCGGTGCCCTGCTCCGACCCTATCTCGCCATCGAGGACGAGGATGGCCGGCATCCCCATGCGGCGTTCATCAATCAGTTATTGCGCTCTCCGGTAGGGCGCGCGGTTAGCAGGTCGCTTTTCGACGATTCAGACCCGACCCTGCATATATTGCAACGTTTAAAAGAACTTCACCCCCACGTCCCGGAAGCCTTGCTGCATTACCGCTTGCGTATCATGGGCACCGCGTTCTTCGATGCAGTAATTGAATGGGATCGCAATGAAGACGATCCGGAAGACCCCCGTTTCACGCTGGACGAGCTGATTCATGAAATAGAAAAGATGGCGGCAGCCGCCTGCTCGTGGGATCAAATAGCAATCAAAGCGCAATATTACGGAAATTTATAGGAGACCGGTATGAATGATGTTGTTGTCGTTACGGGTGTTCGCGGTCTAGGCCTCGCATGCGCCCGCCGGCTTGGTGTTGGCAAGCAGCTCGTGCTCGCGGACAACAACCCCGAGATCCTGGCCGACACGGCCAAGCAATTCGAGGACGATGGCTACAAGGTGCTGTCCGCGGCGATCAACGTCGCCGACGCCAGTTCCGTGAACGAGCTTGCCGAGCTTGTATCCAGGACCGGGCGGCTCGCAACCTTGGTGCATACGGCGGGTGTTTCTCCGGGGATGGCGGATTGGGAGACGATCTTCAATGTGAACCTCGTCGGCACCATTCACGTCCTGAATGCGTTCAAGCCGCTGGCCGTGGACGGCACGGTGGCGTTCGTCACCGCCAGCAATGCCGCCTATTATGCCCCGGTCCCGCTGGACGTCGAGGAAAAGCTGGCCCTGGCGCCGATCGCAGAACTGAAGGCCGTGGTGCAGAGCGTGAGCGGCCACGACACTGGCATCGGGTCATACTGGCTTGCAAAGCGTTCCAATCAGCTTCGCGTGCAAGCGCAAGCCGCCGAGTGGGGCGCCCGGGGCGCGCGTTTGCTCTCGATCAGCCCGGGCATCATTTCAACCGCGATGATCCGTCACGAACGCAAGCAGGGCGCGCCTATCGACCAGACCATCGCCAGCCAACCGATAGCGCGGCTGGGGAACGCCGAGGATATTGCCGCCGCCGTTTGTTGGCTTGCCGGCCCCGAGGCATCCTACATCACGGGGACGGACCTGCTCGTCGATGGCGGAATGCAGGCTTCGCTCCGATGGTCGAAATTATCGACCGAATATCTGGAAAGCTTCAAGAGCCATACGAACTCATAAGGCCACGACCACGTCTGGGACGCGCGCACCCGCATGGATCTCGAACGAAATCCCGCCCGCTTATGGCGCATGCCGAAAGGCAGAGAGCTTGGCGCTCAGGATGGAGATCCCCGACATAAGGTGTGCGCGGCCTCGGCCGGGCCGGCGTGAAGCAGGCCGCGCAGTTCAAACACGTCGCCGGTCAGGATCCGGCAATTCTCATCGCGGATCCCGGCCGTGGGCTTGGCGTCCTTGTAATAGCCGCGAATGGCGCTGCTTGTATTGATCGCCAGTTCGCTGCGCGGCCAAGGGCGGTCGGCGTTTGAACAGCCGAGCTCCGGTACGTAGCGCAGCTCGAAATCCGTGACGAAGCGGCGGTCGAGCCGGCCGTCGAAGGTCACGCCCGAGGTCTTGGTCGAGCCGCATCAATCATCCCACTTTAGGATCCTGCATATCAATCCGCGCTCGCCGGTCATGTTGCTGCCGCCATTGATCGCCCTGCTCGATCGGATTGGCCCCGCCATATTGGTCACGCATTCGCAAGGCCCGGATTTGGGGTAGCAGGCCGCTCTGACTCGGCCTGGTGCGGTGGCGGCGATAGTTGCGGTCGAACCAGGCATCACCAAGCTCCACGATCGCCAGAGGGGCGGCAGAAGGCGCTGGAAAACCTTAGACTGGGTCGGCTGAAGCGCGGGGACTCATGGAGTTGAAAAAGAAGCGGGATTGTATTGCGCATTCGGCGCGCTCGTATCTTCGCAGACTAGACGCCTCAGAGACATTGCGCAGCTGGCGTGCAAAGCGGCGCGGCTGGCTCGGGAGCGCCATCAGGGGGCAACGGAGCCTTCCGGCAGGGCGGGTGGACTGCTGAAGCAACGGCGTTGAGAAAGGCCGCTTCGCGCTGATTGATGCAATTCACGAAGTACAAAACGAGCGAGAAGCAGGTTGGCCCAGCCGTCTTATGGGAATGGCTTCGTCCACGTAATGGTGACTGAGAAATTCGCCTCGGGATCGTGTCCGTTGTAGAAGTCGATTTGCGTTTGGGTCGGGGTGCACCGCTTAGGGATAGGGGAAAATTCCCTTGCTTTCCCATCATCGCTGAACAGGCCGTATATCCTGACGAGAAATGTGCCGTTATTCGGCATGGCTGCAAAGCGGTAGGGGTTGGCAATTGGAAACGGTCCTCCGTACCCGTCTCCCGGCTCAAAAGGCTTTAGCCGATCATCTAACCAGTCTTGTGCCCTAGCGCCACGGTTCGAGGCTGCCCACATGTACGGAACGTTACCGGTGTGTCTTTCTGCCGTTATGGAGGCGACGCCAGCACCGGGAGGTGATCGGTGCACTTCAGGGTGCGTGCCGCTGCTCGCGCAATCATATGGCAGATCGGGAAGTGGTGCTTCCAGATGCCGCTTCGCCTGTAACACGCGCTTGAGCGCTAATGTTGCGCGTTTCTCACCTGGGGTTGCGCATGAAGTGACTGCTAAAGCGAGGATTGCGGAACTGGCGGCGAGAGCTATTTTGGCCATGGCTGTCCCCTTGTTTAGTATGCTTAGAAGTCGCATCAATTTCGTTTGCTGTCCAGTGAGCGCCGGACGAAGAGCGCGACGGGCCTGTGCCGGAACCTAGGGGGGCGCCTATGGAACCGGCGCTTCACCGTAACCTTTCCGATTGCACAGAATCCGGCCAACCTTGCAGATACGATAGCTCCCGAAGCTGATCGCAAGCTCTACAACACACTGTCGATGCTCTTGCACTCAATGGCGACCGTGGCCCATGAATCGGACTGGCCAAGCCGCCTGACGTGTTTGATCGCGGAAAATCCGACAGGTGATTTTGCTGCCATAGGCTTCCCTGACGATTGGCAGCAACGTCTGCTGTGGGCGCGCCTCTGTTCCAATTAGGCCGCTGCCGTTCGGCCTCAAGCAAACGTGCTACCGGGGAGCGATTATGGGAACCGAGGGACTGTGTTGCAATTTTTCCCAGAAAACTGCGGCCTGCTGGCGGAGCGGGAGGGATTCGAACCCTCGAAGGGCTGTTAACCCTTACACACTTTCCAGGCGTGCGCCTTCGACCACTCGGCCACCGCTCCGCATGCCG
>Ga0207647_10004439_pt1 | contig 10399 bp, 5 predicted proteins | sample KBSCornC2_FD_184295 | JGI IMG/M metagenome (GOLD analysis project Ga0207647, IMG submission 184295) | Corn rhizosphere microbial communities from Kellogg Biological Station, Michigan, USA - C2 (SPAdes) (version 2) | ecosystem: Host-associated > Plants > Roots > Rhizosphere ...
ACGCCCGCCGAGCTGCGGACCATCGAGGTGGCCGTGCAGCAGTGCCGGCACGGGTTCGCCCATGGTCAGGTCGACGTGTTCAACCAGGCGGACGAGGACTTCCACATGGGCGTCGCCGTCGCCTCGCACAACGCCTTCCTCGTCAGCGCGGTGCGTGACGCGCGACGACTGCAGCGGCAGTCCAGCGCGATCGGCATCCACGACACGTTCGGTGAAGGCACCGAGTCCGCGGTCGTGGAGCACGAGATGATCTACCGGGCCATTCGCGACGGCCGGCCCGACGAGGCGGCCGAGGCCACGGCGGCACATCTCGACAGGACACTCGAGGACTACCGGCGGGAGATCCAGCGACGCCTGTTCGGTTAGGTGACTGACCCGATCGTGGGGCCGGGGCGAGGACACCACTTTCCTGCCGGGAAGCAGGAATCCCTCCTTCCCGGCAGGAAAGTCACGTCAGCAAGCAAGAGCCGAGGCTCTCTTCGCGCCCGTCGGCCCCCGCACGTCAGGCCAGGCCGAACCGCTCGGCGTGTACTTGCCGTTGGGGGACCTCCAGCCTGCGGAGGGTGCTGAGCACGGCAGAGGTCATCGCGGGCGGGCCGCAGACGTACACGTCGCGTTCGGTCACGTCGGGCACCAGGGCACGGAGACCGTCCGGCTCGAACGGCGATGCCCCCTCCCCTCTGGGGCCGGTGAGCAGGTGCAGCCGCCCGCCGCGGTCGGCGACCAGGTCCCGTACCTCGTCGACCAGCACGGCGTCGTTCTCACTGCGCACCCGGTAGAGCACGACGACGTCGCCGCCCGATTCCTCCTCCAGCAGGGCTCGAATCGGCGTGATGCCGACGCCCCCGGCGATCAGCAGCGCACCGGACCGTGTTCGGTGCACCGAGGTGAACGCGCCGTACGGACCCTCGACGAACGCGCGGCTCCCGACGGGGAGGTGCCGCAGACCGGCGCTGGTGCTGCCGACCGCCTTGGCGGTCAGGCGCAGCGTTCGGCCGTCGGGTGCCGCCGACAGCGAGAACGGATTCGCCAGCCACCAGTGGTTGTGCCCGGGGAACCGCCAGATGCAGAACTGGCCCGCCCGAGCCGGCAGCCTGTCGAGGTGGCGGCCGGTGACATGCACCGACACCACGTTGTCCGACTCCAGTACCACCGCCGTGACCTCGAACCGGTGATGGACGTTGCGCCACACAGGCACGATGAACCGCCCCGTGACCAGGGCACCGAATGCGAACAGCCACAGGGCCCACCAGTAGATCTTCGCGGGCGCGGAGGAACTGAAGGTCGTGGTCTCCTGCAACTGGTGGACGAACGCCAGCCCCAACGCCACGTACAGCAGCAGGTGCAGGCCATGCCAGACCTCGTAGCGCAGCCGCTGCCTCACATACCGGGCGGAGACCACTGCGACCACGACCACGACCGCCGTGGCGCACATCCCGAGCAGGGAGGCCGGCACGTCTGCCAGTGAGAAGAACGTCTTCGTCATCGACGTGTGACTGAGTCGCGCGAACCCCAGCACCACCAGCACGGCATGGCTGAGGATGGTCCACAGCAGGGTGAAGCCGACCCACCGGTGCCACACCGTCAACCTGTCCATGCCGATACGGCGGTCGAGCCACGGCAGCCGGGCCACCAGCAGCAACTGGAACAGCATCAGCACGGCGGCGTGCAGGCCGAAGAACTTGGCGACCGTGAGCACCCCGTTCTGGCCGGTCCCGGCGCTGAGGAACAGGACCTCGACGATCATCAAGTTGACAACGACAAACGTGCACAGCGCCCGGGTCGCCGCAACGACCGGAGGTATGGTGCCTTGCCGCACCTGGGTATGTGTCGTTTCCACCGCTTCCTCTTCTTGTCTTATGACCCATTCGGGCCCGGCCCCGCGAGATCGCGAGAACCCGGGCGTCCTTGAACCTGTTCCGGCCCCGTTCGGGGCAGGATCAGAGAGTGCCGCTTCTGCCTGGCTGAGCCGGGGCGTGGCGGCCTGGGCGGCTGTAGCAGTAACAGCCACCGCGAGGGCACCTGGCGCGGTCGCGGCGAGAAACGTCCGGCGGTGAGGTGGGCCTCCTGCGGGCGCCGCAGAGGTGCCGTCGAAGGCGTCCGGCATCTGATTGACTCCTCACCCGGCGGCCGGCCTCGGCCGCCTTCGCCGGGCAGGCTGGTTGATTAAGGTCTTAACCACAAGCCGTCGCAGGGTAGTTGGGAAACATGGGGTACGCATGACGAGCTCGCGTGTCTGGCGGCGTCCCACGCTGGAGGCCGTGGCCGCACGTGCCTGTGTGTCCACGGCCACGGTGTCGAACGCGCTCAACGGCACCGGGCGGCTGTCCGAGGCGACCAGGCAGCGCGTGCTGGCCGTGGCACGCGAACTCGGTTACGCCCCGGCCAGCACGGCCCGTGCCCTGGCCCGTGGGGGTACCGGAGTGCTCGGCCTGACCATGACCACGTACGGCGACCTGCCCGTCCCGTACACCGAGATCCCGTACTACGCACAACTGGTGCTGGGCGCCATGGCGGCGGCGCATGAGCGCGGCTTTCTGCTCCAGGTGATGCCGAGTTCGATGTCACCGTGGATGTGGCTGAACACGGCGATGGACGGCGTCATCCACGTCGCCCCGCGCGCGGACGACCCGGTGGGTGCCATCCTGCGGGAGCGCGGCATCCCGATGGTCACCGATGGCCGGCCGCTCCAGCCGCACTGGTACGACGCGTGGGTCGACACGGACCACGAAGTGGGCCTGGGCCTGCTGCTCGACCACCTCACCCAGTCCGGCGCCCGGCGGATCGGGCTCTCCCTGCCCCTGCACGACGACGCCTACCCGCGCCTGATCGCACACGCCTACCGGTCCTGGTGCGACGAACACCGCATGCCCGCCCTCGTGGAGGAGTACGCCGCACTGCCCGACTACTTCACGTCCGAACAGAACGCGGTCGGCCGGCTGCTCGACCACGATCCACGACCGGACGCCGTCATCGGCGTGTACTCCGACTCCGGTCACAACATCCTCGCCGCCGCTCGCCGCCACGGGCTGCGGGTGCCGCGGGACCTGCTGGTGGCGTGTATCAGCGAGGATCCGGACTACGCGACGACCACTCCGCCGGTCACGGCGCTCAGCCTTCGCCCGGACCGGATAGGCGCCGAAGCTGTCGACCTGCTGATCGCCGTCATCAACGCCTGCGGCGGCGTGGGGCGGCGTCGGCTCGTGCAACCCGTGCTGGCTCCTCGCCGGTCCACCCGGCGCCCGGCGACGGACGCACGACGAAGAGGAGGACCGGCGTGATTCCAGTGACCGCGAGAGTCCTGCCACGCCGAGCCGCCGCTGCACTGGCCTGATACGGCACAGCGGCGGCCTCGGCGCCGTGGGCGGAAGCCGCGGGCCGTGCACGATGTCAGCGCCAAGGTGCTCCGGCCCGCGACCTCCAGGTTGTCAGCTCCAGGGGGCGGCGGCGAGCCAGGTGCTGTCCTGGGCCCACGACGACGTGGTGTCCCAGGCGTTGGTACCGCCGTTGCTCGCGATGTAGCCGGTGAAGCGGTAGTGGCGGATGTACTTGGCCGGGTAGTTGAAGGACTGCAGGGAGTAGCCCGTGCCGCTGTTGCCCGGCTTGGAGCAGAAGGTGGCGTCGGCGGCGAACTGGCTGGTGCCGGCATTGGGCTGGAGGTGGAGCTGGAACGCGTAGTGCCTGAGGTAGCTGCCGGGTGTGTTGGCCGACTCGAAGGAGACGCAGCTGCTGTCGGCCAGGCCGGCGCGGACGATCCAGGTGGCGTTGCCCTTGTCGGTGGTTGAGCTGCTGGAGGTCACCGGCGCGATCACGACCTTGTCGTCGCTGGTGTCGTGCTGCAGGTAGTCGCCGGTGCAGCAGGAGGTGGTGGCCTGCAGCGACACCTTTGCGCCCGGGGTGAAGGGGTTGGCCGTGCCGGTGCTGTAGCCGGCCGCGGCGATGTTGGCCTGGACCGCGGCGTCAGTGGCGTCGGAGGGGTAGCCCTTGACCATGGCGCCCTCGTAGAAGGTGCCCGCGCTCGCGTTGGTGTTGGTCTGGCAGCAGTCACCGCCACTGCCGAGGACGATCGCGCCCTGCTTGTGCATCGGGCTCCATCCGCTGGGCAGTGCGCCGCTGTAGAGCTGCGTCAGGCTCCCCGACTGGGCGTTGGCACCCTTGATCGCCATCTGAGTGGTGCCGTTGTTCTTGAGCATCGCGGTGACGAAGCGGCTGGTCTGGGCGACCTGGTTGGGGTTCCAGGTCTTGCTGCCACCGCTGAACAGGCCGTTCTCGATATCGGCCTGCACCCACGGGCCGGTTCCGCTGCAGCCGCCGAACCAGCATTCGGTGCCGAAGTTGATCGCGTCCATGGCGCCGTTGCCGTCGGCGTGGTGATCGATCTCGCTGTTGCCGTAGTCGAAGCAGCATTTGTTGTTGACGTGGGTACCGCTGGTGACCATGTACTCGCCCTCGGGTGAACTGCCGGTCGGCACACCCCCGGAGGAGTTGTAGGCGAAGTAGCTGTTGCCGGGGTTGATGTAGAGCGCGTACGCCTTCTGGCCGCCCACGCTCACCGCTTCGGTGGTCGCGACGGCCGCTGTGTCGGCGCCGCCGGTTCCGCCGGGTCCCTGGTAGACCAGGGTGTTGCCGCCGCCGGTCTGGTCGTAGAGGCGGGTGATGGTGCAGGTGGTGCCCGCGCAGAACGAGTCCTGTGCCGCGGCGTTGGCGACGCCTCCGGCCGACAGTACGCCGATGTCGTGCAACGTACTGTCCGACGTCCGCTGCACCTGGTAGAGCGGGCCGTTGTAGGAGGCGAACAACGCGCGGGTGGTGCTGTGCGCCGCGACGCACGGCGTGCCGCCCGCCGCGTAGATGTCGCAGGGCCCTTGTGCAGCGGCCTGCGAGGCGCCGCTGAAGGCGATGAGGCCGGTGAAGGCGAGCGCCACCGCGGTCAGGCAGACAACCACCCCCCGGCGCAGTTTTCGGAATATGAGCAGCGCAGGCACCTTGTACTCCCTTGTTCATCGTTACGGGGACAGCAAGCCGCGCCCCCAGCAGGGCTTGACATGGGGCTCTGGGGGCGCGGGTTGATGGGCTGAGGGCGGGCGGACGCGTCCGGGCGGGGGAATCCGCCGACGCGTCTGGTCACCCTGTCACTGGATCGTCCAAGCCTGGTTGGACTGGTTCAGCGGCATCCACTGACTGACGGCGGCTCCGTTGGCCGTCGATCCACCACCGACTTCCAGGACCTGCCGGCTCTCGAAGTTGCGGATGACGTACCCACCGCTGATCGGCTCGAAGTACCAAAGCTGGTTGTTGCCGCCGTTGTAGGTGTACTGCTGCAGGGCGGTCCCGGTCCGGTGACTGGAGGCGTTGACGTCGAGGGCCTTGCCGCTGTTCCTGTTCACGATCTTGTAGAGCTGCCCACTGACCGGAACGATGTTCCACTGCTGGTTGGCACCACCGTTGCCCGGCCACTGGATGACGCTCGCGCCGTCGGCGGTGGAGTTCTGGTACACGTCCATCAGTTGGCCGCTGTTGACGTTCTTGAACGTGTAGTACGTCGATGCGTTGACGTTCGGCGTACCGGTCGCGTCCTCCAGCGCACCGCCGGCCTGCTGCACACTGAAGTCCGCGATGAAGAAGTACGCGCCGTCGGTCTTGGCTACCCGCACATAGCGGAACTTCTGACGGACGTCGATGTTGCCCGTGAGTGTCGAGGCGAGCGGCAGCGTGTCCGTCTGGCGTCCCACGACGGTGTACGTGGCGAACGACGGGTCGTTGGAGGCCCGGATTTCGAAGTGGCCGCGCGTCTCCGACTGGTCCAGGTCCTGACGGGTCGTCAGGGAGAACTGTCCGAGCTGGTAGGCCTGCCCCAGGTCGACCTGCCACCACGCCGAGGTGTCGCTCCCGGTCGGCGACCAGCCGGTGGCTCCGTCGTTGTCGTTGGCTTTGGCCGCTCCCCAGGCGGAACTGTTCACCGAGGAGGAGGACGCCGGCTTGTTGTAGGCGAGGTTGAGCTTCGCCGCCAGCCCCCGGTAGGCGGACTCGAGACCGGAGGCCTTGATCACCGCGTCGCCGGACGTCGTGTTGTTGGTGAGCGTGACGTTGGAGCCGTTGCGGTTCTGGTTGATGAATCCGTCGGTGTGCGACAGCACGTTGTTCGAAAGGGTCATGTTGTTCGACCCCTCGTCCAGGTACATGCCGGACACGGCCGAGCCGCAGGCGGACGGCATGCGTATCACGTCGTGGATGTAGTTGCCGTTGAAGACCGTGCCCGGGTCGTTCGAGAGGTGGTAGATACCGGCGGAGTCGCAGAGCCGGTTCATCACGTTGCCGATCCGGTTGTAGCTGACGCTGTTGTTGCCTTCGGCGTTGGCCGCCGACTGCCAGCCCCAGCCGAGCGAGATGCCGGCCCATGGAGTGTCGGAGATGTCGTTGTGGTCGATGGTGGTGCTGTTGACGAAGCCCGCGTTGATGCCCGCAGTGCCCAGGTAGTCCTCACCGACCCGGGTGATCAGGTTGTTCTTGACGGTGACGTTCTTGACCACCTCCCGGGCGTCCTCACCGGCAGGTGAGGTGGGCGGGTTGTAGACGGTGTGGAACTCCACGGTCGGGTCGGAGAACTTGCCGACCATGATTCCGTTGCCGGCGATGTCGTGGACGAGGTTGCCGGTCACGGTGCTGTCGTGCACGCCGTGGTGCAGGTCGAGGGCGGTGGCGCCCAGCTGCGTGAAGGTGTTGCCGGTGAAGGAGAGGCGGTCGGCATCCGACGCCTGGACCCCGGCCGGTGGACGGCCGACGTACTGGTTGTTGGAGGTGTCGGCCGACAGGTTGTAGTTGCCGCCCTGGCCGTTGAGGTAGCCGTTGTTCGTCGCCTCCATCCAGGTGGTCCCGGTGAAGGTGAGCCCGGAGAAGCGCAGGTCGTGGGCGGGACTGTCGAGGTTCGTGCCCTTGATGTCGAAGAGGGTCTGCAGCGTCGGGGCCTGCACGCCGGCCGTGGACATGTCCTCGCCGGGGCGGGGCTTGTAGTACACGGTCTGCGCGGCGGTGTCGACGTAGAACTCGCCCGGTTCGTTGAGGAATTCGTGGGCGTTCTCGAAGTGCAGGGGAGAGCCGTTGGAGAGGACAGGGAAGGGGCGCGGGAAGAGGATGCCCGCCTCGTGGTCCTGGATCGACACGTCGGCGGTGCCGTTGGCGGAGCTGATCGACTTCAGCCGCAGGTAGCTCTCGCCCCACTGCGTCTCCAGCATCATCTCGACCTGGCTGAGGTGGCCCCAGTTGGAGACCTGTGAACTGAGCACCTTCAGCAGCTTGTTGGTCTTGTCGCTGCCCTGCAGCTGGAAGTCCGAGCCGAGGTCGGGGAAGCGGGCCCGGGTGGCGCGGACCCCGTTGACGTACAACTGCCGGAAGTCGAGGGTACCCACCGGCGCCTTGTACTCGCCGTTTGTGGCCGCGGTCCAGCCGGTGATCGCCTTGCCGCCGGTGATGACGGGCGTCTCACCGTTGTACGCCTGGTAGACGACCGTGTGGCCGTTCGTTCCCGAGTCGCTGGTGCCGAAGGTGATCGGGCTGGTGAGGGGGTAGGTGCCTCCGCGCAGGTTCACGACGATGTCGTCGGACATGCTCGCGTTGACGGCTCGGACCGCGGCCTTGGCGGCCTGGATGGTCTTGAAGGCTGCGGCGGTGCTGGTTCCCGAGTTGCTGTCACTGCCGTTGACGGGGTCGACGTAGAAGTTCGTGGTGGCCGCGTACGCGGGTTGAGCGGGCAGTACGGCCGCGAAGACGACAGCCGCCGCGGCGAGCGCCTTGACTGTCCCGGCTCCGATGCGTGGGGGTCTCATCTGTGGTGTCCCTCCTCCGAACCCCTGCTCCTATGAGTTGCATTTATCAACGCAAGGAAGCGTCGCAGTCAAGACGATAGGCATGCCTATTTTTCACTGGCGCAACAAGGATGACATGTGGAGGCATCGGGATCGGCGTAGTGCGCACCATCTGCGGCAGGCGATAACCCCAGGTGAAATGGCTATTGGTGCTGACAATCGACGGCAGGCTGCGTCCCGCCCGGCCTATTCCACTGAAATCGCCGAGCTCTGAAATGAGTAGTACTCATTTGGTGGACCTTGTCGCCGTCAATCTCCTTGAGCGCCGTCGTGACCGTATGCGCCATACCTGAACCTCCGCGGAGCCTATGGGGTATCACGATCCGGCGTCTCTGCGAAACATGGCATGTCTCGGCAGAATGAATCATCGCAAACATGAATAAAACGGTCTCACCTGCTCTCACTTCAAGTACTTTCATCCACTTACCTGTTGACACGGAGCAGTGACGTCATCGAACTTCATGCGTAACTCGGCGCTTGGAGCCCAGAGCCAGGGCCGCGCCTGAAGCCCTTGGGATCGCAGGCCCTCGGGCTGCCGCCCCACACCCGGGAGTACACCTGTGTCATCAGGAAGAGGACTGTCCCGTCGTACGCTGCTGGGCGCCGCGGGCGCTGCTGCGGCCGCGAGCGCGCTGCCCGTGGTTCCCGGCTTCTCCGGCCTGCTGCCTCAGGCGGCCGCCGCGGACATGCAGACCAATCTCAGCAACCTGGTGAACATGCGGTTCGGCATGTTCAACCACTTCAACATGGGCACGTTCACCAACCAGGAGTGGGCCGCCCCGAACCAGAACCCGGCTCTGTTCGCACCCACGGCGGTCGACTGCGCCCAGTGGGCGGCGGCCGCGGCGGCGGCGAAGATGAGCTACGGCGTCCTGACCACGAAGCACCACGACGGCTTCTGTCTGTGGCCCAGTGCCTACAACACCTACAACGTCGCCAACAGCTCCTACAAGCACGACGTCGTCGCGCAGTACGTGACCGCCTTCCGTGCCCAGGGCCTGAAGGTCGGCCTCTACTTCTCCATCTGGGACCGCACCTACAACGTGCAGGCCTACGACAGCCGCCACAAAGTCGCCTCCGACCAGGCCATCCAGCCCGGCGACATCACCTACATCCTCAACCAGATCACCGAACTGCTCACCAACTACGGCACCATCGACATGTTCGTCACCGACGGCTACGCCTGGCAGATGGGCCAGCAGGCCGTCCCCTACCAGCGCATCAGGGAACATGTGAAGTCCCTGCAGCCCGACATCGTGATGATCGACCACGGCGGACTGTCAGTGCCCTACCTCGGCGACGCGATCTACTTCGAGGAGCCCCTCGGCGTCACCTCACCGGCAGGCAACACCTACGCCTCGCTGCAGGGCCAGACGATCAGCAACGGGTGGTTCTGGCATCCGACGACGCCCACGACCGATCCGATGAGCAGGGACGCCATCCTCTCCCATCTGACGGACCTGGAGCCCAAGTACACCTCGTTCATCCTCAACTGCCCGCCCAACCGCAATGGTGTGCTGGACACCAACATCGTCAACCGGCTCGCCGAGGCCGGCGCCGCCTGGAGCGGCCCCAACACCTCCCGGCCGCCCCTGCCCGCACAGATGCTCCGCGCCGAACACCCGGTCACCCCCGTGGCCGCCTACGCCACCGCATACAACACGGGCGAAGGCCCGCTGAACGCCGTCGACGGCCTCAGCGACAAGAACTTCGAGACTTGCTGGTCCACCTGGAACCTCCCGCTGCCCCAGACCATCACCATCGACCTCGGCGGCGTATGGAGCAACATCTCCACCCTTGAGTACCTGCCCAAGCAGTGGAGCCGCACCAACACCACCGACGGTGACATCACCGCCTGCACCATCTCCACCAGCACCGACGGCACCGCCTTCACCCAGGTCGCCACCGCCCGCTGGGCCGGCGACCGCACCCCGAAACTCGTCGAATGGCCGGGCCGCAACGCCGGCTTCGTCCGTATCCAGGTCACCGCCGGCACCGGCGGCTACGCCAACATCGGCAACCTGCGCATCGGCGGCCGCACCGCGACACCCGCCCTGGTCTCCACCCTCTTCCCCGGCGACAGCACCCCGTACCGCCTCGTCGCCCGCCACAGCGGGAAGGTCGCCGACGTCTCGGGTGCCAAGACCGCCAACAACACCGCCATTCTGCAGTGGCCCTGGCAGAACCACGCCAACCAGAAGTGGACCATCGCCCGGGCCGACAGCGGCTACTACAAGATCCGCAACGTCAACAGCGGTACGCTCATGGAAATCGGCGGACTCTCCCGCGTGGACGGCGCAGGCGCCGATATCTGGGGCGACGCCAACGCGCCCCAGCAGCACTGGGCCATCACCCCCACCGGCGACGGCTACTACCTGCTCACCAACCGGCTCAGCGGCCTGTCCCTCAACGTCGACAGCGGCTCCACCGCCGACGGAGCCGCCATCAACCAGTGGACCTACACGGCCATCCCCCAGCAGCAGTGGCAGATCATCCCCTCCTGACAGAGGATCGGAAGAAACGTGTATCCGGCGCAC
>Ga0207647_10004443_pt1 | contig 10395 bp, 8 predicted proteins | sample KBSCornC2_FD_184295 | JGI IMG/M metagenome (GOLD analysis project Ga0207647, IMG submission 184295) | Corn rhizosphere microbial communities from Kellogg Biological Station, Michigan, USA - C2 (SPAdes) (version 2) | ecosystem: Host-associated > Plants > Roots > Rhizosphere ...
CCCGATCGTCACCCACGCCATTATGAAAAAATGTACTAGCCACAAAAAGGCACAAAAAGCACAGAAAGATTTTTGAAATTTCTTTATTGTGCTTTTTGTGCCTTTTTGTGGCTAAATCTCGTGACTTATGTCGAAGCTATACGTTGTCAGCGAATTGTGGCAGTTCATGAGGGAGAACAAAAAGTATTGGCTCGCTCCCATCGTAATCACGCTGGCACTCGTGGGCGTGTTGCTGGTGCTTGCGAAGGGGTCGGCGATCGCTCCTTTTATCTACACTCTCTTCTAAACTTTCAGTGGTTAGTATCCTCGGAGTTTCCGCCTTCTATCATGATTCGGCTGCGTGTCTTGTCATCGACGGAGATATCGTGGCCGCCGCGCAGGAAGAACGCTTCACGCGCGTCAAACACGATCATCGTTTTCCGTTACACGCGGCTCGATATTGTTTGCGCGAAGCTAATCTGACCGCTTCCGATCTCGACTTTGTCGGTTTCTACGACAAGCCGTTACTGAAATTCGACCGTCTTCTCGAAACTTATCTTGACTATTGTCCTGCTGGTTTCAGCTCATTTCTGAAGTCGATGCCGCTTTGGATGAGCGAGAAACTCTGGATGCCTGATCTGATTCGCACCGAGTTGGCAAAAGCCGGCGGCGAAGAAGACGGCGAAGTAGACGAACGCCAAGCAAAGAAGAACGGCAAGAAGTTTGCGTGGAAACTACTTTTCGGTGACCATCACGAGAGTCATGCCGCCAGCGCCTTTTACCCTTCGCCGTTTGAAGAAGCGGCGATTCTCACCATCGATGGCGTCGGCGAATGGGCCACCAGTTCCATCGGCATCGGAAAGGGAAACGAGTTAACACTGCTACAGGAGCTTCGCTATCCAAACAGCGTCGGCTTGCTCTACAGCGCGTTCACCTACTACACAGGATTCAAAGTAAACAGCGGCGAGTACAAGGTGATGGGTCTCGCGCCGTACGGCGAACCGAAGTTCGTCGAAACAATCAAAGATCATCTCCTCGAGATCCGCGACGACGGCAGCGTCAAACTCAATCAAGACTACTTCAATTACTCACAGGGCTTACGGATGACTAACGGCGCCTTCGACAAGCTCTTCGGCGGTCCGCCGCGAAAGCCCGAATCGCACATCGGCCAGCGTGAAATGGACCTCGCGCGCAGTATCCAGGTGATCACAGAAGAGGTGATGTTGAAGATGGCGCGCTACGTTCATCGCGAAACACAGATGAAGTACTTGTGTCTGGCAGGAGGTGTGGCGTTGAATTGTGTTGCGAACGGCAGAGTGCTGAAGGAAGTGCCGTTTGAAGACATTTGGATTCAGCCGGCGGCCGGCGACGCGGGCGGTGCGCTTGGAATTGCTCTCGCGATCTGGCACCGCTATCTCGGAAAGCCGCGTACCGTGAATGGTTGCGATGCGATGAAGGGATCGTATCTTGGCCCACGCGATACCGAAGATGAGATTGAGAACTACCTGCGCGAGAATAAGCTGAGCTATACAAAATATTCGCGTGCCGAATTGCCCGACGTCGTGGCGAAGTTATTGGCTGACGAAAAAGTCATCGGTGTCCATCAGGGCCGAATGGAGTTTGGGCCGCGCGCGCTCGGTTGTCGCAGCATCATTGGCGATGCGCGTTCGCCGCAAATGCAGTCAGTGATAAATCTGAAGATCAAGTATCGTGAGAGCTTTCGGCCGTTTGCACCGAGTGTGTTGAGAGAACACGTTTCGGAGTGGTTTGAGCTCGACACGGACAGTCCTTACATGTTGCTGGTCGCTGATGTTTGTCCGCAGAGGCGGGTTGCGATTAGTGACGCTGAAGCAAAGCTGACCGGACTCGATAAGCTCAAGCTAAGGCGCTCTCAGATTCCGGCAGTAACACACGTCGACTATTCGGCGAGAATTCAAACTGTGAGGCGCGAAACAAACCCTCTTTACTGGGAGATCATCGAGGCCTTTCGAAAGCGAACGGGATGCCCGGTGATCGTCAACACCAGTTTCAACGTTCGCGGCGAGCCGATCGTTTGCACTCCCGCGGACAGTTATCGCTGCTTCATGCACACGGAAATGGACTACTTGGTTTTGGAAACCTTTGTTTTGAGCAAGGCCACAAAAGCCACAAAAACCTCGAAAGAGGCCAGGAACTAAATCAGTTTTCTTTTTGTGACTTTTGTGCCTTTTTGTGGCTAAATCTTGAAGCTTATGAAGGTTAGTGTAGTTGTTCCTGTCAGGGATGAGGAGCAGTCCATTCGCGAGCTGCTGGATAGCTTGCTGACACAAACGCGCCCGCCCGACGAGATCGTGATCACTGACGGCGGCTCGACTGACGCCACGCCGCAGATTATCGAAGAGTACATTCGCCAAGGCGCGCCGGTGCGACTCATTCGCGCCGGGCCAGCGCTGCCGGGACGAGGCCGCAATCTCGGTGCTGCTCAGGCGAGTCATGAATGGCTGGCTTTTACTGACGCCGGCATTCGACTCGAAAACAACTGGCTCGAAGCTCTCGTCGCAAGAGCCGAAGCAGACGACACCGTCGACGTTGTTTATGGCGCGTGCCAGCCTGTGACCGATACGTTTTTCAAAGAATGCGCAGCCATCACTTACGTGCCTCCGTCCATTTCGCATCATGGAAACATCATTCACTGGCGCTTCATCGCTTCAACGTTGTTGCGTCGTGAAGCATGGCGCACGGTAAACGGTTTTTCCGAAGAGCTTCGCTCTGCTGAAGATTTGATCTTCATGGATAGCGTGGAGAACGCGGGCTACCGTTTTGTGTTTGAGCCACGCGCGCAAGTGCACTGGGAGCTCAGACCGACAGTGTGGACGACGTTCAAGCGGTTCGTCGTTTATTCTCGCAACAATATTCGCGCCGGACTGTTTCGGAAATGGCAGGCGACAGTCCTGATCAAGTATTACGGAGTTCTCGCAATCCTGCTCGCGGCAGTCTTGATCTTCAAACCGTCGCTGGTGTGGTTTGTGATCGCCGCCTGGTTATTGTTGTTGATGGCGCGGGCGGCGGTTGCGATCAGGCGAAATCGGTTTTGTTATCCTGCCTCCTTTCTTCAGAACGTGAGGCGCGAGGCAATGGTGATGTCGTTAATAGCGGTGCTGGATGCTGCGGCGATTATCGGTAGCATTCAGTGGTTGTTGCTGGATTGTTTTCGCTGGAGCAGAAAGACTCCGGTGGAGGCCGGCAATGACGCTTGAGGGCCGTCGCGTCTTATTCATCTCCTACAACGGAATGCTTGACCCGCTTGGCCAGAGTCAGGTGCTTCCTTACTTGCGCGAGCTTGCGAGCAGAGGAGTTCGCTTTACGCTTCTGAGTTTCGAGCGCGCCAAAGCATTCGAGCCCCACGGAGTTTTACAATGCGAACAGCTTCGGGAGAAACTCAAAACGCAGGGCATCGAATGGCACTGGCTGCGGTATCATCAGCGGCCGTCAATACCCGCGACGATCTACGACGTGATGGCAGGCTATCGGAAAGCCGCGGCCCTCGTACGACGTAATCGCATCGAGATGGTGCACGCGCGCGGCCACATTCCCGCCACGATCGCACTCGCATTGAAGCGGCGTTTCGGGACGAAGATGATCTTTGATCTGCGCGGGTTGATGGCCGAGGAATATGTCGACGCGAAGCACTGGCAAGAGGGTGGGCTTCCTTATCGCCTCACCAAGGCCGCTGAGCGACGCATTCTGGCGGCGACCGATGGTATCGTAGCGCTAACGGAACGCATCTGGCCCATCATCAAAGAATGGGAAGGGCTGCGCGGGCGTGCTGTCGAACATGAAGTGATTCCGGCCTGCGTCGATCTTTCGTTATTCGAGTTTAGTGCTGAAGAGCGAGTGCGGCGTCGTGCTGAGCTGGGTCTTGACGATCGATTGACGATGGTTTACAGCGGCTCGCTCGATGGTTGGTATTTGACTGAAGAGATGGCAGACTTTTTTGCGAGCTATCTCAAGCGCGATGGACGCGCGCATCTGCTTTGGCTGACGACTGGAAGTCACGAGCGCGTCAGAGAGTTGATGGCGGCCCGGACCGTCACTGAGAAGAATTTTAGTGTGCTCGCAGTTGCGTCAAGGCAGGTTCCTTCGTACCTTGCTGCAGCAGACATCGGCTTAGCGTTCATCAAGCGCTGTTTTTCGAAGCTCGCGTCATCGCCGACCAAAAATGGTGAGTATCTTGCTTGCGGATTGCCGCTAGTGATTAACGCAGGCGTCGGCGATTCAGATGCGCTCATAAACGATTGGAAAGCGGGCGTGTTGATTAAGGAGTTTACGGACGAGGCATTTGCGCAGGCTGGGCGCGACGTCGATGCGGCGGTCCAAGACCCTGAAGCGCGAAGGCATGCGAGGTCAGTGGCGGAGCAGGTTTTTGATTTGAAGATTGCGGGGGAACGTTACGCCGCGCTTTACGAGAGAGTATTGGATTAAGATTTTATCCACAGATTACACAGATTCTACTTGATGACGCACGCTGTCGATACATTACTGGAAACTTTGCGCTGCCCTGCTTGTCGCGCGGAGCTTTCTTTTGATCGCGAGTTGACATGTTCTCGCTGCGGTAACTCATACCCAATCATCGACGACATACCGCGGTTGTTGCTCCCGAACATGCGTGATGCGTTGACCGGCGAGGGGCAACCGACCGGACATGACGAGAGGCAAGCAGAAACGGCGTTGAGTTTTGGTTATGAGTGGCATCGCTTTCCCGAGATGTACGAGGAATGGGAAAAACAGTTTCTCGACTACATGCAACCTCACGCCGCCGACTTCTTTCCCGGAAAGAAAATCCTCGACGCTGGTTGCGGCAATGGACGCTTCGCTTACTACGCTGCCAAGTATGGCGCGGAAGTCTGGGCGATCGATCTCGGGCCGGCAGTAGAAGTGGCTCATCGAAACACCGAATCCAGAAACGTTCACATCGTGCAGGCCGATCTGCACAACCCGCCGTTTGCGCTCGAGAGTTTTGATTTCATCTACTCGATCGGCGTCTTGCATCACCTGCCGGATCCCGAGACCGCATTTCAAAATCTGTTGCGGTTTCTAAAGCCCGGAGGCGTGGTGCAGATTTATCTCTACTGGAAACCGGAGAAGCGGCCCATCAAAGCGGCGATGTTGTCGGGCATTTCGGCGGCGCGCAGAGTGACTACACGCCTGCCGCACGGCGCGGTTCACGTGCTCGCATATCCGACGGCCGCGGTCGCGTTTGCGTTTTTTGTCTGGCCCCACAGGATTTTGAAAAAGATACCACTCTTCAATCGTGTCGCCGAAGAAATTCCATTGAAGCAATACGCCTACTTGCCGTTCCGCGTTTGTGTTAACGATCAGCTCGACCGTCTCTCTGCACCGATCGAGAATCGATACACGCGAGCTGACGTGCAAAACTGGTTGACGCGTGCATCACTCGAAGATACAAGCATCGGCGAGAATTTTGGTTGGATCGCGACCGGGCGGAAGGCCAGTTCAACATCGGAAAGTTATACTAGACCACGAATCACCCAAAATCGTATGCGCGTTCTCGCCCTGATGCCCGCGCTCTATGACACCTCGCCTGGCCAGCGTTATCGTCTTGAGCAGTGGGAACCTCTCTTGCGCGAACGAGGCGTCGAAATCACTTACGCGGCGTTTGAAGACGAAGAGCTGCACGGACTGCTGTACAAGCCGGGTCTCCTGGGCAAGAAGTTACAACTCGTAACGCGTGGTTTGAATCGACGCCTGTCATTAGTCCGAAAAGTAAAAGACTACGATCTCGTCTACATTCTCCGCGAAGCCGCGTTGCTTGGTCCGCCAGTATTTGAAAGATTGATTCATCAGCGAGGCATTCCAATCGTTTTCGATTTTGACGACGCGATCTTCGTTTCATATCGCAGTCCTTCGAACGGTTATTTGAGCTATCTGAAATTCGCGTCGAAGACAAAAACCATCTGCCGGATCGCATCGCACGTGATGGTCGGTAATCCGTACCTGGCGGAGTATGCGAGACAGGTTAACGATCGTGTGACGGTAATTCCCACAACTATCGACACGGAAAAATATCGCGTGCCGCCACGCACGGAAAAGAGTGGCCCACCAGTGATTGGTTGGACCGGTAGTTACAGCACGGTCCAGCATCTCGACACGTTGCGCGGTGCTTTGAAGAAACTCGCCGAGCGTGAATCGTTTCGTTTGCGCGTCATCGGCACTCCGACCTACCACTGTCCGCCAGTCGACGTTGAAGCGATGTCCTGGCGCGCTGAGACAGAGCTCGAGGACCTGGCCGCAATCGATATCGGTGTGATGCCGCTGCCTGACGATCGTTGGAGCAAGGGAAAGTGTGGTCTGAAGGCGCTCCAGTTTATGGCCCTCGGAATTCCGACAGTCTGTTCGCCGGTCGGCGTTAATACGGACATCATTCAGGACGATCAAAACGGCTTCATTGCCGGAACTGAAGACGAGTGGGTCGACAAACTCACCCGTCTATTGCGTTCGCACGAGCTGCGCCAGCGCTTGGGCCAGGCGGGGCGTGTTACTGTAGAACAGAAATATTCAGCCATTACGCAAACGCCCCGAGTCTATGAAATCTTTAAGTCCGTTCTGCGCGATGCAAAAGAGCCGGTTGATGCCGTAGTGGGATCCATGGCCACGGAGAATCGCGGCTAAGCAAAATTCAACAGCAAGGGAACAAGGAGTCAATTGTTGGAAAAAGCTAATGTGCTTGTAACTGGTGGCGCCGGTTTTATCGGCTCACACCTCGTCGATGCCCTTGTGGACCGGGGACATCGTGTACGCGTGCTCGACGGGCTCGTCCCGCAGGTACACGGTGAGAATGCTGTTCCCGCTTATCTGAATCCAGCCGCTGAATTCATCCAGGGTGATGTTTGCGATCGACAACTCGTCGATAAGACGCTTGAAGGCATCGATGTAGTTTTCCACGAAGCGGCTGAAGTCGGTGTGGGCCAATCGATGTATGAAATCGAGCGATATGTTCGTGCCAACGATCTCGGTACGGCTGTCTTGCTCGAAGCGATTCTCGCGCGCCGGCCCCAGATCAAAAAACTCGTCGTCGCATCGTCGATGTCGATCTATGGCGAAGGCGCGTACAGGTGTGAAAGCTGTGGCATCGTTGCACCGCAACTGCGCCCGGTGGAGCAACTGCTCGAGCGACAGTGGGAAGTGCAGTGTCCGAAATGTGGTAAGCAACTCTCGCCGGCGCCGACTTCCGAAGAGAAGCCACTTTTCCCGACCTCTGTTTATGCCGTAACGAAACAAGACCAGGAACAGTTTTGTCTGGCAGTGGGCCGTTCGTATGGAATTCCCGCTGTCGCGTTGCGCTACTTCAACGTCTACGGCACGAGGCAGGCACTCTCGAATCCCTACACGGGCGTGTGTGCGATCTTTTCGGCACGTCTACTAAATCACAACCGGCCAATGGTGTTTGAAGACGGGGAACAAACACGAGACTTCGTGCACGTCAGCGACATCGTGCGCGCCAATCTTCTGGCTCTCGATACGAACGCGGCGGATTACCAGGCGGTGAATGTCGGGACTGGTGTGGCGACGTCGATCCGCGCGGTTAGTCGTTTACTGGCGGATGGTTTGGGAGTTGATTTGGAGCCGGAGGTTGTCGGCAAGTATCGCGAGGGAGATATACGACACTGCGTCGCCGACATTTCGAAAGCGAAATCGTTACTCGGTTACGAGCCACAGGTCTCACTCGAGCGTGGGATTCCTGAATTACTTTCGTGGGTTCGGGAGCAAGCGGCGAAGGATCAGGTTGAAAGCGCCACTGCGGAGCTCGAGAGCCGGCAGTTAGTGCGATAGCAAAGAATAGGTCCTATAGGACCTATACGACCTATACTGCGATGCACAAACCAGGCAAATTGCGTTTGCTGATGCTGGCGGTATGCGCGGTTTTGCCTTCGTTCCTCAAACGCCCAGTTTATCGCCTCTGTTTCGGCTACAAGATCGGCAAACGAGTTCGCATCGGTGTCAGCATCATCGACGCCGGCGAATGCCACATTGACGACGACGTGCAGATGGGTCATTTCAACGTCGTCATGCGCGTTCAGAAACTCACGATCAACGATCACGTGCGCATCGGTCACCTGAATATCATCCGCGGCGGTGAAGAAGTGAGTTTGGGACGGTACTGCGAGATCATTCGGTTGAACGAGATCAACTCCATTCCCGATCCCGACGTCGTCAACAAGATCGATCCCGTATTTCTGCTCGGTGACGGCAGCATTGTCACGACCGGACATAAAATTGACTTCACAGATCGAGTGGAAATCGGGCGCCGGGTGATACTCGGAGGCCGAAACTCTTCCATCTGGACTCACAATCGCCAACGAACGCTCCCGATAACCATCGGTTCGCTCGTCTACATGGGTTCCGAGATTCGAATGGCGCCCGGTAGCGCGATTCCCGCCAGATCGATCGTCGGCATCGGCTCGGTGATTACCGCTGCATTGACAGAAGAGGGTAAACTGATTGCCGGTGTCCCGGCCAAAGCGATCAAGGAATTGAGCCAGGAAGATCAGTTTCTAATCGAGCGAAAAACGCGTCCCGACCTGCCGGACGACGTCTGAAGTAGTTGCGTTATGAATGTTCTGATTATCGCCTCAATACTGGCTATTTTTGGCGGCGTGGTTTTTGTCAGGCCTGAGGAGGGTCCTGGCGCACTCGCAATGTGCGTGCTCACCTCTCTGCCGACAATCATCATCCTGGCTCGTGCACCCGAGCAGCGCAGCTTTCTCATGCGTCTTTTCCTGATCGCAGTAGTCGTCAGGATTATGCTCGCCGTGGCCATCTTTGTCGGCCACTGGGAAGAGTTTTTCGGAGGCGACGCGAACACTTACGACATCTTCGGTCAGTCGCTCGCGGCCTCCTGGCATGGTGACACATATCACACCGATAGGTTCTACGGCTTCATGAATTCGGGAGCAAGCGCCTGGGGAATGCTTTATCTCGTTGGAGGTGTGTACGAGATTATCGGCAGAAACATGCTCGCCATTCAGTTGATCAACGCTTCGATCGGAGCGGCAACGGCAATTGTTGTCTACTACGTTGCCCAACACTTGTTCAGCAATACTCGTGTTTCAAAACTCGCGGCCGTGCTGGTTGCATTTTTCCCGTCGCTTATTCTCTGGTCGTCGCAGGCGCTAAAGGATGGTCTGATCATTCTTGCACTCGGGCTCTCGATTCTCGCCACACTACGGCTGATGGAAAAGATCAAGGTTGGCTATGTGGTGATGTTGATCGGAGCGTTGATGGCGCTATTCAGTTTGCGTTTTTACATCTTCTACATGATGTGCGCCGCAGTTGCCGGTAGTTTTTTCCTGGGGAGCAAAGCATTCAGCGCCCAGGGATTTATGCAGCGATTTGTCGCAGTAGGCGCGATCGGGCTGGCATTCACATGGTTTGGTGTGTTGCAGGGTGCGAGCGTGCAGTTTGAGCGATACGCGAACTTGAAGATGGTGCAAACGAGCCGTGAGGACCTGGCAGCAGCCGGCTCCGGGTTTATGAAGGACGTTGACGTGCAGACTACTGAAGGTGCGTTGACGGTGATTCCGATTGGTTTGCTCTATCTGATGTTCGCTCCGTTTCCGTGGGATTTCGCTACGTTGAGACAAACCATTACGTTACCGGAGATGATTTTGTGGTGGATGTCCTTTCCTCTGCTGGTGCTTGGACTTTGGTATTCGATAAAGCATCGTTTGCGGCAGGTCTCTCCAATCATCATCTTCACCACGATGCTGACCCTCGCGTATTCGTTATTTCAGGGAAACGTCGGCACTGCTTACCGGCAGCGATCGCAGTTGCTGGTGTTTTATTTCATTTTCATAGCGGTTGGCGCGATTATTCTGAAAGAGAGAGCGGAAGACCGGCGGCGGCAGCAACAACTCGCGAAACAGGAGCTGGCCGAACTCCAGGCCGCCCGCGTCGTCGCGCGCCGCAAAGCGGCAATCGGATGATCTCCACGTCTACCGCAAGAATCCACGTTCTTCAAGATACTTCACGATCAACCGCGCATTATCCTCCGCCGAATTCGCCACCGTATCGATCACCAACTCCGGTTGCACCGGCGCTTCGTAGGGATCATCAATGCCCGTGAAGTTTTTGATCTCGCCACGACGCGCTTTCAGATACATCCCTTTCACATCACGCCGTTCACATTCCTCGAGCGGCGTATTCACAAACACCTCGACGAACCGCTCACCGCCAACCATGTTGCGAACGTCGTTGCGCGTCGCGCGATACGGACTCACGGCAGCGCAGATGACCGTTCCCTGATGCTTCACGATCTCGATCTTCCTTACTGAACCCCAAGCCCCGCGACAGGTGATTGCGAACAACATCGCCGTCGAGCAGAGTCACGTTGCGGCCGAATTCCTGGAGTAACACGGT
>Ga0207647_10004444_pt1 | contig 10395 bp, 9 predicted proteins | sample KBSCornC2_FD_184295 | JGI IMG/M metagenome (GOLD analysis project Ga0207647, IMG submission 184295) | Corn rhizosphere microbial communities from Kellogg Biological Station, Michigan, USA - C2 (SPAdes) (version 2) | ecosystem: Host-associated > Plants > Roots > Rhizosphere ...
AAGACACGCCGTGGCCGCCTCCTGACATGCGCGGAAAGTCGGTACTAAGTGGTAGTCAGTTTGACACGGCATTCGAACTGTCATACGACGATCCGACCAAGACACTGTGTGCGACAGTACGGATCAAGCTCGTGCCCGTCGACCTTCTTCCATGCGATCCGTCCGGCAAGCCATTGCTCGGGACAGATGGGAGGCCACTGTCCGCCCCCTATGACCACAATCTGCATTGGGCGATCGCAGGAAACGGCATCAATAATCCATTGAACGGTTTCGTGATCAAGTACCGCGATGGTACGGGCCCGGGCTTCGAGGTTGAGGCAAAGAAACAGCAGGTAGAAGCCATACTGAACGGGCACAGAAGCAAGCTCATTCTGAATGGTTGTTCCAAGGACGCAGCTTGCGGCTGTCGCGTGTCTGTCGTCTTCAGGGTGGAACTGCTAGTGAGCATCAATAGCGCGTCAGTAGGTGACGGGAAAAAGATCCACCAGACAATCAAACTGTTTCCAAGGACCCGGCGCGCCGACGGAGGCTCGTGGGGCGAGATAAACATGTATCCCGACACACAACCGGGCGAAGGGTTCGTCTGGAAAGATATGCCATATGACACAAATGTGATCGCGCATGAATGCGGGCATCTATTCAATTATCCGGATGAATACTGGTCATATGGCGGCTGGGTACATAAGCAGTACATCAAGGATCAGCAACTCGATTTCACGTTGGGTGAAACAAATAGGGACAAGGAAACGTGGCAGATTCTTTCACAAAGCAACCTGATGGGTTATGGAGCCAACAAGCAAGTGCCGAAAGATATCAAGGCTTCACCCAGTGCAACCGTCCATCCCTACTATCTGGAATACATCAGGCGACACTTCTGCAAACTGACCGGTGAGCACGCACAATATCTGAATAACGACAAGTCTAAGCCTGTGTGGCAAAGATGGAGAATCGGATATGAAGCATAATCAGGCCAGACACAATGCCTGTTCTTTCCTGTTCAGCATGTTTTTTTTGCTTTGTATTTTTTGTGGGGTATTCGCCATGTCGAAAAATGCGTTAGCGGATGATAAAGACGCCAATAACGATTCATTCGCGATCACTGGATTAGGCGACCACCAGTACGGAACTAATGGTATCGGAGTATGGCCGTCTACAGGTCAAATCCGCCTCGGGTTATCGAACACGTTGTCGGACATATTGGGCAAAAAATTCGATGGCGTTGGCCTCCTGAATGCCCAACTATCATCGGACGATGTGAACCGGGCGAAGGAACTTCATGATCGGCTATGCCGTGCTGCAGTGGAAAAACCGCCCACTGATATTCAGGTGAACCCGATGATGACCTATTCGATAAGCTGCGTTCGGGACGGAAAAGCGACAGATTACCAAGGCCGTGTCGGTGAATTGCCGAAAAGCGTGGCATTCCTTGCTGATGATTTTTTCAAGGCTTCAATAAAGAAGTACTCGCCGGCTGGCCACGCTATAGTCAAATTCGATGTGACAGTTTCCGACGTTCAGCGGAAAAAAGACAAATTTCTCGTCGAAGTAACGTTTTCTAACAGTGGACGTTTTCCCATCAGGATGAGGACGCCCGATCAGTGGGTCAAGCTTGGCGGCGACCGACTTGATATAAGTGGATTTCGTACGGACGGAAATGGGGAATGGCGTGCTGATCTGGCAGGCCTCCCGGTACTAAACAAGGGCGACTATCCGGTCGAAACCATCGCACAGCCGACGGGTGAATCGGGCACATTTATCACCATATCTTCGGGTGGCTCGGTAACATATAAATTTCTCGCCCTGCCGACGCACAAGGTGCCAGAAGGGACCTATGAATTTGGTGCACTCATTTTTGCGAATATTGCGGTCAAGGGGGTGTTCGGTGTGGGAGGTCGGGTCAATTTCCTTTCCGATCGGACCAGACCGGCGCGCGCCATATTCAACACCGGCTATCCGTCAACACCCGAAGAATGGCGAGACTACGAAGCGCGCCAGCGCGAAATAATGTCATCAGAGCCGGTCTACCCGGGCGCGATCATCGCCGAAGCCGGTTACTACAGGAAAATATCTTCAAGCGGCGAGCGCAGCCAGTTCGTAACGGACTTGAGGAAGGGCGCGAGCGCTCCAGCGCTTGAACACCCATTTGACCGGTGGCAATGGGAGGCCGATCTGGCGCACTCGACACGATGCATGGCCGGCGAACCCTGCCCCCGCGAAGGTCTTTGGGTCGCCCGCACCATGACGATGGGCTCATCCGGAGGGGACATCACCCATCCCGAATTCCGGCGCCGTCTGCTCGCAGGTCAGATGACCCCGGAACTTAGCGCCCTGGGCGGTATTGTGCCGTACCACTACTGGGAATGGCATGGCGTATGACCGCGGCGACGATCACTCATGCCATCACTTTGCCAGCCGTGGTGAATAGTTATGCCAAAACGCAAGGCAATGATCGTGGGCGGCCTTCTGGTGGCCGCACTAGCGATCTATGGATATCACAGCATGACCACTCCAGCATGGCAGACCATTTCCACGACTTTCATGAAGAACGACAAACCGTATGGTGGCGGTGATAGTCGAATTAACGGAAATGAAGTCATCGGCCTCAAGGTTTCGGATCCGGTCATCACTTTTAAGCCAGTAAACCAGCGGAAAGATCCTGAATATGCGGAGCCTACTGAGGCATGGATGAGCAATACCGCAGAGACCCTTAACCGGAATACCGTCAGTTTTTTTCGCGGCACCATTGATGGCGGACTGAAGCGTTCCTTCCTGCAATCCGGACAGAACGCGGCCTGGTGGTATTCGAAGGACTGGAGCACACAGTACATCAGTACGGAGTGGATGGATTACAAGGCGCCCGAGCCCGCGAATGGCCTGTCTCCGCAGATCACGAAGCTCTGGCGCTCACGGGACGGCGGCAGGAACTGGACGCAACTCAGGTGGCCGGAGGACCAGAATATCGGCCAACTGCTTTTCCTCGATTCCGAAAGAGGCTATGCAGTGGGATGGGGACCGCGCGTCTGGCGCACCGTGAATGGCGGCAACACCTGGAAGGAAATTGGCGTTCCCCTGCTGGCGACTGAGCCGGGAGAGCCGCGCAAAACGTTCAACGGCGTGGATCTCGGTTCGGACGGTACGTTGCGTGTTGCCTATTACCTGGACGCGATAGGCAAGACCCCAGCCGAAAGCGTTGTCGACCGTCTGAAGTGGGAAAGCGACGCCTTCGAGCGCGAGGTCGTGTTGCCGGACCAGGTCATTGCTTATCTCCAGTCGGAGCAGGTCGAGCCGGATGCCCGGTATTCCGTCTATGCACTTTCCCGCCTTGGCCTGCCACGCGACTTCATTAATCATCCGGAGGACAACGGGCATCGTACGGGTGCGATCTCGACCTGGCCGAACCAGAAGCAGCCGGCTGTCGAGCAGAAACATACGTTCGATGAGCGCCTGATGCTCGATGGCTTCAGCGTCGGCAGGCGCGGGGTACTGCTCGTCTACGCGACGGACGCGACAGGCAATGGCGCGCCTCGCGACTTCACGCTTGTCAGTCGCGACTACGGCAAGTCGTGGGACGAAACCAATGATGGCATCACCCAGGGCGTCTATTTCGACCCGGCGACCAATACCCAGTATGGGCTTTACGGCTATACGCTTAAAAAACGCACCTGGTAGGCAGTATCAGAACGCACAGGGCTAATGACATGACCTGCCCGTTCCGGAATCATGGATTTTCGCGGCGAGGGCCCGGTTCAGTTCCAGGCCCAGCGTGGCCCGATGTCACTCGCCGCGGACAGGGACGTGAACATTGCCAGCATCAACGGCAACATTACATTTGGTGGTCCGGGTAACCTGTTCTTCAAGTCATCACGATCCAGAAAAAACAGTCCGCGCAGATGCATCTCGCCATGCCACCGTTCGTGGCTCGAACCGTGCCATTCGTGACGAGCTGCGAGGCGTGGCGCCAAACCCCTATTCTCGCAAGCACGACTCCGCCGGCGTCGAGCAATTCACCGGCGACGGCATTGAGTACTCAAGCGAGCCTGGCGGTGCCTGCCGCTCCCGTCGCGAGGCCGCACGGTTCGACAGATGCAAATCAGGAGGCCCAGCCAGCAACGACGCCAACTGCCCAGGCGAGCCCGTCCAATGCAAACCGAGACTCCGCACATGAACCGCAGAAGCCGCTCGCTGGCAAAGCAAGCACACCGCTCAAGTTTGCCCCGGGCGGATTACTGTGATTGGTACCGACCGTCATTCACCGAGGAATGCACGGACACGACCGAAACCGGATCGTATTACGGCTGGATCGATCAAGACACGCCGTGGCGTGGAAAGCGGGAACGCCCCCCCGGCGAATCAGAACAAACCGAAATCGTCGTTGCTATCGGGAATCGCGTTGAGCACGTCCCGCAGCGCCCGCCAGCCTAGCCATCCCACGAAACTTGCCGCCAACGCCAGCCAATAGCGCGCGTTGGCGCTCGACTGTGCCCGCGTTGGCGCGGTTGAAGCGGAACGACCGTCCGCGATCTTTCGCGCTTGCGCCGATGCGCGCAGCAAGGGGCACATGTCCATGCTGTCTCTCCTGTGAAGGGCAACGTCGTTACGGTGCAGCCGAAGCCGAAGCCGAAGCAGCGACCCGCGCCACTATTTCCGCCAGCACCTCCGCCAGCGCGGTCGCGCCAAAGCGCCGCTCGCTGACTTCCGCTTCCACGTCGATACGGCCCGCGTTGTGCGCGTCGTACAGATCCGTGATGAGGCGCGCGTGCTGTTGGCCGAGTCCCGCCGCATGGAGCGTGGCAGCCCATTCGCCACGCGGCACCTCGCGTGCGACCACCGTGCGATGCGCCAATTCACCGACGACCTGTGCCACGTCGAATGCACTCACACGCTCCCTGGCTTCGATGCTCACCACGTGCGGCGAGGTCTTTGCCGGCTGTTCGTCCAGCAGCAGTTCGGCGGCCAGCAGCCCGACATCCCCCGCCGCCACCGTGGGAAACAGCTTGTCCAACGGATGATGCAGACTCGGCAAGACGCCTTTGGAAAGCGCGATCGGCAACACGCGAGCCCAGTTGTGCATGTGTTCGGCGGCGCGTAGAAACGTCAGTTGTGAGGCAACAGCTTGCAACTGCGTTTCGAGGTAGTAGAACAGCGTCGTGATACCCGTGCCGCTCGCATGTTCCGCGCCGTAGTCGGAGAGCGCGAGTACGCGTTGCGGCGGATCGGCGCGCAAGGCGTCGGCGGCGACCTCGATCATGCGCCGCATGTCGGATGCGGGATCGGCGCGCGCCCGAGGCACCGGACAGAGCATCTGCACCGCGTGGGCGCCCTTGATTGCACGCGCGACCGTCGGTGGGTCGAGCAGATCGGCGATCATTATTTCGCAGCCGATTTCCGCCAGCGGCGCGCCTTGCGTTTCGTCGCGGACCACTGCGCGCACCGGTCGTCCGGCCCGGCGCAATGCTGCGGCGCTCGTTCCGCCAACATTGCCTGCTGCTCCGAAAATCACGAACACGTTGCGCTCCTTCGTCAATGGACACGGCCATCATAGGGAGGCGCGAAGCGGAAAACACGCGGACAAGGATCGCGATGCGCAGATTCGGATGATTGTTTCGCTTGCGACGCCACCCCGGCGGCAGGGTGGAATAACAAGCGTCAAGCGAAGCGGCGAAAAACGCAGCACAATGCAAGCCACGTTACCCGCCATCCACGAGAGGACGCGATGAATGCCGTGACACCCCTACCGCAACCGCATAGCGGTTCCCGCATTGCTGTACGGTCCAGCAAGACGCTGGGCTGGCAGGGCTTCGGCGCGGAGCTGGTCAACGTGTCGGCGGGCTCGCATCGGATTCCCGCGCTCAAGCATCACCGTGTGGGCGTGCACGTGGGCGCGCCGGTCAGGGCGCGTTGCGTATGCCAGGAGCGCCGCTATTCGCGCATTCAGTCGCATGGCGACGCGGATGTGATCCCGGCCGGACTCGACGGGCAATGGAGCGATGAGTCCGCATGCACGATCTTCAGCGTATGGATCGGCGTGGAGTTCGCACAAAGGACGGTCGAGCAACTGGAATTGAAGTCGAGCGAGGCGCGGCTTCGTCCGCGGATGCAGATGCGCGATCCGCGTTTTCAGCATCTCGCGTGGGCGTTACACGCCGAACTGGAGGCGGACGACGCATCCGATCCGCTTTACGCCGAGAGCCTTTGCACCGCGATGGTGGTACGGCTGATCGGCGGCGCGCCGACGCTCGACGACAAGCGGCGCACGCTCGCACCGAAAACCGCCGCGCGCGTGATCGAGTTTATCGAGGCGCATCTCGACCAGCGTCTCACGCTAACCGAGTTGGCCGCGCTCGCCGATCTGAGCGTGCCGCATTTCAAGGTGCTGTTTCGCGAGACGCTCGGTGTGCCGGTGCATCAGTACGTGGTGCGGCGGCGAGTCGAGCGGGCGAGAACGCTATTGCTCGAAGGCCGCCTGAGCGCAAGCCGGATCGCGCTGGATACGGGCTTCGCGCATCAGAGTCACATGGCGCATTGGATGGGCAGGTTGCTGGGCGTCACGCCACGCGAGTTGATCAGATCGAGCCCGCATTCGGGCAGCATGATCGAACTCGATACGCTGAATACCCGCCGCATTGCGACGCCGCGATAAGCGTCAACCCGGCGCGGCACCCGTCAACTGCGAGTACACGTCGTGCGACAGTTGCAGCAGCGCCTGGCGATCGATCCCGCCCGACACCGCATAGCCAAAGTCGCCGTCGACCCAGTAGAACACGTTCACCGGTCCGTCCTGATACAGCTTGAACGCGGTCGTGTTCGAGTTCACCTGACGGCGCGAAATGCACAGCGTCACGCGCTCGCCGTTCGGTCCGCGATACATGAACTGCGCGGTGGGGCCGTCGGCGCCCGGCAGCAGACGGCCGCCCGAGAGGTTGAAGCCGCTCTTCGAGAGCATCGGCGGATGAACATTCGTGCCGAGCCGGTTGGACAGCCATTGCACGAAATCCTGTTCGTGATCCGCGGTCATATCGGCCGGACGGTCGACGGCCGGCATATAGACCACGTGCGCCAGCGCCGCCTGCCGCGCGAATACTTCGGAACCGTCCGCGCTGACAGCCCGCGTGTCCGCGCGGCCGACGACCGGCGCCACGACGTCGCGCCCCATGTGCGTGCCCACACCGATACCCACGCCCAGCACCAGCGCCGCGGCCATGCCGGCGAACTGCGGCCAGTTGGCCGCGATGCGCCAGCGGCGCGGCGCGGGCGCCTGCAAGCGTTTGGGCACGGGCTCGTTCAGCACGCGGTCATAGCGCTCGTGGAACATGTTGTTCAGCGAGAAATAATCGCTGATGCGCGCGGCCAACTCGGGGTTCTGTTCGAGCGCGCGCTCCACCTCGGCACGCCGTTCGTCGGACAGCGTGCCGTCCACGTACGCGTGCAGTTCTTCTTCGCCGATCGGCGTCTGTTGGTCGCTCATCGCACCACCTGTAATCTTGCGCCGGGCTGTGTGCCCGCCATCAATGCCCGAAGCCGCTCGCGCCCGCGCGAAAGCCGCGACATCACCGTGCCGATCGGAATGTTCAGCGCAAGCGCCACGTCGGCATAGCTCATTTCCTCGAGGCCCACCAGCAGCACGACTTCGCGCTGTTCCATCGGCAGGCGCTGCAACGCGTAGTCGAGGTCGCGCATTTCCAGCGAGCGGATCTGGTCGGAGGGCACGGCGAATTCGCTTTCGTGGACGCTTTCGTCGTCGACCGCCACATGGACGGCGCGCGCCGACGCCTTGCGCGCCTGATTCGCGAAGACGTTGTGCATGATCGTGAACAGCCATGCGCGCAGGTCGGTGCCTTGCTGGAACATGCCGGTGCGGCCGAGCGCGCGTTCGAGCGTGTCCTGCACCAGATCGTCGGCGAGATCGCGATTGTTGATCAGCGCTCGCGCATAGCGCCGCAAGCGCGGCACATGCTCCATCAACTCGTCACGGACATCCATTTTTCATCCCAGTCGAGGGGCCTTTCGTGAGCACGGCAGCGGCGGCCGTCGCTCGGGCCGCCTGGAAGGGCAATTGATGCGGTTGAGAGGCGAACACGCGTGGGCGCATTTTATTCCGTTCGCGTGACATCGGATCGTCAGGTTGCGCCATAGCTCAGTGCGTCGTCATCGCGTCGGCGGCGCGCATCAGGCCGTGGGTGCGGGCTTCGCCGGCCACGACGAAACGCTGCCGCCGCGCCGTCCACGTCAGCAGACGGACCGCGCCGATGCGGCGCGCGCTCCATTGCGGCTGCGCCGGCGCGAGCAGCGCCAGGCTCGACATCACCACCACCGGCCGGTTGTCCCCGTTCAGATAGACGAATTCGCTGACGCGCTGAAACGGGCCGAGCGACAGGGACCGCCGATCCACCAGCCGCAGTCCGATCGCCGTCAGATCCGGCGCCCAGGCGTCGGTTCGGGTCCGCGACGCGGCGGAAAAACCCGCGGCGTCGGTTTCGGCCAACGCCATGACGGCGGCATTGTCGAGCGCCTCGGCGGATACCTGGGTGGCGGCAAGCCAGCCGCTCGCGGTCACCGCCGCGAGCACGAGCGCCATCAGCGTGTTGAGCAGCCTGCTTCGACGCCGCGCCGCATTCAGGCGTTCGAGCGCGCGGCGCCAGGGCGCGACACGGCTCGTCACCGGTTCGTCGGTGGTCTGAAAGGCCTGCTGGATCTGCGCGTTGAGCTTGCCGTAGAAGGCCACCCGGCGCGCTTCCGCCGGGTCCTTGCCGAGATAGTCCCGCAGGAAGGCGGCGCGTTCCGGCGTCAGCGTGCCGTCGGCGTAGGCCTGGATGTCGGCTTCTGAAAGCGGCGGGTCGGATGGGGCGTCGGTCGGGTTCATGGTGTCGGCGGTTGTCGGCGGTGGTCGAGTATCAGCCATGTGGGAGCGAACACACCCGGACGGCGGTTTATTCCATACGTTCGATGCGCGTTGTTCGCAGCGTCCGTCCGGACGCTATCCGGCGGCCGGTTTTGGCAGCCCATGTGCTGGCGTCGCCGCGCCTCGGAACGCGTGCAAACCGCTTCGCCGGCCGCTTTATTCCCGCTTCGAAGTTTGTTTTTTCGGAACCGTTGCCGCAGGAATAAAAGCCGCGAACGCGTGGTTCTCCCTCATGCAAACCCGCACAACACCCCCTGGAGTTCATCATGAAGAAGATCGCTTTCGCCGCATTGTCCGTTGTCGTTCTGGCCGCTTCGTCGAGCGCTTTTGCACAAGGCAAGACCCGCGCCGAGGTGTACCAGGAACTGATCGAAGCGCAGGCGAACGGCCTGAACTACGTGACCGATGCATCGTATCCCGACGTGAGCCCTGTATTCGCGCAGCAGGTCGAGCAGCACAAGCAGGCACTCGCCGCGCAAGCGGCCGCCAATCGCGTCGCGAGCGGCAGCATGCCGGCGGACAGCGCCGATTGAGCGGCGCGCGGCGTACTGCCGCCACAGCCAATTCCATCCGACGCGTAAAATGGCCGGTTACCACGGGCATTCGATGCCGGACGCAATCGCGCCGGCAGGCGCCGCCGAGCGCCTGCCGCGCCGCGTCTGTCCGCGCACGATGCCTTCGCCGGCTCGAATAGGATGGACCCTGATGTCGTCAGTTTTCTTTGATCGGGAACGGATCGCGGAATGGCTGGGTGACCATACCGTCGCCAAGGCGCGCCTGGTGGGCGCCGTCACTAACATGCAATGGCGCGGCACGACGCTGAGCGGCGACGTACAGGGCACGCAACCCAGTCCGTACAGAACGCGGGTGCGTTTCCGTAACGGCGGCGGATTGCCCTGGGCGCAGAGCGACTGCACTTGCCCCGTTGGCCGCAACTGCAAGCACGTGGCCGCGCTGCTGCTCGCCGCGCTCGAGTATCAGGACGACATGGACCACGTCATCTACGTCGATGACGATGCCGACGACCGCGACGCTCAGCGCGGCGGTTACCGCCAGGCCCGATCCACGGCGAAAGCGGAGCCCGCGGCGGGCGTGCGGCCCGAACTGGTTAGCTGGCTGGAACGGTTTCGCGCGCGCGCCGAAGCCGCCGATGCGCTCGCTCAAAAGGGCGGCGCCGCGCGCACCCAGACGCTCGCGTATCTGCTGAACTGGTCGAACTTCCACATGCGCCACGAAGTCGTGCTGTACCGCGCGCGCTGCGATGCCGACGGCACCATCTTCGAAGTCGACGAGCCCTGGAGCAATGTGGAGTCGGCGCTGCTCAAGCAACCGAAGTTTGTCTCCGACGAAGATCTGTCGATCCTGCGCGGCCTGTGGCTCGGCCGCTCGCGCGAGGATTTCGGCCAGTTCATTCTGCGCGGCACGAGCGGCGCGGAAATGCTGCAGAAGCTGATCGCGACGGGGCGTCTGTTCTTCGAGTTCGATCCCGAGCCCGG
>Ga0207647_10004445_pt1 | contig 10392 bp, 5 predicted proteins | sample KBSCornC2_FD_184295 | JGI IMG/M metagenome (GOLD analysis project Ga0207647, IMG submission 184295) | Corn rhizosphere microbial communities from Kellogg Biological Station, Michigan, USA - C2 (SPAdes) (version 2) | ecosystem: Host-associated > Plants > Roots > Rhizosphere ...
GGCCAGCTCGTCGCCGATCTCACCTCCTATCGCAGCGAAGGCCAATTGGGTCAGGCGCTCGACCAGATTTTGCGTCAGTTACCCGTCCAGGGCGAAGACGCCGCGCTCCAGCAGGATATCGAGCCTCTCATCGCGATGGGCGAACAGGTTCTGGAGCAGGGCGATGCGGAGCGCGCGGTTTCGATCTTCGCGCAGCTCGCGGAAATGGTGCCAGACGAGCCGCAGGTTATTGCAGGTCACGCTCGCGCCCTGCTCGCCGCCGGCCGCAAGGATGAGGCACAGGCGATCCTCGATGCCGTGCCCGCGGACAAAGCCAAGGATCCCATGATTGCTCGCGCAAAGGCGGCGCTGGCACTCGCGGGCGAGGCTGCCGCCGTCGACGATCTCGGTGGTCTAAAAGCGAAGGTCGCCGCCAACCCTGAGGATCAGGAGGCTCGTTACGAACTGGCCGGGGCCTTGATGGCGGCGGGCGATCGCGATGGCGCGGCGGACTTGTTGCTCGGCTCGATCGAATCTGACCGCGAATGGAACGACGGCGCGGCGCGCAAGCGCCTGCTCACTTTGTTCGAGGCGACCGGTTTGGAGGATCCATGGGTGGCGGCGCAGCGCCGCCGGCTATCGGCGGTCCTGTTCGGCTGATGATCAAGACGAGCACCCGGCTCTCGATCTTCCCGTTAGGGCAGGCCTTACTGTTGCCGCGCTCCTACCTGCCGCTTCATATCTTCGAGCCGCGCTATCGCGCGCTGGTGAGCGACGCGCTTGCGCGCGACCGGCGCATCGCGATGATCCAGCCTTTGCCGGGCGAGGATGACGATCATCCGGCGCTCTTTGATATCGGCTGCGTCGGCAGGATCGATCATGTCGAAGCCTTGCCCGACGGGCGCTTCAATATATTGCTCGAAGGACTCACCCGTTTCCGCCTGCTGCGCGAGCTGGATGTGGCCACGCCCTTCCGCCAGATCGATGCGGATATCGACAGTTTCGAGCATGATCTCGACGCGGAGCTGGTACTGTCGAGCACCGCTCGCGCGGGCATCGAGCAGGAAGCGCGGCGCTTCGCCGCCGCCCAGGGCTATGCGATCGACTGGCAAGAGGTCGGGCGGCTCGACGATCAAGCGCTGATCAATGGCCTGAGCCAGGCGATCCCGTTCGATATCGCCTCCAAACAGGCCCTGCTGGAAGCGGCGACGCTGGAGGAGCGGGCCGACCTGCTCGCCGAGCTGCTGCGCTTCTCCGCTGCGGGCGAGGACGGCGACGCCACGCTTCAGTAAGGCGCGAAAACCGGGCGGCGTGATCCGCCCCGCCCGGTATCCATTCACTGCATCGGCGTCAGCGTCGGATATTTGACGCCGAGCTGATCGAGATAGGTCGGATATTTGCTCGGATCGTAATAGAAGGGCTCCATCTTGGGGCGTAGCTCCTTCATCGTCTTCTCGTTGAGCCAGATTGCGGGCTTTTCCAGGATCGGCGCATAGCTATCGGTCTTGAGCTGCACATTCTTGAAATAATCCTTGGCATCGGCGAGCAGCTTCGGCGTCCTCATCATGTCGAGTACCGTCATGGCCACCGCCTTGGCGCCGACCCCCACGCCTTTGTGGGCAATCGGTGTCGCCATCGCCATGGCGGAGAGCACATTATGTCCGATCATGTTTGGGATGTTCGACGGATAACGGATTGTAATCGTGGGCACGGTCCACATGATGTCACCGATGTCATCCGATCCGCCGCCAATCGATCGCTCCCGATTTTCCGGCGTGGACAATGGTGTGACGGCGCTGCGTAGCGGCTCGACCTTGCGATGGTTGGTTTCCTGCACCGCTTTGGCGAAGGCCTGATCGTCGGCCGACCATTTCGGCATCCCGATCGCCTTGATGTTGGCAAAGGCTGCCTCGGCCAGCGGCTTGTTGCCAAAACCGGGAGCCGCGTAGCCGAGCACATGATGCTCGACCGTGGTGCCGGTCGCCTTGGCGGCCGCGTCGGCAATCTCATTTCCCGTGTCGTATAGTTGCTTGACGTTGCCGAAGGTTCGATCGCGGAAATAATACCAGACCGAGGCAAGGTCGGGCACGACGTTGGGCTGACCGCCGCCATTGGAAATCACGTAATGCGATCGCTGCGTGACCGGCAGATGCTCGCGTCGGAAGTTCCAGGCTGTGTCCATGATCTCGACCGCGTCGAGCGCGCTGCGCCCATCCCACGGGTCGCCCGCAGCGTGGGCCGTACGGCCGTGGAACGTATATTCCACCGACACCATGCCGTTCATGCCCAACTCGCCATAGGCGGTGGAGAAATCATTGCTGACATGCACGAAGATGCAGGCGTCGACATCCTTGAACAGACCCGCTTTGACATAATAAGCCTTGGTGGCGAGCAACTCCTCCGCAACGCCCGGCCAGATCATCAGGCGGCCGGGGATATGGTTCTTCTCCATCACTTGTTTGACCGCGATTGCGGCGGCGATGATCAGCGGCATGCCCGAATTATGCCCTTCGCCATGGCCCGGCGCGCCCGCGACCATCGGCTTGATGTTCGGGATGCCCGGATATTGCGAGACGCCAAGCAGATCGTCGATATCGCTGCCGAGCGCGATCAGTGGGCCGCCTGATCCCCACGTGGCGGTGAAGGCGGTGGGAATTCCCGCGACGCCTTTGGTCACGGTGAAACCATTCTTCTCCAGGATGCCCTGCAGATATTCGGACGTGCGATGTTCCTGGAACCCAGGCTCCGCGAAGGAGAAGACCTGATCGACCATCACCTGGATCTGCTTGGTCTGCGCCTCGACCGCGGCCGCGGCGGCAGCCTTTTCCTTTGCGCTCGCCGCCGCCTCGGCCATCGGGGCGTGGAGTGTCGCGCCGATGAGCGCGCCCACCAGCTTGCTTTTCATGTTGATCTTCATTGCGCGCGTCCCCTTCAGAATTTCACACGCGCCGAGACGCGAAATACGCGCCCGATCACGTCGTAAAGTTGCCGGCTAGTCTGTGAATAAGCGGGCGTATTGTTGCCGTCCGGGCCATTGCCGACCGGCACCGGATCCTTGTTGAACAGGTTGCTGACCACGAATGTCAGGTCTGCATCATGATGGGCCGCCTTGAACCGCACGCTGACGGACGCGTCGAAATAGGTAGCGCCCGGAATATGGTTGTTGTTGATCGTCAGGTTCTGCACGCTCGAGGCCGGACAGCCCGATGTACATTCGACATATTCATTGCCGTAGACACCCGCGCTGAAACCCCTTGCCACAAGATTGAAGGTGAAGGGATCGACTTCATAGAATGTGCTTATGCGATAGACCCAATTCGGCGAGTTGTAAGTTCCGCCAAGACTGCCGCCATTCACGCCGGCATAATCCCGGATGACGATCCCGTTGTCGATCACGTTCTGGATATAGTGCGTGACCGCGGCATGGATATTCAGGCTGCCGGGCAGCCCGGGAGAGATCGCTGCCAGGTCGGTCCGGTAGCTTGCCTCGATGTCGAAGCCCTTCTCATGCTGGCTGGCGAAGTTGAACGGCTGGACGACGATCTGGCTCAGCGCCCCGCTCGAATAGAGGATGTTGCCGCAATAGGCCGTCGATCCGGAATAACAGAAGTCGACCGTATTCTGCGACGTGATCGTCCCGATCGCATTGGTGATCTTGATATCGTAATAGTCGAACGATGCCGAGAAGCCCGGCAGGAAGTGCGGGGATAAAACGACACCCGCGGTCCAGGTATTTGCCTTTTCCGGCTTCAGGTTGGGATTGCCAATCGTGCTTTCCACGAATTGCTGCGGCCCCGTGAGCGGCGCATTGACAGGCAAGATGACCGTGTTGGTGCGTGCCGTGCCCGCCGCGAACAATTCCTGCAGATTGGGCGCACGGATGTCGTGGCTATAGGTGCCGCGGAATTTCACGTCCGCTATCGGCGAATAGGTACCACCCACCTTCCACGTCTCGACCGAGCCGGAGGTCGAATAATCGGTATAGCGGGCGGCCGCATTGACGTTGAGGCCCTTGAAGACGGGCAGGTCGACCTCGACGAAGCCCTCCTTGACCGTATATTCGCCGAAATTGGGCAGATAATTGCCGTATAACCAATTGTTGGTCGTGGTGCCGTTGGCATTCTTCACGGGCTGGAATTCGACGGGCACGCTGCCGCTGATCTGCTCCTTGCGCCATTCCGCGCCGAAGGCGAGCGCCGCGTCGCCGCCCGGGAGGGCGAACAGTTCGCCGCTCATGCTGGCCGAAGCGACGTCCTCCTTGATCTTTTCGTCGCGATAAGGCTGCTGGGCCCCGTAAATATAGGCCAAAGCCGCCGACGAAGGCCCGCCATGGATGCCGAGGCGATCGATCGGCACGCAGCCATTGGTCGGAGCGGTCAGGCTCGAACGACACACGATGGTGCCGGTCGGCACGCCCAGGGCATTACCCGCCGGTGCAAGCACCGCATCCTGCGCCAGCGCCATCCGCGCCGTATTCCAGGTGTTGGTGAGCTCCTCGTGCGCCTTGGTCATACCGTGCTGGAAATAGGCGTCCCACTTCCAGCTTCTGCCGAACAGCATGACCTTGCCATCGAGCCCGCCGACATAGCGGAACACCTCGCGGTTGTTGTCGCTGCCCGGCACCGGGAAGCCGTTATTGCTGGTGCCGATCGTGAAAGCGCTGGCCACCTGCGCTGCGAGCGTCGGGTAAAAGGTGCGCAGATATCCATTGTCGCGCTGGATGGTGACCCCGGTGCTGGGCGTCTGCTGATAGAAACTCTGCCCCTGGTAGCGATTCCACGAAAACTGGCCGTAAATCTGGATGTCCGGCGTCAGATCGAAAGCGGTACGGTTGAAGACTCCGATGCGCTCCTCGTGCGGCAGCAGCGAGTTGGTCCCCTGATGCCCCGCCATCGTGATGCGATAGTCGCCGCCGATCATCCAAGGCGAGGAAACCGCATTGAACGTGCCGAAATTGAGCTTGGCGGTCTGGCCGTCGCCCAGAAAATAGGTTCCCGCCAGCGGGCCCGAAGTGATCAGCCCCCCCGTCGTGTAGGTTCCGACACCCACGCCGCCCATCACCAGGCGCTGGGGCTCCCCATTGGTGGGCGTGTACGCCGGATTGTTGATCTGGAAATAGTTCTTATTGTTCCAGTCACGGTCGATCGTATCGACGCCATATTGCCGGAAATATTCCGCGTTGAGCAGCACGTGCAGGCGGCTATCCAGCGCCGTCAGTCCGGCGCTTCCGCTGACCTTGTAATTGCGCCCGTCGCCATAGGTCGAGATGCCGTTGTCGACCTTGAGCTCGAGCCCTTTGAAGTTCTTGTTGAGGATGAAGTTGACGACGCCGCCAACCGCATCCGAACCATATTGCGCGGAGGCGCCGCCGGTCACCACCTCGACCCGTTCCACAAGGTCCTGCGGAATGGTGTTGATGTCGACCACGCCACCGATCGAGGAAGCGACCGACCGCTGGCCGTCGAGCAGAACCAGCGTGCGCCCCGCGCCCAAGCCGCGCAGACTGATCGAATTGATACCGGCAAGGCCATTGGAGAGGCTGCCCGAGCTGCTGGCGGCCGTTCCGCTGCCCGCGATCGATGGCAACTGGTTGACGAATTCGGAAATGTTCGGGGGCGCCTGTGCCGCAATCTCCGCGGAGCCCAGAACCGTTACCGGCGTGGGCGCCGCATAGCCGTCGCGCACGATACGCGAACCAGTGACGACGATATCGTCATCGCCGCTGCCTCCTCCGCCTCCAGGCTCGCCGCCGGACGCCGGCGCAACCAGCGTCGCCGGATCAGCGCCAGCCATATCGATCGGTGCGTTAGACGTGGACGATGCAATGGTCTGGGCCGTGGCGCTCGCGGCACCGGCACATAATGCCGCAAGTGCCACGGTCGCCAAGGCGAACTGCCTGAATGAACCGCGTCGTTCTACGGAAGTCGATACTACTAAATCAATACCAGACATGGATTGCCCCCTTATTTGTTCGGACAATCCTCTCCTTATTCATTCAAGCGCTTCGCTTATTATATATAGCTTCGCGGCTTTTCTTTTGGTTCCTGGCTGCGGATGTCGGGTATCGCCGGCTCGAGCGAAATCGGTCGGCTAGGTGGCTTATGTCTTAAGACAGTAACAGAAGGGGCCGATCGCTTCTCGCCAAATTAAAAGCTTGTAAGCGGTATTTGTGTTGAAATCGTGCGCTATAGGCCAAAAACCTGCAGGATTCCTGCGCGTATGGCGCGAAGCGCTTTCCTAACGCTCGACCGAATCCCGCGACGACGATGGGAATAATGCAACCGGCAATTTGCGGTTCAGCACTTTGCGCATCACGAAGCTGCTCCGGATCTTGGCAACGTGCGGCAGCGTGGACAGCTCGCGCCGATAGACGCGATCATAATCCTCGAATGATTTCACATGGACCATCATGATGAAATCGGTGTCGCCGGAAACAAAGCTGCAGAAGGAAACCGATGGGCATTCCACCACCGCCTGCTCGAACTCATTGAGCACGCGTTCGGCCTGCGAATTGAGCTCTATCGCAACCATGATGGTCGTGCCGAAGCCGAGGCGGGACAGATCGAGGTCAGCTGTATAGCCCAATAAGAGCCCGCGATCCTCCAGCAGCTTGCGTCGGCGCGCAACCGCAGTGCTGGACAGATGCACCCGCTCACTCAGCGCAACATCGGAGGCACGGCCGTCGCGGGAAAGCTCCCGCAAAATTCGATAATCAATCTGGTCGATCTCGCCACCGACGAAATTCAGCACGATGAGCCTCCTAAGTTTGGAAAAGCGGCATGGGAGGCACGAATGCTGCGGAAAAAACACCGAAAGCGCAATTCGTAGCGTGATAGCCTTCCGCAGAATCAGCGGAGGCGGGGAATGAAGCTAGGAAATTCGATTGCGCATGCCTGCCTTGCCGCGATCCTGCTGGCCGGGACCGCAACTGCCTTTGCCGCCGCGCCAACGTCGCCGCAGCCGGGCGTCCCCTCCGGATTATTGCCCGTGACCGTCCAGCGCGCGGACGGTAAGATTTTGGTCACGCTGCCGCCGCCCGACGCGGACGGCGTGTCCGGCCGTTTTCTCTACGCGACCTCGCTCAAGACGGGATTAGGCTCGGCGCGGATCACGCTGGATCATGGGATGCTTGGCGAGACGCGTATCCTGGCCTTTCGTCGGTTGGGCAGGAAGATCGCGATAACCTTCGAAAACCCACGTTATATGGCGACCGGCAGCGCCGAAATCCGCAAGGGGGCTCGCGAAAGCTTCCCGTTCAGCGTGGCCGGCATGGCCGATGTGGTTTCGAGCGAGAGTTCGGGCGCGGTCACGATCGATATCGCGCCCTTCCTCACGCGCGACACGATGGACATTGCCGGCCGGCTGAACGGGCAAGGCGGCCAACTGCCCGGCGCGCTCGACGCGGGCGGCAAAGGGTTCCGCCTTTCCGACAGCCTTAGCGCGGCCGATCCCGCCTCGGTCAAGGTCTTCCCGGACAATATCGAGATGGAGGCGATCCAGACCTACGTTTCGGATACGCCGGGACGGGAGGTGGAAACGATCGCACCCGACGGCCGGCAGGTCAGCCTGACCGTCCATCACTCGCTCATCCGTCTGCCCGCGCCCGGCTTCATTCCCCGCAAGTTCGATATCCGATCCGGCACGCATGCGACGCAGGCGTATGATTTCGGCAGCCCGCTCGGCGAGCCGGTGATGGTGCAATTCGCGAACCATTTCCGGCTCGAAAAGGTCGATCCTACCGCTCCACGATCCCGCGTGAAGAAGCCGATCGTCTTCTATATCGACAATGCCGCGCCTGAGCCGATCCGCACCGCCCTGGCCGAGGGTGTCGCCTGGTGGAACCAGGCCTTCGATGCCGCGGGCTTCATCGACGCCTTCCAAGTCAAGATCCTGACGCCCGACATGGATCCGCAGGACGTGCGCTACAACATCGTCAATTGGGACGAGCGCCAGACGCGCGGCTGGTCGTATGGCGGCGGCATCATCGATCCACGCACGGGTGAGATCGTGAAGGGTAATGTCGTGCTCGAAGGGCTTCGGCTGCGACAGGATATCGTGATTTTCGAAGGCCTCGCGGGCACGGCGCAGGAAAATGGCGGCGGGCCCAACGATCCGGTGCGCGTGTCGCTGGCCCGCATCCGCCAGCTAGGCGCGCATGAGGTCGGCCACGCGATCGGCTTCGTCCACAACTTCCAGGGCTCTACCCAGAATCGCACTTCGGTGATGGACTATCCCGGTCCGCGCATCAGGCTGGTCGACGGCAAGATCGACCTGAGCGGCGCCTATGCGGTGGGTATCGGCAGTTGGGACAAATATACGGTCGACTGGCTCTATGGCCAGCCCAAGCCGGGCGTCGATCCGGACGCCGACGCCGCCCGCAAGGCTGACGCGATCGAGGCGGCGGGCATGCTTTATATGACCGATATCGATGGCCGTGATCCGGATCTCGGCGTGCCCGGCAATAATATGTGGACCGAGGGCGACGACAAGGCGCCCGATCTCGCCCAGGTCATGGCGATCAGAAAAGTGGCGCTCGCCAATTTCGGGCCGGGCGTACTGCATCGGGGCGAGCCCCTCTCCAATCTGCGCCGCAAGTTCGTGCCGATCTGGCTATTCCATCGCTACGAGGTGGCGGCGGTCGGCAAATGGATCGGTGGGCTGCATTACAGCTATGCCGTGGCAGGCGGACACAGCGCCGCACCCGCCCCGGCAGCCGCTGCAGAGCAAAGAGCCGCACTGGACGCCTTATTGTCGACGCTCTCGGCCGACGCCCTGACCGTGCCCCCTTCGCTCGCACTGGCGCTGTCGTCCGGGGTGAATGGTGGCAGTGATCCTCAGTTCGATATCGAAGTATTCGACAATGCTGGCGCTGCGGCGTTCGATGCCCTCGTTGCCGCAGATGTCGCGGCTCAGATGACGCTCGACACGCTGCTGGCGCCGTCGCGTCTGACGCGGGTCTATCTGCAACATGCCCGTGATCCGGCCCAGCTCGGCCTCGACGAGTTGCTCGACCGGCTCATGGCGGCCGGCATCGACGTACGACGCAATGCCGTCGAGCGACGCGTTGCCACGCGCACGATCCTGGCCATGGCCCGTGCGCAGCGTGATCCGCGCACCTCGATTGACGTCGCAACCCTGCTCCATGGGCGCCTAAGCCTGCTCGCCGATCGGTTGGCGGCAGTCAAAGGCGGCAGCGAGGACGCTTTATGGAGCCGCAGCATGGCCGAGACGCTGCGCGACGACCGCGCCCTCGATCGCGAGATCGGCAAGATGGGCCGCCAGCTTCCCACGCTCCCGCCCGGCATGCCGATTGGCGGCGAAGCCGACTGGTTCGGTAGCTGACGCCCGCTAGAGTTCTAACCCCTGCAGCAGCTTCGGCAGCTTGCCGCTCTCCCCACGCGCTTCGGCCATGAAGGCGCGTTTCAGCGGCGGGATGCGCGAAACCATGTCGAGCCCAAAGCGACGGATCGCGCGTGGCGCCTTGCCGGGAAGGCCGAACAGGCGGGTGAGGCCGTCCGTTGCGGCCGCGACCAGGAAACTGTCGAGCGCGCGCCAACGTTCGTAGCGGGCGAGCAATTGCGCGTCGCCAAGGTCGAGCCCCAGCCGCGTGCCTTCGACCAGCACCTCGGCCAGCGCGGCCACGTCGCGAAATCCCAGGTTGAGCCCCTGCCCCGCGATCGGATGGATTCCGTGTGCGGCATCGCCAACCAAGGCCAGCCGCGTATCGGTGATGCGCGCCGTATGGTGAAAGCCCAGCGGATAGGAAGAGCGCGGGCTGACCGAGCGCAGCTTGCCCAGCATCCCGCCCATCCTCTTCTCCGCCTCGGCCAGGAAGGCACGGTCGGGCAGGCCCAGCATCGCCGGCCCATGCTCCGCCGCGACCGTCCACACGATCGCCGAGCGCGGCCCGTCGGCATCATCGAGCATCGGCAGCAAGGCGAAAGGACCGCTCGGATAGAAGATTTCGTGCGCAATTCCCTCGTGCGGAAGCGCATGGCCGAGCGTGGCGATGATCGCGTGATGGTTATAACTCCACCGCGCGACATTAATCCCCGCGGCCGCGCGCGTCGGCGAGTTGCGCCCCTCGGCGCCCACCAGCAGCGACGCCGCGAAGTTGCGGCCGTCTGCGAGCGTAACGCGGGCGGAAACCTCGTCGCGCACGACCGAGACCGGCTTAGCGGGCATGAGCAGGGTGACGTTGGGCGCTTCGGCGGCCGCTTCGTGCAGCGCACGGCGCAGCAGCCGATTCTCGTACATCACGCCCAACGGCCCGGAAGCCGGATCGGGATCGAACATCAGCGAACGCGGCGCGAGGCCATCGCTCACGCGGATCGAGCTGATCGGGCAGCCCTGCCCCGCCAGCCACGAGCCGACACCTATCGTGTCGAGCATCGCATGGCTCGCGCTCGCCAC
>Ga0207647_10004447_pt1 | contig 10391 bp, 6 predicted proteins | sample KBSCornC2_FD_184295 | JGI IMG/M metagenome (GOLD analysis project Ga0207647, IMG submission 184295) | Corn rhizosphere microbial communities from Kellogg Biological Station, Michigan, USA - C2 (SPAdes) (version 2) | ecosystem: Host-associated > Plants > Roots > Rhizosphere ...
CGCCCGCCTCTTGCGGAGTGCGATAGTGTCCCCCCTTGAGTTCCGCAGGAGAGACAAAGTGAGATCGCAGGTGTGGAATGTACTCCAGAAAGAGCGGCTCGTTCCCAACCGCAATATGCAGGAACAAGACCAGATGCTGATGGATCTGTCCCATGTCTCCAACGTGCGGCGCAACCGGCAGGCCGAATTTACTCGCCAGAAGGGCCACCGTAAGGAACTCACTCACTCCGCCTAGGCGCGTACAGTCTGCCTGTGCGTAATGCACTGCCTCCGACTCGAAGAAGTTCTTGAAGACAACGCGGTTTGGAATATGCTCGCCGCAGGCGATCTTCACCGGCGCGATCTCACGCGCCAGCGCCGCATGCGCCAGCATGTCATCGGGATGGGTCGGCTCCTCGATCCAGAGCGGCTTCATCTGCGAAAGCTTTTCACACATCTCCCGCGCCGCCGGCAGAGTCCACTGCTGGTTCGCGTCGAACATGATCGTGCTTCGTTCGCCGGCACACTCACGCAGCATAGCCGCTCGACGGAGATCGCGTACACGGTCTCGAGAACCCACCTTCAGCTTGAATGCACTGAAGCCATTGTCGATTGCCCGTTTTGTCAATTCGCGGACCTTCTCGTCGTCATAGCTCATCCAGCCAACGGAGGTGTCGTAACCTGGATATCCCTGCTGCAGGATGGCTGCGCGTTCAGCGCGCCGTGGCAGCTCCTGTCGCAGCATTTCGACCGCCGCCTCCTGATCCAGCAAATCCTCGAGATAACTGAGATCCAGCAGTGCCACCAGTTGCTCCGGCGCGAGGTCGAGCAGCAACTGCCAGAGGGGAATGCCGCGGCTCTTGGCCCAGAGGTCGAAACAGGCATTGGTGATAGAAGCCAACGCCAAGTGCACCACACCCTTGTGCGGCCCGAGCCAACGCAGCATCGGATCGTCCGCGAGTTCGCGCGCGGTTCGACCGAAGTCCGCCATCAACTCATCGATCGGTTTGCCTTTGAGCGGCCGCGCAAGCATCTCGATTGCTTCACAAACCAGCTTGTTCCCTTCCCCGAGCGTGAGCGCAAATCCCGTGCCGCAAATTTTCGCGTCACTTGAAGAAAGTTGCGTCACTGCGAGACAGTACTCCGGCTCAAGATGGACAGCGTCGCTGCCGGCGCCGGCAGGCAACCGGTATCGAACATCGAAAACTGTTATCCGGTCGATGAAAAAAACAGCCATTCTTCTTCTTCCCCTTCGAATCTTCTCGTCTTTGCCACTGAAGAGTCTGACTAGAATCACTTCGGCGCGCGAATGCCCTTCCGTTTGAAACGCTGCGGCGTTTTCTCCCAATTGCTGTACGCGGTCTCCGCAAAGCGGGCCATGGCCCGGCGAATGTACTGCTCGGCAATTTCACCTTCACCATCGCGGACCAGGTCGGCAATGCGCTGGTGCGCCTCCAGATCGCGGTCCCATGCGGATGTGTCCTGCTTGCTGGCGATCACGCGAATGCGCGCGAATGCGAAAAACGGCAGCAGAACCCGGCTTGCGTGCTCGACCAGGTGAGGATTGCCGGAAAGATGGCACAACTCCAAATGAAAGTCGCGGTCTGCGTCTACCAGGTCCGCGGTGCGATTCTTCTTCGAGGCGCGGCGCATCGCATCCACGGCGTCCTGCAGCCTCTCGACACCGCTTTGCCGAGCAGCCGCAAGGCGTGCCGCCAGCCCCTCCACGGCACCGCGAAGCTCGTAGAGTTGCAGAACATCCTGCTCATTCAAATTCACCACGCGCGCGCTTCGGCCGGAGACTTTGGTGACGAAGCCTTCCTGCGCCAGCAGATTGATCGCCTCCCGGATAGATCCCTGCGCTACGCCAAGTTTTCTGCCCCATGTTCCCTCGATGATTCGTACCCCGGGCGGGAGCGCGCCGCTGCTGATCTCGTCGCGCAGACGATCCGCGAGAGCCGACTTCACCAGGAAACCGGAGGATGTATCGAGCTTCTTCGTTTTGGCCATCGGCGCTTTTCCCAGCGTCTGCGAGAGAGTACCCTCAGCAATCGTCGCTGGTCAATGACGATAAGCACTCAAATGGCGGATCACCACCTCTATGCAGCCCTTTTCCCAATGCGGGTCGTGGAATGATCATTCATTTATGGCCGGAGCTCGAAGCAGCCCACCGGCAGCATCATCAGGCAGTCTGAGCTTGGTGTCCTCAAATGCAACCACGGCAAGCAACATTCGCAGCCAGAGCATTTTTCTGCATGGGGCTGCGGGTTCGATACTCCGACTGCGTCGAGCCGGACTACGGAGCAGACATGCGCGGGATGCCGCAGATCCAGTTGTCACAGCAGTGGCGGGCAATCATGGAGCCCATGCAGGAACCGCTCACGAATCGATCCGAGGGCGAGTGGTGTGATCCCGTGGGAGAAACCTTCCACCATGACTGACCGCGTCTTCCGGCGCTCAGATTTTCTAGGCACTCAGAATTTGAAATCCGGCCGAAGTGCGGCAAGATCTGCTTATACTCCGTCTACTTTAACGTTGTCTACTTGACAGCGCTTACATTTGGCTCCTATCGTTCTCCCGATATGAGCGCTCAAGTGGACCGCCGGTATTTTCTGCGCTCAAGCCTAGCTGCCGCCTCTCTTCCCCTTCTTGGGCGCATCGCGCTTGGCACTTCGGCTGCCGGCCACGATCCAGACACTTATGAGAGCAGCCGCACGGCATGGTTTCGAGCGGCAAAATTCGGCATGTTCATCCACTGGGGCCCGTACTCCGTGGCCAGCGTCGAGGCCTCCTGGCCCATCATGCGACCTGAACATTGGGGCATCACCGAAGCCGAGTATCGTGCGCTGTCGGCACGCTTCAATCCCGTCCAATACGACCCGGACCACTTCATCGACCTAGCACGCACCGCGGGCCAAAAGTACATAGTGTTCACCGCCAAGCACCATGACGGCTTCTGCATGTTCGACTCGGCTTACACGAACTACAAGATCACCAACGCGCCCTACGGCAAGGACATCGTCAAGCAGTTGTCCGATGCATGCGCCCGCCGCGCCATGCCCCTCGGCCTCTATTATTCGCCACCGGATATGAATCATCCCGGCTTTCGCGATACCAGCCGCCCTGCAAGCGAAAATTGGAATGGCCAGCCGGAACGGCCGGAGTGGCCGTCCTATTTGCAATATATGCAGTTACAATTGACCGAATTGCTCATCCGCTATGGCGACGTCAGGGACATCTGGTTCGATGGTCTCTACCACCAGGAAAAATACGACGGCAGTCGTTTCATCGATCTAATTCATCGACTGCAGCCTGCCACGCTTGTCAATGACCGGATCGGCGTTCCAGGCGACTACGTCACTCCAGAGCAGTTCATCCCCCGCGCGATTCCGACGAAAGGCGTGGAGGTACGGGGCGCTGATGCGAGTGTCCAGTCGGCGTTCCACGCCGGTGTCCCATCGTCCGCGGACTTCCAGCTCTGGGAGACCTGCATGACGATCAATGACACTTGGGCTTACAACCTTCACGATCGACATTTCAAACCCGACTCAGACCTGATTCGTGGACTCGTCGAAGTCGCAAGCCGCGGCGGCAACTTTCTCCTCAACGTGGGCCCGCAGCCGGACGGCCTGATTCAACCAGAGTTTCAACAGCGACTGCAAGCCATCGGTGACTGGATCACCGTCAACGGAGAGTCCATCTATGAGAGTACCTACGGCCCGATACAAGGGCAGGCACACTTTCGCATGACGGCGAAGGGCAGTGACCTCTACGTTCACGTCTTCGAATGGCCCTCAGGCTCGCTCATGGTCACGGGACTGCCTTCAAAGGTGCTCTGTGCACGTCTTCTCAGCACCAACCAGCCGCTGCATTTCCGCCAAACCCCCAACGAATTACTCATCACTGTGCCACCACGGGCGCCCGATCCGAGCGTAAGCGTCGTTGCTCTCAGAACGCTCTAGGCAGATCCGCACAACTGCAATTGTTCTCTCGAACGTCGTTCCGAACGAATTAGTTAACCACCAATGGAGTACTGCGATGAGCCTTTTGTTCTCTTGTTCTGCTTTGCTTGCCAGCCTGTTAGCCCTAGAACTGTGTCCCGCTGCCTTTGCCCAGGCGGATCCTTTGCAGGTTGCCTCTCCGGACCAGCAGCTTGTGCTTCAGTTTGGCACCAAGGCTTCAGCGGGTGAACAAAGTAGCAAGCTCTTCTATGCGGCGACCTTTCACAGCAAGCCGATCCTCGATGACTCTGCGCTCGGGCTCGAACTTGTCGACCAGCCCGCTTTCGGCGCTGACGTTCGCATCGTAGACAGCAAAAAAAGCAGTGGCGTCGATGATTACACGCTGAGCAACCAGAAAGTCGGCAAAGTACATGACGCGTACAACAGCTTAGTTATTCGTGTTGAAGACAGCAGCGCCAACCACCGATCGATGTCTATCGAGGCGCGTGCGTACAACGGTGGATTCGCGTTTCGCTATCTGTTGCCTGAACAGGACGCCATCAAGCGACTGCAGTTGCGCAAGGAAGACACAGAGTTCCGCCTCAGCACTGACGCGACAGACTGGCTTCTGGCCTTGCCGAACTATCGCAGCAGCTACGAGAGTGAGTACGTTCAGTTGCCCACTTCGGCTCTCAGCAATCAGGGCGGCGTCTCCAGTCACTTCCTCATCGGGCTGCCTCTGCTGATCCACGAGCCCGGCGTGGCCTGGATGGACATCGTCGAAGCGGATCTCGAAGGCACCACCTCGATGTATGTCACCAATCCATCGGGCAACTGGGCCGGCCACTGGCTTTCCACGCTGCTCTCGCCCCGCCTCGATAATCCTGACGTCGCCGTCGAAGCCCCGCTTCCCTGGCACTCCGCGTGGCGCGTGGTCGAAGTTGCAGATGACCCAGGCCGGCTCGTTGAATCCACCTTGCAATATGATCTGAGCCCGCCAACTCGCGTCGCCGACACCAGTTGGATTCATCCAGGAAAAGCCTCCTGGAACTGGTGGGTCAACGATGTCGACAAGAACGGAACACCGTCCTTCACCACGGACAACATGAAGTACTACGTCGACTTCGCGGCGCAGGCCGGATTCCCTTACATGATGCTCGACGCGGGTTGGTCAGCGGGACGCGACATTACACACATGAACGGCAAAATCGATGTTCCCGAACTTGCTCGCTACGCGGGCACCAAAAACGTAAAGGTGTGGATCTGGTGCTATTCCGAATCGGTCGCGCAGCAGATGCAAGAGGCCTTCCCGCTCTTCGAGAAGTGGGGGGTTGCTGGCGTCAAGATCGACTTCGTCAATCGCGACGATCAGCAGGGCATCCAGTGGTACTACGACGTCGCGAAGTTGGCTGCCGAGCACCACCTCATGGTTGACTTCCACGGCACGCGCACGCCCTGGGGGCTGGAGCGCACTTATCCGAACGTGCTCAGCTTCGAAGGTGTTCTTGGTATGGAGAACAACAAGGTAGGGCGCCGCGACGGCCCGGTCGACCGCAGCGTCTTCCCTTTCACCCGTCTGCTCGCCGGACCGATGGACTATACCCCCGGCGGCTTCAACAACGCGACGGAGGATGGATTCGTCGCGCGGAACACCGGCCCGATGGTGATGGGCACCCGGGCCCAGCAACTCGCGCTCTACGTCATCTTTCAGACCCCGCTTCAGATGGTCTCCGACAGCCCACAGTCCTACGCCGAGCAGCCTGCATTCCAGTTCATCAGGGATGTGCCCGTCTCCTGGGACGCCACCCGCGTGCTCAATGGCCGGCCGGGTGAGTTCATCACTATAGCGCGCCGTCACGGTGACGAATGGTATCTGGGCAGCATGACCAACTGGACACCGCGCACTTTTGAAGTGCCGCTCAGCTTCCTAGGAAGCGGCGCTTACACTGCCGAAATCTATGCTGACGGCAGCGATGCCGCAACTCAGCCGAAGCACGTCGACATCCGCCGCCAGCAGATGAGGGCTACGCAGACTCTCACCTTGCGCCTCGCGCCCGGAGGCGGTTGCGCCATTCGCTTCATTCCGCGAAACCCTCATGAGGCGCAGTGACGAACTCGACATGGTGAACCGTTGATCGCAAAAACCAGCCGACGTGCATTTCTCCAGGGCACCGTAGCGCTCGTTGCGCTGCCTCATCTTCCACCCGCGGTGCTAGCGCAAGCTACGGAATCGCGGGATGAGCTCTGGTACGAAAAGCCCGCAGAGCAATGGCTCGAAACATTGCCAGTGGGCAACGGCTTCCTCGGCGGCATGGTCTATGGCGGTACCCAGATGGAGCGTATCGCGCTCTCCGAAGCCACTGCATGGTCGGGTGCGCCGACGACAGGCGAGGTCAATCCCGGTGCGCGAACCCACCTGGACGAAATGCGGCAGCTCTTCTTCGAAGGCAAATACGAGGAGTTCCAACAGCTCTGCAACAAGTTGCTGCCCGGCAACGCGAAGAACTTCGGTACGAATCTGCCATTGCCGGAATTACAACTTACCTTCGAAAATGCTCGCGATGCGTCTGAATACCGCCGCTCCCTCAATCTCGATACCGCCATCGCCAACGTTCGCTTCCGCAGTGGCGATGCTGTCTTCACCAGAGAGATCCTGGCCTCGCACCCGAGCAATCTTCTCGCCCTCCGCCTTACCTGCAGCAAACCAGGCCTCTTGCGCGTCCACATGGGTTTTGGCAAGACCATTCTGCCGGGCTCGGTGACAATCGCTGGCGACACCCTCGTCTTCAACGGGCATGCCTACGAGCGCATGCACAGCAGCGGCCATGATGGCGTTGCTCTTCAGATTCGCGCCCGCGTGATCGTCGACGGTGGCACCATCACGCCAGATGCGGACGGAATCCATGCAGCCGCCGACAATTCCGTAACCGTGCTGGTAGCGATTGCTACGAGCTTTCATGGCGGCGATCCGCAATTACTCTGCCAGCAGCGATTGCAGCGCGCAATTGCCTTCCCAGAGCTTCGTCGAGCACACATTGCCGATCATCAGTCCCTCTACCGCCGCGTCTCAATGGACCTCGGTCAAAGCTCCGATTCCACCCGTCAGCTTCCGACAGATGCCCGCCGCAAAGCTCTCGAAACAGGCGAGAACGATCCCGAGCTTCTCGCACTCTTCTTTCAATACGGTCGCTATCTCACGATCGCCGGATCCCGCGCTAACTCGCTCCTGCCGCTCGCGCTGCAAGGCATCTGGAATGATGGCCTAGCCAGCAGCATGGGCTGGACGGACGACTTCCACCTCGACATCAACACGCAGCAGAACTACTGGCCGGCCGAGGTCTGTAACTTATCTGAGTGCCAGACACCGCTCTTCGCGCTCATCGACTTAATGCGCGAAGCAGGCCGCGCCACCGCGCGTCAGATGTACAATGCGCCCGGATGGGTCGTGCATACCGTAACGAATCCCTGGGGTTACACCGCGCCCGGTGGCATTGGCTGGGGCATTTTCGTTACCGCAGGCATCTGGATCGCGCTGCAGATGTGGGACCATTACACCTTCAACGCAGATGTTGAATTTCTGCGCACGCGCGCCTATCCGGTGCTACGCGAAGCCGCGCTCTTCTTTCTCGACTACATGGTCGCAGAACCGCAGCACGGCTGGCTCGTCACCGGCCCCTCCGATTCACCAGAGAACTGGTACAAGACGCCCTCCGGCGGCCGCGCTGCCGAATCGATGGGCAACACCATCGATCGTGTCTTCGTGCATGCGCTTTACACGATGTGCATCGACGCATCGAAGGCGCTCTCCGTCGACGACGATCTGCGCCAGCGACTCAAGACCGCGCGGGAGAAGCTGCCGCCCTTTCAAGTCGGACGTCACGGCCAATTGCAGGAGTGGCTGGAGGACTTCGAAGAAGCTGAGCCGAACCATCGCCACACCTCTCCGCTCGTCTCGGTCTATCCCGAGCATCAGATCTCTCCCCGCACCACACCGACTCTCGCCCATGCTGCCGAAGTCCTGCTTCAGCGCCGCATGAACGCGCCAAACTGGGAGCAGAGCGAATGGGGCCGCGCTAATCTCGTCGTCTACTATGCACGGTTCCTGAGGGGAGACGATGCACACAAATACCTTCTCGGTCTGTTGGCAAAAGCCGCAGGCGATAATCTGCTCACATTCTCAAGTGCGGGCATCGCCGGTGCCGATCAGAATATCTTCGCCATGGATGGCAACACCGCTGGCGCTGCCGGCATTGCGGAAATGCTCTTGCAGTCGCAAGCGGGCTACATCGAACTGCTGCCGGCGCTTCCCCGCGCATGGCCAACGGGTTCCGTTCGCGGGTTGTGCGCCCGCGGCGGCTTCGTTGTCGATATAGCGTGGCGCTCTGGCAAGCTGGTCGCTGCAACCATTCACAGCAAGGGTGGAGGCAACACTCCTGTGCGCTACGTTGAACGCTTCACCACCATCCATCTCAGCGCAGGTCAAAGCCGGCGGCTCCGGCCCAGCGACTTCCATCAGGCAGCAATCGAAACCCCTGAGGCCCGATCATGAACAGGAATCGACGATTGACGCAGCGTTCCGGCCTCACTGCCGCCGTCCTGCTGCTTATCTTGACGTCCACCGCGTTCGCAGCACAAAAGCACGTCCCCATTCCGGAAGAGATTGAGTGGACATGGGAGGTACGACCACCGCATCCCGACACAAAGCTGCCGAACGTGCTGGTCCTCGGCGATTCTATCTCGCGCAACTATTTTAGTGAGGTGACAAAAGACCTGGCCGGTACTGCCAACGTCTACCTGATGGCGTCATCCACCTCTGTCGGCGATCCCCGGCTGCCCCGGGAGATCCGCGAGTTCGCTGCGATGGAGAATGTGCCGTTCCGCGTCGTGCACTTCAACAACGGAATGCATGGCTGGGGCTACACGGAAGCTCAGTACAAAGCTGCGTTTCCGAATTTTCTGCGCACCGTTCGCTCGCTCGTTCACGGTAACAGCGCACTGATCTGGGCCACCACGACCCCTGTACAACCCCAGGCATTGAATGGTGCGACCAACCTTCGCATCGACTCGCGCAATGCCATCGCGCTCTCCTTCATCGATGCCGCGCATATTTCCATCGACGATCAGCACGCGCTCATGATGCAGCACCGGGATCTCTATCAGGACACCGTGCACTTCAACAACGAGGGATCGAAGTTGATGGGAGACCAGACCGCAGCCGCGATCCGCAAGCAACTCGGCCAATAAGGTACGCGTCTCGGACGACAGCGTAAACATCACGGTGACGCCCGCCGCGCGTGCTTGGCTGGGGCATGCGCCTGTTAGCTGACTTGACAGCCGTGTACGTACCCGACTATAGGTATTTTGCGGTTTTCAAATGAGTCCGCTTCAACCAGCGGCCGAGACAGCTCACCAATCAGTTGCCCGCTCTTCCTACCAGAATCTGCCAAATAGATCCTTCCCTGGAGGACCTTCCAAAGCGCGCGACATCCATTCAGAAGTGAACCACTAACCCTAACTCTGGAGTCTGGTATGAACCGTCACCTCCCCCTTTGGAAGATCTCTCGTTCAAACTCCACGCGGTCCATCTCTCTTCTGCTGAGCACTGCTGCATTGGCATGCCTTGCTGCGCAGGCACAAGTGAATGGAGTCGGCCAAAGACCTTACCTTGGCTGGAGCACCTTCAGCGAGCAAACCATCAATGGCAACTTTCTGACTCAAGCGAATATTCAGGCCGAGTCGGATGCCATGAACGCATCTGGCTTGCAGGACCACGGCTTCACTTACATCAATATCGATTCCGGCTGGATGGGCAGCTTCGATCCAAATGGCAGGCCGATCCCTAACAGCAGCACATTCCCGGACATCAAGGCGCTTGTCGATCACATTCACGCAAACGGGCAAAAAGCAGGGATCTACTGGATTCCGGGAATTGAACAGCCCGCAGTCGATGGCAACTATCCAATCCTCAACACGCCATATCACACTCAGGACATCGTGGCTATTCCTCTCGCGAAGGGAAACGCTTTTGCGGGCAATCCTCCTAATCCGTATCACAACAAGATCGACTTTATGAAACCTGGCGCGCAGGAATATATCAATTCCGTTGTTGCACTTTTTGCATCATGGGGTGTGGACCTGATCAAACTCGATGGAGTTGCCCCTGGATCTTACAGCGATAGTCTCGCAATAGATGACCGACCGGACGTAGCAGCATGGTCCAAGGCGATCGCCGCGAGCGGGCGCCATATCTGGCTGACAATCTCCTGGGCGATCGATCAGGACTACCTCGCGGACTTTCGTCCCTACCAGAATGCGAGACGGATTGAAGATGACATCGAATGTGAAGGACGGTGCGGCACTCTGACCAACTGGCAGCGCATTTATCAGCGCTTTCGGGACCTTCCCGGTTGGCAGAACGTCGCCAGCGCTACACAAGGATGGAACGATCTGGACTCGCTTGATATCAGCGAT
>Ga0207647_10004450_pt1 | contig 10385 bp, 6 predicted proteins | sample KBSCornC2_FD_184295 | JGI IMG/M metagenome (GOLD analysis project Ga0207647, IMG submission 184295) | Corn rhizosphere microbial communities from Kellogg Biological Station, Michigan, USA - C2 (SPAdes) (version 2) | ecosystem: Host-associated > Plants > Roots > Rhizosphere ...
TTCCACGCCGGGCGGCCACGGAGGGCCGCCCCTACAGTTAGCTTCGCACCGCCCAGGCCATTTTGCGGCCGAGGGCGGCACGCCGGAGCGAACGAACGTGATTCAATCCACGACGTTTACGCTTTGCACTCGCGTGATGCTGTGTCGTCGGCGCGGCCGTCGTCGCCGGTCCAGACGCAAGCAACTGTCGCTGCTCATCCGGACTCATCAAAAACATGTATCGCATCAACAACCGCGAGTGGTCGCCCTCATACCCCGTCGCCGCCGGCGGCAACGTCGCGAGATTCGCAACCATGCGATCACCTTCCTTGCGGAACAGCCCACTCGGCATCGCCGTTCCCGGACTGATCTGCGACGGATCCAGTAACCATCGAACCGTCCACTCTGGCTTGAGTCGCTCGGAAGCCAACAGGAAGTTGGGCGCAATCGCTTTCGCGTCGTGCCCGGGATCGCCCGTAATGTGACACTTCAAACACGGCGTGCCGGAAGTAAACAACTGCCGCGCAAGCAACCGCTCCTGCGCCGACAACGGCGGCAACGGCTCCTTGATGTACGGATCCTGCTGTCCTGACATCGCCATAAAGAACCGCACGAGCACCTGCAATTCGTTCGGCGAGAAGTTGAACGTCGGCATGCGGAACTGCAGATACGGACGCACGCCGTTGCGGTCCAATCCAGGTTGCGGCAACAAATGCGCCGTTTGATTATTCGCAGCGGCCGGACTTGCACCCGGTTGCGGCGAACCCAAAGCCTGCGGACTTGGCGACGGCAGCGCCGCGATCTGTTGTGCCTGCTCGGGCGACTTCTCACCACTCAACGACGGATCGTGCAGGAACCTCAACAGCCACGCCGGATCGACACGCGCTCCTTCACTAGTCAAACGCGGAGGCAATAGATCCTTGCCTTCAGGCGACTGGTAGAAGGGTAAGTCCTGAACGATGGATCGCTGTCCCACTTGAAGCTGGTGACAACCCATACAGTTGTACTTCTTGATCACCCACCAGCCGTTTTGAATATCCTGCCGTCGCTGATCTTGGGGAGTGTAGAAAAGCGAACTGGGAACATTGGCGCCTTCCGCGCCGACGCTGCCCATCAGGAAGGTCGTCAACGCAGTGCGCCATTCCGGAGTCAGGTACGGTTGCGGCATGCGCAGTCGATCTTTCGGATCCTTCTCTTTACCTTCGTCGTAGATCGACGGCTGCGTGATCTTGTGTTGGAAGAAACCCTTGTGGTTGTACCAGGGCTTCTCTTCCTTCACTTCGTTCCCGTCCTTGTCCTTTGGCTTCAAATCTTTTAACGGCTCGACTCCCTCTTCGGCATGCTTTGTTTGCAGGGCGAAGTCGAGTCTCTCGATCGGAGTTGCGCCTTCGACGGTCAACTCTTTGCCGATACGCTGCTCATCTTCGAAGCCTTTGATTTCGTGACAACCCGCACAACCATACTGCTTGATCAGCTGCCGGCCCTTCTCTTTCAGATTCGCGTCGTCCATGTAGGAGGCCGCTGCATAACTCGGCGGCGACGACAGCGAGAAAAGATAAGTGGCGATGTCACGGGCATCCGTTTCGGAGAGACGGAAGTTTGGCATCACCGTCATATTCTGCACCTGCAACTCGGCACCGTCTTCCGGACAGCGCGAATGCAGTTCAGTGTCAAAAACAAACGGCAAACCTTTCTTCGCGTAGTCGTCCGGCGTTAGATCGCGTTTGTGCTTCGGACAATAAGGCGCAACGCGCTCACGTGGATTGTGAATCCAGCGCACGATGTAATCGAAGTTTGCCTTCTCACCGACTTTCTGCAGGTTGGCGGCAAAATGTCCGCCGATCCTGCTGTCACCCTCGCCGATCGAGTGACAGGCGAGACAGCCACGACTTTCAAAAAGCGTCTTGCCGTGTTGAGCGTCGCCCTGCTGCTGCGCGGGAAGTTTAGAGTCGAAACTCTCCTGCCACAGATAAGCGGCAATCGCCTGGATTTGTTCCTCTCCATCCTTATCGCGCATGTGGGCGCCAGGTACGTCTTCGGACAACGTACCGAAACGCCAGAAGACCGGCATCTTCGTGTCGGGTCGAAACGCCTGTGGATTGTGTAACCACACCGGCACCCACTCTTTGCGCAGCTTGACTCGAACATCCTTGAGGTTTGGTCCAACCTTCTTAACGTCCTGCAGCAGATAACGCTCCTGCAGTTTCATCTGATCGATACGAGCGGCAAGGAGGCTGTTTGTTACACGAAGACTCTCGGCGTGGGCCAGGATCTTCGGGACATCCTCCACTGCTGTTTTATCTGACTCAGACGTCTTCGTATCAGCCAGGATCTGTTTCTCGTTCGCAGTGATCTGGTCCTGGAGCTGCCCGATCTGCTGGCGCGTCGCAGCCAGTGAATCCGTCTCGCGATCGAAACCTTCATAACGGTGGCAGCCCATACAGCCGCGCTGCGCAAACAGATCGCGACCGAGATTCAATGTCTCGGCTCCCTGCGTTACACGATCGCGAGCGTGACACTGCTGGCAACCGGCTTCCGTGTTCTCTTTTTCGAACATGGGCCAGAGCCAGAAACGATGCCGCCCGTGACCTTTGACCTCGCTCGTGGTCGCACGCCCGTTGCCCCAGTGACAACTCGCACAACCAAATTTTTCCGGGTTATGAATCTGAAGAACTTCTCTATTCGGGTGGCTTACAAACGCGCGCGAGAACGCATCTTCTTTTCCGCTCGACCCGACGAGGCTCGCGGGCGTTAGGTCTAGCGGTTCGCGTATGCCCGCGTGACACACCTCACACCGATCGACGACGTTGTATGCGTTCACACTGATCTGATGACCAAGGATCGAGTAATCGTAGTTGGCCATCTTCGTCTTCAAGCCCTCGATGGCCGTTGGTCCAAGACCAATCAGGTGATTACGGAGGTAGTCGTCTTTTTTCTTGGCTAGCTCCGATGGCGTCTTCAGCAGTTCGGCCTTTTTACCGAGACCTTCCGCTTTTTCGTCGCGGAGTGTGTTGTAAAGTGCTTCAAGCTCAGCGTAGTTCAGCTGTCTTTTTTCTGTCGACTGTCCATCATCAGAAGGGATCTCGACAGTGACTTTCTCCTGTCTCTTTGCTTCCGCCTGGCGGCGATATCGCTCCTTGGCGCTATCCTTCGAAATCTCGACGTTGTAGTTGATAACAGTGAGACGCCCGCGCTGGTTTTGAAATGTGTCAGTAATCGCGTCGAGTTTCCTCTGTGCGGCGCCTACTTTTTTATCAATCGCGGCGATCTCGGGCTGGACCTCGTCACGCGCAGCCTTTTCTGCGTCGGCCAGCTGCACATACTCGGGACTCTCTTTGATTTCCGCCTCGCTCTTGCCGGCGTCGGCCTTAATGCTGTCGAGATATTTCGTATAGCGGCTGACAAACTCGCGCTGCATCCCTTTCCATGGACGTTGGCCAAACGCTTCATCGTAAAGCGCCCAGGCGATGGAGATCGTCAACAGCAACGCAGACACGAGCATCCAACCGCTCGTCGAGCGACTGGCAATCGGATCCTCTGCCGGCAGATCGGCTTCCCTTTTGATCAACGACTCACGAGGCTCTAGTGCATCCGCCACTATGATCTTCCCTCCACGCGACCTATATGTTGAACCAGGGAGTTACCCACACATACTTAATCGTCAGCGCCAGACGCAAGATGAGTTTCACCGGTAAGGCCAGCAGCACGCTCACGGCAAAAAATTGAAACGTGAGGTACTGAAGCAAACTCGTTCGCGCCAAAAGCTTTTGCTCAAACTCGTTCTTCGGAAATAGATTCTTGCCAAACGGCTTTCGGAAACGGATCTTCTTGAAATCCACCGTCATCAGCCAGTGAAAGAAGAGCGCGCCGACCAGATAGAAGCCGCTCACAACGATAAACCCGAAAATAAACTTCGCCGGATTGTGACTTAGAAAACCGAGATGCAGCTTGGCCGCGATCATGTCGTGCAGGTCGACGTTCTTGTCGAACACCACTGCATTGTGATCCCACGTTTGTCCCGGCCAGAACCAAATCCAACCCGGACCACGAATAAACGTCCCGATCACAATCAACACGATCCACATCAGGAAGCCTGCGCCAAACATCCAGAGCGCAAACCGACGCTGCTTGAGCGTGTAATAACCGTTGCCCAGCGGATTTGAATCGACGTACGGAAACACCATCAGGCCAACCATGATGATCGACGGCATCACGACGCCTGCGATCCATGGGTCGAAGTAGACGAGCATCTCCTGCAAACCGAGGAAATACCACGGTGCCTTCGATGGATTCATCGTCAGATTGGGATTGGCGGGTTCTTCAAGCGGCGCGTTGAGCGTGATCGACCAGACAAAAAGAACCACCGTGACGATCACGGTGGCCAGAAACTCAATTCGGACAAGGTAGGGCCAAACGTGAAGTTCCCGCGCCCAACCCGGTCTCCATGGCTCAACTTTGCGATGATGCGTCTTCGCCAGTTTGGGATCAGCTTCGAGCTCGTCGATGAGACGATCGTTTTTGAGCGCCTGACTGATGCCCATCCACGTAAAGAACGGTACCAGGAAAAGCATCGCGACGATCGGAATGTTATCCGGCGCCGACGAGATGGTCCACAATTGATGCCAATCCTGGACGTTGATCGCCCAAACGGCAACTATCAGAATGGCGAGAACCAGCAATGTCCACTTATTGATGAATCTTCGCATACCGGCTACTTCTTCTTCTTAGCTATTGCTTTCATCTCCGATTCGAGCACGACCGGCGCTGGTCCGGAGATGCCTCCGTCCTTTCTAATGCGCCAGAAGTGCACAGCCATGAAGATCGACGCTACCAACGGAATACCGATGCAATGCCAGATGTAAGAACGTAAGAGCGCGTTTGAATCCACAATCGAGCCACCCAGTAGTCCGAATCGCACGTCGTTATATGCCGTCAAACCCAGCTGCGGGCCAAAAGGACCTTCATGACCCAGCATCGGCGTCGCGCGCGCCATGTTTGTTCCCACCGTCACCGCCCAGAAACCGAGCTGATCGTCCGGCAAGAGGTAACCCGTAAACGAGAGCAGCAAGGTCAGCACGAGCAGGACTACGCCCACACACCAGTTGAACTCGCGCGGTTTCTTGTACGAGCCTGTAAGCACGACGCGAAACATGTGCAGCCACGTCGTGATCACCATCAGGTGCGCCGCCCAGCGGTGCATGTTGCGCAACAGCTTTCCAAACGGGACGTCGTGCTCGAGGTAAAGAATGTCGCGGAATGCGTCGAGCTTGGTGGGGTGGTAGTAAAACATCAACAACACCCCTGTAAACGTCAACACGATAAACAGGTAGAACGTGATGCCACCCATTCCCCACGTAAAGGGATAACGCACAGCGTCGCGATTGATCTTCGCCGGATGCAGGTGCAGAAAGACGTTTGAAAGAATCGCGAGCGAACGGTTACGCGGATCGGAGCGATCGTGAGAGACGCGAAAGATCGACTTCCAGAGTTGCGTATCCTGCGGATCCTTGTAGTCCTTCGCTTCCTCTTTCGCGCGTTCTTTTAGCGCGCCGCCCGTTTCCTTCACCCTGTCGAGCATGCTGCGCTTGTCTTCTTCGCCGCTCGTGAGTTGCTTTTTCTCGTTAGGATCGTTTTCCATCCGTTATCCGTTACACACTGATGTAAGCGTCTTTATCGTCGAAATGACTCGGTTCACCCTTAGGCCATTCGAAGAGCTTACCGATGTCCACAACGATCTGCCCTTCGGCGTCCAGCGTTACTTTCGCGCGGTCCATGGGACGCGGCGCGGGTCCTTCAAAGTTAATGCCTTCACTGTCGTAACCGCTGCCATGGCACGGACATTTGAATTTGTTTTCACTCGCCTTCCAGTCGGGCGTACAGCCGAGGTGGGTGCAACGTGCATAGATCACGAACAGTCGATCTGAAGTTCTCGTCACCCAGATACGATATTGTTGCTGCCACTTGGTATCGACACCGAGGGCGTAATCAGCCGGCGCGCCGATACGAAATATGCTGGACGGTTCGAGAATCGAGCGCGGCAGGAAGAACCGCACGAACATCAGAAAGAAGGTAGTGAGTGCGCCGGCGACGGTCGCCCAGACGATCCGTCGTCGCATCTTGTTCACCGGAGGATCAGAGCTCGTCTCGACGACTGCGGCGGCAGTCGCGGGCTTCGCCGGAGCCGCAGTACGTGCGGGAGTAGTGCTGCCTACACTCGGGGCGGACAATTGATCGGCTTGACTATCCAAGTCAGACCTCCGTCAAATCAATTCCGAATTGCCAGGTGTTGCGAACTTCCGTTGGGTACACTTCGACTTTACTAACGGAGAGTTAATTATACAATCCCACCTACAGGGATTCCTCTCTGCGCAGTAAATCGAATTTTTCTATTAAACATGAAGAGCGCCGCACCTAACAAAGCAAAGTATTAATATGGTCGGCGGCGTATTTATACATAATTTCCTGAACTGCTGGCAAGAAGTATCGATGTCTAAACCACACGTCATCATTTATTCCAAGCCCGGCTGCCATCTCTGCGACGAAGCAAAGGCGTCGATCCTGAGCGCTGGATGCAGTGATCAGTTTGTTTTAGAAGAAGTGAATATTGAATCTGATGAAGAGCTACTCAGAAAATATAAGTACGATATTCCCGTGATTGCGATTAACGGAGTTGAGACTTTCATCCATCGTGTAGATCCGATCGACTTTAGATCCGCGTTAATCCGCGTTCAAAAATGAACTTGAGCACTAAGCGCTTCGATGGATTGGTAAAGCTTATCCTTTTCGAATTCGTTTTCGGATTGCCGGTACGCCATCACCAGATCCTTCAATTCGGAGAGTTCTTTATAAAGACCGGCATTTTCGATTGGTGGAGTTAGATAGGAAATCAGTTCGGCGTATGAACGGCGTTTCGCGATCGAGCCTTCGGACGGATTGTTGACGCTGTATATGTATAAGTTCGGTAACTCCTCAATTAGCCGGTCCGGCCAGCACTCACCTGAAAGTCCGATCTGTTTGCCCGGCATGAACTCCATCGCGCCGTGCGTTCCGAAGTGAATGACGCCGTCGGCATTGAACACTTTCGAGAGGTACGTGTAGAACGCCATAAATCCATGATGTGGCGAGCCGCCGCGCGCCATCATCAGGCGCATCGGATCTCCTTCAAAGCCAAACGTCGGTTGCACGCCGATGAAGACGTTCCCCACCGCCAGACCCTGAATCAACAATTCATTACCGAATGAATTGATCGCACCCGGCGCGGTTCCCCAATCGCTTTCGACGTCTCGCACGTAAGGACAGAGCTTCCGGTATTCCTGAACGCTCATCCGGTACGCGACGTTTGCCGGCGCTCCGAATTGCTCTGAATTGCCCGAGATCAATCTTTCGCGCAAATCATCCGCTGATTCCGGCAGCTCGACTCGATAACCTTCGGCGTCGAGTCGCTTCAACACGTCGAAGACCCCTGGGAACACATCGAGATCCGCAGCAGTACCGATGTTTCCTTTGTTTGGAGGAAAACAGAAAAGAACGATCGCGAGTCTTACCTGACCAGGTTTGGCGGTTTGTAACTTGTTCCAACGTCTCAGTCGACGCGCCAGTCGTGTACAGCGATCCTGAAGCGCAACCGGTTCTTGTCCGCGAGTGGGAATGCCGCCATAAATAAACGGCTCTGTTGCGCCATCAATTTCCGGAATGGCGATTTGCATGCCCGCCTGAACCGGATTGAGTCCCGTCTGCGAATCCGACCATGCTTCGATCGTTTGGGTATCAAGACTGACGGCAGATCTATACGGAAGGTTCAGCTCACGTAGAAACTCTGCTGCTGCGGCGCTGTCGTTCATGGCAGGCCCACCGACGAAGCTGAAACCGGTCAGCGAGACGATCTGACTGACGCGTGCTTTCGTCTTTGCCGGCTCGACAAAAAACTGCGACACGGCTTCGCGGTTATCCATGAGCGTTGCGATCGCGGGAATGACGCTCAAACCTTCCGCTTCAATCGCGTTGATAAGTTCATCGTAATGTTTAGTAGTTTTGCTGATGACCTGCGGTCGCATCAACAACAAACCAATCGTCGACGCAGGGTTTAAAGGCTTCTGATACCACTTCCGGTACGCAGCAAACGTTTGGAACAACGCGGGCGCAGCCGGGTGATAAATCGCAACCGACGGCCTCTGCTCCGGTTTAGCGACAAGAATCTTCTTCAAGCGCTCGTCGCGGACGTAATGGACCAGCGCGTAAAGCAGCATCGATTTGATGTTGTCGGGCGTCGGCTGGAGGAAATAACAGAAGAGATAGAGGTAGTGTTTTGCGTCAGTCAGTGCACCTGCGGTCGGCACGAACTTGAGAATACCTGGTAGTCGATCGACAAACTTCAGATATTGATGATGCCCACGGCTCGACTTGCCGCGTTTTGCTTGTGCGCCAACCCACGAGCCGACCGACTTCAACAACTTTCCGCCTTTGCCGTTCTGACTCTTGCCGAGCGCCGATATATCAAGCCGGCCGAGCCGAGTCCGTCGCATCAGCTCGGGCATGCAGTTGATAACAACTACTGCGTCGTAAGGATCGTGTTTCTCAAGGGCGGCGACGAGACGCGTCGCGTTCTCGCCATCCATCACGTGAATGACAAAAACAACATTCGCGTCCCTGAGATCGGCTTCTACATCCTCCCACTCGCGATCACTAAGCGGCGACCCGAAGTTATACGCCGCTACACGCAGCCCGAGATCGTGCACACGATTGATCTCGCGCTCCGCGTTTTTGAGCGGCGCCAAAAGACTCGAGCCGACGTAGAGGACGGTGATATTCATGGACAGGATTTACAGGATGTTTCCAAGATTTATCCTGAAATAATCTTGTTAATCCTGTCTAAAACTAAGCCACGCCTTCAAGCTGATCTTCCAAACTGCGACTGATCTCCCTCAACTTATCCAACACACTCTCATCAACATCCCAATACCCGCGTCCATTCGCCTCCAACAACCGCTGCGCGAGCGCATGTGCCGAGTGCGGATTCAAGTCGCGCAGCCGCTCGAGCATCGTCTCATCAAACAGAAACGTGTTCGCCACTTCCGAGTAGATCCAATCGTCAACCGCATCGGCAGTCGCACTCCATCCGAAAGTATTCGACACGTGATTCTCGATCTCCGCGACGCCTCGGAACCCGTGCTTCAACATTCCCTCATACCACTTCGGATTTAGTGTCTTCGCTCGCGTCTCCAACCGCACTGTCTCTTCCAGCGATCGAATCTTCACTTCACGCGACAAACTGTCAGACAAGTAGATCGCCGGCTTTGCCTTCGCACGCTTCTCAACTGCTTTCGACACGCCACCAAGATATTCAAAATAGTGATCCACATCCGTCAGCCCGATCTCGAACGTGTCAATGTTCTGATACGTCGCCTCAACGCGCGAAAGCGCACGGTCCATCGCGACTCGTGCTTCCCTACCCTCAAAACCACGTCCTTTCGAATCTCGGCCGTACGCGAAACACTTGCGCGAAACAAACAGATCTCCGAGCGTGTCTTCGCGTTCCCACTGCGAATCCATGACCATGAAATTCACATTCGTGCCGTAGTTGCCTGGCGCATTCGAAAACACACGAACCGCCGCGTCATCGAGGTCGCAGGCGTCCTGTTCGATTTGTTCCAGGACGTGCTTCCGAACGTAATTGAGATCGAGTGGTTCATCGAGTTGAGCAACTAAACGAACTGCTTTATCGAGCAGTTGGACCGTCGGACTAAACAGATCGCGAAAGATTCCCGACACCGTCATCACGACGTCGATTCGCGGCCGCCCCAGCTCACTCAAAGGAATAACTTCGACGCTCGTCGTCCTATTAAGTGCGTCGCGAAGCGGACGTGTGCCGAGCAGCCAGAGCGCCTGTGCCACGCCTTCGCCCTGAGTCTTAATGTTGTCGAGCCCCCACAGCACGAGCGCCATCGCTTCGGGATAACGTCCATTCTCCTGCTTGTAACGTTCAAGCAAACTGTTTGCGACACCTTCACTCCGCGCAAAGGCGACGGCGGATGGAACACCATACGGATTGAGCGCGTGAGTATTTCTGCCTGTGGGAAGAATGTCAGGGTTCTGAATGATATCGGCGCCTGGTCCGGGTTCGATGAACTCGCCACGCAGCGCGCGCATCAACGAATCAATCTCGTTGTTGGTTTGGAGTTTCGCGGTTACTGATTCGAGCAGAGCAAAAATGGGTCGTGTCGCTTCGGCGTCCAGTCCTTTGGTTTGCAGGAAAGCGATCGCGGCGTCTGTTCCACGATCAACGAATGTTCGCACAGCTTCGTCGACGAGATCTTCGGGAAGCGCGCGGGTCCCCGCTTCCGGTCGATCGAACGAAGCGATCATTTTCAGCAGATCCGTTTTCTCACCGGCGGACGAGGCACGGCCAA
>Ga0207647_10004451_pt1 | contig 10383 bp, 9 predicted proteins | sample KBSCornC2_FD_184295 | JGI IMG/M metagenome (GOLD analysis project Ga0207647, IMG submission 184295) | Corn rhizosphere microbial communities from Kellogg Biological Station, Michigan, USA - C2 (SPAdes) (version 2) | ecosystem: Host-associated > Plants > Roots > Rhizosphere ...
GTTGTCTGGTCGTACTGGATCGTGTCGCCGCGCTTGAACGGCTTGTCGAACAGGATCGAGAGCGCCGCGAAAAGATCCGAGAAAATGCCTTGGGCGGCTAGGCCGATGGCGATGCCGCCGATGCCGAACCCGGCGATGAGGGCAGTGACGTTGACGCCGAGGTTGTCGAGGATGACGATGATCGCGATCGCGAACAGGGCGACGCTGACCAGCACGCGGATGATCGCCAGCGCATTGCCGACGGCAGTTTCGCTCGGGTCCTCGCCGGCACGGCGGCTGATCACGCCGAGGATGAGCTCGCGCGCCCAGATCGCGCCCTGCAGGGCAAAGGCGATGATGAACAGGATATCGAGCAGCCGCTCGATGCGCATCGGTACGGCCGCATAAGTGGCGACCATGTCGAGCGCGGTCGCAACCATGAACAGGATCGTGGTCTTGTGGAGGACTCGGCCGATTACCCCGCGCCAATGGTGGCAATCGGGGTCGCCGGTGATGAGCCAGCTCCCCGCCAGGCGCAGGCCGAGCATGAACAGGACGATGCCCGCCGCAACGGCGAAAGCGATCGGCAGCTCGGCGCTGTTGGCAGCGAACCAGTTGGCGACGGCCTCGATGCTCTCGCGGCCCGTGCTGATCGCCTCGCCCGCATTTCCTGCGATGATCATCGAACTCTAATTGCTGTTAGGCTGTCGCCAATCAAGCCGCAGCCTGCTGCTCCGCCGCAACCCGCTTGTTTGCAGTCTTTCGCCGCCGTCCCCGCTTCTCGCCCTTGGCGAGGAATTCGAGGAGGCCGACCTCCGCGCTCGACAGGCGCTTGCGGCCGCGCGGCCGCTCCATGCCGTCGAGCGGGTCGCGCGAATCCTCCTTGATCGCCTCCAGCAAGGCTGGATGGACGTAGGATTTGCGGCTGATCGCGGGGGTATTGCCCAGCGCTTCGGCGACCGGCTCGACGACCGTTTTCACCGTGATCCGCGCATGCTCGGCCTTTTTGAGCAACTGGTCGAAGGCGATGACGCTCGCGCTCCAGGTGCGGAAATGCTTGGCGGTGAAGTCGCCGCCGCTCGCCTGCTTGATATAATCGTTGACGTCGCCGGATGTGACAGGCTTCGGCTCGCCGTCGCCGTTGACATACTGGAACAGCATCTGGCCGGGCAGCTCCTGGCAGCGTTTGCAGATGCGCTTCAGATTGGTGTCCGTGATCTTCGCTTCGTGGACGATTCCGTGCTTCCCGGCAAAGCGCATCATCAGTGACTGGCCTTGGCGGCGAAGATGCCGGCTTCTCAGCGTGGTTGCACCAAAGCTCTTGTTGGTCTTGGCATATTCCTCATTGCCGATGCGGATGTGCTGGCGGTCGAGCAAACGGACGACGGCAGCGAGCACGGTTTCGCGGGTGAGGGTGCGGCGCTTGAGGTCCCGCTCGACGTGCCCACGCAGCCGCGACAGTGCTTTGCCGAACTCGAGCAGGCCTTCATATTTGGCGCTTTCGCGTTTGGCGCGGAACTCGGCGTGATAGCGATATTGCTTGCGGCCTCGGGCATCCACCCCCGTCGCCTGCAAATGCCCCTGCGGATCGGCACAGAACCAGGCCTTTTCGTACGCCGGCGGGAGGCCGACCGCATTCAGTCGGTCGATTTCGTCGCGGTCGGTAACTCTTTTCCCCTCGGCGTCGAAATAGGCCCAGTAGCGGCCCATCCGCTTGCGGGTGATTCCGGGCTCGGCATCGCTGCTATGCCGAAGCATTTTTGCGGCCAGCGGGTTTTACTCGACTCATCGAGCGGCATAAGCGAGCGGCGAGGGGGCAGGTTCCGCTAAGGAGGTGCCGATGCCGTCGATACCCAACGCCAGAGTCCTGATCGTCGCGACCGACGGCTTCGAGGAATGGGAGCTGTTCGGGCCGCGCCAGATCCTGCAACAGCGCGGCGCCGATGTCGTTCTCGCCTCGCTCAAGGGCGATCCGATCCAGGCGACAATCCACGACGATCCCGGCAAGACCATCCGCCCCGACCTTGTGGTCGATGAGGCCAATGCCGACGATTTCGACGCGCTGATCCTCCCCGGCGGCGTGCGCAATCCCGACCAGCTGCGGCTGCACGGCAACGTCATCGCGCTGATCCGCGCGTTCGCCGAGCAGGGCAAACCGGTCGGCGCGATCTGCCACGGGCCCTGGCTCCTGGTCGAAGCCGATCTGCTGCGCGGTCGCACGGCAACCAGCTGGCCGTCCATCCGCACCGACCTTCGGAACGCCGGCGCAAATGTCGTTGACGAGGCCGCCGTCACCGACGGCAACATCGTTACCAGCCGCAAGCCGGACGATGTCGAAGCGTTCACCAATGCCCTGATCGACCTCATCGAGGACATGCCCGAGGTCGAAACGATCGACCGGCCGACCGAGGTGCCCGCCTAACGGACTGGAAACATATTGCGGCTATCAGCTCACCCCATGGGCGGAAGGGTGATGGGGCGCATGGAGTCATTCGCCGAGCGCGGCGCTTCGGTCGTGCTTGGCGGCGCGGTCGCATATGCGGCGGTCCGCCTGTTGGGTGGGGCCATTCCCGAGTTGCAGCTCGCTCTTACCGCGGCGGCCGTCGGGGCGATCTCCTGCCTGCTTTCGCTGCGCGCTCTCAACGCTGCTGCGCGAGGCGCTCCACAGTTCGCAGTGCCGGTTTTCGACGTGAGGGAGCTCGAGGAGTTCGAGTCCGATGAGTTGCTTCTGACCGAACGGGTCAATGACGAACTGATCCTGACCGATGCCGATCGCCTCGATTCTCCAGCCCCGCTGGAGCTCGACGACATTCTTGCTCAAATCGGCCCTGATTCGCGCGTCGTGCGGCTGTTCGATCGCAAGGCGATGCCCACGCCGGGACAGCTCAAGACGCAGATCGACAGCCATCTCGAACAGGCTGCGGCGCCGCACGCGCAGCCCGACGCTTCACAGGCGCTTTCGGACGCGCTCGCCGAATTGCGCCGCTCACTTCGCTAGTCGTCGCTTACGGTCAGCGCTTCGATCGTCAGGCTGGTCGACCCGTCGAGCCCGCGGCTCGGCGTTCCGGCAAGGCCGATGTCGACGACGATTACGCCGGGAATGCTGAACTCTGCATCCTCGAGGCCGGCGCACATGCGCTCCGCGATATATGCCGAGTCCGGCCCGGGAATGCGCAGCTGCAGCCGGTGGCGCTCGCCGGTGAAGGTCAGCGAGCGCCAATCGACCGACTCCGCATCGCTCAGCAAAATCCTATTACGAGGCACGGCGGCACGGCCGATCAGCGCGCGAAGCAGCGCGGAAGAGGCGGCGGACATGGCGATCCGGTTCATTGGGCGGTCGCTTCCAGATAAGCCAGTACGCGCTCGACAGTGCGCGGCCGGGGGTCGCGGCCGTTCCGCAAATCGAAGACAAATCGCGGATCTCCAACGACATCTCGTCCAAAACGGGTTGGTGCCGTGTCATTTCGGCGAAGGAATTTTTCCACTTCTCTGAGCAAATTCACCTGTCGTTTTCCTTATGGTCTCATGCGACTCGGCGTGTCATTATCTTCCAACGCAATTCCTACTTGTCTAGGGAGTTTCCTATCACTACTAAGGACACATTAACGATGAACGATGCTCGTGTTGCCCTGGAGCGCCTCTGCGCAGAGCGCGGCGAAGATTTTGCCGGCCTGTCGCGCATGCTCGGCCGCAACTCGGCCTACATCCAGCAATACGTCCGCCGCGGCATCCCGAGGCGGTTGGGCGAGGAGGAGCGGCGCAAGCTCGCGCGTTATTTCGGCGTGCCGGAGACTTTGCTCGGCGGGCCCCCGCAGGAAGATGCCCCCTCTCATGGCCTGCTCACGGTCAAGCGACACCCCGTGATGGTGTCCGCAGGGCCGGGTGCGCTGGTGAACGAGGAGCTCGGCAAGCCCTATTTCGCATTCGACGAGCGCTGGCTGAAGGCGCTGACCCCGACCGCGGCCTCAAATCTCTCGGTCGTGCGGGTCGAAGGGGATTCGATGTCGCCGACGCTGAATGCCGGGGACGACATCCTGGTCGATTTGGGCGACGCTGCCGAGCGGCTGCGTGATGGAATCTACGTGCTCAGGATCGATGATGCGCTGGTCGTCAAGCGCGTCGCGCTCAATCCGCTCGGCCGCCGCGTCACCATCCAGTCCGACAACCCGGCCTATCCCGATTGGCCCGATTGCAGTCTCGACCAGATCAAGTGCATCGGCCGGGTGATCTGGTCGGGAAGGCGGATCGTCTAGCGCCGCCGCTGGCTGTCGATCAGCCAGACGATCACGGCCAGCGCAATTCCCGTGCCCGTGCCGATCAGGACGCCCTTCATCGGATTGCCGATGGCGAGCCCGAGCGGCAGGCCGGCCAGGATGAACAGGGTGAGGAAACAGCCGCCGGCGCGGGTTGAGCTTGGCATGGAGGGCCCATGGCAGAGCCCTGAACGGGGCGCCAGCGGTTCAATCCCGCTCGTGATTCTCAGGCAGCGCTTGGTGGCGGGAAATTGAGCTTTCTCTCAAGCGCGGCAAAGCGCGAGTCGGAGCGGAGCGGATCGAGGAAAAAGTCCACCTGCATGGTGGTCAGCCCTGGATCGCGGATCGCCCACGCCCGGTCGAGCGCAGCGAACGCACGCTCTTTGTCACCTCGCTGCGCGTAAATCTCCGCATACTGATAGCTCGCCTGGTCACCAAAGACTTGCTGCGCACGGGCCAGCGCACGATTCGAAGCACCGGTGTCGCCTTGCCGGGCGAACAGGATGGCTTCCCCGACGAGGCGATAGATTTCATCGGGCGTAGCCTTTCGGTACTCGGCTTCGGCCTCGGCGTTCCGTCCGAGCTGCATCAGGCACAGGCCCAGCGTGCTGTGGGTTCGCGAAACCGTCGGCGCAAGCTGGATCGCCTTTTGCAGGGGAGCGATGGCGTCGGCATAGCGGCGGGAGTACGCAAGGACATAACCGCCGCGGCCGTATGCGAGCGAATTCAACGGATCGCGCTGCTCTACCTGGCGGACGATGTCGAGCGCGGCGCCGAATGCACCGATCCTCGTCAGGAAAATCACGTAATGGAGCTGATTGCCGATATCGACGTCGGGCGTGCGTTGCGCCGTGCGATACTCGGCCAATGCCGCCGGCAGTTTCAGCTGGAATTCGTATGCGGTCGCCAGCGCGACGTGCCCGGCCGAGAGAGCGGGAGCGAGCGCGATCGCCTGTTTCGCCAACTCTTCCGCCTGGGCGTAGCCGGCCTCGAAGCTTGGAGCCCCGGCAATGGATCCGGTCATGTAGTTGATGGCCAGCGATTTCCAGGCATAGGCATCGGCGAACCGCGGATCGAGCGTGGTCGCTGAATCGAGCAGGCCGATGACGTTGCGGTACGTCGCCTCGCTGTCACTGATCCGCAGCTGCTCGCGCGCCTTGAGATAAAGGTCCTGCGCCGCGGGATTGGTCGTTCCACCGAGGCTGATTGCCGCTTTGGCTGCTTTGCCCAGCGCGACGCTTAGAGCCTGTGCGACATTCTGCGCGATGTCGCTTTGGATGGTGAGCTCGTCGCCCGGCTTCCGATCGTAATCCTGCGACCAGCGCTCCAGCCCATCGCTACCCTTGATCAGCTGCGCGCTGATCCGCATCGTGCTCGGTGACCGGCGCACGCTGCCGGTCAGGATGTTCGCGACTCCGAGCTTCCGCGCGGCGGTTTCCGCGTCGGCGCTCTTGACCGCTTCCGAAGACGTCCGGCCGACGACTTGCAGCCCGGCTCGGGACAGCGCGCTGCGAAGCTCCTCCGTCAGGCCATCGGAGAAATAGGCCTGGCCGGGATCGCTGCTGAGATTGGCAAAGGGCAGGACCGCGATGCTACCCGCTGCCTCTGCCGAGCCGGGTTTGAGCAGGAACAAGCCGCCGAGACCCGCGAGCGCGGCCGTGGCGACTGCGCTCCCGGCCAGTACTCCGCGCCGGCTCACATGGTGCTGGTCGAGGTGGCGATGCCCGCCTTCGTGCGGCTTGCCCGCAACGATGGTCCGGACGGCGCCGAGCACCGCCTGGAAGCGCCCGTCTTCGCGGCTGCCTCGCCATCCGCTCAGCGACAGCGCCTGTGTCTCACCGAAACCGAGCGGCAGCCGGACATTGTCGATGCGCACCGGCAAGTAGACGCCGCGATCCATCGCGCGCGACGCTTCGTCGCGGACGAATCGGCCTTCCGGCGCCGTCGATCGCTTGCTCCACACCACGAGCACGCATTTGGCGGCCTCGAGCTCGCGCTCGATCGAGCGCCGCCATTCGTCGCCGCCGCCGATTTGCGCATCCCACCACACGGTGAGGCCATCGGCCTCCAGCGCGGCCACCAGCGGCTGGACGCGCCTGCGGTCTTCAGCCTTGTAAGAGACGAATACGTCGGACATTCGCTGCCCCCCGGGGCGCGGTCTTAACATGGTCAACGCCGCGTTGACGATGCTTGTCGGCAATCGCTCAAGGCGGGGCGCGTAAGACGCGGTCATGACCAGCCCCTTCATCCATGGCCGCATTGCCCTGGCCGACGCGTCGGACCTCATCGAGCGGTTCGGCGACGATGCCGGTTTCGAGGCCGCGGCGCGCGCCGAGCGCAGCCGCGACGACGGCAATGTCGCGCGTTTCTGCCACTGGCGGCAGATTGAGCGGGTCATCGCGACGCTGAGCAGCGACGAAGTGCGCGGAACCGTCCACTAAGCCGTTCAAATCGCGCGCTCCGGACTGGCGCCGTTCAGGAGCGCTGGCTAAGTCTCGTCTCCGGATGATCGGGCGGGGTTCAAGGCTGGGAGCCGCGCGGCTGCTGTGCGCGGCCGCCGCGCTTGCGTTCGTGCCGACGATCGCCTGGGCACAGGCTGCTCCACCGCCGCCGCCCGACCCTGCGGAACTCGACCCCAACGCGCCGCTCGACCCGATGCCGGACCTTGGTGTTGCTTGGCCCGAACTGAAGGCGAGTGACACGACGCCGCCGCCCCAAGCCGCGCCGGCTCCGTCCAAGCGGAAAGCGAAGAACCGGCAGGCCGAGGCGAGTGGCGGCGATATTCGCTACACGGTGCAAGTCGAAGGGCTGGCCGCGATTGGCGATGCCGAGGATTTGCTCCACGATTTCCGGCAGCAGTCGGCGCTTCAGGCCGAGCACAAGGATCCGGCGAACGCGGCCCAGATCGGCCGCCGCGCCAGCGCCGACGCAGAGCTCCTGACTGAATTGCTCCGCGCCCAGGGCTATTACGATGCCGACGTCGAGCCGCGGACCGAGAAGGTCGGCGACGAGCTGCATGTCGTGCTGACCGCCGACCCCGGTCCCCAATATCGCTTCGCTTCCGTCGAGCTCCCTGGCCTCGACGCCGCGGGACCGGAATCCGCCAGGCTCCGCGACGCGTTCGCGGTCAAGCCCGGCGACCCGGTCATCGCCGGCGACGTCATCGCCGGCGGAATCGCGCTCACCCAGGCGCTCGGCGAAGAAGGCTTTGCCGAGGCCAAGGTCGGCGAGCAGGACATCGTGGTCAATCACCAGACCCACCTCGCTTCTTTGACCCTTCCCGTTAATCCGGGTCCGGTCGCGCGGTTCGGCACGATTCATGTCAGCGGCCGCCCGCCATTCAGCGCCCACCACGTCGCAATCATTGCCCGGTTCAGGCGCGGCGACCCGTTCAAGCAGTCCAAGCTCGACGACCTCAGGCGCGCGCTGATCGCGACCACGCTGGTCGCGGGCGCCGACATCAAGACGGTTCCGGTGCAAGGCGGCAGGGTCGTCGACATCGACGTCCGGCTCGATCCTGCGCCATCGCATACGATTGCGGGCGAGCTGGGTTACGGCACGGGGCAGGGCGCGCGTGCCGAAGCGAGCTGGACCGACCGCAACTTCTTCAACCCCGAAGGTGCGCTGACGGTCCGCGGTATTGCCGGCACCTCCGAGCAGCTCCTTGGCGTGCAGTTCCGCCGCTCGAACTTCCTCCAGCGCGACCAAACCCTGAACCTCCAGGTCTCCGCCTCACACCAGAAGTTCGCGGCCTACACCGCCAAGACCGTCGACATCGCCGCGAATATCGAGCGCCAGAGCAACTTCATCTGGCAGAAGAAATGGACCTGGTCCTACGGCATCGAATCCCTTGCGACCGACGAGCGTGGCGTGTTCAGCACCGCCGGAATCAAGGACACCAAGACCTTCCTCATCGCCGCGCTGCCGCTCGCCGCAGGTTATGACGGCAGCGACAGCCTGCTCGATCCGACGCGCGGCTTCCGCCTCAGCGGGCGTTTGAGCCCGGAGCTGTCGTCACATGGCGGCAAGTTCGCTTATGCGCGGCTGCAGCTTGATGCGAGCGCCTACCACCCCGTGTCCGACCATGTCGTGGTCGCCGGGCGAGTGCGCCTCGGCACGATCATGGGCGCACAAGTGTTCCAGATCGCGCCCTCGCGCCGCTTCTATTCGGGCGGCGGTGGATCGGTCCGCGGCTACGGCTACCAGCAGCTCGGGCCGAAGGACCAGGACGGCGACCCGATCGGTGGCCGCGGCCTCGCCGAGTTCGGGGTCGAGGCGCGCGTCCGGCTCAAGCAGTTCGGCGGGAATTTCGGCGTTGTGCCATTCTTCGATGGCGGTTCGCTGACCTCGGAATCGCTGCCGGACTTCAAAGACTGGCGCTTCGCGGCCGGCATCGGCGTGCGCTATTATTCGAGCTTCGGACCGATCCGCGTCGATTTCGGCGTGCCCCTCAACCGCCAGAAGGGTGACGGGCCGTTCGCCGTCACCGTCTCGCTCGGGCAGGCCTTCTGATGGCCGACATCCTGGTCGACGCCCGCACCGGTGAGCCGATTGAGCCGCGGCGCATCCGGCGCGACTGGCCACGGCGGCTGCTCAATGAGCTTTTCGCGCTTTTCGTCGCTTTCCTGTTCCTGCTCGCAGGCCTGGTGGTGTTGCTCGACAGCTCACCGGGCCATCGCTGGATCGTGGACCGGATCGGAGGCCTCGAAACCGCGTCCGGCCTCCGCATCCGTATCGGCCGGATCGACGGATCGATCTTCGGCAAATCACAGCTGAGGAACGTCAGCATCGCCGACAATCGGGGCGTGTTCCTGACCTCGCCGAATATCAAGCTCGACTGGTCGCCAGGCGCGTGGCTCGACAACAAGCTCACCATCGACAGCCTGACCTCCGAGCGGGTCACGTTGATCCGCGTGCCCAAGCTCAAACCGAGTACGAAGAAGGGCCCGATCCTTCCCGGTTTCGACATCCATATCGGCGAGCTCAGGATCGACCGCCTCGACATCGGACCCGAGGTCGGCGGCAGGGCGCGCAGTGGCAGCGTTCGCGGCAAGGCGGATGTCCGCTCCGGCCGCGCGCTTGTCGAGCTCCAGGCTCTTGTAAACAATGGCGGCGATCGCATCGCCTTCCACCTCGATGCCGAACCCGACCGCAACAAGTTCGACGTCGGTGCTCAGGTGATCGCGCCCGCCAACGGGCTGGTGCCGGCGCTGATCGGCACCAAGAGGTCGATCAACCTGAGTGTCGGCGGCAATGGCAGCTGGACGCGCTGGCGTGGCACCGCGGCGCTCGATTTGTCGAACCGGCCGACGGCGCGGCTGGCGCTCGGCGTCGACCAGGGCCGCTACCGGCTGCAGGGGCAGTGGGCACCAGCGCAATTCCTCACCGGCAAGCTTCACCGGCTGACACTGCCGCTGGTGACGATCCGAGGCGACGCGACGCTCAGGGACCGGCAGCTTGACGGCCAGCTCAGTGCAGCCTCGCCCGAGCTTCGCGCAGTCGCGAAGGGCACGCTCGATCTTGCCGGCAACCGCTATCGTGGCATGCGGCTTGGCATCGACCTGCTGAAGCCGCCGGCGCTGTTCCCCAACATGACCGGCCGCAATGTCCGCATGGTGTGGACGCTCGACGGGCCATTCGCGACTGCCGATTATGCGTATCGGCTGACGTCGACCTTTGTGCAGTTCGACAATAACGGCTTTACCGGGCTGCATGCGGAGGGTCGCGGCAAGCTGAGCCCGTGGCCGATGCGGGTGCCACTACGTCTCTCCGCCAAGGCTATCACCGGCGTTGGTGACGTGGCCGGCGCCATGCTTGCCAATCCGGCCATCGAGGGCTGGCTGACCGTCACGCCCAAGCTGGTGCAGGGACAGAATCTCAAGCTCACCAGCGCCAAATGGACGGGCAAGCTGTCACTCCTGATTGACCTCGTCACCGGCCGTTTCGATGTGACCCTGTCGGGCGCGATGCAACGCTATTTGATACCCGGTCTCGGCATCGTCGATGTGGTCACCGACCTGCACGTCGTGCCCGGACCGAACAAGAAGGGGAGCCATGTCGTCGGCACCGCCAAGGCCTGGGTGCGCCGCCTCGACAACAGCTTCTTCCGCGAGCTGACCGGTGGACTGCCTTCACTGACCACCAATCTCGA
>Ga0207647_10004452_pt1 | contig 10383 bp, 7 predicted proteins | sample KBSCornC2_FD_184295 | JGI IMG/M metagenome (GOLD analysis project Ga0207647, IMG submission 184295) | Corn rhizosphere microbial communities from Kellogg Biological Station, Michigan, USA - C2 (SPAdes) (version 2) | ecosystem: Host-associated > Plants > Roots > Rhizosphere ...
GACGGATTGTGTCCTGCATCCTGCAACAATTCCGCTGCCAGATCTGACAAACCTGCGAGCGCCTGGCGTCGCGCCTCGAGCGAGTCGCGCATGTTCGCCGCTTTCGCTGCCGATCGAGACGCCTGCGCCGTATGAAAACGTTTGCCTGTCGCGATTAATTGCTCGAACTCATCGCGATGATTCCAGTAAAGTTGATTGACCGTCCATGCCGAGATCGAAGGCTTCGCCAGTAACTTGACGCGATCGGCATCGTTCGGACGCCCTTCCTTTTTCAGTCGCGCAGCCAGGGTGTTGCGCGCACTGGTAAACTCTGCCAACGGCAACCGGAACAAGCCAGACTCCCAGCAACAGTCCAGGCACTTCACCGACTCCCGCTCCTCCCGTAGCGGCAATTCCCCAAGGCGCCAAGCAGGCGGCATCGGAATCGGAAACCGTAATTGAAAACGACTTGTACAAGATCCGGTTTACGAACAAGGGCGGGCAGGTCACTTCGTGGATTCTGAAGAAATATACGGACGACAAGGGCGGCCCTCTGGAACTGGTGAACACGGCGGCCGCTCCGCGATACGGCTATCCCCTTTCGCTCTGGACTTACGACGAGACTCTCCGCAACAAATTAAACTCTGTTCTCTTCGTCAGTTCGAAGCAAGGCGCTCTTTCGGCGCCAGCGGAAATCACATTCGAATATTCCGACGGGGATATCGCCGCGACCAAGACGTTTAAATTCGACCACACTTATGTGGTCAGTGTCGAAACCTCCGTTACTTCAAAAGGCGCGAACGTTTCAGCGATTCCCATGTGGCCGTCGGGTTTCGGCGATGAAGTCAGCGTCGCATCCTACGCCTCGGCCTGGGTCGAGTATCAATACAACAACAGTGTTGAGCGCTTGCCGATCAAAAAAATCAGCGGCGGCAACACCATCTCCAGCCCCATGCATTGGGCGGGCATCGGGGATCAATATTTCGGCGCCGTGTTTATCCCGCAACAACCGCAGGACGCGTCTCTCGTAACGTTGCGCTACGGCCTCGAGGTTCCACGAGATCCGCAGCAGCCCGACAAAGAGAAGACGAAGGTTGAAGTTTTGGGCGCGGCCGTGGGAAACCTTCGCGGCCCGACGGTTGAGCGCATGTATGTCGGGCCAAAATCGTTGCCCGTCCTAGAGTCCGTAAATATTCCTGGCCTGACTGGATCGGAGCCGGACCTGCGTGCACTCGTGGACTTCGGCTGGCTGGGCGTGATCGCTCGCCCGCTGTTCCTCTGGCTGAAGTGGACTTACAACCATATCGTTGCAAACTGGGGATGGGCCATCCTCATTCAGACGGTCATCATCAACCTGGCGCTGCTACCGCTCCGCATCTCGCAGATGAAGTCGATGCTGAAGATGCAGAAGATCCAGCCGCAGGTGAAGTCGATCCAGGAGAAATACAAGAAGTACAGCTTGCGCGATCCGCGTAAGGCGCCCATGAACGAAGAAATCCAGGCGCTCTACAAGAAGGAAGGGGTGAACCCGGTGGGCGGCTGCCTGCCGATGGTCATCCAGATGCCGTTCCTGTTCGCCTACTACCGGATGCTGGGAGTCGCGATCGATCTCCGGCATGCTCCCTGGCTCTGGATTCGCGACTTGTCCGCGCCCGACCCCTGGCACCTTCTGCCGATCGCTGTCATCCTCACCATGCTCGTCATGCAGCGCACGACGCCGCAGGCCGGCATGGATCCGGCGCAGCAGAAGATGATGAACGTGATGATGCCCGTGATGCTCGGCGTCATCAGCTGGAACCTGGCTGCCGGATTATGCCTCTACTGGTCGGTCGGCAACCTGATCGGATTCGTACAGCAAACCATCATGAACCGCACCACTCTCGGACGAGAGATGCGAGAGATGATGGAAAAGCGCGCCCGTAAGAAAGACAAGTAATAACTCCGCGCTCCGGTGTTCAGAAATCCTGAAAACTGAGAGCTGACAGCTGAGAGTTGTCCCTATGCCAATCGGTGACAAAATTGAAGCAGCAAAGAAAATCGGCGAATTTCTGCAGGCAGCCGTCAAAAACAGCGGGTTGCGCCTCAAGTACCGGATCACCGTCGATCCTCCCCTGCCGGAGAACCGCGACTGGGAGCATCCAGAAATTCTCGTGGAGTTCGCCGGGCCCGACGAAGCGTTGTTGATTGAGCGAGGTGGGGAATTGCTCCGCTCCCTGGAATTGCTGGCGCTCGAAATGCTGCGTCTCCAGGGGAACGAGCACGAAAAAGTCATGTTCGATTGCCGCGGATTTCGCGCCATGCGGCTCGAGGAACTTCGTATGGCGGCGCAAGTGGCTGCGGACAAAGTGCGCAAGACTGGAGCGCCGTATCAGTTCGCTCCTATGTCGTCGCGTGAAAGGCGCATCGTTCATCTCGCGCTCCGAGATCAGGAAGACCTGCGCACGGAGAGTGAAGGGGAAGGATTGCGTCGCGTGCTAGTCGTCTATCCGCGGGACTACAAGGCTGCCGCGCCGCGTCCAATGTCGCGCCGCCGCTAGCCTTGCTGGATGCGGATTTCGAGCCAGTTGGACGGAATTCGAATCGCAACTTTTGTCTCGCGTCAAGACCTGATTCGAGATTTGCACTACTCACGTTGCAGTTATTAGTTCGCCACTTGACAGAAATTTTTCTGCGCGTTTGGAATCGAGCGGCTGCTAAAAAATCTGCGTGGAAGTTTTCCACATGCAGAAATTTTTTGTGCTAGTATGCCGATTCGTTACAAACTTTCAGCACTTCATCAAGGAAATCGCTCCTGACATTCGGGAGCTCGTTCTGAAGTAAAACAAGCAGTCACTTCGTAATCTGAAAGCGGCCGCGCAGTTGGTTCAGGCTGTTCGCTTCGAAGCAAAACTTCGGAGTGGTCAATCCCGTTCGAGTTGTTGGTTGTTCAAGGTAGCGCATTCATAAAGATTCCGAGGCCGGACTCGGCAGCGGCATGGCGGTGAGCACTCATATGTCTCTTCCCAGCACCACGATCGTTCCAAATCCCTGGGTTCGCATCCTCGATGCGCTCGAAAAGAAGATCAATCGACATTCGTACGACACATGGCTGAAGCCGACGAGGTATAGCCATGCGAATGGGGTGATCCTTTTCGTGCGCGTACCGACGGCAGAGTTTCGTCACGTCGGCGACAAGTACGCGGACCTGATTCAAGAAGCCTGTGACAACCTGGGCCTGGGATTTGAGGAAGTCAAATTCGTAACGCCGGACGACGATCCGGCCGCAACACCCATCCGGCATGACGGCGGGCTCTCCGCTGCCCCGTCCTCTGCCCCGGTTGGATTCCCCTCGCAAGGCCGTTTTGACTGGGACGGCGCTGCGCAGCTAAATCCTCGCTATACATTCGACGCTTTCGTGATTGGAAGTGGCAACCAGTTCGCACATGCGGCGTGCCAGGCAGTCGCTGAACGCCCTTCGAAGGCATATAACCCTTTGTTCTTGTACGGCGGCGTCGGCATGGGGAAAACGCATCTGATGCAGGCCATCGGCCACGAAATCAAGAAGAGGATGCCCCAGGCTGCCATCTGCTACGTGTCGAGCGAGAAGTTCACTAACGAGATGATCAACTCGTTGCGCTACGACAAGATGACCAGCTTCCGCGACAAATTCCGCAACGTGGATGTCCTGCTGGTCGATGACATTCAGTTCCTCGCCCAGAAAGAGCGTACTCAGGAAGAGTTCTTCCACACTTTCAATGCTTTGCACGAGTCCATGAAGCAGATCGTGATTGCCAGCGATCGTCCGCCGAAAGAGCTCGCGGAAGTCGAGGATCGGCTGCGCAGCCGTTTCGAGTGGGGGTTGATCGCAGACATTCAGCCGCCTGACCTCGAAACCAAGGTGGCAATTCTCCAGAAGAAGGCCGAGCAGGAACGGGTCACCCTGCCAACCGACGTAGCCCTCTACATTGCGTCGAATATACGTTCGAACGTCCGCGAGCTCGAAGGCGCTCTCATTCGCCTGGTCGCGCACTCCTCCCTCACCGGCGGCGAGATCACCCAGTCCTATGCTCAGCAAGTGCTTAAGAATTTCATCGATTCTCAGGCACGGAAAATTAACATCGAGCAGATCCAGAAGGCTGTTGCCGAGCAGTTCGGATTACGTCTGACCGAAATCAAGGCCAAGAACAACTCGCGCGCGATCGTCTATCCGCGCCAGATCGCCATGTACCTGGCCAAGCATCTGACCGAAGCGTCACTTCCGGAAATCGGACGGCAGTTTGGCGGAAAGCACCACACCACCGTCTTGCATTCGGTCGAAAAGATTGAGGAGCAACGCAAGACCGACAAAGATTTGAACAGGCTTCTCGGCAAGTTGACTGAGCAATTAGGTGGATAGGCGCGGTCTTCCGCCGTTTTCCACGCATTCGACCATTCTTCCTCGCGGATCGATGTGGAGAGATTGTGGAAGCTGTGCAAGCTCCGGGGTGACCTAAAGATCGGTCCACTTTGTTCGGAGACATCCGCCACATAACGGACGGATTTTTTACACGAGCTGTATTAAGCAAGCTGGTGGCAGGACAGGAGTTGAGGCGATTTTCCACATTTCCCTAGCCCCTTCTGTTACTGCTGGTTTTATAGGTTTTTGATTTGATATAAGAAAGTATTAGAAGTCGCAGTCGGGAGAGCGATTATGCCGGTAGAAGTAGCGGCTGCAGCGGGGACGACGACGATGGAAATCACAGTCAGCAAATTCGAGCTCCTCCGCGAGCTCACGGCCACCCAAGGTGTGGTCGAGCGCAAGACGACGATTCCCATTCTCTCGAATTATCTGTTTGAAGCAGCCGGCGACAAACTATCCCTCACTGCAACAGACCTCGATCTCAGCCTACGCACATCCTGCAGCGCCAAAGTTAAAAAAGAAGGTTCTTGCACTATCCCGGCGCGCAAGCTGTATGACTACGTCAAACTGCTCCCGGACGCCGATATCACCATTAAGCTGCTTGAAAACCACTGGGTAAGCATTCGCTGCGGGCGATCCAACACCAAGATGGTCGGCATGGCGCGCGCGAATTTTCCAAGCCTGCCAGCTTTTCCGACCGCAGGCGTTGTGAAGATACCAGCCCAGGTGCTGCGTTCGATGATCGCGAAAACTTGTTTTGCGATCTCCAGCGAAGAGTCCCGGTACACGCTCAACGGTGGCCTGATGATGCTCAAGCCCGAGTCGATCACCATGGTGGCGACTGACGGACACCGCCTGGCCCACGTCGAGCGCTCCGGTGAGAAGTTCGAAGGCGTCTCCGGAGAAATGAAAACTCTCGTCCCGAAAAAGGCGATGGACGAGCTGAAGACCCTGCTCGATTCGACCGATGCAGAGACAATCGACTTCGCAAAGGACGAATCCACGCTATTTTTTCGCATCGGACAGCGCCTGCTAACCTCGCGCCAACTGACAGGCCAGTTCCCGAACTTCGAAGCGGTCTTGCCGAAGGAAATTACCAAGTCGGTCAGCGTGCAAGGCGATGAACTGGGTGCCGCCATTGCGCGTGTCGCGCAATTTGCCGATGAACGCTCGCGAGCAGTTCGGCTGAAGCTCGAAAAGGGCGAGTTAAAGCTTTCCGCCTCCTCGACTGAAACCGGCGAATCGGAAGATTCGATCGAGATTGCATACAACGGGGACCCACTGACCATTGGATTCAACGCACAGTACCTCGTTGATTTCATCAAGGCTTCGGGCGCGGGTGAGGTGAAGCTGGAATTCAAAGATCCTCAATCCGCCGGCCAGATGCGCCCCGCGGAGAGCGAAGACTACAAGTACCGCTATATCGTGATGCCGATGCGCATCTGAGACGCCCTTACCGCGACTTCACCAACCGCTATCTCGTCCGGGCCTTCAACGGCCTTTAGTGTCTTTTCCTTTGGAACTGCAACCGCGGTGTCCCTCGGTCTAGCTTTTGAGGGTACCTCGTGTCCTTGACCTTTCGCGCTCACAGCGCTTACAGTTTCGGCCTCTGGCAAAGGGAGAACACTATGCTTTCTGGCTTTAAGAAATTCATTCTCCGTGGCAACGTGGTGGATATGGCGGTCGGCGTCGTGATCGGCGCTGCTTTTGGGACGGTTGTCGCCGCCCTCACGAAAGACCTGCTTACTCCGCTCATCGCGGCCATCGTGGGCAAGCCAGACTTCTCCGCCATCAGTTTCAAGGTTGGCGAGACGCTTTTCCCGATCGGCGATTTCATTAATGCTGCTGTGTCGTTTGTGCTGGTCGCTGCCGCCGTTTATTTCTTTGTTGTTACGCCCGTAAACGCCTTAATGGCGCGATTCAAGGATCCTGCGGCACCCACCACGAAGCCATGTCCGCAATGCTTGAGCGAGATTCCACTTGCCGCCAAGCGCTGTGCGCACTGCACACAGCCCGTCTAGAGTCCGGTAGGATGTGTGGATGTTCTTGTCCGTAAGCCCAGCGTGCATGCGGATGCTCGTTGCGGTAGCCGTGACCTGTGCGACCGCGTTGGGCCAACAACCAGCGGCACCCGTCCCAGGCAGCTCCACTTCTCGGCCCACGTCGAAAACCGTGGTCAAAGCTACGTCGCCCGATGCAGGCGTTGTCGCAGATGGTGTCTACCGCAACCGTTTTTTCGGCTTCGCCTACAAGCTCCCCTACGGCTGGGTGGATCGCACCGACCGCATGCAGGATGACAGCGAGCCTGGAAAGTCGCAGGTTCTGCTGGCGGTTTTTGAGCATCCCCCGGAAGCCAGTGCGGACACAATCAACTCTGCCGTGGTCCTCGCGGCCGAGAGTGCCGATTCCTACCCCGGGTTGAAATCGGCGGCCCAATACTTCGGTCCGCTCACCGAGTTAACCACCAGCAAGGGATTCAAGGCAGTCAACGAACCGCACGAATCAACCGTAGGCACGAAAACGGTTTTGCAGGCCGACTTCAAGCGCGAGATGGGATCCCTGACGATGTATCAGTCGTCTCTGGTCATACTCACGAAGGGTTATATCGCCTCCTTGACGTTCATCGGAGACAGCGAAGAGGACGTCGAAAAGTTGGTCTCGAATCTGACTTTTGGGTCGCAAACGGCCCCGTCTACGAAACGACCTTAACTCGTTCGCGTGCCTCCAAAAGACAACCTTCTAACCTCCTCAAAACAGCCCGTTTACAGGCTGGTTCCTGTCCCAAAAATACCATTGATTCGTGCTATAATTAAAACAATCTCGAGAACCCCTAAGTAGGAATAATTTCAATCAGTTGAAGGCGCTCGAGTAGTTCGGATCCGGCCTCTCCCCATCGCCGCATCCGACCCGCTTTACGGAGCTGAATGGCCACTAAAGAAATTGAAGTAAAGCCCGCCGATCTAAAAGTAAAAGATGGCAAATCCGTTGCCGGCGGTAATGGCGATTACACAGCCGACTCCATCAAAGTTCTCGGCGGCATGGAGGCTGTGCGCAAGCGCCCGGCGATGTACATCGGTTCGACGGGTGAGCTTGGATTGCATCACCTTGTCTACGAAGTTGTCGACAACTCCGTTGACGAAGCTCTCGCCGGTTACGCGGACAAAATCGAAGTCACAATTCACCTCGACAACTCCATCACTGTCGTCGACAACGGACGAGGCATCCCGGTCGATCCAATGGATATCGACGGAGAAAAAGTTCCAGCCGCGCAGGTCGTCATGACCAAGCTGCACGCCGGCGGAAAGTTCGACACATCGTCATACAAAGTTTCGGGCGGTCTGCACGGCGTAGGTGTGTCGTGCGTCAACGCGCTAAGCCACGAACTGGATCTTGAAATCTGGCGCGACGGTTTCACGTGGGAACAGACGTACTCGAAAGGCGAGCCAACCAGCAAACTGAAGAAAGCGGGCGCTTCAAAGAAGCGTGGAACGAAAGTTCACTTCGTTCCGGACAAGGAAATTTTCACCGCCACCGAATACAACTACGACACTCTTGCGCAGCGCCTTCGCGAACTCGCGTTCCTGAACAAGGGTTTGGTTATCACGCTGACCGACGAGCGCAACACCGATTCGAAGACGGGCGAACCGAAGCATGCTGAGTATAAGTACAACGGCGGCATCGCCGAATTCATCAAGCATTTGAATCGTGGCAAGCAGGTACTCCACGACAAACCGATCTACATGGAAGCCGAGAAAGACGGCGTGGTCATGGAAATCGGTTTGCAATACAACGACGCGTATTCTGAAAGCGTTTTTAGTTTCGCGAACAACATCAACACGATTGACGGCGGCTCGCACCTTTCCGGTTTCCGCACCTCTCTGACCCGCACCATCAACTACGCCGGCCAGCAGATGGGCCTGTTCAAAGACGTAAAGGAAAACCTTACGGGCGATGACGTCCGCGAAGGGTTGGTCGCAGTCATCAGCGTGAAGTTGCCGCAGCCCCAGTTTGAAGGACAAACCAAGGGCAAATTGAATTCGGATATCGCGGGAACTGTTCAGGCGTTTGTAAACGAAAAGCTCGGCGCGTTCTTCGAGCAGAATACGACGGTCGCTCGCAAAATCATCAACAAAGCAATCGACGCTGCTCGCGCACGTGAAGCAGCGCGCAAAGCCCGCGATCTTACGCGCCGCAAGGGTGCGCTCGATAGCGGCGGTTTGCCCGGCAAGCTAGCGGATTGTTCTGAACGTCAGCCTGAGCGTTGTGAGTTGTTCCTGGTGGAGGGAGAGTCCGCCGGTGGTACGGCGAAGCAAGGACGTGATCGCCGCTTCCAGGCAATCCTGCCGCTCAAAGGAAAGATTCTCAACGTAGAAAAGGCACGTTACGACAAGATGTTGGCGCACGAAGAAATTCGCGCCATGATCACCGCGCTCGGCACTGGGATTGCGAAAGATGACTTCGATCCGGCAAAGCTTCGCTACGGCAAGATCATCCTGATGACCGATGCCGACGTGGACGGCAGCCACATCCGCACCCTGCTATTGACGTTCTTCTTCCGCCACATGCAGGATTTGATCAAGCGCGGCAACGTGTTCATTGCGCAGCCGCCGCTTTACTCGTTGAAGAAAGGCAAGTCGCAGCAGTACATCAAAGACGATCGCGAATTCGTCAAGGTCATGGTCAAGCGTGCGTCAGAGGGTTTGATTGTGCGCTACGGAGAAGGCGCCGCGAAACTTGAAGGCGCGAACCTTGCCCGCTTCATGACCGTGCTGAACGAATATCTGGGCTTTTTCGACAAAGTCGACAAGCGGCTTCGCGATCAGCAGGTAACGGAGCTGCTCCCCAAACTCGATCTCGCCAAACACGGTGACTTCGAAGGCGACAAGAAAACGCCCTCGAAGAAAATCGAACGGCTCGAGAAGGATGTGAAAAAGCTGCAGAAAGAGCGCGGCTTCAAATCGGTCGAGGCGCGTTTCGATGAAGAGCACAACCTCTGGGAAGTTGCCTTCACGAATTCGCAAGGCGCCGAGCATGTCATCAACTGGGAACTGGCATCGACACCCGAATACCGCCAGCTGATGTCCAAGTTCAAACAGATCGAAGAATTCATGGAGCCGCCCTTCGTGGTGGAAACCATTGCGAAGGCGTCGAAAGAAAAAGAGGTAGAAGAAACAGGCGACGAAGAGAGTGTCGAAACCGAGAAGACTCCGAAGGCTCCTTCGAAGCGCAAAGCTGCGGTAGCGGAAGTAGTTGAGAAGTTGACAGCGCGTGATCTCTTCGAACATGTTCTGGCCGAGGGTAAGAAAGACTTTATCGTTCAGCGCTACAAAGGTCTGGGCGAGATGACTGCGCCGCAACTCTGGGAAACCACCATGGATCCCGAGCGGCGAACGCTGCTGTCTGTGAAACTCGAAGACATTGCGGAGTGCGAAACCATCTTTACCACCTTGATGGGCGAAGATGTGGAAGCACGCCGCAAGTTCATCGAAGACAACGCGCTCGACGTTAAGAACCTGGACATCTGATCGAATGGAAAGCGGGCGTCCTTCGGGCGGCCAAACTGGCTCGCCCTTTTCTTTTTGACCAACGAACGTATAATCCTTCTCAGTCAGCCACCGGAAGGGCACCATGTTCAGCCGCTTCTCAGTACTATTCAGTCTCATCCTGATCGCTTCGTTCGCACCTGCCAAAGACAAGAGTAAAAGTTCGCTGCCGGCCATTATCCTCAGGGCGGAGACGGTTGCAGTCATCGTCAATCCAGGTTCGGAAGTGCCGCTCGCCAATCCTGGCGAGAACCGCGATGCCCAATCCGACGTAGAGCAAGCGCTGACGAAGTGGGGACGATTAAGAGTTGTGATGGATCCCTCCACGGCTGATCTCGTGATCTCGGTTCGCAGGGGCCGCGGCCTCAGCCCGACGATTGCCGGAAGCGATCCGAACCAACGTCCCATCGTGCTGCAACCTGGCGAGGGCAGTACGCGCGTCGGGATTCAAACCGGCAAACCGCCTCGCACAGGCACGGGCTA
>Ga0207647_10004453_pt1 | contig 10383 bp, 11 predicted proteins | sample KBSCornC2_FD_184295 | JGI IMG/M metagenome (GOLD analysis project Ga0207647, IMG submission 184295) | Corn rhizosphere microbial communities from Kellogg Biological Station, Michigan, USA - C2 (SPAdes) (version 2) | ecosystem: Host-associated > Plants > Roots > Rhizosphere ...
TTGATGGTGTCGTAGAAGTGGAAGCGCCAGTCGTCCTCGCCCATGTTGCCGAGCGCGGCCGAGATGCCGCCCTGCGCTGCCACGGTGTGCGAGCGGGTCGGGAACACCTTGGTGATGCAAGCGGCCTTGAGGCCCTTTTCGGCGAGACCGAAGGTGGCGCGCAGGCCTGCGCCGCCGGCGCCGACCACGATCACGTCGTACTTATGCTGTTGGATCTTGTAGCTTTCCATGGAATCAGGCTCCCAGCGCCACGCGCAGCACCGCCATCAACGTGGCCAACGTGCCGATCACTGCAATGAACTTCACCAGCACCAGGAGGGCAACTTCCTTCCAGCGCGTATGCACGTAGTCCTCGATCACGATCTGCAGGCCAAGCACCGCGTGCCAGCACATGGTGAGCACGAAGGCCACCAGCAGCACCGCGTTCCACGGCTTGGCAACGATCGAGCGGGCCGTGGCGTAGTCGGCGTGCAGCATGCCGAGCACGGTCAGCACGAACCAGACGCCCAGGAACACCAGCGCCGTCGCGGTGACGCGCTGCGTCCACCAGTGACCGACACCGGACTGCGCCGAACCGAGACCGCGGGCGCGCTTGAGCGGGTTGCGCAGATCGCTGCGCACGTCATGCTTCTGGCCGTTCGCGCTCATGCGGCACCTCCGGACATCATCACGTAGGCCCACACCACGATCGTCAGCACGATGCTCACGATGATCGACAGCCAGCTGGAGCGCACGAACTGCGGGATGGAATAACCCATGCCGCCGTCCTGCAGCAGATGACGGATGCCGTTGCACAGGTGATAGAACAACGCCCACGTCCAGCCAAACAGCAGGACCAGGCCGATCGGGCTGCCGATGCAGGTCTTGAACTGGTTATAGCTGTCTTCGCCGGTCGCGAGGGAGAACACTCCCCACAGGACGAGCAGGGTTCCAACGGAGAGGGCAATGCCGGTAGCGCGATGCACGATGGATGTCACCATCTGCACCTGCCACTTATATATGCCCATGTGTGGAGAGAGCGGTCGTTGCGTGTCTGCCATGGCGGCTATCCTGGGTGGAATCGCTGATGCCCTTTACCGCCCTTCCCTATCTCCGACGGCGCCGGCGCGGAGCCGGCGCGGCGAGGATCAGAAGTCGATACAGCGCCCGTTCTTCTCCCAATCGCCATAGCGCGTGGGATCCGGGGCCGGCCGCTCAACCGGGGTCTTTTCCGTAGCCGGAACGGCAGGCACGGTCGCTTGTTCCGCGGGAGCGGAAGCCGGCGAGGACTTTGGTTGGGAGGACGTATCGGACATGGTATGTGAAAGCCGTAAAAGCGTAATACTTGCGTAAATTGAGCACAACCTTGACGGCGACGCGATCGTCTGACAGTAAGCGGACCACACTTGTATGGCGGACGCCCTGCCCTCACCTCGCCCATCTATGGTTACACACCACTCCGCACAGACCCTGTCGATCGAAGGCGCCGACGCCGTTGCGTTCGCCCAATCCCAATTCAGCAGCAACGTCCAGGCGCTCGCTATTGGGCAATGGCAGTTCAGCGCATGGCTCGATGCGCAAGGCCGGGTACTCGCGCTGTTCCATCTTGCCCGCACCGCCGATGATGCCCTGCTCGTGCTGTTGCGCGGGGGCGAAGCCGCATCCATGGCGCAGTCACTGCAGCGCTTCGTATTCCGCGCCAAGGTCAGGCTGACTGCCCACGCGCCGCGGCATCTCGGCACCGGCCCGGCGATGGACACTTACGCCGTGGCCCGTGAAGGCGATGCTTACAGCATCGGCTGCGGGGACCACCGCCTCGTCGTGGGCGCCGAGCGCGACGACGACACCTGGCAGTTGCCGCAAGTTCTCGCCGGCTGGTCCTGGTTGCCGGACAACGTGCTCGGCACGCTGTTGCCACCAGCCCTCTCCCTGGAGCGTTTACGCGCCGTATCATTCGACAAGGGCTGCTATCCGGGCCAGGAGATCGTGGCCCGGCTGCACTATCGCGGCGGGCACAAGCGGCATATGCATTGCGTCGTATTGTCGCAGCACTTGACTGAGGGCACTTTGCTGCGCGACGGCGACCAAGGAGCTGCGCAATTGCTCAACATCGCCCACGACGGAACGCGCACGCTCGCCCTTGCCGTCGTCGACGATCAACTCGTCGCGTCACTGCAAAACTGCACTTTCGACATCACCGACAAACGCATCACGATGCATATCGAGGAGAGCTGGTCGGCATGAAGCAAGTCCTTGCGTACAGATTCGCGAACGCTTCAGTCAACGTGAGCACAATGTGAATCTGAACTGCCGGGCACTTGCCAGATCGAAAACTCGCCACTAGTCTCCGCCAGCCAATTGAGTGGCGCCCATTGCCCATGGGTGCCGACATACGCGACGAACCGGAGGGGTCCGGATCAGCGCGACCCGGCTGATAACGCCGGAGTACCAGCCGCCACAGGCGCGGTGTAGTTGCAGGCAACGCGGTCGTCGTACCCGTACCAAGCCGTTGCAGCACGAACAAGTTGAGAGTGGCACCGGATCAGCCGCTCGACTGGCCACAATCCCGTGGCAAATCACCTTGACCACAAGTTTCGGCCAAGGTGTTCAATCCAGATGGAACGGCCTGCCCGCCCGTCCATCGCAACGGCGCTCGCAGTCATGCATGACCGACTACGCGCGTACAGCACGTTGGAGGCAGACAATGAAACTTTCGATGCTGTTGTGGTTGGCGTCCGTGCTGCCCCAGCCCCTCGCGGACCAGACCTGCCTGGCCACGACGGTGTATCTCGAGGCACGCAGTGAGTCGACCATCGGGCAATATGCGGTGGCCGAAGTTGCCCTCCGCCGCCGTGACCGCGGCACCTGGGGCGACAGCGTTTGTGAGGTCGTGACCGCGCCGCGTCAGTTCGCGCTGACGACGACAGCGCAAACCTTTGAAGTTACCGACGTCAACTCGTGGACCAAGGCGTGGAAGATTGCGGGTGATTCCATCAGCAACTGGAGCCTTCCCAAGGGAGAGCGCACGGTGTACGTACCGCAGGCCGATCATTTCGCCACGCTTGCCGTGGCTCCGACATGGTCGACCAAGCGCGTCATCAAGACGATCGGCGACCACGCCTTCTACGCAGTCAACTGAGCATAACCAACGCATAAAAAAGGCCCTCGAAAGAGGGCCTTTTGTTTTGGACCTCTATACGTCCGTTACATCACAGACGGTAGACCAGGTTGTTGCGGATCTGCACGTAGTCGCCCGGGCGCACCTGAGGGTCCGCAGCCTGCGTGACGGTGGCATAGCGGCCATCATCAAGCTTGATGGTGACCTGCCATGCCACATCCGGGCTGCCGTTGTTCTTGCCGACCTGGTTGCCGATGGCACCGCCCGCCACCGCGCCGGCCACCGTCGTCAAGGTCTTGCCGCTGCCGCCGCCGAACTGGTTGCCGATCACGCCACCGGCGATGCCGCCGATGACCATGCCAAGCGGAGACGAGCCCTTTTGCGTCTGTATCTGGCGGATGTCACTCACCACGCCACATTGTTCACAACGGCTGGAACTGCCGCTGTAAACCACTTGCCGCTGTGGCGGCGTCTCGCAAGCGGAAAGAAGCGCAAGAGCGGAAATCAATCCAACGACAGCCAAACGTCTAAGCAATGTCTGCATGGTGTGAATCCTCAGTGAGCGTCGGAAACGGCTACCACACCTTCCTGTACCTGCAGCTTGTCGCCCGGATCGTGATCCATGCGGACCGTGCGGGTAACGCCGTTGTACTCGTAACTCACATCGTACGCCACCACCTTGTCGCCACCATTGCCCTGCACGGTTTCGCAGCGTCGCTGCGTGGCTTGCGTGGTGGCATTGCGCTGGTGATTCGCCTGGATTTCATGACCGGCGTAACCACCACCGACGGCGCCAGCTACCGTGGCCAACGTGCGCCCCTTGCCGCCGCCAATCTGGTTGCCCAGCAAGCCGCCGGCAACCGCACCGATGGCAGTGCCCGCGATCTGGTGTGTGTCCTGCACGGGCTTGTGCTGAGTAACTACCTCGTCATGGCACACCTGCTGCGGTGCCGACGCCTGCTCGTGCACGGGCGTCACGCTGACGACGCGTGCGTACTTCGGCCCGCTCTGGCTCGCGGCCTGTTCCGCCGTGGCACCCACGCCACCGTCGGCATTGGCGTCGCGGTTGCACGCCGAAAGACCAAATACCAATACAGCGCCCATGCCCACATGCAGCGCTGACGCGACCAACCTGTTCATAATGCTCTCCTGTCTGGATCGGCGGAGCACCCCGCAACCGCCTGGATCGATCCGTACGTGACACCAATTGAACCCTTGATTCACTGAATGCTCGCTTAGATCGCAGCCCGCCATTTTCAACGGACAGGAAGCCTTAATCTGTGCTCGAACTCACTGACAGCCATGCGCACATCGATGACGCCGGCTTCGCAGCCGATCAGGCCGCCATGTTCGACCGCGCACGCGATGCAGGCATCCGGCACATCGTGGTTCCCGCCATCGACTGGGCTTCATGGGCCCGGATTGCCGCCCTTTGCGACGCGAATCCGCAGGCACATCCCGCCTACGGCCTGCATCCCATGTTCCTCAACCAGCATCGGCCTGAGCACCTGGATGCATTGCCAGGGCAACTGGAAACCCATCGCGCGGTGGCGGTCGGCGAGATTGGGCTCGACTATTTCGTTCCCGGTCTGGAACCTGAACAGCAGCGCGACTACTTCCATCGTCAGCTACGCATCGCCCGTGACCTCGACCTGCCCGTGATTGTCCATGCGCGGCGCGCCGTGGACGAAGTCACCTCGACCATGAAGCGCGTCGGTGGCCTGCGCGGCGTGGTGCACAGCTTCTCCGGCAGTGCGCAACAAGCCCGACGGCTTTGGGACATGGGTTTTCATATCGGCATCGGCGGCCCGGTGACTTACGAGCGCGCACAACGTCTTCGCCATATCGTCGCGACGATGCCGATCGATCGCCTTCTGCTGGAAACAGACTCGCCCGACCAGCCCGGCGCATGCCATCGCGGCCAACGCAACGAGCCCGCGAACCTCCTCGAGGTGCTCCAGGCAATCGCACAGCTGCGCGGGGAAAGCGAAGAAGCGATCGCCTCCGCCACCACAGCCAACGCGAGCTCCCTGTTCGGCTTCACCCGCGCTTGACCCGTCCGCATCGTTTCGTGAACCCGCGATTCGCCCCACGTTGACACGACACTTGTGATCTTCCGCCCAACGCGTGTAACGTAATATTTCACCAGTGAAATATTCTTTGATGAAATGAGCAATCTCCGCGATGGGCTCAGCCGCATGGATGCCGGGATCGCCCGTGTGGGCGAAATGATCCCGGCGGCGCCGCAGCAGGAGGTCCGCCTGACCCGCCTGCTTCTGCTGGTGGGCGGCACGCTGCTCGGTGAAGTCGAGGCCTATCTCAAGCCGTACGGGCTCAACGACAGCGATTTCCGCACGCTGATGGCGCTCTACAGCAGCCCCGAGGGCGCCACGCCCAGCGAGCTGTGCGGTTTCGCGCAACAGGGCGCCACCAACATGACGCGCATCGGCAATGCGCTGGTGAAGGCCGGACTTGCCGCACGCTCCCCCAGCGCGGAAGACCGGCGGCGCATCGTCCTGAACATCACGCCGACGGGAAAGCGCCTGGTGCGCAAGATTCTTCCGCCGCTCTTTCCCAAGGTGCTCGGCGCTTACGCCTCATTGAGCGCGAGCGACAAGCGCACGCTCGAGCGCCTGCTGCGCCAGGTCGCGCTGAACATCGACTCTCTTCAATCTTCGGATCCCAGTCCATGAGTTCACGTGTTCCGATTCGCCAAGGTCGACTGCCACGCGTGCTGCTGGCCTGCGCAGTCGCGCTCGCTTTCGCCGGATGCTCCATCCCGGCCAAGCTCGGGCACCCCGCCATTCGCGACGATGTCCCGCTCGCCGGCCTCGATGCCGGTCATCGCACGGGCTGGCCCGACGCCGAATGGTGGCGCCAGTACAACGATCCGCAGCTGGACTCGCTGATCGCGCTCGCCATGAAGGACTCGCCCGACATCGAACAGGCACGCTCCCGCGTAGCATCGGCACAGCAGTCCATTCGCGCCGCGACGGCGCAGGCCGGGCTCAGCGTGAACGGCAGCGCGCAGGTCGAGCGCCAGCGCCTGAGCGAGAACGGACTCATTCCTCCGAAGTTCCTCGGTTTCACCTGGTACAACCAGGGCGATATCGGCGTGCAGGCGCAATATGACTTCGATTGGTGGGGCAAGAAGCGAGCCGCCATCGAATCCGCCGTCGACCAGGCCCATGCCGCCGAAGCGCAGCACAGCGCCGCGGCGCTGGCTATCCAGAGCACGGTTGCCGACACCTATTTCGGATGGCTCGCCGACGAGGCGCGCATCGGTATTGCGCAGCAGGCCGAGCAGACGCAGGAACAGCTGTTGCGCATGGCCGAACTGCGCGTTCGCCAAGGCGTCGATCGCCCGGATACCGTGCAGTCGGCAAAAGCGCAGCTTGCCGCCTCGCGGCAGATGCTGGTCGCGCTGCAGAGTTCGGCAAAGATCCGCCAGGCCGCGCTGGCCAGCCTGGTGGGCGTCGCTCCCGCACAATTGCCGCCGCTGCAACCCCGCGCCCTGCCCGACGTCACGGGCGGCTTGCCCGACAACGTGGGCGTGGACCTGATGGCGCGACGTGCCGACATCGCAGCCAGCCGCTGGCAGGTGGAGGCGGCGCTGCGCCAGACCGATGTGGCGCGTGCGGAGTTCTATCCGGATATCAGCATCAGCGCGATGGCCGGGCTCTCGAGCATCGACCTGGACAAGATGTTCAACGCTGGCAACCGCGTGTTCGCGCTGACGCCTGCGCTGCACCTGCCGATCTTCACCGGCGGCTTGCTCGAAGCAAACTACGGAGTGAGCAAGGCGCAGCTCGACACGGCAGTCGCGCAATACAACAGCACCGTACTCGGCGCCGCGCGCGACATCGCCACGCAGAGCCTCACCGCGCAGCAGATCGAAGGCCGCCGCAAGGAACAGGCAAGCGAGATCGCCGCGAACCAGACCCTGCTGGCCAACGCGCAATCACGCGTGCGCCGCGGCGTCAGCGACCAGCGCGAAACCCTTGCCGCCAAGGGACAGTTGCTGCAGCAGCAGGACGACGAGCTCTCCCTGCATGCGCAGGCGTTGTCCACCGATATTTCGCTGATCAAGGCCCTCGGCGGCGGCTACCGTGCCGTGACGCCGGAGCAGGCCGCCAGCGACACCTCATCTTCCGCATCGAACCTTTCCGGAGACGCCGCCCATGAGCGCCACTGATTCGAACGCCAAACCGCAGGACAACGACAGCGGCATGGCCGCGAAGGATCCAGCCAAGCGCCGTCGCGCACTGCTGATCGTGGCGGGAGTATTCGTCCTTGCCGCGGTCATCTGGGTGCTGTTGTGGTTGTTCGTGTTCTCAACGCGCGAGAAGACCGACAACGCCTACGTGGGCGGCAACCAGGTGGCGATTTCCGCGCAGGTGCCAGGCACGGTGGTAGCCATCCTGGCGGACGACACGCAGCGCGTCGAAGCCGGCCAGGTGCTGGTGAAGCTCGACAGTACCGATGCCGACGTACGCCTGCAGCAGGCCAGCAGCGCGCTCGCGCAGGCCGTTCGCCAGGTTCGCCAGCAGACCGACTCCGCCTCCAGCGCCGATGCCCAGGTCGCCAGGGCGAAGGTGGACCTGAAGAAGGCGCAGGCCGATCTCGCGCGCCGCCAGCCGCTGATCGCCGAACAGGCCGAGGCGCCGGAAGTGGTGCAGCACCTGCGCGACGGCGTGGACCAGGCGCAGGCAGCGCTCGATGCCGCGCAGGCGCAGGCGCAGGCGGCGCATGCGGCCATCGAGGGAACGGTGGTCACCAACAACCCCGCGGTGGAACAGGCGCGCGCGAACTTCCGCGCCGCGTGGATAGCCGCACAACGCAACAGCATCTACGCGCCGGTGACCGGCTATGTCGCGCAGCGCAGCGTGCAGCTGGGCAACAGCGTGCAGCCGGGCCAGCAGCTGATGACCGTCGTGCCGCTGCACGACCTGTGGGTGGATGCGAACTTCAAGGAAAACCAGTTGCGCCACATCCGCGTGGGCCAGCCGGCGAAAATCGAATCCGACGTCTACGGCGGCAGCGTGGAATTCCACGGCAAGGTGATCGGCCTGGGCGCCGGCACCGGCAGCGTGTTCTCGCTGCTGCCCGCGCAGAACGCCACCGGCAACTGGATCAAGGTGATCCAGCGCGTGCCGGTGCGCATCGCACTGGACGACAAAGAGCTCGACCAGCATCCGCTGCGCGTGGGACTGTCCACCGAGGTGACCGTGGACATCACCAACGACAAGGGCGCGATGATGGCGCCGCAGGGCAGCGGCCAGCCGATCGCGCAGACCGACGTCTACGAGCAGATGGCAAGCAAGGCGGACGTGGAGGCCGAGAAGATCATCAAGGCGAACGTTCGCCAGGGCGAAGCGGACTGATACGGATACGCCGCCATGGCCGACCAATCGAACGAAGAAAAGACCGCCGAAGGCTTGCCGCCCTTGCACGGCAGCGCGCTGGTCTTGCTGACCATCGCCGTCGCGTTCAGCACCTTCATGGAGGTGCTGGACATGACCATCGTGAACGTCGCGGTGCCGCACATTGCCGGCAGCCTCGGCGTGAGCGCGAGCGAAGGCACCTGGACCATCAGCTCCTATTCGCTGGCCAGCGCGATCATGCAGCCGCTCACCGGATGGATCGCGCGGCGGTTCGGCGAAGTGAAGACCTTCGTCTTCTCGGTGATGCTGTTCGTGGTGTTCTCGATGATGTGCGGCCTGGCCACGTCGATGCCGATGCTCGTGGTCGCGCGCCTGATGCAGGGCGCCGGTTCCGGCCCGATGGTCGCCTTGTCGCTCACCTTGCTGCTGGCGAGCTACCCCAAGACCAAACAGGGCATCGCGCTTGCCTTGTGGGCGATGACCGTGGTGGTGGCGCCGATCTTCGGCCCGATCCTGGGCGGCTACCTCACCGACAATTTTTCCTGGCCGTGGATCTTCTACATCAACCTGCCCGTCGGCATTGCCGCGGGTGTGATCACCTGGGCGCTGCTGCACAAGCGTGAGACCAAGACCTTCCAGACGCCCATCGACGTGATCGGACTGGTGCTGCTGGTGGCTGGCGTGGGCTGCCTGCAGTTCATGCTGGACAACGGCAACGACCACGACTGGTTCTCGTCGCCGATGATCACCGCGCTCGGCCTGATCGCGCTGGTCTCCCTGGTTTTCCTGGTGGTATGGGAGCTGCACGCCAAGCATCCGGTGATCGACCTCAGCCTGTTCCGGCAGCGCAACTTCACCGTGGGCGTGACGGCGCTTTCGCTGGGCATGTTCGCGTTCTTCGGCATCAACGTGGTGTTCCCGCTGTGGCTGCAGACCACGCTGGGTTACACGGCGACCTGGGCAGGCCTGGCCACGGCGCCGGTGGGCATCCTCGCCTTCCTGTTGTCGCCGGTGCTGGGACGAAACATGCACCGGCTGGAACTGCGTGGCGTGGTGACCTTCTCGTTCATCATGTTCGCGGCCACCTCGTACTGGTTCTCCACGTTCGACAGTTCCGCTTCGTTCAGTTCGCTGGTGCTGCCGCGCTTCGTGATGGGCATCGCGATCCCCTGCTTCTTCATCCCCCTGAACCAGATCTACCTGGCCGGATTGCCGTCGGACCAGATCGCCAGCGCCTCGGGCCTGGCGAACTTCTTCCGTACGCTCGGCTCCAGCGTCTCGACCGCCGTCACGGTCACGCTATGGCAGCACCGGGGGATCCTGCACCACGCCACCCTTACCGAATACGTGGCGCCGTCCAATCCGGCCGCCACCCAGGTGTTGCAGGGCCTGCGCCATGGCGGCTTCGGCCAGATCCAGGCACTGGGGATCGCCGATCAGCTGGTGAACCGGGAGGCGCTGACCCTGGCCGTGAACGACATCTTCTGGATGTGCACCGTGCTGTTCGTGCTGCTCATCCCCGTGCTCTGGTTCGCCAAGCCACCCTTCGGCAGCGCTGGCGGCGCGGTAGGTCACTGATATTTAACGATTGCTGCACTCCCGGGTGCAGCATCACCTTCGCCACAGATGACTGGTGCGCCGCAATACCTTCTGCTAGTTTGTGTGCATGGCACAAACGATCCGCATCATCAAGAAGTATCCGAACCGTCGGCTCTACGACACGGAGATCTCCAGCTACATCACGCTGGAAGAGGTCCGTCAGCTGGTGCTGGACGGCGAAACCTTCGAGGTCCGCGACGCCAAGAGCGGCGAGGACCTGACACGCTCGGTGCTGCTGCAGATCATCTCCGAGCACGAGGAGAAGGGGCAGCCGATGCTGTCGCCCCAGCTGCTCAGCCAGAT
>Ga0207647_10004454_pt1 | contig 10380 bp, 2 predicted proteins | sample KBSCornC2_FD_184295 | JGI IMG/M metagenome (GOLD analysis project Ga0207647, IMG submission 184295) | Corn rhizosphere microbial communities from Kellogg Biological Station, Michigan, USA - C2 (SPAdes) (version 2) | ecosystem: Host-associated > Plants > Roots > Rhizosphere ...
GGGCGTCATCGCGAAGCCTGACTTCGTCGGTGTCACCGTGTAGCTGCCATTGGCTAATCCAGTGAAGCTGTACAAGCCAGAGGCGTCCGCGGTGGTGCTCGCGGTACTCGCGCCCGTCAGATTCACCGTCGCTCCCGAGCCGCCGGCTCCACTGATCGTCCCGCTGACCGTATATGTGCCCGCTGCACCCGCGAACGAGAGACCGAGCGCGTGGCCGTTATTGATGGTCGCCGTCTGGTTCGCCGGCGAGAAGGTTGCACCACTGGCGGTAGGCGTCACTGTATACGTGCCATTGGCCAGTCCATTGAAGGAGAAGTTGCCCGAGTTGTCCGCAGTGACGGTTTTGTTTGCCGCGCCGCTCAGAGTTATCGTTGCACCCGCTGCTCCAGTCCCTGAGAGAGTGCCGGCGACGGTGTAGGTAGTCGTCGGCAGGTAAATAGCGTCAATCCAGTAATTCGCCGCGTTGAAGCTGGATGTCGGGAACAGTGTGCTCGTTCCATAGCCGTAGACCCCGTTCTGCCCATCCACGCCGTTCGCCAGCGCGTGCAACGGACCGGCATCCACTCCAGCGGAAGTGAAATAACCTGAGTCGGCCGAATAGTGCCCGGCTGTGGTGAAGTAGGACGCCACGTAAGTCGTATTTTTGGTCACTGGCACTGGATTCGCAAAGAGCACCTGTTGCCAGCCAGCTGCCGTTTCACCCGCAAAGCTCGCGGTGCCCAGGTTCGTTCCGGTGCTCGACCAGAGATCTCCCGTATGAGCACCAGTATTCGCCGCCGACTTATAGAAGCGAATTCCTGCAATGTAACCGTCCTGGTCAGCACGGATCTTCACTCCGTACTCGCCGGCATGCGTATCTCCTGCATCCGCCACGGCCGGTGCGACCGACGGTTGCCAGAGCGTATCGCACGGACAGATCGAAGGCACCGTGAAGTTCGCGTTTGTAATGTTCGCGCCCTGCACGGTTGCAGCGATGCTGGCCGGAGTGAAAACCAGACCTGTTTTTGCGGGCGTGATCGTATACGACCCATTTGGATATCCGGCAAAGCTGTAGTTCCCGGAACTGTCCGCCGTGGTCGTAGCGCTCGCTCCGCCACCGAGCGTTACGGTTGCTCCCGCGCCGCCGCTGATCGTGCCCGAAATGTTGAAGGCTTGCGCTGTGGCCGTGAAGTTCACACCGGTGACGTTGGCGCCATTCACCGTAACGGGCTGGCTGGCCGGGCTCACCGTGAAGCCCGCCGCACTCGGTGTGACGGTATAGCTGCCGTTCACGACACCAGTGAAGGTGTAGTTACCGGAAGCATCCGTCACCGTGTTGTAGGTATTCGCCCCGGAGAGTACGACTGCATCGTTCGGAGCACCTGTTACCGTTCCCGAAACGGTGTAGGAGATCGTCGAGGCGACGAAGTTCAGTCCGAGTGCGTGAGCACCATTGATCGTCACCGTCTGGCTTGCCGGTGTATAGGTCACACCAGGGCTGCTCGGCGTGATCGTATAAGTGCCGTTGGCCAAATTGTTGAACGAGTAGTTCCCCGACGCATCGACTCCGCTCGTGCCGCTCTTCGCACCGCTGAGCGTCAGCGTAGTCCCCGCAAAATTCCCGGTTACCCGCCCGCCGGCTGCATAGCTGCTTGCCTCGGCGTAGAGCACGTCCACCCAGTAGTTGGCGGCGTTGAAGGTGCTCGTGGGGTATGTCGAACTCGACCCATAGCTGTAGACACCGTTATGAATGGCGCTTGTATCCTGCGGCGCATGAAGGGGCGCGTTGTCTACTCCTCCATTGTTGAAGTACATAACGTCATCGGAATAGTGCCCTGCCGGAGCAAAGTACGATGCCAGGTACGTGGTGTGCGCGCTGATGGGAACCGGGGTTGCAAACGTAATCTGCTGCCAGCCCGACGGGCTCTCCGTAGTCGCGTTGGCACTCGCCAGGTTGACTCCGTTGCCGGTCGTGGACCACAGGTTCGCTATATGCTGACCGGTGTTCGCCGCCGACTTATAAAAGCGGATGCCGAGGATGTACCCGTCAAAGTCAGCTGAGAACTGGGTGCCCAGCTCGACCGAGGCCGCTTCCTTGGAATCGGCTGTGGCTGGGGCCGCCGACGGAGCCCAGATGGAATTGCAGGGACAGAGCGGGGACATGGTGAAGTTCACACCCGAAATGTTTGCCTGCGATACCGTGACTGTTTGCGTGCCTGGGACAAATCCAATGGCGCTCGTTGGCGTCACCGAATAAGTACCTGCCGGAACATTCGAGAAGCTGTAGTGACCGGACCCGTCCGCTGTCGTTGTGGTCGAGACCGAGCCAGCCAGCTGCACCGTCGCGCCAGGCCCGCTGGTTCCCGAGACAGTCCCGCTGATGCTGTACGTCGCGCCGGCCGCAAACACCACATCCACCCAGTAGTTCGCTGAATTGTATGTGTTGCTGGGGAAAGCGCCGGGGGCTGCTGTGTACAGATACACACCATCCGGTTCAGCCGAAGTGTTGACAAGCGCGTGGAGCGGAGCGTTGTCGACCCCGGTCGATGCGAAATAAGCCGAGTCGGCCGAATAGTGTCCGACCGGCGCATAGTACGAGATCACATATGTGGTCCCGGAGCTGATCGAAACCGGCGAGGAGAAGGACGCCTGTTGCCATCCGGAAGCCGTCTCGTTGCTGAAGGTCACTTCCGCCAGCTTCGTCCCCGTGCTGCTCCAGAGATGACCAACGTGTGTCCCCGTATTGGTAGTTGCCTTGTAGAAGCGGACCCCCACCACTTGTCCCGCCACATCCGATCGGAACTTCATGCCCACTTCCACTGGCGTCCCGTCGTTCGCATCCACCAGAGCTGGAGTGGTGGTGGATGGCCAGACAGAGATGCAGTTACAGGTCTGCCCGGTGAAGTTGATCCCGGTCGCATTGGAACTGGTCAACGTGACCGACTGCGTGCCGGGCGAAAAGATTTCGCCCGAGGCCTGTGGCGTAACCGTATAGTTGCCGCCGAGCAGTCCGCCGAAGCTGTACTTGCCGGTCGAGTCCGCTGTCGTGGTCGCGGTCGCGGCCCCGCTCAGATTGACTGTGGCGCCGGCGCCATTGGTGATCGTGCCGGAGATGCTCAGCGGATTGCTGACGGTCGCTGTGAAATTGACACCGCTGACCGAGCCGGTTCCGATACTTACGTTGCGGCTCACCGGAGAGAACGTCACACCACCGCGAGTCGGCGTCACCGTATAGTTGCCGCTGACAACGCCATCGAAGACGTAGTTGCCGGACGAATCCGCAGTCATCGAGAGTGTCTCAGCGCCGCTGAGAGATACCGTCGCACCGGCACCGCCCGGCCCGCTCAGCGTGCCGCTCAACGCATAGGTATTCGAGGACGTATACACCACGTCGACCCAATAGTTCGTCGCGTGGAAGCTGGAGCTCGGGAAGGTTCCCTGCGCCGAACTCGTGTAATCGAAGACACCGTTCGCGCCGTCGACTCCATTGGCGAGCGCATGCAGGGGTGGATCGTCCACACCCGCGTTTGCAAAAGCGTTGGCGTCTGCCGCGTAGTGACCTTGCGGTGCGTAGTACGACACAACATAGGTAGTGTTTGCCGTGATCGCTACCGGTTGCGCGAAATTGACCTGCTGCCAGCCCGAGGCGCTCTCGCCCGTGAACGTCGCCGCGGCCAGCTGCGTGCCAGCGCTGGTCCAGAGATGACCCACATGCGTGCCCTTGTTCGCGGTTGCCTTGTAGAAACGGACACCGAGCACGGTTCCATCAGCGTCGGCCCGGAACTTCAAGCCAACCTCGACCGCATTGCCGTCACCGCTGTCCTGGGTAACTGGCACATTCGAGGTGTTCCATACGCCGCACGGACACACCTGAGGAGCAACGGATACCGTCACTCCAGCCTTCGGCGTCTCCACATTGCCGCTGTCATCGGCGGCGCGACTCTTGATCGTGATCTGTCCGGTCACCGTGGGGGTGAAGCTGTAACTCCAGCTGCCGCGTCCATTTGCCGGATGCCACGTGGCACCTCCGTCGCCGGAGACCTCCACGGCGCCCACAACTCCTCCGCCGGAGTCTGTCGCAGTGCCCGTCACCGTCACCGCGGTGCCTGCGTTCAGATTTGCTCCGGATGCCGGTGAGCTGATTACCGAAACTGGCGGCGTTGTGTCGCTCGAGGCGCTCGCCACCTGCAGGTTGGTCTGGATGCTGCCCGGTTGCACACCCATATCCGCAAGCAGGTTTACCGTAGCCTGCTGCATATTCGGATCGGGATCCGGAGTATTGAAGCCGAATGGATTGTCGTGATCGCTGCTCAGTCCCCAGGCCCAGCTGACCGTACCGCTACCAAAAACCAGCGCCCCGCTCGGCGCGCGGTAGAGCGTCATATGATGGACGGCGTTTCCGGCTCCATAAGTCGCTCCCGCATCGAGCAGCAGGTCCGAAGTCAGGCTGTGCGATGAGGTTGAGAGATGAATCAGTCCCGCCGGACGCGATCCGTTGTCGATATCCTCATCCCATTCGTAACCCAGCGTGCCCTGAGGCATTGTGTAGGTCGAGCCGGTGGCAAGCCTTGCCACGGCCGTATTGCGCCAGAAGCGCATCTTGCCGTCATCGGATGGAACCTGCAGTTGCAGGCTGCCATCATTGTCCGGACCCGGCCCGTTCACCATGAATAAGGTGCCGGTCAGCGCGTTTTCTGGTTTTCCGCCATCAGCCGGCGGGCTGAAGCTCGTGTCACGCCAGGTGCCCGTCCAGGTCGGTGGATCGCTCGGATCGATCTTGTCAAACGCCAGCGTCTCCTTGTAGCAGACCAGCGTACGGTACGGCGTGTTTGTGCCATCACTGCTGTTCTCCCAGCGGGTCTTCCAGAACACCTCGTTGCCGCTGAAAAACGCTAGGTTGACGCCCGCGTTCCGGGCAGCTTCGACGTTCGCCCGGCGTGGACCCGCCCAGTACTCATCATGGCCTGAGTCCATAAATATCTTGTGGTTCTTGATCAGTGCTCCATTTCGCGCCGCATCTACCGCTGTGAAGTAGCTGACGTCGTAGCCGTTTTGTTCCAGCCACTCGATCATCGGGAACTCTGCGCCGAAGAGCCAGGTCGCGGATTCGTCGTTATAGTCACGGGTCAGGAAGGGTCGGTTGTAGCTGACCTTGTAGGAACGGCTGTTCAATCCAAATACTCCGGAATTGTCGCCGTAAAGACTGCCTTCGCCGTAGTAGTTATAGGCTTGCCAGGTCTCATCCGAAGTCTGGTAGAGGATGGCCGAATGGCTGGCATCATTGCGGACAATAAAGACGATGTGGCTTTCGCCGCCGGTATCGGTACGAACCAGATGCGCAATATAGACGCCGGAGACCGCAGTTGTCGGCACGGTCCAGGTTGCGGAAACCGCCCAGTTGCCGCAGTCCGCCAGCCCTACAGAAGTGTCGGTGATGCAGGCGGGCTGCGTTTGCGGTAGCGGTGCGGACGGCGTGACCGTGGCTATTTTGCGCGCGCCCATCCCGCCGTAGTAGCCAAGGCGGTAGATGGTGATCGTATATGCCCTGGCAGGTGTTTTGATCTTGAAGGCAACCGTGCCGCCTACGTTTACGCTGATATCGGTTGCAAATCCCTGAATCGTCTGATCGCCGGCCGTATTCGCGCCTATGTCCCATTCAGACGACGGGCTCCCCGGCAAACAGTTCTCCGCCACGATGGCATTGGCGGGGCTCCCGCACTGCGCCAACGCAGGTTGAGACCATCCCAGACCAAGCAGAACTCCCAGAAAAAGCCCGAACCATTGCGTACGGGTCAAAGATCGAAGAATGCTCGCCACGTATGTCCCCTTCTTTCACGTTCGAACTCATCGAGAAGGAAGGCGAGATAAGAAAGGGAGCCCGCCCCGGGCAGCTGCACCGCCTGCCTGGTCGCCTTCGTTCGATGGCTCGACACGCTGACGATAGTGGCATGTACCGTGCCAAAGCGGGGGATGGCTAACTCCCCGAAAGTGGCAGATAGCGCCGGAGGCGTGTGCAGAGACTTGCACAAAAACGTTAGTCGACGGTTGTGTTGTGCGAAGCGCGGTTCCGCACTCCAACTTTCCCAAATTGGAACTCGTCGGAACCATTCATAAAGGTCGCCGCCAGTATCCAGAGGCTGCCGAAAATGCCGATATGGCGATCAGAAGCGCGGTGCTCTGATAAGCAGGTTTCAGTCCAGCGCGGGAGCCGCGATCGAGGCCGTTCGATGCGGATCACCCACATGCTGGACAATCGTATCGGTCACATATTTCGCGATGGCCAGCGATGCCGTTGCGGCAGGCGAAGGAACATTGCACACATGTAGCACTCCCTCCGCATAAGCAAAGCTGAAGTCGTCAATTAATTTGCCGCTTCGGCTGAGCGCCTGTGCACGTACGCCGCTGCCTCCGGGCACCAGGTCTGCTTCCGTAATCTCCGGAACCAGCTTCTGTAAGGAGCGCACAAACGCCCGTTTGCTCCACGACCGGTAGTACTCCTCGACACCAACCTTGCCGTACTTGGCCGCCATGATCCAGAAGCCGGGAAAGGTCGCATACCCAAGAACATCCTTCGCCCGGAAGGATTGCTTGTTATAACCTTCGCGCGCCAGCGCGAGCACCGCATTCGGACCGGCTTCTACTCCACCGCCAATGCGGCGTGTGAAATGAACTCCCAAAAAGGGAAAACGCGGATCCGGAACCGGATATATCAGGCCGCGCACCAGCAATTCCTTGTCTTTGGCAAGATCGTAGTATTCGCCCCGGAACGGCACAATCGTCAGGTCGAGCTTCGCGCCCGCCATGCGGCTCAGCCGATCGCTATGCAATCCCCCACAATTCACCAGGAAGGCAGTCTCTATCTCGCCGCTATTTGTTTCCACAACGGTTTCATTTCCCGATCGGCGGATCGCTCGCGCTTCCAATGAACAATAAATCTCGCCGCCGCGCGCCAGAATGACAGCGGCATAGGCCTTCGCGACACGAGCGTAATCAACGATTCCGGTTACCGGCACATGGATGCCACGCACGCCTGCAGCATGTGGCTCGTACTCTCGGATCTCTTCGCGCCCCAACATCCGCAAGCCCTGCAGACCGTTGCCAACGCCGCGGCGAAAGAGCTCTTCGAGCCGCGGGAGTTCTTCCTTTGAGGTCGCCACGATCAGCTTGCCGCAGCTCTCGAAGGGAACTCCATGCTCTTCACAAAAACGCTCAAGCAGTGCCACTCCTGCCACACACAGCTGCGCCTTTAAGCTCCCGGATTTGTAATAGATGCCGGAATGTATGACACCACTGTTGTGACCTGTCTGGTGAGATGCGATTTCCCTTTCCTTCTCCAGGACGACCACCGGAAGGTCGGGGTATCGAGCGCTCCATTCCATCGCAGTGGCCAATCCAACGATGCCGCCGCCAACCACTACCAGGCTCGCCTTTTTGCGCATAAGAAGTTACCAAAAAGAAATTGCCTTACCTTTAAACCAAGAAATTGCCGCCGACAAACAACACGATCACGCCTTGAAATGACGTGCTGCTTTTATCTCACCTCAACAATCTCCTGTGATACTTCGCCGCCATGTGCAGAAATCTTCTCACTTTCCCGAAAAAAGAAGCACGGATGTAACAACTATTCTGCACCGCTGTGCAATTGACCCGCCATCTTCACGATGCTAGTCTCTGCTCGCAATCACAAACAATGTCGATATACGCAGTGTCGATCAGATATGCAGCACTCTGCTCCGAGTAGGTACCGAAGACCCCTCTAATTCGTGGGGCTTAGCTTCTGGATTTTGAAACTCCCAGTTTTGCGGAAAGCGTGAAGCGTTTCTGCGCCTTTTACACACTATCTGGGGGGCTCTTGTTTCACTTCGTCTTGGGTCCACGTTGGGCCGGGCAAACTAGTAAGTCGGGGAAGTTGGGGACCGAAGCCCAGGGCGCCTCGGGAGCCATGCCCGGGCAAAATGCCGAATCGCCGGCAAAAGGTGAGAAGAATGATGCGCGCAGTCACTGCAGTATTAGTCAGCGAAGATGAAAACCTTCGGTTGTTAATCCAGAGATCCCTGGAGTCTGAGGGGCACACAGTCGTATGCGCCACGACGGCCGCAGAAGCGGCGTCCAATATATTTCCCGAATTGAAACCAGATCTTCTGTTGCTCGATACAACGCGCGGACGAAGTGCCGCAACCGTTTTCCCCGCGGAGTGGAAGGAGACGCTTAGCGGCTGCCACGTCACGGTTCTCTCCGAGATGGGAGATGACTCCTGGCGGCGTCAGGCGCAGCGCTGGGGCGTTCATTCAGTCCTGAACAAACCTTTCCTGCGTCAGGATCTGGAGAAATTGATTGCAGACCTGGAAACGGTAGGGCCTGCGCCGGCGCAAACTCCGGCTCCCGCGGCAGCCTCCGGACATCACGTGGAAGAGCTGGACAATGGCCGCTTCTTTTTTGCTGCGTCGCCGGCAATGCTGAATATCTACAAAAATGTTCGCGTCCTTGCACCCGTCGATATTCCCGTTTTGATACTCGGAGAGAGTGGCGTCGGCAAAGAAATTGTCGCCATGCTCTTGCACAAGTACCATGGCCGCCCAGGCAAGAACTTTGTCAACGTGAACTGCGCCGCGCTGCCCACGGAGCTCCTCGAGAGTGAGCTCTTCGGATACGAAGTAGGCGCATTTACCGGTGCCGTGCGTGCCAAGCCTGGCAAATTCGAGCTGGCCGACAAGGGCACCCTTCTGCTGGATGAGATCGGCGAAATGAGCCCGCAGATGCAGGCCAAGCTGCTGCACGTTCTGCAGGACGGCACATTCTCAAGGCTTGGCGCCCGCACCTCGAGCCAGGTCGATGTCCGGGTCGTGGCTGCAACCAACATTGACATGGAAACAGCCATGGCGGAGAAGCGCTTCCGCGAAGACCTGTACTACCGTCTCAGCACCTTCGCCATCACCATCCCGCCGCTGCGTGAGCGTCGCGAGGAGATTCCGTTCCTGATGCAACACCTCGTCGCGCGCGCGGCAACTGAGCTCGATCAGCAGCCGATCGCGCTGACGGAGCGTGTGCTCGCTGCAGCGCAGGAATACAATTGGCCGGGCAATCTGCGCGAACTACGCAACTTCGTCATCCGTACTCTGGTGCTGCAGGACCAGGAGGCAGCATGCAATGAGCTTCGCGTGAAGGCCCGTGCAACGACCACCTCGGTGACCGTGTTCCCCGCCCCACACGCCGCTCCACCCTCCGCGCTTCCGGAGCCTCCAGCGCCCCGGGGCATGCGCTCGGTAGTAAACGACGTCAAAAACCAGACAGAGAGCCGGATGATCCAGAAGGCCCTCGCCGCTACCGGCTGGAATCGCCGCCGCGCTGCAACCGACCTGAACATCAGCTACCGTGCCCTGCTCTATAAAATCCAGCAGCACGGCCTGTCTGCCTAAGAGAACGAGGGCGCGCCACGAAACAGCGCGCCCTTAAATCCCGCTGGTCGCCCGGGACGCTTTACGGTACCGTCAGCGTGATCTGGTTCGACGCACCGCTCTCCACCCCGCTCGCATCCACGCTCTTCACCTCGTAAACATACGTCGAGCCACTTTGCACCGCGCTGTCTATATACGTCTCCTGACTGTCCGGCGACGCATTCAGCTTCGTGAACGCCCCCCCGCCGTTTGTCGACCGATAGACGTTATAACCGGCCACCGGATCGTCTGAGCTGGCCGGTGCATCCCAGCTCAGATCGATCTCGTGTGCCACCGCAGTGCCTGTGCCGCTCAGCGACACCTGTGTTGTGCTTCCTGTAGTCGAGTTGCTGGTAATAGTCAGCTTTCCACTCACTGCACCAGCGACCGTCGGATCGAACTGCACCTTCAGCGTCACTGACTGATTCGGATTCAATGTCATCGGGAATGCCGCTCCCGAATCGCTGAAGCCGGCGCCCTGCAAGCCCACAGAGCTGACCGTTACGGGCGCCGTCCCGGATGAGGTCAGAGTCAGTGACTGCGTCGCGGTCGAACCCACAGGCACGTTCCCAAAGGGCAGCGAACTCGCACTGACCAGCAGTTGCGGTGTTGTTGCTACCGTGCCCGTGCCGCTCAGTTGGACGATGATGGTCGCACCACTCGAGGAGTTGCTCGTGATCTTCAGCTGTCCCGTCGCCGCACCGGACACACTCGGATCGAACTCCACCTGCAGCGTCACCGCCTGGTTTGGATTCAGCGTCACCGGGAAGGTCGCGCCCGAATCTGCGAAACCGGCACCGCTCAGCGTCGCTGCATTGATCGTCACTGGCGCTGTGCCGGAGGAGCTCAGCGTCAGTGGCAGCGTTGCCGTGGAGTTTACTGCGACGTTCCCGAAGGACAGCGAACTCGCGCTCACCGTCAACTGTGCCGTGGTCGCCACTGTACCGTTGCCGCTGAGCGCGACGTT
>Ga0207647_10004458_pt1 | contig 10378 bp, 10 predicted proteins | sample KBSCornC2_FD_184295 | JGI IMG/M metagenome (GOLD analysis project Ga0207647, IMG submission 184295) | Corn rhizosphere microbial communities from Kellogg Biological Station, Michigan, USA - C2 (SPAdes) (version 2) | ecosystem: Host-associated > Plants > Roots > Rhizosphere ...
AAATATATCGAGGACGGCAATTACGGCGGCAAGGGCTCCGAAGCCCACAAGGCCGCGGTAACCGGCGACACAGTCGGCGATCCCTACAAAGATACTGCCGGCCCGGCGGTCAACCCGATGATCAAGATCACCAACATCGTCGCGCTGCTGCTGCTCGCGGCGCTGGCGGCCCACGCCGCCGGCTGATCTTCTCCTCCCCCGGATTTCCGGGGGAGGGGGACCAGCGAAGCTGGTGGAGGGGTTCTTCTGTCGGGGAAAACGACCCCTCCACCGCACTTCGTGCGGTCCCCCTCCCCTGCAAATGCAGGTGAGGATATAGCGGGACGATGCCGCACGCGATCCGAGTCCATGAGGCGGGAGGGCCTGAGGTCCTCCAATGGGAAGAGGTAATTGTCGGGGAGCCGGGCCTCGGTCAGGTTCGCCTCCGCCAGGAAGCGGCGGGCCTCAACTTCATCGACGTCTACCACCGGACCGGACTCTACAAGCAGGACATGCCGTTCACTCCCGGTGTCGAGGGCGCCGGCATGGTCGAAGCAGTCGGTCCCGGCGTGACCAATGTGAAGCAGGGCGATCGTGTCGCCTATGGCGGACCGATCGGCGGCTATGCCGAGGTGCGGCTGATCCCCGCCGAACGCCTGGTGAAGCTGCCCGATGCGATCTCTTCAGAACAGGCGGCGGCGATGATGCTCCAGGGCATGACGGCCGAGATGCTGCTGCGCCGCGTCTATCGGGTGCATGCGGGCGATACGATCCTGGTCCACGCGGCCGCCGGCGGAGTCGGCCTGATCCTCTGCCAATGGGCCAAGGCGCTCGGCGCGACCGTGATCGGCACCGTCGGCAGCGATGAGAAGGCCGAGCTTGTCCGCAACCACGGCTGCGATCATCCGATCGTCTACACGCGCCAGGACTTCGTCGCCGAGGTCGGACACATCACCGGCGGCGCCAAGGTGCCAGTGGTCTACGATGGCGTCGGCCGCGACACCTTCATGAAATCGCTCGATTGCCTCGCCCGGCGCGGGATGATGGTCAGCTTCGGCAACGCGTCGGGTCCGGTCGACCCCTTCCCGGCCACGCTCCTCGCGCAAAAGGGTTCGCTCTTCCTCACCCGTCCGACGCTGTACGATTATGTGTTCGAGCGCGCCGATCTCGAACAGTCCGCGAAATCGCTGTTCGACGTCGTCGCCAGCGGCAAGGTGAAGATCGAGATCAAGCAGCGGTTCCCGCTCAAGGAAGCGGCCGAAGCGCATCGCGCGCTCGAAGGCCGCAAGACGAGCGGGTCGACGATCCTGACGATTTGACTAGGCGACCGGCTCGGCGGCAGCGGTTAGCCGACGGTTGGTTGAAGTTCGCCGGGCAGGTGCCGATCGTCTCGTCCCGCGATCGAAGTCAGTGATATAGTCGCGCGTTAGCGGGACCGCATCGCGCAAATGCGCGAGCTGGATGTGAAACACCATCAGCGGTCCGTTGCGGAACAGCATCTCGCAGCCGGCAAGATAGAATTCCCACATCCGGCAGAACCGCTCGCCGTACAGCGCAACCGCCTCGGGCCGATGTGCTTCGAAACGGTCGAACCAGATTTTCAACGTGTCCGCATAATGAATCCGCAGAATCTCGATATCGGTCAGCCACAGCCCCGTCGGCTCGATCGCGGCCAGCGTTTCCGAGAGCGAAGGGATGTAGCCGCCCGGGAAAATATATTTGTCGATCCAGCTGTTGGGCGTCGTCGGCGGCGCCATGCGGCCGATCGCACTCAGCAGCGCGACTCCGTTCGGGGCAAGCAAGTCCGTGACCTTCGCAAAAAACTCGCCGAAGTTGCGCGCTCCGACATGCTCGAACATCCCGACCGATACGATGCGGTCGAAACGCCCGCTGACCGAACGATAGTCCATGAGCTCGAACCTGACGCGGTCGCTTAGGCCCGCTTGCTCGGCCCTGCGGCGCGCGTAGCGAAGTTGTTCGTCCGACAAGGTGATGCCGGTAACATCGACATCATAATCGCGCGCAAGGTCGATCGCGAGCCCGCCCCAGCCGCTGCCGATGTCGAGCACGCGCTGTCCAGGCGACAGCAGCAGCTTGGCGGCGATGTGGCGCTTTTTCGCGACTTGTGCCTGTTCAAGGCTGCTTCCGGGGCGTGTGAAATAGGCGCAGCTGTACTGATGATCGGCGTCGAGGAAGAAATCGTACAGGGTCGCGGACAGATCGTAATGATGAGCGACGTTGCTTCGGGATCGTTCGGGGTCGTTGCGTGTGACGAACCTGCGCAGGCGCGAAGCAAGCCAGGTGCGGGCCGACTGAAGGGGATGGCGATCGAGCGCACCGATGTTTCGGGTTACCAGCGCAAGCAGGTCCCGCAGGTCGCCCGCTTCGATTGTCAGCGTGCCATCCATATAAGCTTCGCCGAGCGCCCGCGCGGGGTTGAGCGCGATCAGCAGCGGAAGCCTCGCCCGGTGCAGCCGGACGATCACCTCCGGCCCTTCTGCGGTGTCACCGAAGGTGCTTTGGCGGCCTTGGGAATCGATGACAGTAAGGCGTCCACCGCCGACCAGCGCGGCAAGGACGTTCCCGAGCAAAGGCAGATGTGCCGATTGTCCGGGCGAGTCCGGAACGGCAAGGTTCAAGTCATGATGCATCGCCAGCGATCCTCGGAGCACTGAACCACCACCCCATCAGCATAACAGCTTTGTCTCGATCGCGGTTCCGGTGCCGGGCGGCTCGCGGGCGGTGACGTGCCGGTGCCCCGCTTCCCTTAGGCTCTCCTGCCCGCTAAGGGGCGCGCTCATTCACAACACAGCCGACGGGATTGCATGGCCAAGGAAGAATTGCTCGAGATGCGTGGACGGGTAGTTGAGCTGCTGCCCAATGCGATGTTCCGCGTTGAACTCGAGAACGGCCATGAGATCCTCGGCCATACCGCCGGCAAGATGCGCAAGAACCGAATCCGCGTCCTCACCGGCGACGAAGTGCTGGTCGAGCTGACCCCTTACGATTTGACCAAGGGCCGCATCACCTATCGCTTCATGCCCGGTCGCGGAGGCCCGCCCGGCTATACGGGCTGATCCGCTCCCATGCGGCTGATCCTCGCGTCCGCGAGCCCGCGCCGCCTCGATTTGCTCGCGCGCATCGGCGTTACGCCGGACGCGATCGTCCCGGCGAACATCGACGAACGCGTGCCCAAAGGCGAACTGCCGCGGCAGCATGCAGCGAGGCTCGCGCGCGAAAAAGCCGAAGCGATCGCGGCGAACCAAGTCGACGCGCTGGTCCTTGCCGCGGACACGGTGGTCGCGGTCGGGCGACGGATCCTGCCCAAGGTCGAGGACGAGCCCACGCTTCGCGCATGCATGAAGCTGCTGTCCGGCAGACGGCATCGCGTCCTCACCGGGGTCGCTCTTGCGGTTCCCGGCAAGGGCGTTCGCGAGCGCCTCGTCGAGACGATGATCGCCATGAAACGGCTCAGCGACGATGAAATTGCCTATTACGCCAGCCATGGCGAATGGCGCGGAAAGGCGGGCGGCTATGCGCTTCAGGGCTATGGCGAGGTCTACGTCCGCCACATCGCCGGCAGCTATTCGAACGTCGTCGGCCTGCCGCTGGCCGAAACCCGGGTGCTGCTGAAATCCGCGGGCTATCCGATTGCCTGAGTGGCTAGTCGAACGCGGGATCGGCGAAACCCGCGCGGTGCTTGTCGACAACCAGGAAATTGTCGAGTCGCGGATCGAGCTCGACGGCACGATTCCGGCGGGCAGCGTCATCAGCGCGCGGCTGACCGGCGTCGGCGGCAATGGCCGGAACGCCACCGCAATCGCCGAGGGCGTCGAATATCTGCTTCCCCGCGGGGCGCCCGGGATCGCTGAAGGCTCAATTCTGAATCTCCAAGTCACGCGGGAAAAGATCCCCGGCGCCGAGCCCTGGAAACGTCCCCTCGCGCAGGTCAGCGACCAAGACGCAGGGGAAGTGGTTCCGCTCGCGCAACGTCTGGGTTCCACCGAGCTCGCATTTCCCGCTTCGCGCGACCGGCTTGGCGACGCGGGCTGGGACGACCTGCTCGAACAGGCGCGCAGCGGCATCGTGCGTTTCGCCGGCGGAGAGCTGCGGATTTCCCCGACGCCGGCGATGACGCTGATCGACGTCGATGGTTTCCTCGGCGCTGAGGAGCTGGCGGTGCTCGGCGCGTCCGAGGCCGCGCGCGCGATCCGCCGCCTCGACATCGGAGGGTCGATTGGAATCGACCTGCCCACATCGGGCTCCAGGGCGGCGCGGCAGGCGGCTGCCGCAGCGATCGATGCCGCATTGCCCCAGCCGTTCGAACGGACCGCGGTGAACGGCTTCGGCTTTGTCCAGATCATCCGGCCCCGCCGCCGCGCTTCGCTGGTCGAGCTGGCGCTGGACCGCGCGCCGTTCGAGGCGCGGGCGCTCCTCCGCCGCACGGTCTTCGAGAAGGCCGGACCGAAGCGCCTTGTCGCTCACCCGGCGGTCATTGCGGCCCTGCAGAATCGGGCCGAGTGGCTGGAAATGCTGTCACGCCAAGTCGGCGGCACCGTCAGCTTGCGTGCCGATGCCAAACTTCCCATGTCGGGCGGGTATGCCGAAGCAGCCTGACAAAGCGAAATCATGCCCGTTGTGCGGCAAGCCGGAAGCGCCGGATCACGCGCCCTTCTGCAGCCGCGGCTGCAAGGATCGCGACCTCCTGAAATGGCTCGGCGAAGGCTATCGTATCCCCGGGCCGCCGGTCGACCCCGAAAGGGTGGACAGCGATAGTAGCGACGGTTAGGGAGCCCGCTCGCTGTTCGGGTGACCCGATCCTGCGAATGCCCCAAAGCAATGGGCCCAGGTAGCTCAGTTGGTAGAGCACGTGACTGAAAATCACGGTGTCGGTGGTTCGATCCCGCCCCTGGGCACCACCTCATCGCGCAGCGACGGCGAAAGCGTGGCGGATAACGCGCAAGTTCCAGGCTCGATCTGCGATCTCTCGACCCCCGCGCTGCTCCTCGACCGGATTCGCTTGGAGCGGAACGCGACGCGAATGCGGGATAAGGTGCGGCAGCTCGGCGTCACCTTGCGCCCGCATGTGAAGACGTCGAAATCGATCGAGGTGCTGCGGGTGCTGGCGGACGGTGGTGATGTACCGATCACCGTGTCGACCCTGGCCGAGGCTCGATATTTCTTCGCCCATGGCGTTACCGACATTCTTTACGCGGTGGGCATCGCTCCGGTGAAATTGCCCGAGGTGGCCGATTTGATCCGCGCCGGATGCAGGCTGCGGGTAATTCTCGACACGCTCGATGCTGCCGAGGCGTTGCGCGCGTTCGTGCATGCTCAAGGCATAGCGATCGAGGCACTCATCGAGATCGACAGCGACGGGCATCGAGCGGGCGTCGGCTCAGACGACCCGCTGCTGATCGATGTCGGCCGCCGCCTAGGCGCTCATCTTGCCGGTGTGATGACGCACGCGGGCGCGTCTTATGATTGTCGTACGCGTGAAGAGTTCGAGGCCATGGCCGAGCAGGAGCGGGCACTGACGGTCGTCGCCGCCGAGCGGTTGCGGGCTGCCGGTCTTCCCTGCCCGATCGTCAGCGTCGGCTCGACTCCGACCCTTCACTACGCCCGCAACCTAGCCGGAGTGACCGAAGCGCGCGCCGGCGTCTATGCGTTCGGTGACCTTGTCCAGGCCGAGCTTGGGACCTGCGCGATCGACGATATCGCGATCGGCGTGCTGGCGAGCGTGATCGGCCACAACCGCCAGCACGGGCGCGTGCTGATCGATGCCGGATTCCTCGCGCTCAGCCGCGACCGCGGCACCGCCGATTTGCCGGTCGACTGGGGCTATGGCGCAATCTCCGACCCTGTGAGCGGCGAGCTCATCGAGGATGTCATCGTGTCGTCGACCAACCAGGAGCATGGCATCGTCACCAGCCGCTCAGGCGCCATCGACTTTGACCGTTTCCCGATCGGTAGCCGGGTGATGATCCTGCCCAATCACGCCTGTGCGACCGCGGCGGCCTACGATCGTTATTTCGTGACAGAGGGCGGCCTCGAAATCCACGCGGTGTGGAAGCGCGTCAACGGCTGGTAGTCAGGCGCGGCCGTACAGCCGGTCGAGCACCCGGGCCGTTTCAAGCAAACCCTCTGTCGTGCCGGAGAAACGCTCGCCCGCCGCAAGCTTGTGCACCCAGTCGGCCGCTGCGCGGCCTCCCCAATCGTCGGGCGGCGACGCGATCCTCTGCGTGTCGCGACCTTTCAGCAGGTCGCCTGAGAAGTCGAAGAACGACCCTGCCAGGTTGCTCATGCGGGCGCCGCCTTCGGTGCCATAGAAGGTCGCTTCGATCATCGCGTCCTCGCCGGCATTCAGGTTCCACGAGCAGGCGATGCGGACGTCGACGCCGTTGCCGAGCGAGAGCTGCGCGGTCGCATAGTCCTCGACCTCTCCCGCCGCGATCGGATTCCCGTCCCGCAGCAATGTCGCTCGGGCATCCGTCACGTCCGGGAAGTCGAACATCCACAGCGCCAGGTCGACGAGGTGCACGCCGAGATCGATCAGGCAGCCGCCGCCCGACAGGTTCGCATCCCAGAACCAGCCGCTCTGCGGTCCGTAGGCATTGTGAAAGGTGAGGTCGGCGGCGAACGGTTTTCCGAGCTTGCCAGTCCGGATGCATTTACGGATCGCCTGCATGGCCGCGGTGTAGCGATAGGAGAGATCGACCCCGAGCAGGCGGTCGGCACACTCGGCGGCGGCGAGCACCGCTTGCACTTCCGCCGCAGTGCGCCCCAACGGCTTCTGGCAAAATACAGCGGCGCCGGATTCGAGCGACTGGACGCATTGCTCGGCATGAAGCGCGCTCGGCGTCGCGATGACGACGCCGTCGAGCTCGAGCGCCAGCATCGCCTCGAGCGATTCGGTTTCGAGTGCAAGCGGCGCCAAGGCTTTCGCCTGCTCCGCCATTTCTGACGAGGGATCGCAGATCGCTGCTGCAACCGCATCGCCGCTCGCCAGCATCGCTTCCATGCGATTGCGGCCGATCCAGCCAGTGCCGAGGAAGCCGAGCCGAATCATCCGGGGATCACGACCGCCTTGACGAAATTGCCCGGACGATCGCGAGCAGCGTCGAGCGCTTCGCCAAGTTTGTCGAGCGGGTAACGGTGAGTGATCAGCAGCTCCGGATCGATCAGGCCGTTCTCGATCGCCGCCACCGCTTCGCGCATGCCCTGCACCGATACCGCCGCATCGCGTTCATGGGCGTTCACCACATCGAACCCGCGCCAGTTCCACAGCTGCATGTTGACCTGCCGCGGCCCGTCCTGATGGTAGCCGGCGATGACCAGCCGGCCGCCTTCGCTCGTCAGCTCGGCGGCGAGGTCGAGCGGCCATTGCTTGCCAACGGCTTCAATTACCCGGTCGCACAAGGTTCCGCCGGTGAGTTCGCGCACGCGTTCGATAATTTGCCCGTGATCGTGCATCGGGATCGTCTCCGCCGCGCCCATCTTGCGCGCCAGCTCGAGCGATTGCTCGCGCCGCGAGATGGCAATCACGCGCGCCCCGGCGTTGCTTGCGAGGCGGACCAGAATCGCGCCCAGAAACCCGATCCCGACGATTGCGACCGTCTGCCCCGCCTGGATATCGCTGCGGCGAAAAATGTTCATGGCGCAGCCGAACGGCTCCAGCGGAAGATCGCCATCGGCCAGCGCCGGCGGAAGCTGCACCACCTGCGACGCTTCCGCGAGGTCATATTCGGCATAGGCCTTGCCGCTGAGGAAACCGACGCGGTCACCGACGGACAGACCTTTCACACCTTCGCCGACAGCATGGATGACCCCCCATCCTTCGTGGCCAAGCGCGCCCGGCTCGGTCGGGAATTGCATCCATTCGGGCCCCGCCCACGGCGTCAGGTTCGACGCGCACACGCCGCACCCGGTGAGCTTCACCAGAACTTCGCCAGGCCCGGGTTGCGGCACCGGCGTATCCTGGATCTTGAACTTACCTGCGCCGGTCAGCACCGCGGCGCGCATCGTCTGCTGTGTCATTTATTCGGCGGCGGTGGCGACGAGCGGCGCATCCACGTACATCGGCTGCGCGATCCGGTTCTGCGCGTCCTCGAACCAGGCGATGGTCGCTTCGAGCCCGTGTTCGAGGTCGATCGAAGGGCGCCAATCGAGCAGCTCGATCGCGCGGCTGATATCAGGCTTGCGGCGGCGCGGATCGTCGACCGGAAGCGGGCGATTGACGACTCGTGATTCAGTGCCGGTCAGCGCAACGATCAGGTCGACCAGCGCTCTGACCGAAAGTTCGTTGGGGTTGCCGAGATTCACGGGCATGCCGACCGCGTGCTCGCTGTCCATCAGCCGGCTCAGTCCCTCGATCATGTCGTCAACGAAGCAAAAGCTGCGCGTCTGCGAGCCGTCGCCGTAGATGGTGATGTCCTCGCCCGACAGGGCCTGGCAAACGAAGTTCGAGACGACGCGTCCGTCGTCGCAGCGCATGTGCGGTCCGTAAGTGTTGAAGATGCGCGCGACGCGCACGTCGGCGCGCCGGGCGCGGAGGAAATCGAACGCGAGCGTCTCAGCTGCGCGCTTGCCTTCGTCGTAGCAGGCGCGCGGGCCGGTGCAGTTGACCCAGCCGCGGTAATCCTCGGTCTGCGGATGCACTTCCGGGTCCCCGTAGACCTCGCTGGTCGATGTCAGCAGCAGCCGCGCGCCGGTTTCCTCCGCCAGGCGCAGCAAGTTGCGCGTGCCGAGCACGCTGGTCAGCATCGTATGCTCCGGGTCCGCCTGATAATGCGGCGGAGAAGCGGCGCAGGCGAGATTATAGATGTGCGTGAACTTGACGCGGCCGCCGCGCAGCCACTGCGGCAGCTTGTCGATCACGTCATGCTCGACGAACTCGAAGCGGCTGTCGCGTTCGACATGCCTGAGGTTCTCGGCACGCCCGGTCTGGAAATTGTCGACGCAAATCACGTGCGCACCCTCTGCGACCAGCCGCTCGCACAGGTTGGAACCGATGAAGCCTGCGCCCCCCGTCACAAGCGCAATCTTCTGGTTTCGACTGCTCACTCCACGCTCCTTCTTACTGGCCTCACCGGCTTTCGCCGCGGCGGCTTCTTGGATGTAATGCTCAAGCTCTGCGGCGCGGTGCGCTGCCGTATGTGCAGCAAGGATCTGCGTCCGTGCGGATTGGCCGATGACCGAGGGATCATCGCGCGACAAGAGTCGCCGAACGACCTCGTCAGCGCTTTCGGCAAGGATGATCTCCTGTTCGGCCCTGAAAAGGCTGTCGATGCCGTCCCACCGGTCGGAGATCACTGGTGTGGCGCACGAGGCCGCCTCGAACAGGCGTACCGACGGCGACCAGCCCGCGGCGACCATGTCCGCGCGCGTGACATTCAGGGTGTAGCGCGACGCTGCGTAAAATGCCGGATGCTCAGCCGGCGGCAGATGATCGATGCGCTCGACATTGCGGGGCCAGTCGATGTCCCCCGGATATTGCGGTCCGGCGACGCAGAACTTGAGATGTGGCAGTCGCCGCGCCGGTTCGATCAGCAGCTTGTCGAGCGTGGGCTGGCGGTCGCCGCTGTAGGTGCCGAGATATGTCAGGTCCCACTTCTTCGGCACGTCGACTGTCGGATACGCTTGCGGATCGACCGAGCAATAAATGGCCCGCGCCATCGGTGAGCCATATTCCCGTTCAATCCGGCTCAGCGTCGGGCCTCCGGTAAACGACAGATAGAGGTCGTAGCCGCGGATCAGATCGGGCGAGAGATATTCGAAATCGCCCCGTTCGAGCTTGGCAAGCGTGACCGGCGTGTCGATGTCATAGAAAGCCGTCACTCCGCGCGCGAGGCGCTGCACTAGCCGTCCGACCTCGACGCCTTCCGGCACGTAGGAACCGACGATGACCGCGTCGGCGTTGCGGATGTCGCTACGCCAGTGCCGAAGCTCCTCGAGCGAGCCATAATATTCGAGCCGGCAATAGTCGGGCTCGGCGACGTCGCGGTTGTTGCGGTACCACGGCACGTCGCGTTCGAGGAAAAGCACGTCATTCCCACGCGCCGCAAACGCCTTGAGCAATGCACGGTATGTCGTCGCATGGCCATTGCCCCACGATGACGACAGGCTGAGCCCGAGCACCAAGAGCTTCATGCCGCAACCTCGTCGAGGCGGCTCGCCATTTCGGCCCGAAGCAGCGCATCCACTTGCGCACCGCGATGGGCATAGGTGTGCTCCGAAAGAACCCGTCGCAGCGCCGCCTCGCCGATCTTGCGGGCATGTTCGGGCGTCAGAGCGCGCAGATGCTCGACGACATCTTGTCCATCGCGCGCGACCAGCACTTCTTCATCCGGCGCCAGGAATTGTTCGATCCCTTCCCATGCGTCGGTGATCAGACAAGCCG
>Ga0207647_10004459_pt1 | contig 10377 bp, 9 predicted proteins | sample KBSCornC2_FD_184295 | JGI IMG/M metagenome (GOLD analysis project Ga0207647, IMG submission 184295) | Corn rhizosphere microbial communities from Kellogg Biological Station, Michigan, USA - C2 (SPAdes) (version 2) | ecosystem: Host-associated > Plants > Roots > Rhizosphere ...
CGCTCGCCGAGCTGCGCGCGCAGCACCCGGATTTCCGCGTGCCGCCCGACCTGCGCGGCCTCGAATGAGCGGCACGCGTTTTGTCCTCGCCAGGCCGGCGACGCTGCACCAGGAAGTGAAGAAAAGTATATTTTTGGCAAATGCCGCAAATGTCTCGTCGCCCGATGCGGCGCTGGACTTCGTCACCGCAGCGGCCGACGCATCGGCGACGCACAACTGCTGGGCTTACCGCATCGGCCAACAATATCGCTTCAACGATGACGGCGAGCCGGGCGGCACCGCCGGCAAGCCGATCCTGCAGGCGATCGACGGCCAGCACATGGACTGCACCGCCGTCGTCGTCACGCGCTGGTATGGCGGCATCAAGCTCGGCGCGGGCGGCCTCGCGCGCGCCTATGGCGGCTGCGCCGCGGAATGCCTGCGTCTGGCGGCGAAAACGGAAGCGGTCGAGATGGCGCAGGTCGTTTTCGCGCTGCCATTCGCCACGCTGCCGCTGCTGCATGCGCGCCTGGCCGAGTTCGGCGCGTCGATCGCCGCCGAGCGTTTCGACGCCTCGGGCGCCGAATTGCGCCTGACCCTGCCCGCGGTACGCATCGGAGCGCTGCGCCACTGGGTTACCGATGCGACACGCGGCCGCAGTTCGGTTCGCATGGTGGATTGAATTCGGATTCCGCGGCACCATCCAAGTCAGATCCCCGAATTCCAAGCCCGTTCGCGTGTCCGCATCCGTTGAATCCAGCAGCGAGCAGCACAGCCGTTTCTCCGCGCTGCCGCTGCTCTGGCCCTACCTCGCCCGCTACCGCGGCCTGCTGATCGGCTGGCTCGCGTTTCTGGCCATATCCTCAGCCGCGACGCTGACCTTGCCGATCGCAGTGCGTGTGATGATCGACCACGGTTTCGTCAACGCCAACGCGGCGATGATCGATTCGGGCTTCCTCGCCCTGCTCGGCGTCGCCGCGGTGCTCGCTCTGGCGACGGCCGCGCGCTACTTCTGCATCACCCTGCTCGGCGAGCGTACGGTCGCCGACCTGCGCAAGCGCCTGTACGCGCACTTGCTGACGCTCGACCAAACCTTCTTCGAGCGCACGCGCGTCGGCGAGCTGACTTCGCGCCTGTCCGCCGACACCGAACTCGTGCAAACGGTCGTGACCTCGTCGCTGTCGGTCGCCCTGCGCAGCGTCGTCACCGCGCTCGGCGGCACGGCGATGCTGGTCGCGACCAGCCCGCGCCTTGCCGGCTACGCCGCGCTCGTAATTCCGCTGGTGATCGCGCCGATCGTGCTCATGGGCCGGCGCCAGCAGAAGCTTGCGCGCGCCAACCAGGACCGCATCGCCGACGCCGCGGCGATCGCCAACGAAACGCTCAACGCGACCTATGCGGTGCAGGCCTACGCGCGCGAGCCGTACGAGATCGCACGCTACGACACGGCGATCATGCGCGCGGTCGCGACGGCGAAAAAACGCATCGGCCAACGTGCGATCCTGACCGCACTCGTGATCCTGCTGATCTTCGGCGCGATCACGCTCGTGCTCTGGAGCGGCGCGCGCAGCGTGATGGACGGCCGCCTCGATGTCGGCGTATTGAGCCAGTTCGTGTTCTATGCGGTGATCGCCGCAGGCTCGATCGGCGGCCTGACCGAGGTGTGGAGCGAGATCGCGCGCGCCTCGGGTGCAATGGAGCGCATCGGCGAATTGCTCGCGACGAATCCTGAGATCCGTACCCCGATACAACCCGTCGCGTTGATGAAACCACTGCGCGGAGAGATCACCTTCGAGCATGTCGAGTTCCGCTATCCCTCGCGTCCGGACGCACCGACGCTGCACGATTTCAGCCTGACCGTGAAACCGGGCGAGACCGTGGCGCTGGTCGGCCCCTCGGGCGCCGGCAAGAGCACCGTGTTTCATCTGCTGCTGCGTTTCTACGACGCGCAGCGCGGCACGATCCGCATCGACGGTATCGATCTGAAACAGTTGGCGCTGCCCGAGCTGCGTGGCGCGATCGCACTCGTGCCGCAGGACACAGTGATCTTCGGCGCGAGCGCGCGCGACAATATCCGCTTCGGCTGCGTCGACGCGGACGAGGACGCGGTGATCGCCGCGGCGAAAACCGCCGAAGCACACGATTTCATCGCCGCGCAGCCGGAAGGCTACGACACCTATCTCGGCGAGCGCGGCGTGCGCCTCTCCGGCGGCCAGCAGCAACGCATCGCGATCGCGCGCGCGCTGTTGAAAGACGCGCCGATCCTGCTGCTCGACGAAGCGACGAGCAATCTCGACGCGCAATCGGAAGCCGCGATTCAGCAAGGCTTCGAGCGCCTCATGCACGGCCGCACGACGCTGATCATCGCGCATCGTCTCGCCACCGTGCTCAAGGCCGACCGCATCGTCGTCATGGACGCCGGCCGCATCGTCGCCCAAGGCACGCATGCCGAGCTGCTGCACGCGGGCGGGCTCTACGGCGAGCTGGCGCGACTACAGTTCGCTGCGTGAGGAACGTCTGTTCGTCCGCAGCGGGGAAGCTCCGCTTCGGTTCAAACAGTCGGTCGTCAGTGGAAGGCTTCGGTAATCCAGGCAACTCGCTCCAGGCCGGCCGAGGCAACAAAATAACGCGCATCGCCGACCACTCCGCAGGCGGGTCAGCGCGCGCAATCCTCGTGGATACGGGCCAGATGTGAGGCGTCGAGAGCGCCGATGGCATCCTCGGCCGCAGACCAAAGTCGATCCACTTCCGCGAGCAAGACTTTGCCAGCGGCCCGATCGCCGGTCAGACAATTTGCCCGCGCAAGCGCCGCGCGCGCGATCAGGCAAAAATGGGAAGTCGTCGGAGCGCAGTCGGTAGCGGCCTTTTGCACCAAGTCCACGCCGCCGGGCCTGCCCAGAACAACCTGTGCTTCGCCCAAGCCGCGGCGAATGCGCAGGCAGGAAGCCAGATAGCTCTCCGCGCCGGTCACGCAATGCGCCAGCGCCTCCTCGAAGAGCGCGATTGCTTCGTCCGGTCGGTTTCGCACCAGCAGCAGTTCCGCCAAAGCCATTTCGGTGCGGGTAAGCCTGGGGCTGTCGGCAGGATAGAGCTTGCTCTGCACGGCGAGGACCTCGCGTTGCTGCGCCTCCGCACCTGCGTAGTCGCCCGCATTCAAAAGCACGGCCTCGCGCATCTCCATCGCCTTGACCGTTTCCACATGCTGCACACCGTAGGCGCGGGTGAATCCGGCAAGCGCGGCGGTCGCATCCGCCAGCGCCGACGGATTGTCCCGACGCATCATGTCGAGCTTGGTCAAGTCGTAGTAAAGATTCGCGCGCTGCGCGTCCTGCCCGTTGGCCAGCGCCGGCACAAGTTCGAGCGCGCGATGCAATGCCGCCGCCGCTTCCTCCGCACGATCGATCGTCGCCAATGCCAATGCGCGCGAGGCGAGGAGCGCGATCACGAGTTCGCGCGCAGCCTCCTCGCTGCGCGGTTCGACCAGCGCCAGTGCCGAGTCGATTTCGGGCAGCGTCTGCGCCGCCTGTTCTGGATCCCCTTTCTTCAGCGCGAGACGTGCCGCGGCGGCAATGCGGCGCGTTCGTGCCAACGTATCCGTAGTCTCGTCCGAAAGCTGCACTGCGCTGCGAAACCGGGCCAGCGCCGCGCGGTCATCTCCGACATGCCGATAGATTTCGCCGAGCGCCTCGCTCAGATCCGCATGCAACTCGCGCTGCGCAGCCAGTTCGGTGTCCAACTGCGCGCTGCCTTGCGCGAGCATGTCGTGCAATGTCACCGGCGCGCCGTGATGCACGCTCGGGTCGGCGAAGCGAAACAGCGATACGAGAAAATCGCGCGTTACCTGCGCGCGTTGCGCCTGCCTGAGTGCGTCGTTGCGCTCGATCGCGAGGCGCCAGATCAATCCGCAGATCACGGCGAACGCGAGCGCTGCGGCAGCGACGGCATAGCGGTGACGGGCGACGAATTTACGCGCACGATAAAGCGAACGGTCCGGCGCCGCGTTGAGCGGCTTGCCATGCAGATGGTTTTCGATATCATCCGCAAGCGCCTGCGCGGAAACGTAACGCTGTGCCGGCTCAGCCTGCAACGCGGTCGCCACGATAGTGTCCAGATCGCCGCGCAGCGCGCGTGCCAGTGCGGGATCCTTCGCAGCTACACTCGGGCGCGCCACGCGATCGCCGACACGCGTCTCGCGCAACGCGCGGGCGCTGACGAGTTCATGCAGCACGCAACCCAGGCTCCAGATGTCCGTCGCGGTGGTCACGCTCTTGCCTGCGTACTGCTCGGGCGCAGCGTAGGCGGGTGTGAACGCCTGCGTTGCGGTATGTTCGTCGGCGCCGGGATCGAGGAGTTTGCCGATGCCGAAGTCGAGCAGCACCGGCGTGCCGTCTTCGCGCACGAGGATGTTCGCGGGCTTGATGTCGCGATGCACGATCAGGTGCTGATGCGCATGCTGTACCGCGCGGCAGAGTTGCACGAACAGGCGCAGGCGCGCAGGCAGGTCGAGCGCGTGCTTGTCGCAGTACGCCAGCAGCGGTGCGCCGGCGACGTATTCCATCGCCAGATACGGCACGCGATCGGGTGTCTCGCCGGCATCCAGGAGGCGCGCGATGTTCGGATGGTTCAACTCGGCGAGCAGTGCGCGCTCGCGCGCGAGGCGTTCACGCGCCCCCGCGGTCGGAATGCCGCGGATCAGCTTGAGCGCCACCTTCTGCGGCGTATCGCCGAGCCGGCGTTCGGCGAGCAGCACGGTGCCCATGCCGCCCGCACCGAGTTCGCCGAGAATGCGATAGGCACCGATCTGGCCCTGCATCGGCCGAGCCAAACCCGTCACGGCGTCCAACGCTTCCTTAAGGAAGCTTTCGCCCTGCGTGTGGCGCGCGAGCAGGCGCTCGACCTCGGCGATGATCTGCGTGTCGCTTTCGCGTGAAGTCAACTCATCGTGCCATTGCTCCGGCGGATATCCGAGCACGGCGTGGAACAAGGATTCGATCTGGGCAAACCGCGGACTGTCCATGGCGCACCTTGCTGATATTCACCGGTTCCCGAGGCATGCAGCCTCCGCCATCAATAACGCAAAATCGAGATTGAGCCCCTCATCATCCCAATCCGCCGCAATCACGTGGCCAGACGTTCGCGCAGCCATGCGCGCGCGAAACGCAGATCGCGTTCTACCGTGGGCAGCGAAATGCCGAGCGTCTGCGCGATCTCTTCCTGCGGCAGGCCGAGCAGCAGCGACATCTCGACGACGCGGCATTTGCGCGCGTCGAGCGCCTCGAGTTCGCCGAGCGCCTGTTCGACGCCGAACCAGGCTTCCGGCCCGGCCACGGCGATGCCGGCGGCAGCGCCGAGGCTGATCGTGGCGAGGCCGCTGCCGCGCTTCTCGGCATGATCGCGGCGTAGCGCGTCGATCAACGCCTGGCGCAAGGCCAGAGCGACCGTGCGGAAAAAATGCACGCGATCGACCGCATCGAGCGGCTTCTGCAGCAGGCGCAGAAAGGCTTCGTGGGCGAGTTCGGTGGTCTGCAGCGCTGCGCCTCCGCCGGCTAGCCGGCGCGATGCCATTGCGCGCAGATCGGCATAGACAAGATCGGCGAGTGCGCGCGGCGCCGCTTCGTCTCCGGCGCGCCACGCGGCGAGGAGGTCGGTCACGCTGTCGAGCGGCGCGGGGTGATGGCTCGGGGCATGCATTTGCGTAGTTCATCCCAAAGGCGGCATTTCGCTTCGTTTTCCGCGATGCGCGACGCCGGCCTGCCCCTGTCCGCCGAGAGTTTACACGAGTGCATGCAGGCGGCTACTCACCGACGAGGACGGGATATGGAAGGCAGCACTGCAACCGAAACGTACCAGGCGATGCCGGCTCGTGCGAACCATCAGCATTGCCCGGGCGCGTTGCCAAGGCGGCAACCAGGGCACATCGCGAAATACGCGCGCGCCGTGATGTTGGCGCTGGCTCCGTGGCTTTGCTGCCTGCCCACATCGGCGTTTGCCAAGACCACGCCGAATGCGGTCATGCAGATTGCGCCGGCCGCGCCAAGCGCTTTCGGCACCCGACTGACCTTCTACGCCATCCTATCCTCGCCGACGCAAGGCGGACCGGTACCGACCGGCACAATCAACTTCGCTTATCGCGACGCGTCGAACACCAACTACGATCTGTGCAGCCCTCTGACGATCGACACCAATTACACGGTGCAGTCCTGTCAGGCCCAGATCGGTGCCTATCCGCCGGCCGGAGCCGACCGCATCATTCTCATCTATTCGGGCGACGCCAACTACGACGGCGATGCGACTGGCGCGCTGGCGCAGGAGGACTACGTCGTCACCTACCAGACGCCGACGATTGCGCTCGATCCGCCCGCACCGGTCTATGTCGGCCAGTACGCTGCCCTGTATCTGGTCATCGGCAACGCCACGCAGACGCAAGGCCATTTCGGTGCGAGCATCGGCGGCGATAACGGCACCTGCAACATCACCGTCCCTGGTGCCATTTGCTCCGCCGGCAAGACGCGGTTCGCCGGAACGTTCGAGGTCGACGCCGGCTTCGACGGCGATGCCAATCACGGTGTCGTTGCATCGGCCCCAGTCGGCCAGATAACGATACTGCCGGCGCCGACGACGCTGACGATCATTCCGCCCAATCCGATCGCCCTGGGCGACAGTGTTTTCATCGGGATGAATATCGCGTCCATTGTCGACCCTGCGGCAACATTCCTGGGCGATATCGTCCTCAGCGATGGTGAAGTCAACTGTCACGTCCACCTGGCTAGTCCCGGCAGCAGCGGAGCCTGCACCCTCACGCCCATCAGCGCCGGCGTGCGTCATCTGACCGCGACCTATAGCGGCTATTCCGACGCCACCGGCAGTACGGCGACCGCCGACCTCACCGTCGTCGCACCGGCGAGCTATACGATCACCACGGCAGTCAACCCGGTCGGCGCCGGCACGGTGACCTGCACACCCAATCCGGTCGCATCGGGCGGTAACAGCACGTGCATTGCAACGGCCAACTCCGGCTATGCGTTCGATGCATTCACTGGCGATTGCAGCGGTGCAGCCTGCGCGCTGACCAATGTCACTGCAGACAAATCCATTGTCGCTAATTTCACCACTGCGCAACGGCCCGGAACGATCAGCGTGCGCGGCATCGCCAACGGCGACACCACGCCGAGCACCGTCGACGGCACCGACTTCGGTTCGACACCGGTCGGCACGCCGGTCACGCACGCCTTCACCATCGACAACCTCGGTGCGCGCGAGGCAAGCGTACCGCCTGGCGCGCAGGTGTCGGCAAACGGTCAAGCCATGCCGGGGGCAGACGGCGATCTGGTCGTCAGCTCGATCGCAAGCAGCAATCCCGCATTCACGGTCAGCGGCGGCTTGGGCACGATCGCAGTGAACGCCAGCGCGATGTTCAACGTGCGCTTCAACGCGGGCGCCACCGGCACGCAAACCGCGACGATCACGATTGCGAGCAACGACGCGCACACGCCGACCTACACCTTTGTCGTCTCTGCAGTCGCCGCCGCGACCATGCCAAGTAGTGTCCAGGCCGCACCGACGGCGTCGAACTGGATGCTCGGCGTGCTCGCTGGGCTGCTTTGCATGATCGGCCTCGCGAGCGTGTCAGGACGCAAGCGCGCCGGGCCGATGTCACGGCGCTGACGACTTCGACGTCAGCGCGTGTACTGGAGCGCAACGTTCCCGCCTGCAACCGGACCATGAGGAGTTACACGATGGATATCCGATCGACGCCCGACAACACAACCGCATCGCCGACAACGTCCGTTCTTCGTCGGCGCGACGAAAGGCAGTTTGCGCCAGCGCAACGCGACGCGCATTCCGAAGACGTGCCGCGCACACCCGTCTCCGTTTCCGCAGTGGAGGCGCTGGCCTTGTGCATGGAGACGGGTTGCTGCGGGGTGTGAGCGAGGCGACGCAGTCGCAGCAACGCACGCGCGCTCGCGTGATGGATCCTGCCTCCCATTTGCGTAGATGGAAATGCGCAAACGATTTTCCACATCGACGAGGGCAACCGCCATGAACATCACGTTCTACCTCATCCGCACCTCCGCGGCGCTCGCCCTCGCGTCCGTCGCTTGCATCGACGGCACGGCGTTTGCGCAGGAAGGCCAGCAATACAACTGCGCGCCCGGCACGGTCTTGAGATATGACGAATGCGAGCCTGTTGCCGCCTCCGTGCCTGCCTCGCGGTCGCAGATGCAAACGCATCGGCCGTATGCAACCGCACCGGCCGCACACGCGACTGCGGCACGAATGTCGCACCCGCAGGCAGCGCAGCCCAAGCTGGCCAGGCACATCAAACCGCCGCCGTCCGGCAGTTTGGCCAAACCGCAGCGCTGAAGTGAGCGACCGCGTCGACACGGGGGATCCAAATTGCTTCAACAGTCGTTGCCGTCGGTCATGTCGGCTCTTGGTTTCGGCGATGATCATGCAAACTTGGCAAGAACCCCTCCATCGGATGCGAGCGAATGCTTGCACTTTGCGTTCGAGCACTGCGCAATGCGTGGGCTGCTTGCGGCGATGCTGATTTTCGCCCCAGCCGCAACCGTGCACGCACAGCTCGTCGACGTGACCCAGACCGAGCCGAACGTCCCCGGCGGCACGATCGGCAAATCATTGCAGCAGCAGATCCGCGCAGGCCGCGGCGACGAATTCACGCCGGGCAGTTCGCTGTATCTGATCGCGCGCGATCCGGCACGCGCGATCCGCCGCGGACGTCAATTGTTCCAGCGCAAGTTCACGATGCAACAGGGCCAGCGTCCGCGCGTCGATTTTCGCACGGAGACATCATGGCGCAACCCGCATTCGGCGCCGACCTGGCCGACAGCTGCGGTGTCAGGAAATTTTTCCTCCCGCCCGTTCGAGATAGCTCGCGACATTCGCCGCAAGCCGGCGCGAAGCGCGGTTCGCTTCGAACAAATGCCCGCGCAGGCTGTGCGTGTAACCGACAAAGAACATTCCCGGGCTCGTCGTCGGTTCGCCTGAGGGCGCGATCGGCTCGGCCGCTTCGTCGAGCACAGCGGCGTCTTCAAGCAGCGCATCGAGACCGCTCGAAAAACCGGTTGCCGCAATGATTGCGTCGAACGGTTCGGAATGCCCGTCGGCATAGACGGCGCCGGTCGCGGTCAGCCGCGCCAGCGCCGGGCGAATCCGCACGCGGCCGCGTTTCAGTGCATCGACGAAGCCGACGTCGATGACGGGCACACGCCGGCTCGAATACGGTCGCCAGTCCGCAGCCGGCATGCCGTAGCGCGAGAGGTCGCCTAGCGTCAGCCGCGCGGTGAGCCGGGCGATGCGGTCTGCCAGGCGCGGCGGCAGGAGGCTCAAGAGGAAGCTGGTGCGCTGCACCGGACTTCCGAATGGGTCGCGCGGCACGATCGGTGGCGCAGTGCGGATGCTGATCGCTACGAACGCCGCGCCGTGTTCGGCGAGATCGGTGGCGATCTCGGCGCCGCTGTTGCCCGCTCCCACGACAAGCACGCGCTTGCCCGCATAGGGTGCGGCGTTGCGATAGTTGACGGAGTGCGTGAATTCGCCGTCGTAGCATTTCTGGCCCGGCAGTGCCGGCATGTGCGGAACGCCGTATTGCCCCGTGGCCAGCACGACCACGCGCGACTGCCAAGAATCGCACGCACCGACGATCTCCCATGTGACCGGCGCGATCGACGCCATGCGAACGTTGCGCACCCGGAAATCGGTGACGACGTTCAAGCCGAAATGGCGCGCGTAGTCGTTGAGATAAGCCGCATATTCATCGCGCGACGGATAGCGCAGGGAACTGCGCGGCATGGGATAGTGGGCAAGGCTGGAGCGCGCACGCACGGTGTGCAAATGCAGCCGGTCGTAGCGTCGCTGCCAGCTGCAGCCGAGCTGGCTCTCCTGCTCAAGAATCACGGCGTCGATGCCACGCTGCTTCAGCGCACCCGCTGCGGAAAGGCCGGCTGCACCCGCACCCACGATTATCAAGTCGGCTCGCGGCATGACTCAGTCAAGTGCAGAGTAGACCATCGCCGACCGGATGGCTGCGCGAATCTCAGGCGAACGGATCACGCAGCACGATCGTGTCGTCGCGGTCGGCACCCGTAGCGACCAGCGCGAGATGGCAGCCCGACAACTCTTCGACCGCGCGCAGATACGCACGCGCGGCAGCGGGCAGTTTGTTCCAGTCGCGCACGCCGCTGGTCGGCTCGTCCCAGCCGGGGAATTCGAGGTAGACGGGCTTGCACTCGGCCCAGCCGTCCGCGTCGAGCGGCGCGAGTTCGCGGCGCTTGCCGCGGTATTCGTAGGCGATGCAGACGCGGATGGTCGGCAAGCCGTCGAGGACGTCGAGCTTCGTGATCGCGAGGCCGTTGATGCCGTTGATCAGCACGGCGC
>Ga0207647_10004461_pt1 | contig 10376 bp, 9 predicted proteins | sample KBSCornC2_FD_184295 | JGI IMG/M metagenome (GOLD analysis project Ga0207647, IMG submission 184295) | Corn rhizosphere microbial communities from Kellogg Biological Station, Michigan, USA - C2 (SPAdes) (version 2) | ecosystem: Host-associated > Plants > Roots > Rhizosphere ...
AAGCAACTGGATCTGCCTTGCATTCATGGGGCTGATCCTCGTGATTCTCGCGATGACGCCTGGGCTGTCGATCTCTGTGTTGCTTGTGCCGATGTGGTTGGTGGTGATGTGGGGCGGCTATGTGTTCAAGCGCCGGCGCGCGGCGATGCTTGTCGGCGCGCGAATGGCCGAGCGATAAAGCCCGCGGCGGTGGGGGCGGCGAGTGTCGCGCTCTCACGTCGGCGCAGGCGTCGCGCGATCCAAGCCGCTCCACGCATGCCGCTGAAACGGCTGCGGGAGCGGTTTTTATTTGCGCGCTGACATAGCGGATTCGGAGGGCGCGCCGCTTTGAATTCGCACGATGGCTTGCCGCCTCCGCGTGGAACGAAGCCGATCCGCGAACGACCTGCGCGCCGCGCAGCCGGCGCTCACGCGAACGCCGGCTCGCGCGCGCGGCGCGACGCTGCCTGGGGTTCGGTCTTGGACTCGACGTCGCGCGTGTCGAGCCGGAAGGCCGCGGCCGTGTGCTGCAGATGCAGCGCCTGCTCCTTCAGCGACTGCGCCGCGGCCGCCGCTTCTTCGACGAGCGCCGCGTTCTGCTGGGTCATGCTGTCCATCTGCGTGACCGCGAGATTGACCTGATCGATGCCCGCGCTCTGCTCGGCCGCCGCCGCCGCGATCTCCTGCACCACGCCGGTCACGCGCAGGATCGCGTCTCGCGCGTCGTCGATCGTCGAGCCGGTGCTTTCGACCAGCGTCGCGCCGCTGCCGACGCGTTCCACCGCATGGCTGATCAGCTCGCGGATTTCCTTCGCCGCGGTCGCGCTGCGTTGCGCGAGACTGCGCACCTCGCTCGCGACGACCGCGAATCCACGGCCCTGCTCGCCCGCGCGCGCCGCTTCGACGGCCGCGTTGAGCGCGAGGATATTGGTCTGGAATGCGATGCCTTCGATCGTCGCGATGATCTCGACCATGCGCCCCGATTCGCTCGAAATGTCCTTCATCGCGCCGACGGCCTCGGTGATCATGTCGCCGCCCCGGTTGGCGATGTGCGCCGCATTGGCCGCGAGATCGCTGGCGGTGCGCGCGTGCTCCGCGGTCTGCCGGACCATCGCGGTCATCTGTTCCATGCTCGAAGCCGTTTCCTGCAACGACGCCGCCTGGTTCTCCGTGCGCGCCGACAGGTCCGCGTTGCCGTTCGCGATTTCGTTCGCGCCGCACGCGACGTTGTCGGAGGCGCGCTTGATCTGGCGGATCGTGCCGGTGAGCGCGTCGCGCATGCGCTGCATCACGTGCAGCAGGCTCGACGTGTCGCCGCTGCGCGTGGCGATCGCAACGGTCAGGTCGCCGGACGCGATCGCCTCGGCGACCTCCGCCGCGTAGGCCGGATCGCCGCCGATCGTGCGGAGGATGCTGCGGTTCGTCACGGTGACGAGCGCCACCAGCAGCAGGGAGATGCCGACGAAGATCGCGCCCAGCATCCACAGCGAGCGCATGAAAGCGGCGTCGATGTCGTCGACGTAGGCGCCCGTCGCGATGATCCAGTCCCACGGCGCGTAGCGCAGCACGTAGCCGATCTTGGCGACCGCCTTCACCGGCGTCACGTTCGGGTGCGGAAACACATAATCCACGAAGCCGCCTTCGGGCGCCTGCGCCACCGAGGCGAAGCTCACGTAATGGTGACGGCCGTCGGCATCGGCCGTTGCGGCGAGGTCGCGGCCTTCGAGCGCCGGCTTGATGGGATGCATGACCATCCGCGGCTTCGAATTGATCACGAGGAAATAACCGTCCTCGCCATAGCGGATCTCGCGCAGCCGGGCGAGCGCCTGCTTTTGCGCGTCCGCTTCGGACATCGCTCCGCCTTGCGCCAGCGCCGCATATTCCTTGACGATACTCACGCCGACCTGCCCGACGTTCATGAGATCGTGCTTGCGCTCCTCGATGCGGGTCTCGCGCGATTGCCAGGCGGCGAATACCGATACCGCCAGCAACGCAACGAGACTGATCAGCAGCGGCAGCCATAACTTCTGCGTGAAACGGAGCTTTCGCATCTGCGCCTTCTTCATCGAGGTTGGTGAAGTTCGCGCCGCGGCGCCGCGCAATGCGGCATCCGAAACCAGCGCGGCCGATTTGCCGGCGGACTGACTGGCAAACGGTTCCTGTCCGCGTTATCGGCGCGGCGGGAATAAAGTTTCTAGAGTTAAACCCGCGGTGAGACTTCTCGCGGTTTCGAACGCTCGATTGGAAGCTGATTGCGATTGCCAAAGAACGCGTTGAGCATCGACGTGTGGCGGTGTGACAAGCTTGGGGAATTCTTCCGCGAGTGGAGGGGATTTCGCGGGAGTGGGTACTGAAGGGTAGCGGGGGATGCTAACGCTTGGATTTTGTTTGGTGCCCAGGGCCGGAATCGAACCGGCACGCCTTGCGGCGGGGGATTTTGAGTCCCCTGCGTCTACCAATTTCACCACCTGGGCAGATCTTGCAGCGCACGCGCTGGAACATGGCGCGCGGCGAAGACGCAGATTATGGCCGAAAATCCGGCGACGGGCAAGCCGGCCGCTTTGGGTTCGCGCGAAGCCTTCACGCAAACGCTCCCGTTCAGGCTCGAAGGTATCGGTGAAGCGGATGCCATACGCACGCAATTATGCAAAAGCCCGCACGGAATGCGATGGCACAATGCGGTTCTGCTTATGCATTGCGTGTTGTCGAGTGTCAGGAAAAATGCCGTGAAAGATGTGCCAAACACCGTTGCGAAGTGCGAATCCCCGTTCCATGTGGCGGGTCACGCCTGCCGACCCGATTGCGGCGCGTGCTGTATCGCGCCGTCGATTTCGAGTCCGATTCCGGGCATGCCGAACGGCAAGCCGGCGGGCGTGCGCTGCGTGCAACTCGGTGACGATTTGCGCTGCGCGATCTTCGGGCAGCCGGAGCGGCCGGCCTGCTGTTCGGGCCTGCAACCGCAGACGGAAATGTGTGGCGCGAACCGCGACGAAGCACTCGCGTGGCTAACCCGGCTCGAAACGCAAACTCAGCCGCAAGCGCAAGCTTCGGCACGCCGATAGCGCGAACGGCGCGCCGCAACCGATGTCAGAAAAAGCTTCCCCAAGGAGATTTCGCATGACCCGATCCGCTGCGCCGACCCGGCGCCGCTTCCTGCTCGCAGCGCTGACAGGCTGCGGCGCGCTTGGCATCACTGTGTCGCTGGCAGCCTGCGCCGCATCGATCTTTCCGTTCATCCCGTCGCACTACACATTTTCGCAGCAGCAGGTGCAAGACGCGGTGCAGCGCAAGTTTCCGTATCAGCGCACGGTGTCGCAAGTGTTCGATGTCGTGCTGACGCATCCGGTGGTCGGCCTTCTGCCGGATGCGAACCGCGTCTCGGTGAAGCTCGACGCGCGCTTCGCGAGTCCGTTCATGCCGCAGCCGGTCGACGGCGTCTTCACGCTTTCCAGCGAACTCGCTTACGATGCCGCCAGCAAGTCGGTCGTGCTGAAGTCGCCGAACGTCGACAACGTCAGCGTGACCGGACAGGCGCAGGCCTACACGCAGCAGATCAACGCCGCGGCGGGACTGCTCGCCACACAGTTGCTGACCAATTATCCGATCTACACTTTCAAGCCCGAACAGCTGCAATTCGCCGGTGTGAATTACGAACCCGGTACAATCACCATCCTTACAAACGGCATACGTGTGCAAATCGTCGAGAAATGACGCAAGCGCGCGGTCGTCAGGGCCGCAGCGTTATCGTGCGGCCCTTGTTCCAACTATCTACATACAGCGATGAGGGGCACGGATGGACTGGCTATTGGCTTGCAAGGCGCTGATTCTGGGCGTCGTCGAAGGGTTGACGGAGTTCTTGCCGGTATCGAGCACCGGCCACTTGATCGTCGCGGGCAGTCTGCTCAATTTCACCGATGAACACGCGAAAACCTTCGATGTCGTGATCCAGCTCGGCGCGATTCTCGCCGTGTGCTGGGAGTTCCGCCGCCGCATCGTCAGTGTGGTGGTCGGCTTGCCGAGCCGACCCGATGCGCGCCGCTTCACGCTGAACGTGATTATCGCGACGATTCCGGCAATCGTGCTTGGTTTGCTGTTGGAAAAGTCCATCAAGGCCGCGCTGTTTTCGCCGGTGCCGGTCGCGTTCGCGCTGGTGGCGGGCGGGGTGGTGATCCTGTGGGCCGAAGCGCGCCAGCGCGCGCAAGGCGAGAGGGCGGCGCGCGTGCAGAGCGTGGACGATCTGACCGCGCTGGATGCGCTGAAAGTGGGCCTGGCTCAATGTTTCGCGCTGATTCCAGGCACTTCGCGCTCGGGCTCGACCATCATCGGCGGAATGCTGTTCGGGCTCGACCGGCGGGTCGCCACGGAGTTCTCGTTCTTCCTCGCGATTCCGATCATGTTCGGCGCGACCGGTTACGAGCTCCACAAAGGCTGGCAACTGCTGTCCGCGGATGTGCTCGGCACCTTGGCGATCGGTTTCGTGGCGGCCTTCATCAGCGCGTTCGCCTGCGTGCGCTGGCTGTTGCGCTATGTCGCCGCGCACGACTTCACCGCTTTCGCGTGGTATCGGATCGGCTTCGGGTTGTTGATCTTGCTGGTCGGCTATAGCGGCGCGTTGAGCTGGACCAGTTGAGTTTGTCTTAACCCCGTTGCCATGAGTGCCATGAGTGCCATGAAAAAAGGTCCGCGTTTGCGGACCTTTTTCGTTGCAGCTTGCGAGGCGCGATCAGCGATCAGAGCGCGCCGCGTTTGCGGAACACCAGATCCCAGACGCTGTGTCCGAGCCGCAGCCCGCGGCGTTCGAACTTCGTCACGGGACGATACTCGGGGCGCGGCGCGTAGCCGTCGGCGGTGTTCTCGAGCGCGGGCTCCGCGCTTAGCACTTCCAGCATCTGTTCGGCGTAGTTTTGCCAGTCGGTCGCGCAATGCAGATACGCGCCAGGCTTCAGGCGCGAAACCAGCAAGGCGACGAATTTCGGCTGGATCAGCCGGCGCTTGTGATGACGCGCCTTGTGCCACGGATCGGGAAAGAAGATGTGCGCGCCGTCGAGGCTGTCCGGCGCGATCATCTGTTCGAGCACTTCGACCGCGTCGTGCTGAATGATGCGGATGTTCGACAACTGCTGCTCGCCCATCAGCTTGAGCAACGCGCCGACGCCTGGCTCGTGCACCTCGACGCCGAGGAAGTCGTCGTCGGGACGGTGCGAGGCGATTTCCGCGGTGGTCGCGCCCATTCCGAAGCCGATTTCCAGCACACGCGGTGCTTCACGGCCGAACACGCTGTTCCAGTCGGGTTGCTGCGGGGCGAACGGAACCACGAAACGCGGACCGAATTCATCCATCGCGCGGCGCTGGCCGGTCGAGACGCGGCCGGCGCGTGTGACAAAGCTGCGGATACGGCGCCGGTGCGGGGCTTCCTGTTGCAGCGTGTCGCCGGCGGATTGGCCATCGGTTTCGCTCGCGGGCGTCGTGAGTTCGTCGGGCAAGCCGGCGTCGTTTGGATCGTGGATCATTGTCGAGACTGCTACAAGGTGAGGGCTTCGCGCCGCCACTACAAAAAAGCCGCCTTCATCGAGGCGGCTCGTGCTGGATTCCGCTAGAGGCTCGAGGCTTAGCAGGAAGGTGGAGCGGGCGTTGCAAGTGCGCGTAAGGTAGCACAACCCAAAAGGCGGCGTCCAGACGAGGGCGCTTGCGGCTGCGTTCGGCATCGCCGGCATGGTTACGTTTTGATAACCGTCATGGCCATCCGTAAGTGGGATTGCGCAATCCGAGGTCTTCGGCACGCGGGCTTTATCAGTTATTGCCGGCGCAATACACGCGTCCAATCCCGAGGGAGAAAAATCGTTTGGGAATGCGGTGGAAGAATGCCGCGGCGGCATTCGCTATATTCTCGGCCGGTATCGCAATGCCGCGTTTGCTCGCCGGTTATGGCAAGCGAATCAGTGGGTTTGAGATGCGTGAAAAACGCTGATTGTTTTTGAGTGACAAGCGCAAGAGGATGCAACAGGCGGGACATGCGGTAGATGCAGACTCTTTCGCGTGGCCGCCTGGTTTCTATCTGGTTCGTCACCAGGCGGGATGGAAAGTATCTGGAGCGGGCGATGGGAATCGAACCCACGGCTCTAGCTTGGGAAGCTAGGGTATTACCATTATACGACGCCCGCAGAGCGCGTTATTTTACTCGGGAACAGGCGGTTAGCGCAAATCGCGCCGCCGCCCGCTTTCGCTGGCGCAGCGAGCGCCTTCAGATCACGAAGTAAGTCAACTGAACGGCCGCGCGCGTCACCACCATCAGCAGCACCTGCACGATCACGAACAGCAGGATCGGCGAGAGGTCGATGCCGCCGAGTTGCGGCATCACGCGGCGCAGCGGATTCAGAAACGGCGCGGTCAGTTGATACAGGATCGGCATGGCCGGCGAGCGCGGATTGAGCCATGACAGCAACGCCATCAGGATCGTCAACCAGATGATCAGATTCAGCGCCCACTTGACGAGCGTCAGCACGGCGACGATCAGCAGCGTCGGCGCGAGCGTGAGCGGATCGGCGCCGGTGAGCACCACCATCAGCACCACATAGACGATCGCCGCAAGCAGAGCCGCGACGATACTCGCCCAGTCGACGTTGCGCGTGCTGTGCAGAATGCGCCGCAGCGGCAGCACGATCCAGTTGGTGGCTTGCAGTACGGCGTTCGTGACCGGGTTGTAGGGCGGCATGCGCACGACTTGCAGCCATGCGCGCAGCAGCAGGGCGGCGCCGAACAGCGTGAAGATGGTATTGAGTAGAAAACGGGCGATATCGCCAAACATCTCGTGTCCTTATCCTTCGAATAACGGCCGTCCACCGGCCGCGGGGCGCCGGCGCTGTCCATCGACGCGCCGGCGGTTTCATTTGGGTTCGATGCGCTCTCTCGCGGGAGCGGCGCGTCAAGCATCTTTCTCAAGCAATCGCGCGGCGCTCCGATTCAGCGCCTCGCGAGTCGTGTTCAACGTCGAACCAGCGCGTCGCGGGCCCGACCCAAGCCGCTCGACATCAAGCCGAAACCTTGATCTCGCTGATCAGGATCGTGCCGTTGCCAGCATCGGTGTAATTGGGAATGTCCGCGACCAGTTGCTCGGAAGCGGGCTTGAACGCCTTGTAGAAATCATCCGCGCTGTCGAACAGAAAGTGGCCTGCCGCGACATACGGCGGCGGCGTGCCCGGCGGCCCCGCGTTGATGCCGACGTCGACCGACCAGCCCTTCAGCGACCGCCCAAACAGTTTCGCCGCAAGCGGCATGTGCGTGACGCAGTAATAGTTCACGTCGAAATGGCCGTTTTCCCGGTACGGATAAAGGATGCTGACCTTGATCATTGTTGGTTCTCGTCTGTTGATGCCGAAGCCTGGTCCCTGAGCGTGGTGCTTAACCTGTCCTTAACCCCGGTCCTAAGCTGGTCCCAAGCCGGCCCCTAAGCGCGTCGCTGGCGGATTGCGCGCGGCGCCGGACGTCACATTATCACGGCTTACTTGACGCTTGCACCTGCCGCAGCCGCATTTAGGGAGCGGGTGAGCGATTCCTCCACGGCCTCGGCGATCGCTTCGATCGAGGCGGGCGGTGCGGCGCGGCGTCGGGCGAGTTCGACCGCGCGCCGCGACAGCAAGCCGTACAGCGCGGCATGGTCGCCGCCGAGGCTCTCGAACAGCGCCAACTGTTTCTGCACGACCCCGGTGTCGCCACGCGATATGGGTCCGGCGAGCGCGTTCGACAGCCCCTTGTCGCGTGCGGTTTCGATGGTGCCCGCGAGCATCGGCAAGAGCGCACGCAACGCGTCGTCTTCGGCGAAACCGAGCGTGCGCCACAGCGCGACGCATTCGGCAAGGCTGCACAGCGCGAAGCTCGCCGCGTAGTGCGCGGCGCCGTGGTACAGCATGCGGCTGCCTGGCGGAATCGACAGCGGATGGCAGCGCAGCGCGAGGGCCAACGCGGTCAGCGTGTCCTTCAAGGCGCCGTCGGACTCGATTGTTATCGAACAGCCGGCGATACGGTCGACGTCGCTCGCCTCGCCGCCGAAAAGGTACAGCGGATGAAACCCGCCGATCGACGCCCCCTGGTCGCGCGCGGGCGCCAGCAGCTCGACCGGCGATGCGCCGCTGCAATGCACGAGCGCCTTGCCGCCGGCTTTGTCTCGGTCCTGGTCCTGGTCCGGCTCAAAACGCAGTATGTGCGCTGACGTACCGATGCTGTCGTCCGGAACGGCTAAAAAGACGACGTCGGCGTTGTCGATGACCTGCTGAGGGTCGTCGAGCGCCAAGCAGCCAGGAATCTGGCTGGCGAGCCGGCCGGCGGATGCCGCGGTACGGCTTGCCACCGCCGTCACGGGATAGCCCGCGCGGGAAAAGCCGAGCGCGAGGCAACGCGCGAGCCGGCCCGCGCCGATAAAACCGAGGCGGGGCAGAGGACGGGACTGGGACATGTCGGCGGGCTCCAGACGGGGCTTGGACGGGAAAGCAGCAGTATCGCGCATCGGCCGGCGGGTGGAGCAAGCAGGCGGAGCAAGCAGGTGGAGCAACTGGCGACGACTGTCGTCAGATGAGTTTGCCGGCGATATGACGCGCACAGCCGGTCATGGCGGCGCGCCGGCCCCGCGGGCTTGAAAACTGCTCACAATTTCCGCATGGCCGATGTGGCCGTGGCTGTTTCATGGGTACGCGCTTAGCAATGTTGCAATCGAACTCGGGGAGGTCACGATGAGCATTTTTTCTTACCGGAAGCATCTGCGGTTTCTGACGCATGCGCAGCGGCGTCGCTGGTGGGACCAGAAAAAACGTCTGAGTCCGCGCGTGCGGATCAGCGTCGCGTACGTTCCGCCGAATGTGTCCCGCGAATTTGCCTACGTGAAAGTCGGCTGACGCCGCACCCAACCTCGGACGAGACAATGCCCGGCCTGCGCGCCGGGCTTTTTATTGCCTGTTGCGCGCCGCCCTCGGTATTAAAGCTAATTTGTAATTAAAGATTACCGGGGTGACGTCCGTTGAACCGGCATGCGCCTGTGGAAACCGTTCGCCGCGTGCGCGACACGCGCAATCGCTTGATTCTGCACGACCTTCCCGCATATCCAACTGCGCCGCCGACGCACCACCGACGTAATTTCTTTTCGCCTATTGCAATTTGCAACAAATGCGAACAGCGTCGCGCGGGCTTTTTAGATAAATTGATTTCGTAGCATGCAAGGCATGCGCAGTCGGCGACCTTGAGTGGGCCGCGCCAGGAGAACAAAGTGAAAAAGATCGTCCCGTTTGTTGTTGCTGCCGCACTCGGCGTGGGGCTTGCCTCCGTCGCGCAAGCGCACGTTTCTGTCGGTATCGGTATCGGGGTACCGGTCGCGCCGGCGTACCCGGTCTACGCGGCGCCTCCGCCGGTGTACTACCCGCCGCCGCCGCCCGTCGTCTATGCACCGCCCGTGGTCTATGCGCCGCCGCCGGTGGTGGTCGGCGGATACGGTGGTTATTATGGTTATGGCCGACCGTATTATCGCCACGGCTACTACCGTGGTGGATATGGCTACGGACACGGCTACTATCGGCGCTAAGCGAGTCAGCTAGCAAGCTGAAGCCCGATGAACGGCGTAACGCCGGCTTGATTGCCGGGTTACGCCGTTTTGTTTTTTGACTAGCTTTCGACGTGTTTTTTCATTGCCTCGCGCGAATGTTCGCCGGCGTTCCAAAGCGGCGGCGAAGCTGGGAGAATGGCCGTCTCGCCACCGCTCAGGAATCTCCGCCGATGCAGCCGAAGCAGCCACTCCCCGCTCCCACATTCGACGACGTACTCGACGCCGCCGCGCGCCTCGAAGGCGTCGCGCACCGCACGCCGGTCTTGACCTCGAGCACCTTCAACGAGCGCACCGGCGCGTCGGTGTTTTTCAAGTGCGAGAACTTTCAGCGGATGGGCGCCTTCAAGTTTCGCGGCGCCTATAACGCGATCTCCCATTTCGACGCCGAGCAGCGCAAGGCCGGCGTGCTGACCTACTCGTCCGGCAATCATGCGCAGGCCATCGCGTTGTCGGCGCGCCTCGCGGGCATCCGCGCGACGATCATCATGCCGCACGACGCGCCCGCCGCCAAAGTCGCCGCGACCAAGGGCTACGGCGGCGAAGTCATCACCTACGACCGCTACAAGGAAAACCGCGAGGAGATCGGCCGGCGGCTTGCCGAGGAGCGCGGCATGACGCTGATTCCGCCCTACGATCATCCGCATGTGATCGCGGGGCAGGGCACGGCGGCCAAGGAACTGATCGACGAAACCGGCCCGCTCGACCTGTTGTTCGTCTGCCTGGGCGGCGGCGGGCTTCTCTCGGGCTCGGCGCTGTCGGCGCGCGCGCTGTCGCCGCAGTGCAAGGTCTACGGCGTGGAGCCCGAGGCCGG
>Ga0207647_10004463_pt1 | contig 10375 bp, 6 predicted proteins | sample KBSCornC2_FD_184295 | JGI IMG/M metagenome (GOLD analysis project Ga0207647, IMG submission 184295) | Corn rhizosphere microbial communities from Kellogg Biological Station, Michigan, USA - C2 (SPAdes) (version 2) | ecosystem: Host-associated > Plants > Roots > Rhizosphere ...
CCATGGCCAGCAGGTCGGTTCTGTTGCGATACTTGATGCCGGCTTCGGCGGTCGCGATGCGCACACCCTCGATGACCGGCATCTTCGGATATTTCTTCGGTGCGAGCGGCGAAATCGTAGCGGACATCGGAACCCCGGAGCGGCAACAACGCGAAAGAAGGCCGGTTTGCCCGATAGCGCGCGCCGGCGCAAGGGGCGTTCTGGCCGTGCCTTCCCGGCCTGGCCGGCGGCTTTGCAATTGGAAACGCATCGTTTCGTTTCGTCGCCGAAGCCAATATGATCGGCACCAGATTCACCGGCTAAGGAAGACCTCGATGGGCGAAGCCGCCGCTTACGGACGCAAGTCGATCGGCGCAAAACGCAATCCCGAGAGCGCCGATGCCATCGTCAAGGCCGCCGAGGCGGTGTTGCGCGAGGCGGGCTATGCCGGCTTCTCGATCGAGGCCGTCGCCCGGCGGGCGCGGGCGGGAAAGCCGACCATCTATCGCTGGTGGCCGAGCAAGGCGGCGCTGCTGATCGAGGTCTACCAGCGGCAGAAGCGCGTCGAGACGCCCGACACCGGGAACATCGAGGATGATCTGGCCGGATTCCTCAAGAACCTGTTCGCGCATTGGCGCGACACCCCCTCGGGCAACATCTTCCGCTCGTTGATCGCCGAGGCCCAGTCGGACGAGACAGCCGCGGCAGCACTTGCCGAATATTCAAAGGGACGCCGCGGCCATACCGGCCGGATGATCGAGCGCGCCAAGGCGCGCGGCGAGGTGGCGGCCGATGTCGACGCCGGGATCGTCGCCGACCTGATCGCTTCCTTCGCCTGGCGGCATCTGCTGACCGGACGGCTCGACGAGGACGAGGCGGCGATCCGCGCCGCCGTGCGCTACATCATGCGGGGAATTAGAGCAATTCCAGAAAAAGTGTGAGCGGTCGGGCTCGGCGACTTCGCCGTAGCCGGCCGTCCGGAATTAGGTCAAAACAAGGAGATAGAGGGGTTCGCCGTTTCCGTGAAACGGTGAAACGCTCTAGCGGCCGCCTGGCCCCCCGAAAGCGAAAGGGCGCCCGAAGGCGCCCTCTGCAGGATCATCCGGCGGATGCGGCTACTTGCCGGCTTCCAGCGTGTCGATGTCCTTCTTGAGCTTCTCGTCCGGGATCTCGACCTTGGCGGCCCCGCGAAGCTCCTTGACCATGGCGAAATACTTGTCGCGGATCACAGCCTGCTTGGCCTGGTCCTTGACGTCGTCGAAGGCCGGCGGCTGCTTGGCGCGCTTGTCTTCGACCTTGATGACGTGCCAGCCGAACTGCGACTGCACCGGCTCCTTCGAATATTTGCCGACGTCGAGCGCGAAGGCCGCCTTGTCGAATTCCGGCACCATCTGCCCCGGGCCGAACCAGCCGAGGTCGCCGCCACTGGTCTTGCCGCTCGGATCGCTGGTGTGTTCGTTGGCGAGCTTCTGGAAATCGGCGCCGCCATCGAGCTGCTTGATGATCGCATCGGCCTCTTCCTTCGTCTTCACGAGGATGTGACGAGCATGGATTTCGTTGACCGGCGGTGTATTGGCGATTTCCTGGTCGTAGCGGGCGCGCACTTCGGCGTCCGTCACCTTGTCGACCACTTCCTTCTCGACGACCTCGCCATGCAGGGCGCGCGCCTGCAGGAAAGCCATGCGGCGCTGGAAGTCGGCGTCCTTGTCGAGGCCGCTGTCGACAGCCTTCTTGGCCATGACGCGGATTTCGATCGCCGCCGAGAGGGCTGCCGCGCGGCGCTGTTCGGGTGGCAGCTGCGCGAACTGTTGCGACAGTTCGCCTTCGGCGAGCTTAAGATCGGCCTCGGTCAGCTTCTCGCCGTTGACGGTGGCAACCACCGCATTGGGATCGACAGGCGCCGCGGGAGCAGCGGCAGGCGCCGTGGCGTCCGGCTGGGCAGGCTTGGTCTCCTGCGCCATCAGCGGCGACAGGCAAAGAGCCGAGAGCCCGAAGGCCAGACCGAGGCTGGCGAGCGAGGCGCGGCGGATCGACAGGGACATCAAGATAAACTCCAAGGGGATTGCCAATGAGGATCGCGTGAGCGAAAGGGTTCCAGATCAGTCGGATTGTGGCGGAATTTGGCGCTGCCCATAGGGCTAACGCGGCGTTGACATCGATTGAGCCCCCTCTTATCTGTCCAACGACTTGGCGTCCAGAACCGTTTTCCGGGCGCTTTTTGTGTTTGTCCGCATTCACGCGGATTTGATGGGCCCGCCAGGTGCCTGTCGCAAGCGCCTAAATTGCTATCGAAAGGACCATTGGATGGTCAGTCTCGGCGGTCTCGCCCGTAAGGTTTTCGGTTCTTCCAACGACCGCCGTGTCAAGTCGACCCGGCCAAGGGTCGAAGCCATCAACGCCATGGAAAACGAGATGCGGGCGCTTTCCGATGCCGAGCTTGCGGGGCGCACGGAAAAATTCCGCCAGGATCTCGCCAACGGCGCTGCGCTTGACGATCTGCTGGTTCCAGCCTTCGCCACGGTGCGCGAGGCGGCCCGCCGCGTGCTTGGCATGCGTCCCTTTGACGTACAATTGATCGGCGGCATGGTGCTTCACAATGGCGGCATCGCCGAGATGCGCACCGGCGAGGGCAAGACGCTGGTCGCCACTCTGCCGGTCTATCTCAATGCGCTTGCCGGCCAGGGCGTCCATGTCGTCACCGTCAACGACTATCTCGCCACCCGCGACTCCGAATGGATGGGCCGCGTCTATAAGTTCCTCGGTCTGACCGTTGGCGTCATCGTCCATGGCCTTTCCGACGAGGAGCGCCGCGAGGCTTATGCCTCCGACGTCACCTATGCCACCAACAACGAGCTCGGTTTCGACTATCTGCGCGACAACATGAAGTATGAGCGCGCCCAGATGGTGCAGCGCGGCCATGCCTACGCCATCGTCGACGAGGTCGATTCCATCCTGGTCGACGAAGCGCGCACGCCGCTGATCATTTCCGGTCCGCTCGAGGACCGCTCGGAAATGTACAACACCATCGACACCTACATGCTGAAGCTCGGCCCGGCCGACTACGAGGTCGACGAGAAGCAGAAGACGACGATCTTCACCGAGGACGGCACCGAGAAGCTGGAAAACATGCTGCGCGCGGCCGGCCTGTTGAAAGGCGAGTCGCTCTACGACGTCGAGAACGTCGCCATCGTCCATCACGTCAACAACGCGCTGAAGGCGCATCTTCTGTTCCAGAAGGACCGCGACTACATCGTGCGCAATGGCGAGATCGTCATCATCGACGAGTTCACCGGCCGCATGATGCCGGGCCGCCGCTATTCGGAAGGCCTGCACCAGGCACTTGAGGCCAAGGAGCATGTGCAGATCCAGCCGGAGAACCAGACGCTGGCCTCCGTCACCTTCCAGAACTATTTCCGCCTCTACAAGAAGCTCGCCGGCATGACCGGCACGGCGCTGACCGAGGCCGAGGAATTCGGCAACATCTACGGCCTCGAGGTCACCGAAATCCCGACCAACCTGCCGGTCATCCGCAAGGATGAGGACGATGAGGTCTACCGGACGGTCGAGGAGAAGTACAAGGCGATCGTCAAGGAAATCCGCGAAGCCAGCGCCAAAGGTCAGCCGACGCTGGTCGGCACCACCTCGATCGAGAAATCCGAGCAGCTGGCCGAGCGCCTGCGCAAGGACGGCTTCAAGGACTTCGAAGTGCTGAACGCCCGCCACCACGAGCGCGAGGCGGCCATCGTCGCCCAGGCCGGCAAGCCCGGCGCCATCACCATCGCCACCAACATGGCCGGCCGCGGCACCGACATCAAGCTCGGCGGCAATGCCGAGATGCGCATTGCCGAGGAGCTTGGCGACATGCCGGCAGGCCCCGAGCGCGAGGCCCGCGAAAAAGAGATCAATGACGATGTCGAGCGCCTGAAGGAAAAGGCGCTGGCCGCCGGCGGCCTTTATGTCCTAGCCACCGAACGCCATGAATCACGCCGCATCGACAACCAGCTGCGCGGCCGTTCAGGCCGTCAGGGCGACCCCGGCCGCTCGAAATTCTTCCTGTCGCTGCAGGACGATCTGATGCGCATCTTCGGCTCCGAACGCATGGACGGCATGCTGCAGAAGCTCGGCCTCAAGGAGGATGAGGCGATCATCCATCCCTGGATCAACAAGGCGCTCGAAAAGGCGCAGAAGAAGGTCGAGGCGCGCAACTTCGACATCCGCAAGAACCTCTTGAAATATGACGACGTCTCGAACGACCAGCGCAAGGTGGTATTCGAGCAGCGTATCGAACTGATGGACGGCGAAGGCCTGTCGGAGACGATCGCCGAGATGCGCGAAGGCGTCATCGAGGAGATCGTCGCCAAGAACATCCCCGAAAACGCCTATGCCGAGCAGTGGAACGTCGCCGGCCTCAAGGAGGAAGCGGCGCAGTATCTCAATCTCGACCTGCCGATCGAGGAATGGGTCAAGGAAGAGGGCATCGCCGAGGACGACATCCGCGAGCGCATCACGGCCGCGGCCGACGCCGCCGCCAAGGAGCGCGCCGATCGCTTCGGCCCCGACGTGATGAACTATGTCGAACGTTCGGTGGTGCTGCAGACGCTAGACCATCTGTGGCGCGAGCACATCGTCAATCTCGACCACCTGCGTTCGGTCGTCGGCTTCCGCGGCTATGCCCAGCGCGATCCGCTGCAGGAATACAAGGGCGAGGCCTTCGAGCTGTTCCAGGCCATGCTCGGCAATCTGCGCCAGGCCGTCACCGCGCAGCTGATGCGCGTCGAGCTGGTGCGCCAGGCTGCGGACGCCCCGCCGCCCGAAGCCCCCGAGATGTTCGGCAGCCATATCGACGGATTCACCGGCGAGGACGATTTCCAGGGCGGCGAGACCGCGCTTCTGATGCGTCCGGACACCAACGCCATCGTCGCGCCGGAAAACCGCGACCCGAAGAACCCCTCGACATGGGGCAAGGTCGGCCGCAACGAGCTCTGCCCCTGCGGCTCCGGCAAGAAGTACAAGCACTGCCACGGCACGTTCGCCTGACCTTTTTCAACGGGGGTGAGGAGTGGTCCGCGCAGCGGAACGAAAAGGCAATTGCTTGGCTTTTCGAACGACGAACGCCCGGAGCGATAGCGAAGGGCCGGCGGTGCCCGGAGGGCGGATGAGGGGCAGCGCCAGCGTCGACAATTCCAGCAGAACGCCGGACTTATTCCGGGCTCCCCCTCATCTGACCGTCACACCAGCCCCGACGAGCGTGCGGCGGCCGCCGCCTCGCCGCGCGAGATGACTTCCAGCTTCTCCAGCACCGCCGAAACGTGGTGATCGACCGTCTTGGGCGAAATGGTCAGATGCGCGGCGATCTTCTTGTTGGAAAAGCCTCGCTCGAGAAGTTCCAGGACTTCCATCTGGCGCTGCGTGAGGCCGGCCTGGTTGGCGCGCGTCGCCTGTCGCGGCCCTCTCGCGATATGACTGACGCCGCTTTCCCGCATAAGGCCGCGCGCATGCTGCGCGACCGCCCTCGCGCCAAGGTCTTCAAAAATGGCGAGCGCCTCGCGCTGCGCCGCTTCGTCGCCGAGCAGCAAGGCCATTGCCTGTTCGAAAGGCGCACCCATTTCGGCCCATAGCGCGGCGGCGGCGCGCCAGTCGCCTGTCAGTTGCAGGCGGTGCGGCTCCGCCATGCCGTCCGTGTCGCCGGGGTCGGATCCCGGCGACAACAGCTCCCGCCAGGTCGCAAGTTCGCCGAACACGGCCGGCGTCGGCGCGAGATTTTCGGCAATCGCGATCAGGCGCAGGGCTTCCTGCGTCTCGGCCTGCCCGAGCCAGGCCAATTCGGCCAGCACCCCGGCAAACGCCACGAGCCGCTGCAGCTCCATGCCCTTGTCCAGGAACCGCCTCATCTCTTCGACGATCGGCTCGGCCGACGGGTCGCCGCGGCGGATGCGCAACCTTGCCAGCGCCACCAGCGACGGATAGCGCACGAGCGGCGTCGTTGCGTCGTCGTCGACAACCTCATGCGCCATTGTCGCAGCGTCGTTCCAAAAGCCGCGGCGAAGCAAAAGCTGCGCCTGCACGCCGCGCATGTAATCGCGCCATGTCGCGAGATCGTTCTCGATGCAATAGCCGATGCCGCGGTCCAGGAACGACGACGCCTCCTTGAAGTTGAGGCTGTTCATCTCGACGCAGGCGCAGTTCGTGAAGGCGCGCGCCGCATGCTCCTGGAAGTTGCCCGACAGCGCAATCCCAAGGCTGCGGGCAAGATCGCGACGCCCTTTGGTAAAATCCAGCCATTGTCCGGCGGCGCCGACATTGTTGAGGGCGTGGCAGAGAATATCCGCCCGGTTGAGCCGCTCCGCCAGTTCGACCGCCTTGCCGCCGAGCGAAAGCGTATCGTCGAGCCGCTCGGCGAGCATCGCCAGTTGCGAAAGGTTCGAGTAGGCCATCGCCAGCTCCGCGCTGTCGGGCGCGGTCTCCAGAAGCTCCACGGCCTGCTCGCCGAAACGGTCCGCCGCCTCGCGATCGCCGAGCAGATAGGCAAAGCGCGACAGGCACCGGAGGCTGTCGCCTTCCTTGAGCCGATCGCCCAGCGCCTGGCGCAGCTGGCGCGCCCGGCCCTGCGCTTCCATCGCCGCGTCGATGCGGCCGATCAGGTGGCACTCGAAGGCATGGCCTTCATAAAGCTCCGCCCGCTTCTCGATCGGCAGAATATCCGCGTAGCGCAGCGCGAGCTCGTAGTAGCCCGCCGCATCGCGATGTGCGCCGACGCGGGACGCCTCGCGCGCGGCGATTGGGGCGAGTTCGCGCACCACGTCGAGGCTTTGGGCTTCCACCGCATGATGCACCAGCCTTGCGGTGGCGACTTGCGGATTTTCCCGCAAGGCCGCCAGGGCGCGCTCATTGTATTCCCGCCGCTTGCTGGGCGTCAGCGCCATCTCGATTGCCGTGCGGGCGATCTCGTGCCGGAAGGCATAGCCGTCGCCGAAATCCTCGAGCAGGCCGTTGGCGACGCATTCGGCAAGCTGGCCGGCCGCGGCGATTCCGCAAAGGCCGCTCAGCGCCCAGGCGTCGGCGCGGCGCGGGAACACCGAGACCGCGTCGAGCATCGAGCGGGCGCCGGGCGAGAGCTGCTCGGCGCGCGCGAGCACCGCATCGCGCACGCTGACCGGCAGCAGGCTGTCTTTCTCGCCGGCCAGCAACTCCGTCACGAAGAAGGCGTTGCCTGCCGTGGCGCGGTAGATGGCGCCGCCGTCGCGGCCGGCGGCCTCGGCGAGCGACAGAACGGCCGTCTCGCTGAGCAAGGGGACCTCGATGCGGTGGATGTTGCCCGCCGGAATCTCGCCCAGGGCCCGCCGAACCCGCGCCTGGCCCTCGCTGCGGTCGGTCCGCGCGGTGATCACAAGCAGGATATGGGTGCTTGCGATGCGCCGGCCGAGGAATCGGACAAAATCGAGCGTCGCATCATCCGCCCAATGCAGGTCCTCGATGACCAGGACGCTTGGACCCCTCGTCTCGAAAACGTCGAGCGCGTCGGAAAAAAACCGCAGCCTTTGCCCCTGCCGGGCGTCGATTGCCTGCGGCAACTCCCATCCCGCCTCGCGCGCAAGATCGTAAAGCGCGCCGAGCGGGTCGGGGATCGAGAGGTCCTCGCAGGCACCGCGCAACAGCGTCACGCCTGCCGTCATCCGCTCCATGAACGCCTCGACCAGCGTCGTCTTGCCGGCGCCGGCTTCGCCGGACAGCGCCACGACGCGGCCATGGCCTTGCACGGTGCCGGCCAGCACGGCCTCCAGTTGCTTCAGTTGCGTCTGCCTTTCCAGAAGCATCGTCACTCTCGCGAATGGGATTGTTGGCGCGGCGGATGCCGCTGGATAGTCGGTAGAACGGAGCAGAAATGTGACCTTCCACACATTCCAGTGCCTACTTCCACATAGAACGCTCCAAAGATAGGGAATCGTCCCGTCAAATATGGGGAAAGGTGCCGATGCGGGCCTTCCGCGAAGGTGATTTCTGCCGGGTCGCGCTTGATCCGGGCGCAAATCACCAACGAAAGGAAAACGATCGTGCCTCGCTACCTGATTGAACGTACCTTCCCCGATGGGCTTCATGTGCCGATGAACGATGCCGGCGCAACCGCGCTGGGCGGCGTCATCGCCCGCAACGCCGAGAAAGGCGTCACCTGGGTGCAATCCTTCGTCTCGCCCGACAAGTCGAAGAGCTTCTGCATTTACGATGCGCCCTCGCCGGAGGCGATCCGCAGCACTGCGCAGAAGAACGCGCTTCCCGTCGACAAGATCACGGAGGTGCGGGTCCTTGACCCCTACTTTTATCGCTGATCGGGCAGACCGTGTCGGTCAGATCTTACCCGTCGCCGGCGGACCTGACGCCGTGCCACACGACGCGCGTTTATCCGCCGCGGCGGATACCTTCGCGTCACGGCCCGGCTACATGCGACGGGCCATGGCGGCGCTGTTTTCGCCCTTGCGGAAACGGCGCCGCCTTCTGCCTCCGCAGGACGACTACCTGAGACGGGACGTCGGCCTCCATGAGCGGGAAAACCCGCGCGAATACTGGGAATATTGGTGGCATCACAGCTGATCCCGCTTCGTCGGGGTCAGCATCCATCCCTCTTTACCGACAGGCGCCGCCGGCCTGCGAAGTTGGCCCTGACAGGCCGGCCCGCCGTTGCGCGCCCCCAACTGAATTGGAGAGACAAATGGGCATTCACACTTTAACCGGATGCGTTATAGGCGCCTCTGCGTCGATCATAATGCTGATGGCGGGCGCAGCCACGGCCGAAGGCGCCAATCCGCTCGCCGAAAAGGTGCGGGCGCTCGACAGCCGATTCGAGGACGTCGCGGCTGCCAAGGCCGAGGGCTATGCGCCGATCCCCTGCGCCAGCGGCCTCACCGGCGGCGCGATGGGCATCCATTACGTCAACGCCGCCTATCTGAAGGACGACGCCGTCGACGTCGCCAAGCCGGAAGCGGTGATGTACGAGCCGATGGCCGACGGCACGCTGAAGCTGATCGCGGTCGAATACATCACCGCGAAGGGCCCTGCATCGCTCGAAGGGCATCTCTTCAACTTCAACACGGCGCCCAACCGCTACGGCCTCGGCCCGTTCTATGAGCTGCATGTCTGGGCCTGGAAGCAAAACCCGACCGGCGCCTTCGCCGACATGAACCCGAACGTGTCCTGCGACGCGATGAAGGGGATGTGAGGCGCCTCTTCCTTCTCCCCGTTTCACGGAGAGAAGGTGGCCCGAAGGGCCGGATGAGGGGCGGCGCCGGCGTTTGGGAATTTGCCGCCGCTCGCACTCTGCTGGCGTTCGTCGTTCGAAAAGCCAAGCAATTGGCTTTTCGTCCGCTTGCGCGGATCACTCCTCGCTACCCGTATAGTGACGGGGAGAAGGAAGCACTCCACCCACCCTTTCTTAAGGTGTTTCGGATAGACCGGAACGCTGGAAAGAGGCGGAAAAGGGAGAGTTCTGGGTGCGCTTTTCCGCGGCGACGACTGCCGGGCGGTTCCTGCCGCAGCGCTGGGCGCTGCGCATGCGTCCGTTGCTTGGCCGCATAGACACCGTGCTGTCCACCGCCGACGAGCGCGGCGAAGCCGGGCGCATGTCGCTGATCGCCTTCTCCATCCGCATCGTCAGCGCCTTCATCGCCTTTGTCAGCCAGGTGCTGATGGCGCGCTGGATGGGCTCGTTCGAATACGGCATCTCGGTGCTGGTCTGGGTGACGATGGTCATCGTCGGCAACCTCGCCTGCCTCGGCTTCCACACCTCGGTCATCCGTTTCATTCCCGAATACCGCGAGCGCGGCATGCTGGCCGAGCTGCGCGGCATCGTGCTCGCCAGCCGCCTGTTCGTGCTCGTCGCCTCGACGCTGATCGCAGGCCTTGGCGCCCTTGGCGTCTGGCTCGCCTCGGACTGGATCGAGAACTACTACGTCATCCCCTTCATCCTCGGCGTCATCTGCCTGCCGATGATCGCGCTCGGCGATCTGCTGCAGGGGCTGGCGCGCGCCAATTCCTGGGCGCTGCTGGCGCTGTCGCCCACCTATCTGGTGCGGCCGGTGCTGATCCTGGCGTTCATGGCGCTGATGCTTGGCCTGCACTACGTCCCAGACGCCAAGACCGCGATCTTCGCCTCGATCGCCGCCACCTATGTCACGACGCTCGGCCAGTTGATGGCCGTCACCTCGCGCATGGAGAAAAAGATCCCGGCCGGGCCGATGACCGTGCATTTCGGCCAGTGGATCCTCGTTTCGCTGCCGATCTTCCTGGTCGAGAGCTTCTTCTTCCTGCTCACCAATGCCGACGTGCTGATGGTCGGCGCCTATATGAACCCCAACGACGTCGCCGTCTATTTCGCCACGGTGAAGACGCTGGCGCTGGTGCATTT
>Ga0207647_10004464_pt1 | contig 10374 bp, 5 predicted proteins | sample KBSCornC2_FD_184295 | JGI IMG/M metagenome (GOLD analysis project Ga0207647, IMG submission 184295) | Corn rhizosphere microbial communities from Kellogg Biological Station, Michigan, USA - C2 (SPAdes) (version 2) | ecosystem: Host-associated > Plants > Roots > Rhizosphere ...
GGCCAGCGGCGGCCAACGGCCGCCCAACCTTCCGCGACCAGCGGAACCTCGGCGACCTCGCCAAGCTCCAGCAAACCAGCGCGAAGCCCATCGTCAATGTCGTGATTGTCATAGGCGATATCGTCGGAAACCGCCGCAACCTGCGCCTCGAGCGAAGGCCATGTATCCAGCGCCAGCGGAAACAGCGCATCGACTTCGGCCAGCGCCCAGCTTGGATTTTCCACCGGTCCATTATGCTTGGCCAAACCCTCGAGCGTTTCCCACGTCAGGTTGAGCCCGGTGAAAGCAGGGTAGGGCGTCTCGATCGTGACCAAAGTACGCAGCGTATGCGCGTTGTGATCGAATCCCCCGGCGCCAGCCATTGCTGCGTCGAGCGCATCTTCGCCGGCATGGCCGAAGGGAGGATGGCCGATATCGTGCGCGAGGCATAGAGCTTCGGTCAGGTCTTCGTTAAGTCCCAAGGCACGCGCAATGGTGCGGCCGATCTGCGCGACTTCCAGACTGTGGGTGAGGCGCACCCGGAAATGATCGCCATCCGGCGCGACGAACACCTGGGTCTTGTGGCGCAGCCTGCGGAACGAAATCGAATGGATGATGCGATCGCGATCGCGCTGAAAATCGTCTCGCGGACCCCGCGTTTCATCACTGCGTCCGAGATAGAGCCGGCCTCGGCTTTTCGCGGGATCGGCAGCATAGGGAGCATAAAATGTCATTGCGGCGCCATGGGCGCTGGGTGATTGAAAGTCGAGCAAGGCTTTACATCATGACGACGTGCCAACCATCTGACGTTATCGCTGGGTGATCGGCCCCAACTTCATTGCCCAATCGGCTGCACGCTCTGTCCCGGAGAGCTGGTGAAGGGCGAGGTGCCGAATCCGCTGCCGGCGGCTTTATTCACGAAGCTCTGCGCCTCCTCATCGCTTTTGAACGGACCGATCAGGAGACGGTTCGTGTGGTTGAGCGGCGCGGTCCAGGGGGTCCGCTTGCCGAGCATGGCGGGATATTTGGCCTTGAGCCTTGCCCATTCTTTCCCGAGATCAGGCTTATAGGCTCCGGTCGCGACTTGAACCCAATAGCGTTGCGGCTCCTTCTTGGCAGCGGTGGCTTTCTTGGTCTCGTCCTTGGCCTTGAGGTCTTTCTTCCGTTTGTCCTTATCCTTATCCTTATCCTTATCCTTATCATTCTTGCTCTCGCGGGCCGTATCGACGTCTATTCGCTTCCCGTTACCCTTGCTTTTATCCTCGGCCTTGTCAGCAGCGACAGTCTTGCCCGATTTGGCTTTGCTCTCGCCCGTTTGCGCGCTTTGTTCTTCACGCGCTGCGATCGGCTTTTTCGTTTCCGGCGTTTTCGACGAAGCTGTCGCGGTTGGCACAGTTGGAGTCGCCCCCAGCCGCCAGTTTGCCAACCCCGGTTCACCCAATGCGGGGTTTTTCGGCGGAGCTGGTTGCGGAGACGCAGCCGGCTTGGCTGATGGCGGGCTGCTCGGTGCAACGAGCGCAAGCACGTCCGGTCGCGATGCCGTCAGAACGGCGTTTTCGCCGTCGTTGCTGACGATATTGGGCGATGTCGTCTCTAATTTTCCCTTAGACCTTTTCGCGGGTACGGGCCTCTGAGCTCGGTCTTCATCCGGTACGCCATCGCCCTCTTCGTCGCCGTTATCATTCCTTCGGCTCACGATTGTTGATTTCTGAACCGGCGGAAGCGGCGGCGGCGATCCGGCTGCGGCGGCAAGTTCGCTCTCGCTATACTGCCGCCCGTCCGCGGGAAATTGTCCGAGCAGGATCGCCGCGGCCTGCTGGCTCGCCCGAAGCTTCGGCAACCGGTCGAGAAACGGCTGGAGCGCAGCCGCCTGCTCGCGCGGCAGCATCGCATTGGCTGTCCTTTGCGCGCCGGCCAGGTCCCCGCCGAGTGCGAGCAGGAAGACCCGATCGCGCCACGCCGCCTTGTCCTGCCGCCGCAAGAGCTTATCGAGCGTCGCCATCGCGCCGGGTATGTCGCCATCGATCGCCTGCGTAACGGCGAGCCTGCGCGTCGTTTCGTCGCTGGGCTGGCTTGCAAGGGCAAGCTCGTAATCAGCCCGCGCGTGTTTGCTATCTCCGCGCAAGGCATAGGCCATGCCCCGGTCGGCCGCGATCTCCACGGCCGGCACGCCATATTGCACGGCTTCCTCGAAAAAGCGGAGCGCCGGCCGCGGCTGCATAAGCTGCACCATGGCCGATCCGAGCCCGGCCTTGATCCGGCCATTGTGCGGCTCGATCTCCTCCGCGCGCGCATAGAAGCTTACGGCAGCGTTGGCATCGCCGATGTCGAGCGAGGCCTTGCCAGCTCCCATGAGCGCATCGAGATCGCGCGGCTCATGCGCCAGCACGCGCAGGAAGCGCGCCAGGGCTTCGGCGGGATCATTGGCTGCGGCCGCCCGCTGCGCGAGCACCATGTCGTCTGTTTCGACGGTTTCCTGAGGCAGAAGCGGCTTCTGCGGGAAGGCGGCGATTGCCGGAGCCGCAATCAATGCCGTGCCTGCTAACGCGGCTGACGGAGCGCGAAACCTCCGAAGAATAGCGGTTAACCGGGGAAAATGGTTAGGCATGGCAGCTCGGATAAGCCGGAGTAGCGGCGTAGCTAAAGATATGCCTCTCTACCCAAGCAAACTTGCACTGCCATGAACCCGGAATCGCTTGATTGCTGATCAGGGATTATTCTGCCGATTCAGAAAACGCGGAATATCGAGCGGATCCCGCGAGGGCGCTTCATTTTCCTCTTCGACCTGCGCCTTGGAGGCGCCGCGGGCAAGGCTCGACATCCGCTCGAACAAGGTGCCGCCCTCATTTTTGGGCTTCGCGGAGCGGCTTGCAGGGGCCGGCTGCGATTCGCGTGAGCGCGACAGCCAGGAGCGTGTGCCTCCGCCATCAGACGGCGGAACCGGATTGGGCTCCGGCGGCGAGGTCAAGATTGCCTCATCGCCCAGGACAAGCTCGTCGGGAGCGGTTGCGGCGGGTGCGATCGGCTCCGGCTCGGGCTGGATCAGGCTCTCGTCGAGTTCAAAAGCATTGGCGGCATCGCTCGCCGCTGGCGCGACTTCGGGTGCTGCCTTCTCCTCCGTGATTTCCTGGGCAACCGGAACTTCGGGGGCAGGGGGGGCTGCGGCGGCCGATGGTACAGCGGCCGCTGCTTCGACTTTCGTGCGGCCGGGGAAGGTGAAAAGCTTGGCTGGTTCAGCCATCTTTCCTGCCTCGGCCTCGATCCCGGTCGCGACGACCGAGACGCGGATCTTGCCGTCGAGCTCGTTATTGAATGCCGACCCCCAGATGATGTTTGCGTCGGGATCGACCAGTTCCTTGATGTGGTTGGCGGCCTCGTCGACTTCCATCAGGCGCATGTCGTCGCCGCCGGTAATCGAGATAATGACGCCCTTGGCCCCTTGCATCGAAACGCCGTCGAGGAGCGGGTTGGAGATTGCCTTCTCGGCAGCTTCGATGGCGCGGTTGTCGCCTTCGGCTTCGCCGGTGCCCATCATCGCCTTGCCCATTTCGCTCATCACCGAACGAACGTCTGCGAAGTCGAGATTGATGAGCCCGGGCATCACCATAAGATCCGTGATCCCGCGCACGCCCTGCTGGAGTACCTCGTCCGCCATCTTGAACGCTTCCTTGAAGGTCGTGTTCGGGTTGGCGATCAGAAACAGGTTTTGATTGGGAATGACGATCAGCGTGTCGACATGCTTCTGCAGCTCCTCGATGCCGGCATCGGCAGAACGCATGCGGCGGTTGCCTTCGAAGCTGAACGGCTTCGTCACCACACCCACCGTCAAAATGCCACGATCGCGCGCTGCCTTGGCGATGACCGGGGCCGCGCCTGTGCCGGTGCCGCCGCCCATGCCGGCTGCGATGAAGCACATATGCGCGCCTTCCAGCGCACGCTCGATCTGATCGAAGGTTTCCTCGGCTGCGGCGCGCCCGATTTCCGGACGCGAGCCCGCGCCCAGGCCCTGGGTGATCTTGAGGCCAAGCTGAATACGTCGATCGGCAGCGCTCGCGTTGAGCGCCTGCGCATCGGTGTTGGCGACGATGAATTCGACACCCTGCACGTCGGAGGCGATCATGTTGGCGATCGCATTCCCTCCGGCCCCGCCGACGCCGATGACGCTGATCCGTGGCTTCAACTCATCGACTTCAGGACGGATGAACTCAATCGTCATGAATACTCTCCCCAGTGGGTGCCCCGCGCCCGGCCTACCGGATATGGTATTCCAAGCATCACTCGCCCGAATCTTGCCTCAAGGGAATCACGGACGCACGCAAAAAGTTAACCGCGCCGTCATTTTCCTGGGGAAAATTCTGGTTAATGGGTTGTAGGGCGCTTTTCCTAGCAATAACAGCGATATTCGCGAGGGCATGGACGCGCGGGTCAAGCATCCGCTAAAGCGCCGCCTCGTCGCAAGATACTCCGGACCAAAGCATTTGACCTTCTACACACGCTTTACTGCCATCATCAACGACGCGCTCGATCAACTCGTCGCCAGCGGAGACCTGCCCGCCGGGCTTGCCCGTACTGCGATCACGGTTGAGCCTCCGCGCGATCCTGCGCATGGCGATCTCGCTACCAACGCCGCAATGGTGCTGGCGAAACCGGCCGGCTCCAATCCGCGGTTGTTGGCAGAGAAGCTCGCCGAGCGCCTCCGGACCTCAAACGAAATAGAAAAGGCGGAAGTTGCGGGCCCTGGTTTCATTAACCTTCTTTTGCCGAATTCCACCTGGACAGCTGAACTGAACGATATCCGTTCGGCAGCCGAAGCTTATGGCCGTTCGAACATGGGGCAGGGGCAGCGCGTCAATGTCGAATATGTCTCGGCGAACCCCACGGGCCCCATGCACATGGGTCACTGCCGCGGCGCGGTGGTCGGGGACGCGCTCGCCCAGCTGCTGGAATATGCCGGCTATAGCGTGACGCGCGAATATTATGTCAACGATGCGGGCGCGCAGGTGCAAACACTCGGCCGCTCGGTCCATCTTCGCTATCGGCAAGCATTGGGCGAGCCGATCGAAATCCCAGAAGGCTATTATCCCGGCGAATATCTTATCCCGATCGGAAGTGCGCTCGCCGCTGAATTCGGCGATCGCTACGCAGCCGCACCCGAGGCACAATGGATCGATCTCTTTCGGGAGCGCGCGGTCGCAGCCATGATGGATATGATCCGGGCCGATTTAAGCCTGCTCGGAATTCGCCACGACGTTTTTTCATCGGAAGCAGCGGTGCAGCAGGCCGGACGCGTAGATGCCGCGCTTGATCGCCTCACGAAAGAGGGGCTGATCTATAGGGGTACGCTCGAGCCCCCAAAGGGCGAGCTTCCCGACGACTGGGAACCTACCGAGATGACGCTTTTCCGCGCAACCGCGTTCGGCGACGACAGCGATCGGCCTGTTCGCAAGTCGGATGGCGGGCTCACCTATTTCGGAACCGATCTCGCCTATCACGCCCAAAAGGCTGAAAATGCTGATATGCTGATTGACATCTGGGGCGCGGATCACGCCGGCACGGTCAAGCGGATCAAGGCCGCCGTGACGGCTTTGACGCATGGCAAGGTGCCATTTGATATTAAGCTGGTTCAGATGGTCCGGCTGATGCGAAACGGCGAGCTTGTCCGAATGGGCAAGCGTCTCGGCAATTTCGTCACGCTTGCGGATGTCGTTGAGGAAGTTGGCAAGGATGTGGTGCGCTTCACCATGCTCACCCGTCGCTCCGACGCTCAGATGGATTTCGATTTCGCCAAGGTGGTGGAAGCGTCGAAGGACAACCCGGTCTTCTACGTTCAATATGCGCATGCCCGGATCCGCTCGCTCCAGCGCAGGGCGGTAGCGGAGGGACTTGAGGGCGACGCCGATCTCTCGCTGCTCGATGCGGACGAACTGGCGTTGGTGAAGCTCGCCGCGCAATTCCCGCGTGTGATCGAGCAGGCGGCGGTAACGCATGAGCCGCATCGGATCGCCTTCTACCTTTTCGATCTCGCCGCTGCTTTCCACGCGCTCTGGAATAGGGGCAATGATGATCCGGCGCGTCGCTTCCTGATTGTCGATCAGCCGGAAATCAGCCGGGCACGGCTTGCCTTGGCGGATGCGATCGGACAGGTTATCCGGAACGGCCTCGGCGTCATGGGCGTGACGGCGGCGGAGGAGATGCACTGATGTCCGATTTTCAACGGGGGGCTCTGGACGACGACGAGGAGCGCCTGCCCTGGCTCGAGCCCGTCGACGACTATGAAGATGAAGAGGGCATCTCGATCGCGCGCCTGATCGCGGCAGTCGTCGTGGGGCTCGTGGCGCTCGGCCTCGTGATCGGCGGCATCTTCTGGTTGCGCAATCGCGGCCAATCCGGGGATGGCACGCTCATCGCCGCGCCCGCTGGCCCGATCAAAGAAAAGCCACCGGAAGCTGGCGGCATGAATGTCGAAGGTGCGGGCGATGTCGCTTATGATGCCAGCGTCGGCAAGGATGTGAATTCCACCATCGATCTCACCGCACTTCCCGAAACCCCAGTGGCCGATAACAGCGGTATCCGGCCAGCGCCGCTGCCGCCGTCGACCTCTCCGCAAGCCATGACGCCGCCGCCCGCGCCGAAGCCAGCGTCGGTTCCGGCTGCAAAACCAGCTCCCGCCGCACCAAAGAAGCAGGCTTCCGCCGTTTCGACCCCGCTTCCTGCCAAAGCGACACCAGAGAAGCCGGTTAAGGTGGCTGCGGCAAACCCGGCGCCTGCACCGAAGCCTTTGCTTCCGGCGCCCGCGGCATCCTCATCCGGCGGTGGTTCGATTCAGCTCGGGGCTTTTTCGAGCCAGGCGCTGGCGAACAAGGCTTGGTCTTCGTTGTCGGGACGCTTCGGGTTCCTCTCGGGAATGGATCATAGCGTGGCGAGCGCAACCGTCGGCGGCAAGACGCTATACCGCTTGCGCGCGAGCGCGGGCGGCCAGGCCTCTGCGACATGCGCCAAGCTGAAGGTCGCCGGCGAGGCCTGCTCGGTCGTCGATTGAACTGAGCGGCCGTGACGCCTCTCTTCCTTGGGCTGGCGGGTACTGCCTTGTCGGATGAGGAGCGTGCGCTCTTCCGCGATGTTGAGCCGGCCGGCTATATATTGTTCAAGCGCAATATCGTCGATCGGCCCCAGCTTCGTGCACTGACGGAGGAGCTGCGTTCCCTCGCCGGGCGCGCCGAACTGCCGATCCTGATCGATCAGGAAGGTGGTCGGGTCGCGCGCATGCAACCACCGGAATGGCCGGCCTTTCCTGCGGCCGCCCGCTTCGATGCCGCCTATGAAGTCGCCCCGATCAGCGGGATCGAAGCCGTCCGGGCCAATGCCCGCGCGCTGGGGCTGATGCTCGCTGATGTCGGCATCACCGTGGATTGCTTGCCGCTGCTGGATGTTCGCCAGCCGGGCGCAAGCAACATCATCGGCGATCGCGCACTGGGCGCGGAGCCGTTGCGGGTGGCGGCGATGGGCCGCGCAACCATCGAGGGATTACGCGACGCAGGCATCGTCGGCGTCGTCAAACATATGCCCGGCCATGGCCGCGCCCTGGTCGACAGCCATCTCGATTTGCCGGTCGTGGATGCAAACCTGGAGGAGCTGGAGATGGATCTAGCACCCTTCAAGGCGCTTAAATGGTCGCCGATGGCGATGACCGCCCATGTCGTCTACACCGCCTGGGATCGTACCAATTGCGCCACCCTTTCGGAGAAGATCATTTCCGAAGTGATCCGGAACGGCATCGGGTTCGACGGTTTGCTGATGTCGGATGATCTCGGCATGCATGCGTTGAAGGGGGATTTCGGCGCTCGTGCGAGCGGCGCTTTGAAGGCCGGTTGCGATATCGCATTGCATTGTTCCGGCGACTTTGCGGAAATGAAAGCCTGCGCCGCCGCCGTCACGGAGATGAGCGCGCAATCGCGGGCGCGGCTGGATCGGGCGATGGCAACGATCGCTGAGCGCAAGAAATTGCCGCCACTAGACCAGCTTATCGCCAAACGCGATGCGCTCTTCGTGGCCGCCCGAGTTTAATAGCAGGGCAACCTGGGTCGAGCGTCTCGTCAGGGCCGATGCAGCAGGGGCAGGATGCTGCCATAGTCATCGGTCCACGGCTTGAACCCAGGTTTCGGCTGCAGCGCTGTCCATTCGAGCGTTGGGTCATAGCTCGTCAGTTGTTTGAGTCGCGTCGGTGACTTGGCAAAGGCCACCCAGATCGAATGGCTGACGCGATAGTCTTGGGCGTCGCGCGGTGCCGGGTCATAGTTGCGGAGGGCTGCGCTCCAGCCGCCATCGGCCGCTGCCGCCGCCAGCACCGGCCCCAAGTCTACATAGCGATTGGAGATGTGGAACAGCAGCAAACCCTGTGCGGAGAGTACCCGACTATAGTTGGCGATCGCCTCGCGCGTCAGCAGATGCATCGGGATCGAATCGGAAGAAAAGGCGTCGATCACGAGCAGATCGCGCGAAGCAGTCGGTTCATGGGCGAGCGTGAGCCGGGCGTCTCCAATCGCGATGTCGGCATGCGGCAGGCAACGCGAGAGGAATGTGAACTTTTTGGAATTGCGCGCGATGCCAACGATAGCCGGATCGATTTCATAGAAGCGCCAATCCTGATCGGGCTTGGCATAACAGGCAAGCGTACCAGCTCCAAGACCGACCGCGCCGATGCGCGCGCCGGGGCCGAACAGGATCGGCGCTGCCTGCATTGCAATGCCAACGCCCGATTTAGGCGCATAATAGCTGGTAGGGTAGGTCTCCAACCCTTTGGCAAGCAATTGAAACCCGTGGGTCGTGGTGCCGTGCATCAGCATCCGTGCGTTGCCGCTATTGCTGACTGTGTAGATGCCGAAATAGCTGCGCGTGCGCGTGTCACCCGTCATCGACATTGCGATGTTGGCCCATCCGCCGAGGCCGAGTAGCAGCAGCGCGATCAGCGCAGCGAACAAAATGCGATGGGCCAGCGCCGCGCGCGCAAGCAGTGCGAGAACGACCAGGACTCCCGCTTTCAGCGCAAGCGACGGTGTGAAAAACAGCATGCCACCCGCGAAGCAGGAGAGCAGGATGCCACCCGCTGTGATCCAGCGCCTTTGACGAGCTGTCAGCCGCTTGGCATCAGCGCGCATCGGCATCAGCAGGGCTGCGGCGACCACCAGGATCGGGAACTCATAGAGCGAATCGAACAGCGCAGGCGCGATCAATCCGCAGAAGAGGCCGCCAGCCACGCCGCCCGCTGACATGCAAAGGTAGAAGTCCGTCAGATGGGCGGGATCGGGTCGCGACCGGTAAAGCCGGTGATGCAGCGCGATCGAAGTTCCGAACAGCAGCAGGAGATCGGCCGCGATGGAAGGCACCATGCTGAAATATTGCCCACTGCCCCCCATCGCGCCCGCCACGATCAGAATAAGCGGCAGTCCCCAGCTTACCGCGCGCGCGAACCGGTCGCGGCTGGAAAATGCGATCGAGAAGCTGAGCAGGTAAAGTCCCAGCGGGATCACCCAGATCAGCGGCATCGCGATGATGTCAGTGGTGAGGTGCGTCGTGACCGCGAGGATCATCCCGGAGGGGACTGCCGCCAGTGCGATCCACAGCAGACGCTGCGACAAGGTCGGTGGCGCGCCGGCGTTACCGGATGCTCTTCCTGAGACGGACGAGCTTTCGAAGCTTTTGCTCGTCGAAAATTCGGTCGGCAGCGGCTGAGCTTGGGTAAGGGCAAATCCGCATGCCGCGACCATCGCGATCAGCAGCACATAGCCGATCGACCACGCCGTGCTTTGCCAGGCCAGCGGCAGAAGCGGTTCGACCAGCAGGGGATAGGCGATCAGGCCGCCGAAGCTGCCGAGGTTGGACGCGATATAGAGAGCGTACGGATTGCGATCGCCGAACTGAGTTGCGGCCCAGCGCTGTAGCAGCGGAGCCTGCGCCGAGACGGCGAAAAAGAGCGGACCGATTGACGATAGCAGCAGCCATGGTACCCAGATCAGCGGCGATGCATCCGCCGGGAGGCTGAAGCCGCGGAGCCCCAGCGGCAGCCATAGCACGGCGAGCAGCAGGACTATGACGTGGACAAGCGCCTGCCGCCGAAGTGCGAGCCGCGCGAGCACATGCGCATAGCTATAGCCGGCCAGCAGCAGCGCCTGATAAACCAGCATCGCGCTATTCCAGACTGCCGGCGTACCGCCCAGGCGCGGCAACGCCATACGAGCGACCATTGGCTGCATCAGGAACAAGAGGAACGACCCCGCGAAGATCGTCGCGACGAACAGCGGCCGCGTCTCTGCGCGCCGCTGGGGCAATACGAATGCTGCCGTGGCCATGGCGCAGCCGTAGCGGATCACGGCTTTAAAGAAGGTTAACCGTTGGTAA
>Ga0207647_10004466_pt1 | contig 10369 bp, 7 predicted proteins | sample KBSCornC2_FD_184295 | JGI IMG/M metagenome (GOLD analysis project Ga0207647, IMG submission 184295) | Corn rhizosphere microbial communities from Kellogg Biological Station, Michigan, USA - C2 (SPAdes) (version 2) | ecosystem: Host-associated > Plants > Roots > Rhizosphere ...
GGCGACGCATCGCAATGCGCCGCCGCCACCTGGTCGATGCCAGTCAAGCCATCACGCGGCAGCTTCGCCAGCGGTGGCCGGCGCCCAGCCGCCGCCGAGCGCACGATACAGCGCAATCGCATTCGCGAGCCGCAGCGCCTTGAGCCGGATCAGCTCATGCCCGGACTCGTACGTGCTGCGCTGCGCGTCGAGCAGTTCGAGATACGTCGCGACGCCGCCCGCATACCGGCGCTCCGCGAGTTTCAGCCGCGCGCCGTCGGCCGCGTAGACGTCCTGCTGCGCGGCGAGCTGGCGATCGATCCAGTCGCGCGCGGCGAACGCATCGGCCACTTCGCGGAACGCGGTCTGCACGGTCTTCTCGTACTCGGCGACCGCGATGTGCTTGCGCGCATTCGCGACGTCGAGATTCGCGCGATTGCGACCGCCCGCGAAAATCGGCAGCGTGATGCGCGGCGCGAACGTCCACACGCTCGTGCCGGCCGCGAACAGGGTCGAGAACGCATCGCTGACCGAGCCGTAGTCGGTGGTCAGCGCGACGCGCGGGAAGAATGCCGCGCGCGCCGCGCCGATCTGCGCGTTCGCGGCCTTGAGCCGCGACTCGGCCTGCCGGATGTCGGGCCGCCGCTCCAGCAGCGCGCTCGGCGCGCCGGGCGCCACCGGCGCGATCGCGAGCGTGTCGAGCGCGGTGCCGTCGGCGGGCACGTTGCGCGCGAAATCGCCGGCGAGCAATTGCAGCGCGCGCACCGATTGCGCATGCTCGCGCTGCAGCGCGGCCTGCGATGCGCGCGCGGACGCGACCAGCATCTCGGCCGAGCGCAGTTCGATCGCGTCGCTCGTGCCGGCCGCGTAGCGGCGCTGCGTGAGCGCGGCGATGCGCTCGCGCGCGTCGAGCGTGCGCTGGGCCAGCGCCAGTTGCTCGCGCAACGATCGCTCCGACACGTACGCCCCCGCGACTTCGGCAATCACGCCGATGCGCACCGTGCGCTGCGCGTCGGCCGTCGCGAAATACTCGGCGAGCGCCGCATCGGACAGGTTGCGCACGCGGCCGAACAGGTCGAGCTCGTACGCGCTGACGCCAACGCCCGCGCGATACAGCCCGCTCACCGCGCTCTCGCGCACGACCGGGTCGTACTGGCGCGTGCGTTCGTAGCCGAGATTCGCGTCGACCGACGGCATCAGGTCCGCGCGCTGCACGCCGTACAGCGCGCGCGCTTCGTCGAGCCGGCCGGCCGCGATCCGCAGGTCGCGATTGTTCTCGAGCGCCGCATCGATCCACGCCTGCAGCGCCGGATCGGTGAAATACGCACGCCAGTCGTCGAGCAGCGCGGCGTCGGCGGCCGCAGCCGGGCCGACGCCCTGCTGCGCGTCGCCATCGACCGTCGCATAGCTGGCCGGCACCGGCGCCGCCGGCCGCTCGTAACGCGGCGCGAGCGAGCAGCCCGCGAGCGCGAGCGCCGCGGCCAACGCGAGCTGAAGCCTCGGTTCGGCCCATGCATTCAATGCAAACATCACTGCGAACCCTCCATCGTCGCCGGCTGCGCGCCGCCGCGCCGGCGCGGGCCGACGTCGAACAGGCGGCCGACGATCACGAAAAACAGCGGGACGAGGAACACCGCGAGCACCGTCGCCGTGATCATGCCGCCGAGCACGCCGGTGCCGATCGCCATCTGCGCGCCGGATGCGGCGCCCGACGCGAACGCGAGCGGCAGCACGCCGACGCCGAACGCGAGCGACGTCATCACGATCGGCCGCAGCCGCAGGCGTGCGGCCTCGAGCGCGGCGTCGACGAGCGACATGCGCTGCGCGACCAGGTCCTTCGCGACCTCGACGATCAGAATCGCGTTCTTTGCAGACAACCCGATCGTCGCGATCAGCCCCACCTTGAAATAGATGTCGTTCGGCATCGCGCGCAGCGTGACGCCGAGCACCGCGCCGATCACGCCGAGCGGGACGACCAGCATCACCGCGAACGGGATCGACCAGCTCTCGTACAGCGCCGCGAGCGCGAGGAACACGACGAGCACCGACAGCGCGAACAGCATCGGCGCCTGCGCGCCCGACAGCCGCTCCTCGAACGACTGCCCCGACCACGCGTGGCCGATGCCGGCCGGCAGCTTCGCGGCGATCCGTTCGATCGCGGCCATCGCTTCGCCGCTGCTGTGCCCGGGCGCGGCCGAACCGTTGATCGTGAACGACGGATAACCGTTGTAGCGCGTGAGTTGCGGCGGCCCGAGCGTCCAGTGCAGCGTCGCGAATGCTGCGAGCGGCACCATCTCGCCGCCCGCGTTGCGCACGCGCAGCTTCTGCACGTCGGCCGGATCGAGCCGGTGCAGCCCGTCGGCCTGCACGATCACGCGGCGCACCTGGGTGCCGTGCATGAAGTCGCCGATATAGTCGGAGCCGAACATCACCGCGAGCGTCGTGTTGATCTCGTCCATCGACACGCCGAGCGCCGACGCCTTCGCGCGATCGATGTCGAGCTTCAGCTGCGGCGCGTCCTGCGTGCCGGCGAACATCACGTCGGTGAGCGCCGGATCCTTGCCGCCCGCCGCGAGCAGTTGCTCGCGCGCGGCGCTGAACGCGGCGTAGTCGAGCCCGCCGCGGTTCTGCAGCCGGAAGTCGAAGCCGCTCGTCGAGCCGAGATCGGGCAGCGCCGGCGAGTTCATCGCGAACACCGTGGTGTTGGCCGTGCCCGCGAAGCGCTCGTTGATGCGCGCGACGATCGCCTGCACGTGATCGCGCGCGGCCTTGCGCTCCTTCCAGTTCTTCAGCGTGACGAAGATCATCCCGCCGTTCGGCCCTTCGCCGTACAGGTTGAAGCCGCCGAGCGCGAACGTGTACGCGGCCGGCTCGTCGCGGCGAATATACGATTCGACCTCGCGCACGCTCTGCATCGTTTCCGCGAGCGGCGTGCCCTGCGGCCGGATCACCATCACCATGAAGTTGCCCTGGTCCTCGTCGGGCAGGAACGCGCTCGGCAGTTGCGTGAGCATCAATGCCGCGGCCGCGGTCAGCGCGCCGTACACGACCAGCCAGCGCAGCGGCTTCTTCAGCATCGCGCCGACGCGCGTCGCATAACGCTGCGTCGAGCGCGCGACGAAACCGTTGAACCAGCCGAAGAAGCCGCGCTTCTCGTGATGGTCGCCGGACACCGGCTTGAGCAGCGTCGCGCACAGCGCGGGCGTGAGCGACAGCGCGAGAAACGCCGAGAAGCCGATCGACACCGCGAGCGACAGCGCGAACTGCCGGTAGATGTTGCCCACCGCGCCGCCGAAGAACGCCATCGGCACGAACACCGACGTCAGTACCACGGTGATCCCGACGATCGCGCCGCTGATCTGCCGCATCGCCTTGACGGTCGCGTCGTAGGGCGCGAGGCCCTCCTCGACCATCAGCCGCTCGACGTTCTCGACGACGACGATCGCATCGTCGACGAGGATGCCGATCGCGAGCACCATCCCGAACATCGTCAGCACGTTGATCGAGAAGCCGGCCGCGTACATCACGCCGAACGTGCCCGCGAGCGCGACCGGCACGACGAGCGTCGGAATCAGCGTCGCGCGCAGGTTCTGCATGAACAGGAACATCACGAGGAACACCAGCACGCCGGCCTCGATCAGCGTCGTGACGACCTTGTTCATCGACACGCGCACGAACGACGACGTCTCGTACGGGATCTGGTATTTCACGCCCGGCGGGAAATACGCGGACAGCTCGTCCATCGTCGCGCGCACGCGCTTCTCGGTCGCCACCGCGTTCGAGCCCGGCGCGAGCTTGATGCCCATGCCGGTCGCGACCTTGCCGTTCACGTACGACGGATAGTTGTAGTCGTTGCCGCCGAACTCGATGCGCGCGACGTCGCGCAGGTGGAGCGCGGAGCCGTCCGGCTGCGTGCGCAGCGCGATCGCGCCGAAATCGGCCGGCGTCTTCAGCGGCGCATCGGCGAACACGGTCGCCGCGATCGGCGCGCTGTCCGGCACCGCGCTGCGGCCGATGTCGCCCACCGTCACGCGCGCGTTGTGCGCGCGCACGGCCGACGCGATGTCCGACGCGGTGAGGCCGTGACCGGCCAGCTTCACCGGATCGGGCCAGATCCGCATCGCGTATTCGGCGCCCCAGAACTGCACCTTGCCGACGCCATCGACGCGGCGCAGCGCCTGCACGACGTTCGCCGACGCGTATTCGCCGAGCTGCACGGCGCTCATCCGGCCGTCGTCCGACGTCAGCGACACGACGAGCTGGATGTTGTCCGCGGCCTTCTCGACCTGGATGCCGTCGCGCCGCACCGGTTCGGGCAGCCGCGCCTCGACCGTCTTCAGCCGGTTCTGCACTTCGACGGCCGCGAGATCGGCGTTGACACCCTGCTTGAACGTCAGGTACAGCGACGCGGCCCCGGCGCTGCTCGTCGCGGACGTATACAGCAGCCCCGGCGCGCCGTTCATTTCGCGCTCGATCAGCGCGGTCACCGATTCCTCGACGACCTGCGCGGACGCGCCCGGATACGTCGCATAGATGCTGACGACGGGCGGCGCGATGTCCGGGTATTGCGCCACGGGCAGCGCGCGGATCGCGAACGCGCCACCGAGCATGATGAAGAGTGCGATCACCCACGCGAAGACGGGGCGATCGATGAAGAAACGTGCCATGTTGGTCTATTGAACCGGTCAGGTTTGACGGGCGGCCGCCGGTTGGGCGGCCTTCGTCGGCGATGCCTGCTCGACGGGCTTGACGGCGGTATCGGGCGCGAACTGCGCGGCGTTGTCGACGATCACGCGCTCGCCGCCCGACAACCCGCGCGTGATGCGCCAGTCGCGTCCGCTCATCTGGTCGGCGACGACCTCGACGTCCTTCACCTTGCCGTTCGTACCGACCACGCGCACCGACGTGCGCTCGGCCGTGCGCAGCAGCGCGTCGCGCGGCACGAGGATCGCCCGCTGGTCGACCGCCGCATCGAGCGCGATCCGCACATATGCGCCCGGCAGCAGCTCGCGCTCGGGGTTGGGGAACAGCGCGCGCATCGCGACGGTATCGGTGGTCGGATCGACCGCGAGATCGCTGAACAGCAGCTTGCCCTTCAGCGGATACGCGGTGCCGTCGGCGCGCCGCAGCGTCACCGTGACGTCGTGCTGCGCGATCCCCGTCGCGTGCCCGCTCTTCACCGCGCGACGCAACGCGTCGACGTCGGCCGCCGGCTGCGAGAAATTCACGTAGATCGGATCGAGCTGCTCGACGGTCGTGAGCGGCGTCGCCTGGTCCTGGCCGACGAGCGCGCCTTCGGTGACGAGCGCACGTCGTGCGCGGCCCGAAATCGGCGCGGTGACGGTCGCATAGTCGAGCTGGAGCTGCGCGCGGGCGAGTTCGGCCTTCGCGGAAGCGACGTCGGCCTTCGCCCGCGTGTCGTCGGCGACGGCCTCGGTGTGATCACGCTCGCTGACCGCGTGGTCGCGCACCAGGTCGTCGTAACGGCGGCGCTTGTCGCTCGCCGCGAGCGCGGCGGCCTGCGCCTTCGCGAGCGCACCCTGCGCGGCATCGCGCGCGGCCTTCAGCGGCGCGGGATCGATGCGGAACAGCACCGCGCCCTGCTTCACTTCCTGGCCTTCCTCGTAAGTCCGCGCGGTGACGATGCCCGCGACCCGTGCGCGCACTTGCGCTTGCCGATATGCGTCGAGCCGGCCCGGCAATTCGACGGTCATCGGCACGGCCGTCGGACGCACCGTCACGACCGTCGCGTTCTGAATGGCCTCCGGCGCCTTGTCCTTGTCGCCCTTTCCGCATCCCGCCACGGCCAGCATGGCCGCGAGCGCGACGGGCGCCAGCCGGAGGCGGCGCGCGAGGGAGCGTTTGTTATTCATGTGTGACCTCGGAAACGTTCGCCGTCGATACAATGCGGCGGCTCAGGGTGGTCGATTATAATCAGTCACGACTGATTAAATACATCCGGTTGCCCTGCCACCGCCCCCACTGTCTCAATAAAACGACAGCGAACTGTAAGGAAATTCACGCCATGGCCCGCAAGACCCGGGAAGAATCGCTCGCCATCAAGCACCGGATCCTCGACGCCGCCGAGCTGGTCCTGCTCGAAAAAGGCGTCGCGCAAACCGCGATGGCGGACCTCGCCGAGGCCGCCGGGATGTCGCGGGGCGCCGTCTATGGCCACTACCGCAACAAGATGGAAGTGTGTCTCGCGCTGTGCGACCGCGCGTTCGCGCGGACCTCGGAAGGCTTCGACGCGGTCGACAGCCTGCCCGCGTTCGCGACGCTGCGCCGCGCGGCGTCGCACTACCTGCAGCAATGCGGGGAGCCGGGCTCGATGCAGCGCGTGCTGGTGATCCTCTATACGAAGTGCGAGCAGAGCGAGGAGAACGGCGCGCTGCAGCGGCGCCGCATGCTGCTCGAGCTGCAGATGCTGCGCATCACGAAGGCGTTGCTGCGCCGTGCGATCGCGGCCGGCGAAATCGCCGCCGATCTCGACGTGCACCTCGCGGCCGTCCATCTCGTGTCGCTGCTCGAAGGCGTGTTCGCGTCGATGATCTGGACCAACCGCCTGCGCGGCAATCTGTGGAACGACGCGGAGGCGATGCTCGACGCCGGTTTCGACGCGGTCAGGACCTCCGGCGCACTGCGCGTGCGCGCGCAAAAATTGCCTGCCTGACGAAAAGCCGCGCAATAAATGCTGATTTAACCCGATTTACCGCAGTGCGAAACGAATACGCTGACCCTCTTTAAAATTTTTAACATTTCGCGGAACATCGGTAGACTGACGCTGTCATCTTTCTTTAGCGTCTTCGTGATAATCCGGGTTCGACCCGGAAAGTTCACGCCGCCGTTCGAAGCGGGCACCTCCCGCAAGTTGGGTCGAACGGAAACGACACAGGCCCCTGGCGGGGCCTGTTTTGTTGCACGCCCATCGCCCGCCACCGTCGCCACCCGACGGATGGGCCGCCGATGGCTCCTGCCCACACCTCTTTGAACCGTTTTCCTGGATGTGGACACCTTTGGTCAAGCCTGCCGCAATTCCTGATGCTTTCGCGCCCGGGCGCGCGCAGCGCCTCGTGCGCGCGCTCGTGCCGGCCGCCGTGCTCGGCGCCCTCGCCGCCTTCGGTCTCGCCGCCGCGCTGCCCGCCGTCTCGCAACTGCCGGGCGCCGTCGATTCGGGCACGGCCGCGCTGCCGCAGCGCGTGCTGTCCGACACGCCGTTTCCCACCGCGCAGCATTTCGTGACGAGCGAACTCGCGCGCACGCTCGGCGAGCGCAACGAACTCGACGAACATAGCGACCGCAGCCCGCAGCCGGGCCTGTTCGCGCCGCTCAGCGCGCACCGCAACGACATGCTCGGCTATGCGAGCCTGTTCCAGTTCGCGGCGCCCGAAACGCAGCACGGGATGCGCGCCGGCGACATCGAGCTCACGCTGTCCGATACGCTGAACCGTCTCGACGTGCCGCCCGAGGTGCGCATCCAGCTCGGCGATCTCGTCACCGGCAAGGTCGCGATGCGCGCCAGCGCGCAGCGCGGTGACTACTACCGCATCGCGTACGACACGAACAACGGCACGCCGCACCTCACCGCGCTCGAGCTGCGCGTCGCGGGCCGCACGTTCGGTGCGATCTGGTTCCGCGCACCGGGCGCCGACCACGGCGCGTACTACACGCTCGACGGCGCGCCGCTCGAGGCGGCCGCGTTCACGATGCCCGTCAAGTGGACGCGCATCAGCTCGTTCTTCGGCGAACGCGTGCACCCGCTGTCGCAGGCGATGGCGTTCCACACGGGCGTCGATCTCGCCGCGCCGTCCGGCACGCCCGTCAACGCGGCGGCCGATGGCGTCGTGTCGTTCGTCGGCACCGATCCGGACGGCTACGGCCGCTACGTGATCGTCGATCACGCGGACGGCTATTCGACCTACTACGCTCATTTGTCCGCGTATGCGCGCGGGCTGAAGACCGGCGAAACCGTGAAGCAAGGCCAGCGCATCGGCTCGGTCGGCATGACCGGCGCGGCCACCGGCCCGCACCTGCACTTCGAGGTGCGCGTCGCGAACGATCCGGTCGATCCGCTCGTCGCGCTCGCGAACGCGCAGACCGGGCTGTCCGACATGCAGCGCACCGCGTTCCGCCAGGAAGCGGCGCAATGGCGCTTCCGCCTCGCGTCGATCAAGACGTCGCCGTTCGCATTCGCGCAAAACGACGGCCCGCTGTGGGGCGACTTCGCGACCGACTCGTCGACGCTGCGCGCGGTCTTCAATACGCACTACAGCGCGTCCTGACGCCGACGCGCTAACGCACCATCACGCCCGTCGCTGCTCGCTCAGCGGCGACGCGGCCCGCCGTCACCGCACGGGTTCCGTACGTTCGGCCGCGGCCTGCGCGATGCGCGCCGCACCTGGGCGACGTGACAGCAGCCAGCGCGCCGCGCCGTCGAGCGACGTGCACAGCACCAGGTAAAGCGCCGCGACGAACAGGAAGATCGGCGCCGGATAAATCATCAACCGGTTGTTCACCTGCGTCGCGACGAACGACAGTTCCGGCACACCGACGATATACGCGAGCGACGTGTCCTTCACGAGCGCAACCCACTGGTTGACGAACGACGGCGTCATGATCCGGATCGCCTGCGGCAGCAGCACGTAGCGCACCGTCTGCCAGCGCGTGAGCCCGAGCGACAGCCCGGCCTGCCACTGCCCGTCGCCGGCCGCGACGATGCCCGCATGCACCGCATGCGCGAGATACGCGCCACCGATCAGCGCCAGCGCACACACGACCGTCGCGAGCCCCGGCACATCCACGTGCAGCAGCATCGGCAGCAGGAAGTACGTCCAGAAGATCAGCATCAGCACCGGAATCGCGCGAAAGAAGCCGATGAACGCGAGCAGCAGCACGCGCAGCGGGCCGCGCGCGAGCGCCATCGCGACGCCGAGCGCCACCCCCAGCACCGCCGACGCGACAGCCGACGCGATCGCCAGCACGAGCGACAGCGCGGCGCCGCCGAGCGGGCCGTCCGGGAACGCGCCGACGAGCAGGTACGGCAGGTTGTCGAGCAGCAGCGACACATCCATCGTCAACGCTCCGCCCCGAGCCGGTCGCGCCATTGCGTGGCCGCGTAGGCGCCGGCCTCGATCGCGGCCACCGCGGCGACGTACAGCACGGTCGCGACACCGAACGCGGCAAAGGTCTTGAACGTCTCCGTCTCGACCTGCCGCGACGCATACGACAGCTCGGCGACACCGATCGCCATCGCGAGCGACGAGTTTTTCACCAGATTCATGTATTGGCCGAACAGCGGCGGCAACGCGATGCGCACGGCCTGCGGCAGCACCACGTAGCGCAGCGACTGCATCGGCGTGAGGCCGAGCGCCGCGGCCGCGTCGTGTTGCGCACGGCGCACGCCGCGCAGCCCGGCTTCGCATTCCTCGGCGACGAACGCGGCCGTGTAGGCGCTCAAGCCGACCCAGCCGGCGACGAACTCGAACGACGGCCATGCGAGCGTGAGCGGGCCCGCGCTCAGTTCATGGCGCGCGCTCAGCCACGTGATCCACGTATCGGGCAGCAACGACGCGACGCCGAAGTACCAGAACAGCAATTGCACGAGCAGCGGCGTGTTGCGGAACGCGACGACGTAGCCGGCCGCTACCGTGCGCACTGCCGTGCCGCGTGCATGCCGCATGACGGCGAGCAGCAGCCCGCCGACGGTCGCGGCGAGCGCCGACGCGCCCGCGAGGCCGAGCGTGAGCAGGAAGCCCTGCCAGAGCCAGGACAGATATTTGGGAGCCAAGCCAAGCATGCTGTTGTGTGCGGTCGCTGAAAAATGCGAAAGAAGATGGAAGCAAGCGCAAAACGCCGCGACCCGCGCATACCGGCACAGCCGGCGGCGGATCGCGGCGTATGCGGCACGGCGCGCGACTCAGGTCCGGTCGCCGATCCGGAAGATGCGCGTGAGCGGCGTCTTCGTCGCCGGCCCGAACCACGCGTCGTAGATCTGTCCCGCGCGGCCGTTTGCCTCGAGCCCCTTCAGCGTGTCGTTCACGAAGCCGAGCAGGCGCGTCTCGCCCTTCGGCACGCCGACGCCCATGTAGTCGTTCGAGATCGTGAACGCCGGAATCTCGTAGTTCTGCTTGTCGGGCACGTTCGCGAGCAGGCCGATCAGTTTCGGTCCGTCCTGCGTGATCGCCTGCACGTTGCCGGCACGCAGCGCGGCGAACGCGAACGGCGTGTCGTCGTACGCGACGATCGTCGCCTTCGGATACTTCTCGCGCAGCGTGATCTCGTTCGTCGTGCCCTTGTCCGCGCCGACGCGCAGGCTGTTCAACTGGTCGGCCGATTTCAGCACGCCCTTCTTCGCGAGAAACTGCTGGCCCGACGAGAAGGACGGGATGCT
>Ga0207647_10004467_pt1 | contig 10367 bp, 9 predicted proteins | sample KBSCornC2_FD_184295 | JGI IMG/M metagenome (GOLD analysis project Ga0207647, IMG submission 184295) | Corn rhizosphere microbial communities from Kellogg Biological Station, Michigan, USA - C2 (SPAdes) (version 2) | ecosystem: Host-associated > Plants > Roots > Rhizosphere ...
GAGCACGTTGCCGAGTACGAACTGCGCGTCGGCCCAATTCGGATCGAGCTGCACCGCGCGCCGCGCACTCGCCTCTGCGCGCACCAGCTGACGAATCGCGAGCAACGCGGCGGCCTGATTGAGCCACGCGCGCGCGTAGTCCGGGCGCTGGCTGATCGCTCTGGCGAACGCATCCGCCGCGCCGTAATAATCACCGCGCGCATCGAGCAGGCTGCCGAGGTTGTTCAACGCCGCGGCATGGTTCGGCATCAGCGCCAGCGCATGTCGCAGCGCGCGTTCTGCTTCCTCGAAATGGCCTTGCGCAGTGTGCAGGCTGGCCAGGTTGCACCAGCTTTCCACCGACTGCGGCGCGATTTCGATCGCGCGGTCGAGCGCTTTGCGCGCCGGCGCGAAATCGCCTTGCTGCAGGGCGCACACGCCGGACAGCCGCCATACCTCGGTGTGATCCGGATAACGTTGCAGCAGCACGTTCACGCGTTCGCGCGCGCGCGCGAGCTCGCCATGCGCCATCAGCGCTCCGAGCTCGTTCAGGGCGTGACTCAAGACTGGATCGAAGTCCACGTGCGGATGGTGCCACAAATGGCCGATTACCGACGAGTCAGGCCGTGAGTTCCTGCATCTGGTCTGCCTGGTATTCCCGCGTCAGCGGCCCGATCAGCGGCTCGAGGTTGCCGCCGAGGATGTCGGGCAGGCTGTACAGCGTGAGGTTGATGCGGTGGTCGGTGATGCGTCCTTGTGGAAAATTATACGTGCGGATGCGCTGGCTGCGATCGCCGGAGCCGACTTGCAGGCGGCGCGATTCGGCTTGCGCGGCGGTTTGCTTGGCGCGCTGTTCGTCGAGCAGGCGCGCCTTGAGCAACGACAGCGCGCGGGCGCGGTTTTTGTGCTGGCTGCGTTCGTCCTGGCATTCGACGACGATGCCGCTCGGCAGATGCGTGATGCGGATGGCCGAGTCCGTCTTGTTGACGTGCTGGCCGCCGGCGCCGGATGCGCGGAACGTATCGGTCTTCAGATCGGCGGGATTGAGATCCACGTCTTCTATCTCGTCCATTTCCGGCAGGATCGCCACTGTCGCCGCCGAAGTGTGGATGCGGCCCTGGGCTTCGGTTTCCGGCACGCGCTGCACGCGGTGCGTGCCGGATTCGAATTTCAGTTTGGCGAATACGCCCTTGCCTTCGACGCGCGCGATCACTTCCTTGAAGCCGCCGTGTTCGCCTGGACTTGCCGACAGGATTTCGACGCGCCAGCCTTCGCGCTCGGCGAAGCGGGTGTACATGCGGAACAGGTCGCCGGCGAAAATCGCTGCCTCGTCGCCGCCGGTGCCGGCGCGCACTTCGAGGTAGATATTCGCATCGTCGCGCGAATCCTTCGGCAACAACAGCAGGTTCAGTTCGCGATCCAGCGCCTCGCGTCGCGATTCCAGATCGGCGATTTCGCTGGCGGCCAGCTCGCGCATTTCCGCATCTTCGAGCAGCGCTTGCGCCGCGGCGAGCGCTTTGCCGGCTTCGTCGTAGGCGTGCAGCGACGCCGTCAGCGGTTCCAGTTGAGCGTATTCGCGCGACAAGTCACGGAAGCGCGCGTTGTCGTTGATCACCTCGGGTTGAGCGAGGAGCATGGCGACTTCCTGGTGACGCTCGGCGAGAGTTTCGAGCTTGCGCCGGATCGACGGCGTCATGCACCTTCACCCGATTTCGGTTTCGCGCTGTTTTCCGTGTCGAACAGACGCTCCGCGGCGCGCAACAAATCAGCGTCGCCGCGTTGCGCGGCCGCGCGCAGATTCGCACTCGGCGCATGCAGCAGCTTGTTGGTCAGAGTGTGGGCGAGAAATTCCAGCGCCTGCTCGGGGGTGCGCCCGTGCGCGAGCAGCGCGCGCGCCTTGGCCAGCACCTCATCGCGCTGGTTTTCCGCGTCGCGGCGCAGGCCGGCCAGTGGATTGGTCGTCACCAGCGCGCGGCGCCAATCCAGGTAGTGCGTTACCTGCATGTCGATCAGTGCTTCGGCTTCGTGCGCCGCGACCTGGCGCGAGCGCAAGTTGGCGTCGATGATGGAACGCAAGTCGTCGATCGTATACAGGTATACATCTTCCAGCTCGGCGGCCGCCGCGTCGATGTCGCGCGGCACGGCGATGTCGACGAGAAACATCGGTTTGCGCCGGCGCGCCTGAATCGCGTCGCTGACCATCGCCTTGCTCAACACCGGTTCGCGGCTCGCGGTGGAACTGATGACGATGTCGGCTTCGGCCAGGTGCTGCGGCAAATCGGCAAGCGCGATCGCATAGGCGGAGAAACGGCTGGCGAGCGCTTGCGCGTTCTCCAGCGTGCGATTGGCCACGATCAGGCGGCGCACGCGCGATTCGGCCAGATGTCGCGCCGCCAGTTCGATCGTTTCGCCGGCGCCGATCAGCAGCACGCAGGCTTGCTGCAAGTCCGCGAACAGGCGCTCGGCCATGCGCACGGCGGTGAACGCCACCGACACCGGGTTCGCGCCGATGCGCGTATCGGTGCGCACGCGCTTGGCAACGGCGAATGTCTGCTGCAGCAATCGCTCCATCGGTGCGCGCAACGTGCCGGCGACACGCGCGTGCTGATAAGCGTCTTTCACTTGACCGAGTATCTGCGGCTCGCCGAGCACCATCGAGTCGAGGCCGGTGGCAACGCGAAACAGATGCCGCACCGCGGCGTCTTCATCGTGACGATAAAGGAACTCGTCGAGCTTGCGCGCATCCAAGCCATAATGACCGAGCAACCAGTCTTGCGGCGCGGCTTCGGCACCGCGCTCGATATCGACGTACAGTTCGGTGCGGTTGCATGTGGACAGGATCAGTGCTTCGTTCACGCCGGGTTGGCGCGCAAGATCCGACAATGCGCTGGGCATGGTTTCCGGCGCGAACGCCACCTGCTCGCGCACATCCAGCGGAGCGGTCAGGTGATTGAGTCCAAGGGCGATCAGGGCCATGCGCGATAAACTAGACTACGAAAACCACTACGACAGCGGGCGCACGCCCGGCCGTGGAAAAACAACAATGACCATATTGTACCGTCATCGCTTGATTCCAGCCCTGTTGCTGGCGCTGCTCGCCGGCTGCGCAAACGCGCCATCGACACGTTCTACGTCCAAGGCACAGCCGCTGCAGCGTATCAACCTGCCGCAGGAAAAACGCGAGCACGATGCACTCGCGCACCAGCTCGCCGGCGAATTCGCACTCAATCGCGGCGAACTGGAAGCCGCCACCGACGAGTTCGCGCAAGCCGCGCAGGAAAGCAACGATCCGGACATCGCCGGCCAGGCCACACGCGTGGCCATTGCCGCCAAAGACTGGAAGCGCGCACGGTCCTCGCTCGAACGCTGGCAAAAGTTGAAGAGTGATGAGCCCGCGTTGTGGCAAGCGCGCGCGGTGATCGCCCTGCATGACGGCAAGCCCGATGCGGCATACGCGGATTTACTGCGCCTGGCGCAACTGCCCGAGGCCAAGGGTTGGCGTCCGGTCACGCAGGCGTTGCTCGATGCCAACGACAAGAAAGCCGCTGCGGACCTGCTCGAGCGGTTGGCTACGCCGGCATTGCTCGGCGACAGGTCGGAAAACTGGGTGATCGCCAGCCAGCTTGCTGATCGTCTGCAAGCGCCGACGCTCGCGCTGAATCTGGCGCAGAACGCGGTCGACAAGTTCCACAGTGCCGACAGCTACGCCTGGGCGGCGCAGCTGAAGGTCAAGTCCGGCGACAAGGCGGGCGCCCGCGCACTGTTCGTCAGCGCGCTCAAGCGCAACAACAATGACACGCGTCTGCGCGTAGCGTATGCGTCGCTGCTCGGCGAGCAGTTCGGCGACAACGCGGAAGCGGCGCGCATTCTCGCGCAAGGCAAGCAGGACGACTATACCTACGCGGCGCGTGCCGCCTACGCCGCGCGCGCCAACGACAAGAAACTCATCGAGCCGTTGTACAACGAGCTGAAGGCACTCAAGCCGCCGCGCGCGGGACCGCGCCTGAACCTGCTCGGCGAATTGGCCGAGCTGCTCGATCGCAAGTCCGAAGCGCAGGGCTGGTACGCGCAGGTGCCGGACGACGATGATCACTGGTTCGAGGCGCAGCTGCGCAGCGCGTTGTTGCTGGACTCCAGCGGCAAGAGCAAGGATGCGCTCGAAGCCGTGCATCGCCTGCAGGCGAAGGCCGGCGATGCCACGAAAGAACTCGGCGAAGCCTATCTGCTCGAAGCGGAGATGCTCAACAAGCATCAGCGCGGCGAAGAAGCCATCGCCGTTTACGATCGCGGCCTGAAGGCGTTGCCGGACGACACGCGCCTGTTGTATGCGCGTGCGCTGCTCAACGGCGATCTCGAACACATCGACGCATCGGTCAAGGACCTGCGCCATGTACTCGAGCTGAAACCGAATGATGCCGACGCGATGAACGCGCTCGGCTACACGCTCGCCGATCGCACCGACAAGAAAGACGAAGCGCTGTCGTTGATCCAGAACGCGCTCAAGCTCAAACCTGATGAACCGGCGATCATCGATAGCCTCGGCTGGGCGCAATATCGGCTCGGCCATCTCGACGACGCGGTCAAGCAGCTGCGCACGGCGTATTCCAAGCAGCCCGACGCGGAGATCGCCGCGCATCTGGGCGAAGTCCTGTGGGTGAGCGGGCAGAAGGACGAAGCAAGAAAAATATGGGAGCAAGGACGCAAGAAAGACGCGAAGAACAAGGTTCTGCTGGAAACCATCAAGCGTTTGAATTCGTGAGGAGCGATCCGAGCGAGTGGTCGCCTGGGTTTGTCGAAAGGCGCTTTGCAAAGCCCGCATCTGAAAGGCCATGGATCGTGCTTCGACAGGCTCGGCACGAACGAAGATTCATCTCCGGCTGGCGACTCGGACTGATTGCAATGGTAATGGCCTTCCTCGCTGCATGCGCGCCGGTCCGCGTGCGCGAGACTCCGGCGGCGCAAGCCGCCCAAGTCGCGCGCGAAGCACAACTCAAAGCGCGCACGCACTGGACGATCAATGCGCGCATTGGCGTATCCAACGGCAAGGACGGCGGCAGCGGCGATCTGGTGTGGACACAGAATGGCGATCGCTACGAATTTACCGTGCACGCGCCGGTGACCGGGCGCACCTGGAAACTTTCCGGCGACGCGCATGAAGCGGTGCTCGAGGGTGTCGATCCCCAGCCGGCTGCAGGCAGTGATCCGGAACGCCTGTTGCGCGAACGGCTCGGCTGGGACGTGCCGCTGGCGCAATTGGGCGCATGGGTGCGCGGCATGCGCGCTTCGGGCTCCGCCCATTTGGAGTATGACGCGCAGAATCTTCCGGCGTTGATCGAACAGTCGGGGTGGAAAGTCGAATACCGCGAATGGCTCAGCGATCGCGACCCGCCATTACCGCGCAAACTGTTCGCCAGCCGCGGCAATGCGCGTGTGCGCGTGGCGATCGAGAGCTGGAGTTTTGATGGCTGACTCCTGGAGCGAATGGCCGGCGCCGGCCAAGCTGAATCTTTTTTTGCATATCGTGGGTCGCCGTGCCGACGGCTATCACTTGCTGCAGACGGTGTTCCAGCTGCTCGATTGGGGCGATCGCGTGCATCTGCGTACGCGCGCAGACGCTGCGATCGTGCGTGTGTCGGGGCTGGCCGAAATCGCGCCCGAGAGCGACCTTGCGGTGCGCGCGGCCGTCGCACTGCGGCGCGCGACCGGCACCACGCTTGGTGCGGATATCCGAGTGGACAAGCAAATCCCCGTTGGCGGCGGTCTCGGCGGCGGCAGTTCCGACGCGGCTACGGTGCTGGTGGCGCTCAATGAGCTGTGGGGGACCGGCCTGCGAGAAGATGAGCTGGCGCAAATCGGCTTGTTGCTGGGCGCCGATGTGCCGGTATTCGTACGCGGACACTCGGCCTGGGCCGAGGGTGTGGGCGAACGGCTGACCGCCGTCGATTTGGCACAGCGGCACTACATCATCGTCGATCCGCACGCGCACGTGCCGACAGCCGAACTGTTCCAATGCCCTGAATTGACACGAAACTCGCCGCCGCTGACAATATCTGACTACCTTGGCGGCGCCGAGACCTTCAACATTTTTGCGCCGCTGGTACGCGAACGCTACGCGCCCGTCGCGGCGGCGCTGGACTGGCTGCAGCAATATGGTGACGCGCGGCTTTCGGGTTCCGGGGGCTGTGTATTTGCGGCAGTGGATGCAGCAATCGCGCAGCGCGTGCTGCAGGACTGCCCCGCGCAGTTCACGGCGTATGGTGTCAATGGCGTGAATCGATCGCCGTTGCACGAGGCGCTTGAGAGGTATCGTTCAAACAGCTGAATCGCGACGCTTGCCATCGCGATTCATGAGAATCGGTGGGCCGTCGCCAAGTTGGTAAGGCACTGGATTTTGATTCCAGCATTCGCAGGTTCGAGTCCTGCCGGCCCAGCCACCGACCACAGAACGCGAGCAGCCGGCGGGAGCCAAATCCCGGTTTCCGTGCTATCATTTTCGGCTCTGCGCGGCACCTCTCTCTGGCTACGGCACCCGGAGCACCTGTGAACACAACGAACACGGTGGGCTTTACCGGAAACTTCTCGCGCGAGCGTGAGGAACGCAGCGGCTTGCTGGTATTCAGCGGCAACGCCAATCGCCCGCTCGCGGAAGCTGTCTGTCACGAGTTGGGTGTGCCGCTCGGCAAGGCACTGGTCAGCCGGTTTTCCGATGGCGAGGTGCAGGTCGAGATCGAGGAGAACGTGCGTCGCCAGGAGGTGTTCGTGATGCAGCCGACTTCGGCGCCCACGGCGGAACATTTCATGGAATTGCTGGTGCTGGTCGACGCGCTCAAGCGCGCATCGGCGGCCAGCGTCACCGCGGTGTTGCCGTATTTCGGCTACGCCCGCCAGGATCGGCGCCCGCGCTCGGCGCGTGTACCGATCACGGCCAAGGTGGCGGCGAAAATGATTGGAACCGTGGGTACGGATCGTGTGTTGACGGTGGATTTGCACGCCGACCAGATCCAGGGTTTTTTCGACATCCCGCTGGACAACGTGTATGCGTCGCCGGTGTTGCTCGCCGATATCTGGCGTTATCACGGCACGCAGGACTTGATCGTGGTCAGTCCGGATGTCGGCGGCGTAGTCCGCGCCCGTGCGCTGGCCAAACGCCTGGACGACGCGGACCTGGCGATCATCGACAAGCGCCGCCCGCGGCCGAACGAAGCGACGGTGATGAACATCATCGGCGAGGTGGAAGGCAAGGTGTGCGTATTGATCGATGACATCGTCGACACTGCCGGCACCCTGTGTGCGGCGGCGGCGGCATTGAAGAAGCAAGGTGCAGCGAAAGTGGTGGCGTACTGCACGCATCCGGTGCTGTCGGGGCCGGCGATCCAGAACCTTTCCGGATCGCAGCTCGACGAACTGGTGGTGACCGACACGATCGTATTGTCGGAAGCGGCGCGCGGCTGCAACAAGATCCGTCAGCTCAGCGTCGCCGAGCTGCTCGGTGAAACGATCCGCCGCATCGCATTCGGCGAGTCGGTGAGCTCGTTGTACGTGGATTGAGGGCCGGGAATGGGGAATCGGGAATAGCGAATCGCTGAAGCCGTGCGCTTTGGCCATTCCGATTCCCGATTCCCGATTCCCGATTTCCGGGAACGGCATATCGATCTGGTCGCGGGTCGAAATGTGATTGCGGCAAGTGCCGCGTACGTAATTGAGGTAATTCGAAATGGCAACTATTCATGAAATTCCGGCCGAGAGCCGCAAAGACGAAGGCAAAGGTGCGAGCCGCCGCCTGCGTCGCGCGGACAAGGTGCCGGCGATCGTGTACGGCAGCAGCGAGCCGCCGGCGAGCATCCAGCTCGATCACAACACAGTGTGGCTGGCCTCGCTGCACGAGTGGTTCTATTCAGCGCTGCTCGATCTGAAGCTCGACGGCAAGACGCAGAAAGTGCTGTTGCGCGACATGCAGCGCCACCCGTTCAAGGCGCAGCTGCTGCATATCGATTTCCAGCGTGTTGACGAGAACAAGGCGATTCGCATCCGCGTGCCGCTGCACTTCGTCAATCAGGAGAAGTCGCCGGCCGGCAAGATGGCGGGCGTGCTGATCTCGCACGCGATGACCGATGTGGAAATCTCGTGCCTGCCGCGCAACCTGCCGGAGTTCATCGAAGTCGATCTCTCCGCGCTTGCGCTCGGCGACATCGTGCACATGTCCGACCTGAAACTGCCGAACGGCGTGGAAATCCCGGAACTGCGCCTCGGCAAGGAACACGATTCGGCCGTCGTCACCGCGCAGGAAATCAAGGCGGAAGTCGAGGTGGCACCGGTTGCGGAAGCCGAAGCAGCGGGCGCCACGCCTGCAGCGGGCGCTCCGGCGGCGGGTGCGGCTGCAGCGGCCGCTCCGGCGAAGAAAGAAGAGAAGAAGTGACGTCAGGATGACGTCATCCCGTGCAGGCCATGGATGGCCGATGACACGGGATCCAGCGGCTTTGCACAGAAGGCTAAGTCACTGGATTCCCGCTTGCGCGGGAATGACGAGCATAGGCTATGGCTGCGCTCCGTCTCATCGTCGGCCTCGGCAACCCCGGGGCCGAACATCTCAGAACCCGGCACAATGCCGGGTTCTGGTTTATTGACGCCTTGGCACAACGCGAAGGCGCGCGTTTTGGTTTCGAAAACAAGCTGCATGCAGAGACGGCGAAAGTTGTTTTGGACGGCCAGACGCTGTGGCTGCTCAAGCCGACCACATTCATGAACAAAAGCGGCATCGCGATCGCCTCGGCCTTGCGCTACTGGAAGATCGAACCGGAAGAAATGCTCGTCGCGCATGATGATCTCGATCTGCCGCCCGGCGCTGCGCGGCTGAAGTTCGACGGCGGCCACGGCGGCCAGAACGGCTTGCGCGACATCTTCGCGCATTTGGGTCACGGCAAGTTCCACCGGCTGCGCCTGGGCATTGGCCATCCGGGACACAAGGATCGTGTTACGCCGTGGGTGCTCGGTCGCGCGAGCATTGCGGATGAGGAAGCGATCATCGGCGCTGTCGGCGCGGCGCTCGATGTGTTGCCGCTGGTCGTGGACGGTGAATTCAACGAGGCAATGAAGCGACTGCATACGAATGGAAATCGGCAATCGGAAATCGGAAACGGGTAAAGCCCGCTTACGCTCTTCCGATTTCCCATTTCCTATTCCCGATTTCCGGATTTCAAAATGGGCATCAAATGCGGCATCGTCGGCCTGCCGAACGTTGGCAAGTCCACGTTATTCAATGCACTGACCAAGGCGGGTATTCCCGCCGCGAATTTTCCATTCTGCACGATCGATCCGAACGTCGGCATAGTGCCGGTGCCGGATCCGCGGCTGAATGCGCTTTCCGCGATTGCCAAGCCGCTCAAGATCATTCCGACGACAATGGAATTCGTCGACATCGCCGGTCTCGTCGCTGGCGCGTCCAAGGGCGAGGGGCTCGGCAACAAGTTTCTCGCGCACATCCGCGAAGTCGACGCGATCGCGCACGTGGTGCGCTGCTTCGAGCATGCGGACATCGTGCACGTGTCCGGCAAGATCGATCCGATCGCCGACATCGAAACGATCGACACCGAGCTTGCACTCGCGGATCTGGAGGCGGTGGACAAGGCCCTGAACAAAGCCGAGCGCGCGGCCAAGGCGAATGACAAGGAAGCGCTGGCGAAGCGTCCGGTGCTGCAAAAGCTCGCCGCGGGGTTGAACGAAGGCAAGGCGGCGCGCAGTCTCGGGCTGGATGAGGACGAAAGAGCGCTCGTGCGCGACTTGTTCCTGTTGACGCTGAAACCGCTGATGTACATCGCCAACGTCAAGGAAGATGGCTTCGAAAACAATCCATATCTGGACAAGGTGCGCGCGCGTGCGGCTGCCGAGGGCGCCGAAGTTGTGCCGGTTTGCGCGGCGATCGAAGAAGAACTTGCGCAGCTGGATGACGCTGACAAGCTCGCATTCCTGCACGACATGGGTCTGGACGAGCCTGGTTTGAACCGCGTGATTCGCGCCGGTTACAGCCTGCTGGGACTGCAAACCTATTTCACCGCCGGCGAAAAGGAAGTCCGCGCCTGGCAGGTCAAAGTCGGGGCGACCGCACCGCAGGCCGCCGGCGTAATCCACACCGATTTCGAGCGCGGTTTCATCCGCGCCGAAACGATCGCCTACGACGACTACATCAAGTACAAGGGTGAGTCGGGCGCGAAGGAAGCCGGTCGTTTGCGCTTGGAAGGAAAGGATTACGTCGTCAAGGAAGGCGATGTACTGCATTTCCGCTTCAACGTCTGAGGATTAGCTGATGCCCGGCCAGGATCGTGAAGTGAAGTTTTGCTTTCTTGCCCAGCCGACCGACGTCAATTTCGGCGGCAAGGTGCATGGCGGCATGG
>Ga0207647_10004468_pt1 | contig 10367 bp, 7 predicted proteins | sample KBSCornC2_FD_184295 | JGI IMG/M metagenome (GOLD analysis project Ga0207647, IMG submission 184295) | Corn rhizosphere microbial communities from Kellogg Biological Station, Michigan, USA - C2 (SPAdes) (version 2) | ecosystem: Host-associated > Plants > Roots > Rhizosphere ...
GCAGGCAGGTCTGCGTCGGGCAGAATGCCGAACGATCCCGCGCAAAAGCAGAGCCCATTAGCCGGCGAAGGAGTGCGAGCGAACAGCCGATCGAGATCCGCGACCGTGCTGACCACGCGGGGAACACCGAACAGGGGGAAGGGCGGATCATCGGGATGGACGACCAATTGGATGCCGACATCCTCGGCAGTCGGGCAGACCGCTTCCAGGAAGGCGGCGTGGTTGTCGCGCAACCGATCGGCATCGATATCGGCATAGGTGTTGATCGCGTCCAGGAATTGGGCGGAGGTGAAGCTTTCCTCGCTGCCTGGCAGCCCGGCGATAATGGTGCGCTCGAGCTGGCGGCGCTCATCCTCGCCCATCGCCTCGAACCTTCGGCCCGCGGCTTCGCGAACTTCGGGCGTATAATCCGTTTCCGCACCGGGACGGCGCAGGATATGCAGGTCATAGGCGGCAATCGCTTCCCACTCGAAGCGCAGCGCCCGCGCCCCGTCGGGCATCTCCCAAGCAAGGTCGGTCCGCGTCCAATCAAGCAGCGGCATGAAATTGTACGTGACGACCTTGATCCCGCACGCGCCAAGGTTGCGTAGGCTTTCGCGATAGGCCTGGATCAGCCGGTCCCAATCGCCGTCGCGCCGCTTTATACCATCATGGACGGGAAGGCTCTCGACCACCGTCCACCCCAGTCCTGCCGCCGCGGCGAGAGCCTTGCGCTCGGCAATCGCCTCGCGCGTCCAGACCTCGCCGTTCGGCACCTGGTGCAGTGCGGTAACGACTTCGGTGGCCCCTGCCTGGCGAATATGGGCCAAGGGAACGGGATCGCGCGGCCCAAACCAGCGCATCGTCTGCGTCATCAACACGTATTGGCTCTCCCGGTTGGTGATGGGAGCGCTAGCAAAGCAAAAAGTGGTTGACCAGTGAGTAAAAGAGGTCAAGCCAATCAATGCGGCTGGCGCCGCCCTCGGCCGAGTGTGGGTGCTGCCTGACTCGGGCAGGTCTGCTCCCGGAGGAAGAATCATGCCGTCTAAGCGAAGGCGCATCGCCCCAATCGCCCTGGCCGTCGGAATGTTGGTGGAGATCGCTGTGCCTGGCCGGGCGGAGCGCTCGACGCCGGTGCCGATCCAACCGCAGGTGGATCCATCGCGACCGGACTGGGAAAATCCGGCTGTATTCGCCATTGGCAAGCTGCCCGCGCGGGCGACAGGATTTCCCTTCGAAAGCCGCCCCCTCGCTATCGCCGGCGATCCCGCAAGGTCGGCCCGGTTCCTTTCGCTTGACGGGCAGTGGCGCTTTTCCTTCTCGCCGAATGCCGAGGATCTGCCGAAGGGATTTGAGCGGCCCGATTTTGACGTGTCGGGCTGGAAGACGATCAGGGTTCCGTCGGACTGGCAGGCGGAAGGTTATGATCAGGCGCGCTACAACAACATCACCTATCCTTTTCCGGCCAACCGTCCGCTGATCCCACACGATCGCAATCCGGTCGGCTCCTACCGCCGTGATGTCGACCTCCCGTCCAGTTGGGCGGGGCAGGATGTGATCCTGCACATCGGCGCTGCCGGCTCGGCTTATTATGTCTGGGTCAACGGCCAAAAGGTCGGTTATTCCGAAGACAGTAAGCTTCCGAGTGAGTTCGATGTCACCCGTTTCCTCCACGCCGGCCGCAACACGGTAGCGATCCAGGTCTATCGCTGGTCGGATGGCTCCTATCTCGAAGACCAGGATTTCTGGCGGGTATCGGGGATCGAACGATCGGTCTGGATGATGGCGGCGCCAAAAGCGCGCATTGTCGATCATTTCGCCAAAGCTGGCCTTGCGAATGAATATCGAGACGGCACGCTCGACCTTGGCCTTACCCTAACCCCCGCCGCCAAGGGCATGACGGTACGGGCGACCTTGCTCGATCGAGATCAGGTGCTGCTCAGCCGCAGCGCCCCTATTACCGAACCGAATTTAAGGATCACCGGGTCCATTCCCGCTGTCCGGCCATGGACCGCCGAGACGCCCAATCTCTATACCTTGCTGCTCGAGTTGCTCGATCCGAAAGGGGCTGTCGTACAGGCAACTGCGGATCGGATCGGCTTTCGCACGGTCGCGATCCAGGATGGCGTAGTGGCAGTCAACGGCCGCCCCATCATGATCCGGGGCGTCAACCGGCACGAGCATGATCCCGAGACTTTTCACGTGATCAGCGAGGCGTCGATGCGCCGCGACCTCGAGCTGATGAAGCTCGCCAACATCAACGCGATTCGCACCTCGCATTATCCGAATGACGAGCGGCTCTACGCGCTCGCCGACGAGGTTGGCCTGTACGTCATGGACGAGGCAAATATAGAGAGCCACGGTTATCTGATGCCGGCGCGCTATGGCGATGCGGACCGGCCGATATATGAGCTCGGCTATGACCCGGCCTGGCGGGCAGCACAGGTCGCGCGCGTCGCCAATATGGTGAAGCGCGACAAGAACCACCCATCCATTATCTTTTGGTCGCTGGGCAACGAATCCGGGATAGGGCCCAATTTTGAAAAGGCCGCAGCCACCGCGCGAGCGATCGATCCCACGCGCCTGATTTCGTTCCTCGGCTGGACGCAGCTCGAAGCGCCGCGCCCCAATGACTTCGTCGATATCTACGCGCCAATGTATGACAGCCCCGATCAAATGCTGGCTTATGCGCGGGACCGCCGATTCCGCCAGCCGATGATCCAGACCGAATATGCGCACATGCAGGGCAATTCCGGCGGCAATCTGACGGATTATTGGGAGACCATCTATGCCCATCCGGATCGGCTGCAGGGCGGCTTCATCTGGGATTGGGTCGAACAGTCGATCTATCGCTACACGCCGGACGGGCGTCGCTACTGGGGCGATGGCAGTTCGTTCGGCCCTAACCCTGGAGGTGAGATCGAATTCGGCGATGGCCTGCTTCAGTCCGACCGAACGCCCAACCCACAATATTATGAATTGGCGAAGGTTTATGCGCCGATTGCCTTCGCGGCGGTTGACGCGGCCGCGGGACGGTTCACCGTCATCAACCACCATGATTTCCGCGACCTTTCCGGCTTCGCCTTCGATTGGGAAATCACTGAGGACGGCATGCGGATAGCGCACGGCAACGGACCGCATTTGGCCACCGCCGCGCGGTCGCACGAAGCCTTCACGCTGAGGTTGCCCCACCTGCGGAGGAAGCCCGGAGCGGAATATTTGCTCACGCTACGCGCCCGCGCCGTGTCCGACACGATACCGCTCGTTCCTGCCGGGCATATCGTCGCGTGGGAGCAATTCGCGCTAAGCGGCCCGCCGATTGTAGCCCCGCTATCTGCCGGAAAGGTAACCGTCGCCGATCGCGGTGGTCATGTTCTGCTGTCCGCCGGCGGCGCAACTCTGGACGTCGACCGCCGCACCGGTCTGATCGGCTACCGATCGGGCGGCGAGCTTATGCTGCAAGGGGGCGCCCCCAATTTCTATCGGGCACCGACCGACAACGATCTCGGCACGGGCACGGATGAGGAACAAGCGCCGTGGCGGGCCATATCGCAGGGCCGCCATATCGACGGCGTCGACATCGCACGCGAGAGAGGAGGGAACGTCGCGGTGACGGTCCGCTATGGCCTGGGGGAGGGAGCCGCGCGGTTTGCCGTCCGGTATCGCATGGCGAGCGATGGCCAGGTAGCGGCCGACGCGCGCTTCACGCCGCTCCGCTTCGATCTGCCCGCACCCATTCGTGTCGGCTTGGCTTTCACGATGCCGACGCGCTTCACGCGATTGCGCTGGTATGGTCGCGGACCGCAGGAAAGCTATGTCGATCGCAAAGCGGGCGCCGCGATCGGCCTCTGGGAAGGCACGATTGCCGAACAATATCACGATTATATCCGGCCGCAGGATACCGGCAACAAGGTGGACGTGCGCTGGATGGAACTGCGCGGCACAACCGGCAATGCGCTGCAGGTCAAGTCGGACACGCCCTTGGCGATGAATGCCCTCCCTTTTCCCTATGAAGATCTCTTCCGTCGTCCGCCCGGAACGTACAAGAGCACCGACGTGGTCCCACACGGCCACGTCACTTTGCTGATCGACGGTGAGCAGGCCGGCATTGGTGGGATTACCACCTGGAATGCCTCGGGCCGACCTCTGCCACGCTATCGCCCTCCGCTGGCAGAACATAGTTTCGGCTTCCGCTTGCGCCCGATCGGATAGGGCTCCCCCATGCGGCGCCACAAGAGCCGGCGCCGCAAAGGTGGAAGGCTCGCGGTCGGTATTACGGTGCGGCGACGGTCGCCACCGTTCGGCTCACGCGCGCGGCGTTTTGGCGTATTTTTTGCGCTTCTAAGAACACTCTGACTCACGTTTTGCACAATTCGGCGGCTTTTTACTTGAAGCCTTTGAGGGAACGTGATTCTTGGGGTGCGTGACGCGTCGCCCCGCCTTGAGTATGATCCGAACGGCTTTCTGGCCCACGGTGGCCGTGGCCGTGATCGTCTATTTTGCCGGCGCGGCAATCGTCGGGCAGAACGGCCTCTTCTCGCTCGCGGGCTATCGCCACCAGCGTACCGAGCATCTTGCGCAGCTCAAGGTGCTTCAGGCTGAGCGCGATCGGCTGGCTCATCACGCCGACCTGCTGGACCCGCGCCACGTCGATCCCGACTTCGCCGAGGAAATGGTCCGCAAGCAAACCGGGCAGATTCGGCCCGATGAGGTTATCCTCCCCGCCAATTGACCGCGGTCACGGTTCGATAATAGGCCGTGACGATTGCGTTTTGTGCAATTGCAATCGCGGAACTGGCCGTTGCGAGAGTCGGTTTCTCCCGCCTATAGGGGCGCGTTTTCTTGGACGCCCCTCAGGAGAGAGACCACTTTGGCCCGAGCAGCAAAATCCGCCGCGCCCAAGGCGCCGGCCGCAGCGCCGCCCGCCACACCTAACCGCGAGCGCCCGCCCGAGCCCAAGCCTTACGAGGCCACCAAGGAGGAAATGCTCGAATTCTATCGGCAGATGCTGCTCATCCGCCGCTTCGAGGAGAAAGCCGGCCAGCTTTACGGCCTCGGCCTGATCGGCGGCTTCTGCCATCTCTATATCGGCCAGGAGGCGGTCGCAGTGGGCCTCCAGTCTGCGCTCAAAGTCGGGCGGGATTCGGTCGTCACAGGCTATCGAGACCATGGCCATATGCTGGCTTATGGTATCGACCCCAACCTGATCATGGCTGAGCTCACGGGCCGCGCCGCCGGCATCTCCAAAGGCAAGGGCGGCTCGATGCACATGTTCTCGGTCGAGCATGGCTTCTACGGTGGCCATGGCATCGTGGGCGCGCAGGTCTCGATCGGCGCCGGCCTCGCCTTCAAGCATAAATATGCCAAGGATGGCGGAGTCGCGCTGGTCTATTTCGGCGATGGCGCGGCCAACCAAGGCCAGGTCTACGAGAGCTTCAACATGGCGGAACTCTGGAAGCTGCCCGTCATCTTCGTGATCGAAAACAACCAATACGCCATGGGGACGAGCGTCAATCGCGCCTCGGCCGAGGATCAGCTCTACAAACGCGGCGAAAGCTTCCGCATCCCGGGCATCCAGGTGGATGGCATGGACGTGCTTGCGGTGCGCGGCGCGGCTGAAGCCGCGCTCGAATATGTTCAGGCGGGCAAGGGCCCGGTCCTGCTCGAGCTCAAGACTTATCGCTATCGCGGCCACTCCATGTCCGACCCGGCGAAATACCGCTCGCGTGAGGAAGTGCAGTCGGTACGCGACAAGTCCGACCCGATCGACCACCTTGCCAAGCTGCTGGCCGAGAAGGGCGTAGGAGAGGACGAGCTGAAGACGCTCGACAAGGATATCCGCAAGATCGTCGCCGACAGCGCCGCCTTTGCCGAGGAAAATCCCGAACCGGATGTTTCGGAACTCTACACCGACGTCCTCGTCGACACTTATTGAGCGCGAGACAAGATGCCGATTGAACTCAAGATGCCCGCGCTCTCCCCGACGATGGAGGAGGGCACTCTCGCCAAATGGCTCGTTAAGGAAGGCGACACGGTTAAATCCGGAGACGTCCTTGCCGAGATCGAAACCGACAAGGCCACGATGGAATTCGAGGCCGTCGATGAAGGCACGGTCTCCAAGATCGTGGTTCCTGAAGGGACGGATGGCGTGAAGGTTGGCGCTGTGATCGCGCTAATCGCAGGCGAGGATGAGGATGCCTCCGCTCCGGCTGTCGCGCCCGCTCCCAAGGCCGAGGCGCCGGTCGAGACGCCCGCCGCGCAGAAGGTCGAAGCAGCGGAGGGCGGCTCCGCGCCGCAACAGATGCAGACCGCAGCGCGCGCATTGGTCGCCGACGTTGCTGACACGCACGAGGATCCCGAAGTGCCGGCGGGAACCGAGCTGGTTCGCACGACCGTTCGCGATGCGCTGCGCGACGCCATGGCGGAAGAGATGCGCCGAGACGATCGGGTCTTCGTGATGGGCGAAGAAGTGGCCGAATATCAGGGTGCCTATAAGGTCACCCAGGGACTGCTCGACGAATTTGGCGCCCAGCGCGTGATCGACACGCCCATCACCGAATATGGCTTTGCGGGCATTGGCACTGGTGCGGCCATGGCCGGCCTGCGCCCCGTCGTCGAATTCATGACCTTCAATTTCGCCATGCAGGCGATCGACCACATCATCAATTCGGCCGCCAAAACCAACTATATGTCGGGCGGCCAGATGCGTTGCCCCATCGTATTCCGCGGCCCGAACGGTGCGGCCGCCCGCGTCGCCGCCCAGCACAGCCAGAATTACGGCCCCTGGTATGCGGCGGTCCCTGGTCTCATCGTCATCGCGCCTTATTCCGCGGCGGATGCGAAGGGGCTGCTCAAGGCGGCAATCCGATCGAACGATCCGGTCGTCTTCCTCGAGAACGAACTACTCTACGGCCAGACCTTCGATGTGCCCAAGCTCGACGATTACGTCCTGCCGATCGGCAAGGCGCGCGTCGCCAAGCCAGGCAAGGACGTGACGCTGGTGAGCTATACGATCGGCGTGGGCGTGGCGCTCGAAGCTGCCAAGCTTCTGGCACAGGACGGTATCGACGCCGAAGTGATTGACCTGCGCACGCTGCGCCCGCTCGACAAGGGCACGGTGCTCGCTAGTCTCAAGAAGACCAACCGGATGGTGGTGGTCGAGGAAGGCTGGCCAACCTGCTCGATCGCGTCGGAAATCGCCGCCATCGCGATGGAAGAGGGCTTCGATGACCTGGATGCGCCGGTACTGCGCGTGACGAATGCGGACGTGCCTCTGCCTTATGCGGCCAACCTCGAAAAGCTCGCCCTGGTCACGGCAGACCAGGTCGTCGAGGCGGCCAAGAAGGTCTGTTACCGCTGATCCGGAAATCCTCCCCCCAAAGGGGGAGGGAAGCGCCGTCAAAGGCGGTGGAGGAGTGGTCCGCTCCCGGTAGGGCAACATGCAATCTGTCGCCGCGCGTCCTTCCTCCTTCAAAGGGAGGGATTGCATGACTGAGTTGCCCGAACTCGCCGATCCCGAACGCGCGCTTGCGGTCGCCTATGCGCCACGCGCTGCGCGGCCGGCGCTCACCGCATTGTTTGCCCTCGACGAGCGGTTCGGCCAAGTCGTCTCTTCCACCAGCGAGCCGATGATCGGCTTGATGCGGCTAACCTGGTGGCGCGAGGCGCTGGAAAGACTCGATCGCGCGCCGGCGCCCGCCGAGCCCTTGCTGAGCGCACTCGCCGAACATGTACTGCCGCGCGGTGTTACCGGGGCGCAGCTTGCCGCGATCGAGGACGGTTGGGCTGCGCTGATCGACGGAGAAACTGACGACGCGGCGATCGCGCGCCACGGGCGCGAGCGCGGGGGCAATCTCTTTGCCGCTGCGGCGACGCTGCTCGGGACCGAAAAGGGGCGGCTTGCGGCGGCCGGCGAAATATGGGCGCTCGCCGATCTCAGCTTGCGTCATTCACAACAGGAGGTGCGCGAATCTGCGCGCGCTCAGGCGCTGTCGCGGGCTCGCACCGTTCCCATTGGGCGCTGGCCCGCGGCAGCGCGCGGGCTTGCGGCGCTCTATACCTTGGCGCGTCGCGACGCGGAGAGCGGCAGGCGGGTGCAGGGCAGTCCGAAGCGGTTGCTTCGCATGCTGGCGCTCCGGCTTTTCGGACGATAGCTTGGCCAAGAATTTCGGGGGAGATGAATATGTGGCGCTATTGGGTGGGCGCGGCAGCGGCCCTGTTGCTGATCGCGGGTGGCATTTTCTATTGGCGGAGCACCGCCAACGCGAAACATGAACTGCCGTCTGCTCCAGTGGCCACCGTATCCGGCGATGGCGAGGATGCCGACGTTCCGCCGCCGCCCCCCGCCGCAAGCGAGAAAACACGCGAGGAAAAGCGCTTCTCGCGTAGCGATCATGATAAGAATGGCATCATCAGCCAGGACGAGTTCCTCGCCGCGCGCCGCCGCAATTTCGCTAAGCTCGATGTCAACAATGATGGCAAGCTCAGCTTCGACGAATATGCCGCCAAGGCCGAAGACAAGTTCGCAAAAGCCGATGCCGATCATTCTGGCGGATTGAGCCCGACGGAATTCGCTACCACGCGCGTCGTGCGCAAATTTAGGCCGACATGCGCCTGTCAGCCGCAGGATGGACAGAAGGGCGACGATGGCGAGTGACGCAATGCTAATCGTACCGGGCGACCTGACCGATCCGCGCATCATCACCGTGCTTGAATATCACGTCACCACAGCGCTCGCGCAAAGCCCGCGCGAAAGCTGCCATGCGTTCGACGTCTCCGCCCTCCAGCGCCCCGAAGTGAGCTTCTGGGCCGCATGGGATGGTGAGGAGCTGCTCGGCGTCGGTGCGCTCATGGATCTGGGCCGCGGGCATGGCGAAGTGAAGTCGATGCACACAGCCAAACCAGCGCGTGGACGCGGAGTAGGTAGCGCGATGGTGCGCCATATCATCGCGACGGCGCGCCAACGCGGCTATCGCCGGCTCAGTCTCGAAACGGGTTCGATGGAATATTTCGCCGCCGCGCGTGCCCTCTATGCCCGGCATGGCTTTGTCGAGTGCGGGCCGTTCGAGGGCTATGTTCCCGACCCCAACAGCGTCTTCATGACGCTCGACCTTGCGGAGGAGCGCGCAGCCTCTACATGAGTTTCAGCCGCAGGCTTTGCCGCGGCCGAAACACGCGGCCCACAAAGAGCCGCCAGCAATCGGAAGTTTAGTGACAACTCCAGGAAAAGAACTGCTGTTTCTCGCGCTCGGGGGGTCTGGCGAGATCGGCATGAACGTCAATCTCTACGGCTGTGACGGCAAATGGGTGATGGTCGATCTCGGTCTGACCTTTGCCGATCCAGCCTATCCGGGCATCGACCTTGTTCTGCCCGATCTCGAATTCATCGAGCAGCAGCGCGAAAATCTGCTCGGCATCGTGCTGACGCATGGGCATGAGGACCATATCGGCGCCATTCCTTATCTCGCCGCTGATTTGGGCGTGCCGCTCTTTGCCACACCATTCACGGCCGGGCTGATCCAGGGCAAACTCGACGAAGAGGGCATTGCTGATCAGGTGGAGCTCAACATCGTCGAGCGCGAAAGCAGCTTTGCTCTAGGCCCGTTCGGGTTCACCTATGTGCCGCTCGCCCATTCGATCCCCGAAGGCAATGCGCTGCTGATTGAGACGCCTTATGGCAATATCTTCCATACGGGTGACTGGAAGCTCGATGACGAGCCCTTGCTCGGTACGCCTTCCACCGCCGCGGAGCTGACTCAGATCGGCGACGAGGGTGTGCTGGCTTTGGTCTGCGATTCCACCAATGTTTTCAACGACAGCGCATCGGGCTCGGAGGCCGCCGTGCGGGAAGGGCTGGACGGCGTTATCAAGCCGCTTACCGGCCGCGTCGTCGTTACGACTTTCGCCTCCAATGCGGCCCGTCTGCAGACGTTGGGCGAGGTCGCGCAGGACTGCGGACGACAATTGTGCGTCGCCGGCCGCTCGCTTGATCGTATTGTTCGCGTCGCCAAAAGCGTCGGCTATCTCGATGATTTCCCGCCACTTATCGATTTCGAAGCCGCGATGAAATTGCCGCCGCGCGAGGTGATGATCATCGCGACGGGCGGCCAGGGCGAGCCCCGGGCGGCGCTGGCGCGCATTGCCTTCGACAATCATCCGCTCAAGCTGAGCGAGGGCGACACGGTTGTCTTCTCGTCAAAACAGATACCAGGCAACGAAACGGCGATCGGCCGTATTCAGAACGCATTGGCTGCCAAGGGCGTGGTGATGGTCACCGATCGCCAGGCGCACGTCCATGTCTCAGGCCACCCCGGCCGGCCCGAACTCGAGCTCATGTACAAGTGGATCCGCCCGGAGATCATCCTGCCGGTCCATGGCGAGATGCGGCA
>Ga0207647_10004469_pt1 | contig 10363 bp, 8 predicted proteins | sample KBSCornC2_FD_184295 | JGI IMG/M metagenome (GOLD analysis project Ga0207647, IMG submission 184295) | Corn rhizosphere microbial communities from Kellogg Biological Station, Michigan, USA - C2 (SPAdes) (version 2) | ecosystem: Host-associated > Plants > Roots > Rhizosphere ...
CGCTGCAGATCTTCTTGCAGCGTGAAGGTGAGGTGTGTCGGTTGAGCCGCCACAACGCCGCCACCGCCACCGGGATAGCCGCCACCCGCTCCGGGGTAGCCACCAGGATAACCGCCAGGTCCTCCGGGATAACCGGCGCACCGAATTCCGCGATATAGGCCGGTGTCGCCACCAGGCATTCGCGCATATCCGCCAGCCGGGTGGAACGCAGCGACGAATCCCGCAGCCAGCCGATGCGGATGGCGACATCGAAGCGCTCCGCGATGACATCCACGAGGGTATCGCTCGCCACCAGCTCCGGGCGCACCTGCGGATAGCGGCGTACGTACTCGGCAAGCGCTGGCGCGACGATCAACGGCCCGTGATCCCCGGCGGCGGCGATGCGCAGGCTGCCCATCGGGGTATCGCGACATTCACCCAGGCGGGTAATGGCGGCCTCGGCATCGGCGACGACCCTCGCGCAATCCTCGTAGAACCGCTCGCCCGCATCGGTGAGTGACATCTTCCGGGTACTGCGCAGGACCAGGGTCATGCCCAGCTCCTCCTCCAGCCTGGCCAGATGCTGGCTGACCATGGCCTTGGTGGTACCCAGTTGCTCGGCGGCGGCCGTGAACGAGCCCGCCCGGATCAGGGTGACAAAGACCGCCAGCCGGTTGAGGTTGATGTCATTGGCCATGGGAACGCCCGGCTATCGTAAAGCCATACTTTACGATGAATTGCGCAATAAGGTGTTTTTTCGAAACGATCTGAGGCGCATGCTGACGGCCAGCTCCCACCCCATCGCAAGGACCCTCCATGAACATCGTGCTCTTCGGCGCTACCGGCAACATCGGCAAGGTCATCCTCCAGGAGGCCCTGGACCGCGGCCACCATGTCACCGCCATCGTCCGGGACCCGGCCAAACTCTCGGTGCAGAACCCGAACCTGAAGGTCGCTACAGGCGACCTGCTCCACCCGGCCAGCTACGAAGCCGCGCTCGCCGGTGCCGATGCGGCGATCGCCAGCGTCAACGATCCGAACCCGGACAACGTGCCGAAGCAGGCCCAGGTGTTGCTCGATACCCTGGCAAAGGCGGGGGTGAAGCGTTTTGCGTGGGTGGGCGGTGCCGGTTCGCTGGAAGTGGCGCCAGGCGTACGCGTCATCGACGACCCGAACTTCCCGCCGGCGTGGAAGCCCTCCGCGATGGGCATGGTCAAGGCGCTGGACGTCTTCCGTGCCAGCAAGGCGGATATCGACTGGACCTTCATCAGCCCCGCGGCGCATATCGAACCCGGCGAGCGCACCGGCAAATACCGCGTGGGCGGCGATCAGTTGCTGGTGGATGCCCAGGGCAATAGCCACATCTCGCAGGCGGATTACGCCATCGGCCTGCTCGATCGACTGGAAAAGGGCGACGCGGCGCGCAAGCGGATCACCCTGGCTTATTAACCCAAGCGGCTATACTCGCCGCATGAACTATCGCCACGCATACCACGCCGGCAACTTTGCCGATGTCATGAAGCACATGGTGCTCGTGGCCCTTATCGATTCGTTGAAGCAGAAGGCCACGCCCTTCTGCTACATCGATACCCATGCCGGCAGCGGCCGGTACGACCTGCGCGGCGTGCAGGCCCGCAAGACCGGCGAGGCCGATGAAGGCGTCGCCCTGCTGAAGACGGCCACCGGTCTTCCGCCCCTGCTGTGGAAGTGGCTGGAGACCGTGCGCGCGTGCAACGAAGGCGACGACATCCGGTACTACCCAGGTTCCCCGTGGATCGCCGCGCACCTCATGCGCGAGAACGACACGGCGCAGCTGTGCGAACTGCACGGCGAGGAAGCGTCCAGCCTGCGCCAGCTTTTCCACCACGACAGCCGCATCCACGTGCATAACCGCGACGGCTACGAGGCCATGAAGGCCCTCGTACCGCCAAAGGAAAAGCGCGGCGTCGTGTTGATCGATCCGCCCTTCGAACAGCAGGATGCGGAGTTCCGCGTCATCGAAAAGGCACTCAAGGCGGCCATGGAAAAGTGGCCTACGGGCATGTTCGCCGTGTGGTACCCGATCAAGCTGCGCAGCCACGTACAGCCTTTCCACCGCTGGCTGGCGACCAAGAGCGGCGCCAAGCGCGTGCTCGTGGCCGAGCTGCTGCTGCACAAGGATGACTCCCCGCTCCGCCTCAATGGCACTGGGATGGTGATCGTGAACGCGCCGTGGAAGCTTGATGAAGCGCTGCGCGATAGCCTCAAGGTGCTGCCCAAGCTGCTGGGCCAAGCCGGCGAAGCCGAATACCGGCTGACCTGGCTGGTGGAAGAAGGCAAGGATCCGGCGCCCCTACACATTGCGCATCCGCCGCGTTCAGTACCAAGGCGCTAAAGTCAGCCCACACGCCAGGAGCCGACCCATGCGCCATTCCACTGTCCGTCTCGCTGTCCCTGCTGCCCTGCTCACGCTCGCCCTCAGTGCCTGCGCGCCGGCGCCCATCTACAAGGCCACGCCGAACACGGTCTCCGTGCCCCCGGCACAGGTATCGCGCGAACCGGAACGCTACGGCAGTTCCGATGTGATCTGGGGTGGCCGCATCGTGCAGGTCAAGAACTACGCCGACCACAGCGAGGTGGAGGTGCTGGCCTATCCGCTGGATAGCTCGCAGCGGCCGAAAGCCGACGACACGGGCAGCGGCCGCTTCATCGCCGCGATGCCGGGCTATGTCGAAAGCCTCGACTTCCCGGCCGGCGGCCTGGTGACCTTCGCGGGCCGCCTCAACGGCACGCGCACGGGCAACGTCGGCCAGGCCAGCTACACCTTCCCACTGGTATCGGTGAACCAGTCGCACGTATGGACGGCCAAGGAAATGCAGGGCGGCCATCCGAACGTGAGCTTCGGTGTGGGTGTTGGCGTCATCCGGTAAGATCTTGCGATCTTTCAGGGACTAAGGAACCACATGTCGGGCCACGCTGATTCAAAGCGCGCGATCTTCCTCGCGCTCGGTGCCAACTTCGCCATTTTCGTCGCCAAGCTGGTGGCCGCCCTGTTTACCGGGTCCGGCGCCATGATGGCTGAAGCGGTGCACTCGCTGGCCGATTGCGGCAACCAGGGCCTGCTGCTCCTGGGCATGCGCCAGGCCAAGCGGCCGCCCTCGCCCGACTACCCGTTGGGCTGGGGCCGCGCCCTGTACTTCTGGTCGTTCCTGGTCGCCATCCTGCTGTTCAGCGTGGGCGGCATGTTCTCGGTGTACGAGGGCGTGCACAAGCTCACCCATGCCGAACCGCTGAGCTGGCCGTGGCTGGCGGTGGGCGTGCTGGTGTTCTCGATCGTCACCGAAGGCGTGTCGATGCACGGCTGCATGCAGGAAGTGAACAAGGCCCGCGGCGAGCAGCCGCTGTGGCAGTGGTTCCGCGAAACCCGCGCCAGTGAGCTGCTGGTGATCTTTGGCGAGGACCTGGCCGCGTTGATCGGCCTGTGCCTGGCGCTGGCGGCCGTGCTGCTTACCATGCTCACGGGCAACCTGATCTTCGATGCCATCGGCACTATCTGCATCGGCGTGCTGCTGATCGTGGTGGCCATCGCCGTGGCCCGCGAGGTGAAGGCCCTGCTGATCGGCCAGGGCGTGGAGCCGAAGCGCCGCGCCGAGATGGTGGCTTTCCTCGAGGCCCGCACCGAGATCGACCAGGTCTACAACCTGCTCACCCTGCAGATGGGCCCCGATGTGATGGTGGCGATCAAGGCCAAGATGGCGCCGACGCCGACGCCACGCGCCATGATCGAGGCCATCAACATCGTCGAAGCCGACTTCAAGGCCCGCTTCAAGGACGTGCGCTGGAGCTTCTTCGAGCCCGATTACGCGGACTGAGCGGGCGGCGGGCCTACAAAGCGGTGACGCGGCCGCCTGTACAATGGCCGACTTATCTGTTTGAAGACGCCCCGAACCGATGCCCGTAGCCCTGCCCCGCCCGCCGCTTCCCGCCAACGCCAAAACCCGCCGCTACTGGGCTGTGCCGCATGGCTCCGCCTGGGCCCTGGAAGTGGCCGAGGCGGCCCGGGCGCACGATGGCCTGCTGGTGGTCGTGGTACGCGATACCCGCAGCGCGGATAACCTGGAAAGCGAGCTGGGCGTCTTCGCTGGCGAGCTCCCCGTGCTGCACTTCCCGGATTGGGAAACGTTGCCCTACGACGTGTTCAGCCCGCACCCCGAGGTGGTCTCGCAGCGTATCGCCACGCTCTATCGCCTGCCTTCGGTAAAGCGCGGCGTGCTGGTCGTACCCGTTGCCACGCTGATGCAGCGGATCGCGCCACGCACGCACATCACCGGCGCGGGCCTGGTGTTGCGCAAGGGCCAGAAACTCGATATCAGCGCCGAGCAGCGCCGCCTTGAGGCCGCGGGTTATCGCAACGTGCCGCAGGTCACCGAGCCCGGCGACTTCGCCGTCCGTGGCGCACTGATTGATATCTACGCCATGGGCGCCAGCGAGCCCTACCGCATCGAGCTGTTCGATGACGAGATCGAATCGATCCGCACCTTCGATACGGAAACCCAGCGCTCGCAGCACCAGGTGGAGGGCGTGGACCTGCTCCCCGCCCGCGAATTCCCGGTGACCGACGAGGCAGCCAAGGCCTTCCGTGCCGCGCTGCGCGACCGCTTCCCGATCGATGTACGCCGCTGCCCGCTCTACCAGGACATGAAAGAAGGCGTGACGCCGGGCGGCATCGAGTACTACCTGCCCATGTTCTTCGCCAAAACCGAGACCCTGTTCGAATACATCGCCGATAACGCGATGTTCGTGCTGGGCGAAGGCGTACTCGAATCCGCCGCCGCGTTCTGGCAGCAAGTGGGCGACCGCTACGACCAGCGCGCGCACGATATCGAGCGCCCGGTGCTGCCACCGGCCGAGATTTACCTTCCGCCGGATACGCTGCGCGAGCAGCTGAACAAGCAGGTGCGCATCGATGTGGTCGAAAAGGGCCACGAACACGCGGTGGACCTGGGCACGCAGCCGGCCCCCGAGCTGCCACTGAACCGCAAGGGCGAGGAGCCCGGCACGGCGCTGCGCCATTTCCTTGCGCACTACCCCGGCCGCACCCTTATCGCTGCCGATTCGGCGGGCCGCCGCGAAGCGCTGATCGAGCAGCTCGCCGGCGCAGGCATGAAGCCGGTGAACATCGACGGCTGGAAAGGCTTCCTCGCCAGCGACGAGAAGTTCGTCATCACGGTGGCATCGCTCGAGCAGGGCTTCGCGCTCAACGAACCTTCGTTCACGGTCCTGACCGAGCGCGAGTTATTCGGCGAGCGCGTGCGTACCGAACGTCGCAAGCGTGTCGGCGCCGCTCGCGATCCCGAAAGCATCATCAAGGACCTGACCGAGCTGCAGATTGGCTCGCCCATCGTCCATATCGACCACGGCGTGGGCCGCTATCAAGGCCTGCTCACGCTCGATGTGGGCGACATGCCCGGCGAGTTCCTCACCATCGAGTACGCCAAGGGCGACAAGCTCTACGTGCCCGTGGCACAGCTGGGCCTGGTCAGCCGCTACACCGGTACCGCGCCGGAGCTGGCCCCCCTGCACTCGCTGGGTGGCGACGCCTGGGAGCGCGCGCGCAAGAAAGCCGCCGAGAAGGTCCGCGACGTGGCCGCCGAGTTGCTTGCCATCTACGCGCAGCGCGAGGCCAAGGTCGGCGAGGCGCTATCGGTCGACCGGCAGATGATCGAAGAATTCGCCGCCACGTTCCCGTTCGAGGAAACGGCGGACCAGCAACGCGCCATCGATGCCGTGATCGTGGACCTGGCCGCGCCGCGCGCCATGGATCGCGTGGTCTGCGGCGATGTGGGCTTCGGCAAGACCGAAGTCGCCCTGCGCGCCGCCTTTGCCGCAGCGACGGCCGGCAAGCAGGTCGCAGTGCTCGTGCCCACCACCCTGCTCGCCCAGCAGCACTATCGCAACTTCGCCGATCGTTTCGCCGACTGGCCGGTGCGCGTGGAAGTGCTCTCCCGCTTCAAATCGAAGAAGGAAGTGGACAACGCGCTGGAACGCCTGGCCGACGGCCAGGTGGATGTGATGGTCGGCACGCACAAGCTGCTGCAGCCGGATATCCGCTTCAAGAACCTGGGCCTGGTCATCGTCGATGAGGAACAGCGCTTCGGCGTGCGCCAGAAGGAACAGCTGAAGAAGCTGCGCGCCGAGGTGGACCTGCTCACCCTCACCGCCACGCCCATTCCGCGCACGCTGAACATGGCCATGAGCGGCCTGCGCGACCTATCCATCATCGCCACGCCGCCCGCGCACCGCACCGCCGTGCGCACGCTCATCTCCACCTGGCAGCCGGCACTCATTCGCGAAGCGATCCAGCGCGAACTGGCCCGTGGCGGCCAGGTGTATTTCCTGCATAACGAGGTGGAAACCATTGAGCGCCAGGCGCGCGAACTGGGTGAGCTGATTCCCGAAGCACGCATCCGCGTCGCCCACGGGCAAATGCCGGAACGTGAACTGGAACAGGTCATGGCGGATTTCCACCGCCAGCGTTTTAACGTGCTTGTATCCACCACGATCATTGAATCGGGTATCGATATCCCGACCGCCAACACAATCGTCGTGAACCGCGCCGACCGCTTCGGCCTGGCCCAGTTGCACCAGCTGCGCGGCCGTGTCGGTCGCTCGCATCACCGCGCCTATGCGTACCTGATCGTGCCCGATCGCAAGGCCATGACCGCCGATGCCGAGAAGCGTCTCGAGGCGCTGGCTTCGCTGGAGGAACTGGGCGCCGGCTTCACCCTGGCCACCCACGATCTCGAGATCCGCGGCGCCGGCGAAATGCTGGGTGAGGAACAGTCCGGGCAAATCCAGGAGATCGGCTTCGGGCTGTACACCGAATTGCTCGACCGCGCCGTGCGCGCGCTGCGCTCGGGCAAGATCCCGGACTTTGACCTGACCTCGGAACACGAGACCGAAGTCGAGCTACACCTGCCCGCGTTGATCCCCGACGATTACCTGCCCGACGTGCATACGCGCCTGACGCTGTACAAGCGTATCGCCAGCGCACGCAACGATGAGGGGCTGCGCGAACTGCAGGTCGAAATGATCGATCGCTTCGGCCTGCTGCCCGACCAGGCCAAGTGCCTGTTCGCCGTGGCGCAGCTGAAGCTCATGGCCACGCCGTTGGGTATTCGCAAGGTGGATTTCGGCCCCAGTGGCGGCCGCATCACGTTCCGCGAGAAGCCCGATATCGATCCGGTGGCACTGATCCGGTTAATCCAGCAGCAGCCGCGCATCTTCAAGATGGACGGCCAGGACAAGCTGCGCGTGATCATGGAGCTACCCGGTAGCGCGGAGCGCATCCGCGCGGCGCAGGAAACGCTGGTTTCGCTGGGCGCCCGCCGCCCGTCGTAACCACACGGCCCATCGGCCGGCGTTATCTCTCCTGTAGGAGCGCGCTTGCGCGCGATGGTTTTGCGGCAAGCACCCATCGCGCGCAAGCGCGCTCCTACAGGGTACGCATCACACCACCGGTGTTGAGCGCACGAGGTACTGCACGCTAAAGCGCTTGTCCTCGTCGATCCATACCTTGGCAACCGAAAGCCCGGCCTTGCTCGCCATCTGGGCGAAATCATCCAGCGAATACTTGCAGCTGTATTCCACCTGCATGGCTTCGTCCTCGCGGAACGCGAACACATCGTGGCCCACGTGTACTTCCTGCCGCTTCGTGCTCACCAGTGTCGTTTCGATGCGGCCCGCCAGCGCGTTGTAACGCGCACGGTGGCGGAATGCATCCACGTCAAAGTCGGTGCCGATTTCCCGGTTCAGACGCACCAGCATGTTGAGGGTGAAATCGCGGGTGACGCCCGCGGCATCGTTGTACGCCGCCTCGATCTGGGCCGGGTCCTTCTTGAGGTCCACGCCCACGATGATGCCGCCACCATCACTCATCTCCGCGCGCATCTGGCGGAGGATCTTGATCGCATCCTTCGTTTCGAAGTTGCCAATGGTGGAACCGGGGAAATAAATAACGGTGCGTCGCGGCGAGCGTGCCGCCACCGGCAGGCGTAGCGGTTGCGTAAAATCAGCGCACACCGGCTGCATAGGTACGTTGGGAAATTCCGCAGCCAGGTCCGCCACGCTCTCCATCAATGCGGTGCGAGAGATTTCCACGGGCACATAAGCGACGGGTGACTCAAGGTGCTCGAGCAACATGCGCGTCTTGATGCCACTACCACTACCGTACTCGACAAGGCGCACATCGGGGCCGAGCGTTTCGGCCATATCGCCCGCGTGATCGCGCATGATCGCGATCTCCGTACGGGTGAGGTAGTACTCGGGTTGTTCGCAAATCGCCTCGAACAGCGCCGAACCGCGTTCGTCATAGAACAACCGGGAAGGAAGTTTTTTTGGCTTCGCGGCAAGGCCGCGACGAACCGTATGCAGGGTATCTTCGATATCCGGGTGGCGATCATCCAGGCGGATGTCTTTCGGTTGAGCGCTCATCGATCGTTTCCAAGTCGTAGCCCCGAAAACTGCCAACGGGCGTGGGGCGGAAAAAAGTTGCGATAGGTCGCACGCACATGATCAGCGGGCGTGGCGCAGGAACCTCCGCGGAGGATCCACTGCCCATTCATAAACTTTCCGTTGTATTCACCCAGCGCACCATCGAGCGGACGAAACCCCGGGTAACTGACATAGGGGCTCATTGTCCATTCCCAACAGTCGCCGTACATCTGGCCAAGCTCTGTTTCGAATGATGTGGCACGGGGTTGGAACACCCCGCTGTCCTGAAGGTTCCCGCGTACCGGCAATGCCGCAGCCATGGTTTCCCATTCAGTCTCGGTCGGCAGGCGTGCGCCGGCCCAGCGCGCAAACGCATCGGCTTCGAAATAGCTGATATGGCATACCGGCGCGTGCGGATCGATCGCATGGCGACCCTGCAACGTGAATTCGGTTTCGCATGCGTCATCCCAATACAAGGGCCGCTGCCAGTGTTCTGCTTGCACCGTGGCCCATCCGTCGGAAAGCCAAAGCGTCGGTGAGCGATAGCCGCCATCATCGACAAAAGCACGATACTCCGCGTTCGTGACAGGACGATTAGCGAGCGATCCTGCCTGCCGGTACGTGCGATGCCGCGGGCCTTCATTATCAAAATGAAATCCGTCACCGTCGTATCCGATTTCGACAATGCCTTCGTCAAACGGAACAAAGCGCAATGCCGGTGCAGCGACGGAAAGTGTGCGTGGTGCATCGGCCGCGTAAGCTGGCTCAAGCGGGTTCTGGGCGAACGCATGCTTTACGTCGGTGAGCAACAATTCCTGGTGCTGCTGTTCATGCTGAACACCTAACTCGACCAGGGCAGCCATTGCATCGTCGTCCGCCCGCGCAATACGTTCGATAACTGCGTCATCGATACGCGCCCGGTAGTCGAGTACGTCCTCGAGAGATGGGCGGGTCAACATGCCGCGTCGAGGGCGCGCGTGCATCGGCCCGACAGACTGGTAATAGCTATTGAACAGATAGAACCAGTCGGGATTGGGCGATACATACGCATCGTCACGGCCCAGGATGAATTGCTCGAAGAACCACGTCGTATGCGCCAGGTGCCATTTAGTAGGACTGGCATCGGGCATCGACTGGATCACCGTGTCCTCGGGCTGCAGCCGCGCTGCTAGCTCGCTGGTGCGCCGGCGGATACGGAGGAAGCGTTCGGCAAGGGCCACGGCGGGTGGCGCGGAGGGGACGATGCCGAGCGATCGTGCGGTCATACGCTTGCTTCCATGGGCAGCCGACGATCCGTCAGCCATGACGCATGACGATGCCCTAGGAAACGTTCAATGGGTGTGAGTGGTTGCGTCCCCGGCCTTAACGGAAGGTGGACCAACCCCCTGCCCCCTCTCGTTTTTTACTGCGACTGGGCTTAACGTGGTATTCCCAACCAACGAGGGTTTCGCCATGAATGCCCGTTACCTGACTGCCGCTTGCCTGCTCTTCGTCTCAGTGGCCGCCAGCGCCGCTGATGGCCCGGCCCCCGCCCGGCACGAGCTCGAGTTCAACAGCTGCATGCGCACGGACCGGATCTCGAACTATTCAGTCGTCGATGACCAGACCGTCATCGTTGCCAATGGTCCTAACTTCTTCAAGATCGGTACGGATGTCGCCTGCCCACGCATGGGTATCGGTGGTGGCGTTCGCTTCAAATCGTCACCGGCCAACCAGGCCATGGGCGGGGGGCGTATCTGCGGCAGCATCAGCGAGCAGATCGTTCGTCGCGACGATCCGCCGTGCCAGATCATCTCGGTCGAAGAGATCGACAAGGCGACGTACAAACAGCTGGAAAAGAAGGCGAAGCAGAAGGGTGCCGGCCCAGGGATTAGCGGCGCCGCGAAATAAGCCCTTGCAGGAGCGCGCTTGC
>Ga0207647_10004472_pt1 | contig 10359 bp, 12 predicted proteins | sample KBSCornC2_FD_184295 | JGI IMG/M metagenome (GOLD analysis project Ga0207647, IMG submission 184295) | Corn rhizosphere microbial communities from Kellogg Biological Station, Michigan, USA - C2 (SPAdes) (version 2) | ecosystem: Host-associated > Plants > Roots > Rhizosphere ...
GGGAGCCGGTTCAGGTCCTTGCCGGCCACCATGATGTGGCCCTTGGACGTCCGCTGCTCACGCAGCACCAGGCGGAGGAACGTCGACTTGCCGGACCCGGAGGTACCGACCAGGAAGACGAACTCGCCTTTCTCGATATCGACGTTGACGTTCAGCAGAGCGGCCCTGGACTGGCCCTCGTACGTCTTGGACACATTCTCGAAGCGGATCACGGGTTCATCCGGCCGTGGTCGGGAACAGGGAGCGACGCGACGGTAACCACGAAGTGCACCGTACGCCACCGGAGCGGCCGGCGATCAGTCTAGGCGCTCCACGGCGTGCCGCCGACCAGACCTGCCGGTCCGTACACCCCCGTCCGATACCCGGTCCGTTTGAAACGCCCGTACGACGCCTTGCGCCGCCCGCCCTGTTCTTTCCTGCTCGAGCGTATCCGTTCCGGCGATTCGGCGAGCGAGGTTGTCCACAGCCGCCGTCAGGCGGGTGCTACGGCGGGGGCTCCGTTGCCGTTGTCGGGGCGGGCGTCGGCGATGCGGGCGACGCCGGCGTCGGGTTTGCGGCCCGCGCGGCGGGCGGCCTCGACGTGCAAACGCGCCAGTTCGACGGCTTGGCGGGAGACCTTCACGGTCTTCTTCTCAGCCATGCTCACTGTCTCCCTCGACGACCTCGATGTCCGCGTCCGCGATATCAGCGTACGCGGCCGGGCCGACGCGGTCGATCGCAACGGCGGCGGTCAGCGCGGCGACCAAGTCGTAGTCCTCCGGCTGTAACAGTTCCGACCTCATCAGCGAACGCAGGGTCACCACACCGGCGTCCGTCCCGGCGTCCTCCCCCTCGAGGATCTGCTCCACCGCCCACCGGACCATCCGCATCGTTTCCTCACGATGCCGCCAGGTGTCGAGCTCGCGATCGGACTTCCGCGTCAGGTACGACCCCAGCAGCACGCCTCCGAGAGCGAGCAGCGGACTCAGCACCGTCACCACGACCCCGACAACCGAGATCCAGGTAGGGATCACGGACACCCCTCCCAATTCCGTGGTCTTGATCGGCCGATGATGCTACGAAAGAACCATTCCACCCGCCACCGACAACACAGGATGACAAGGAGCAGTGTCACGATGACGGACGAGCAGGACCGCTACGACGTGTTCGTGCAGGGGACCGTGTTCCTCGACATCGTGATGACCGGGCTCGAGACCGCCCCGACCACCGGGACGGAGATCTTCGCCGAGGGGATGGGGTCGTGCCCGGGCGGGGTGGCGAACTTCGCGATCGCGGCCGCGCGGCTCGGTCTGCGGACCGGGCTCGCGTCGGTGTTCGGCGACGACGCGTACGCCGACTTCTGCTGGCGGACGCTCGCGGACCAGGAGGGTGTGGACCTGTCGCACTCGCGGCGCATCGGGCACTGGCACTCGCCGGTGACGGTGTCGATGTCGATCGACCGGGACCGGGCGATGGTCACGCACGCGCACGAGGCGCCGGGCGACCCGAGCAAACTGGTCGGTCCCGGGCTGAAGACGCGGTCCGCGATCGTCCCGGTGGCCGACGAGTTGCCCGGGTGGACGGTCGAGGCGCGGGAGTCCGGCGCGCTGCTGTTCGGCGACGTCGGGTGGGACCCGACCGACGAATGGTCGCCGGCGGTTCTCGACGTACTCGAAGGGTTCTACTCCTTCACGCCGAACGCGAGCGAGGCGATGGCCTACACCCGCACCGACACCCCGAAGGCCGCGCTGCACAAGCTGGCCGACCGGGTGCCGCTCGCGGTGGTGACGAACGGCGCGGACGGCGTCCTCGCGATCGACTCCGAGACCGGCGAGGAGGAGCAGGTGCCGGCGCTGCCGGTCCGTTCGTACGACCCGACCGGCGCCGGCGACGTGTTCCTCGCCTCCCTGGTGCTGGGCACCCTCCGCGGCTGGCCGCTCGCCCACCGGCTTGCCTTCGGCAACCTGTGCGCGGGCCTGTCGGTCCAGCACTTCGGCGGCTCGCTCGCGGCGCCCGGCTGGGGCGACATCATCGACTGGGTCCGCGACCACAGCCGGCACCGCCCCGGCGACGTCGACCCCGACGTCCTCCGGCACTACGCCTTCATCGGCGATGTCCTCCCCGCCGGCCCGGTCCCGATCGTCCGCCGCGCCTCAGCCACCATCGCCCGCCTGTCGGACGCCTGAGCACGCGCCCGCTCAGTCCAGCGTCCCGCGCGGCGCCACCCAGAGGTGCGGTTGCCCGGTGACAGCAGCGATGTGTTCGAAATCGGCGTCGTAGTGGAGGATGATCGCACCGTGCTGCTCGGCGACCGCGGCGGTGATGACGTCGACCACGCCGGCGGCCCGGTGCTGTCCCCGGGCCGCCATCCGAAGCTGAACCTCGCGGGCGCGCCTCGCGACGGAGTCGGTGATCGGCAGGTCGACGTACAACGCCTGCCGCCGCTCGGCGATCGTTCGCACGTCGGCGTGGTTCCGGCCGGAGTATCCGGCCTCGAGGTCGACGGTCAGACAGGTGGCGGCCGCGTGGTCGACGATCAATCCGGCGATCACCGAGCGCACCAGCGGGTGCTTGCTCCGCGCCTGGGCCGAGGTGTCGACCAGGTACAACTTGCCGACCGTGCCGGCCATGGCAGCACTGCTCAACGGCGCGCCTCGCGCATGACGTCGGGGTCATCGATGTCTGGGCCGACGCCCAGCGCGTAGGGATCGTCGAGCAGCGCCTCGATGCGCTCTCGGCGCTGGGCGACGAACGCGAGCGCCGCGTTGACCGTGTCCTTCTTCGTCACCGTCCCGAGCTCCTTCGCGGCCAGTGCCAGCACCCTGTCGTCCACATCGATCACTGTCTTCACAGCACCGAGAGTATGTTCCGATATATATAGACCTACATGGCCGGATATACAAATTCACCCAATCGTTGTCAAACGGCCTGACGCCGTGAGGGTCGTGGCGACCAGGGTCAGGAGGACGCCGCCGGCGAGGAAGCCCCAGGAAGGGGTGGAGTGGTCGATGACCAGGCCGGCGAGTGCTGAGCCGGTGGCGGAGCCGAGGTTGTTCGCTGTGTTGATCCAGGTGCTCGCCTCGGTCCGCTGGTACGGCGGTGTGACGTCGTCGGCTGCGAGGTAGACGACCACGAACATCGGCGCCACGGCGACACCGGCGAGCCCCAGCACCACCCCGAGCACGATCAGCCCGGGTGCGAACGAGGCCGCGAGCAGCCCGGCGGCCAGTACGGCGATCAGCCCGCCGAGCTGTGTCGTCCAGGGCCGCGTGTGCGTACGGCGTGCCCAAAGCAGCCCACCTGCCACGCTGCCCAGTGCGATCGCCGCCTCGACATACCCGGCCGAACCGGGGCGACCGGCGTGCTGGGCGACCCCGGCAACGCAGACATAGGCGACGCTCAGCCCAGAGGCTGCGCCTGTGACGACCACCAGCACCCGCCGAAGGCCCGGGATCGTCAACGGGCCGAGCATCTGCCGGCCCGCCGCGCCGGCAACCGCAACCACAGCCGCGGTCCGCGTAGTGACCGGGCTTGTCACCATCGCCAGTGTGCCGACGAGCATCAGGGCGGCCGAGCAGCGAAGAGCCGCCGGTGCGGACACGACGCTCATCAGGGTGCCTGCGATCAGCGGGCCGGCGAGGAAGAGGCACTCCTCGGAGACCGCGTCCAACGCGTACGCGCGTTCCTTGAGCGCGGTGCCCTCGGTGAGCAGGCGCCAGTTCGACCGCATCGACGGCCCCAAGGGCGGCGCGAGCAGTCCGGTCGCGCCGACGAGCAGCAGTACGGCGGCAGGCGTCGTACCGGCCGTGGCGACGACGACCAACCCGGCCGAGGAGCCGGCCGCGAGCAGCGGGAGGACGCGGCGCTGGCTGTAACGGTCGACGAGACGTGCCTTGAACGGCATCGACAACGACGCCGCTCCGAAGACGGCGACCGCAGCGCCGGCCGTGGTGAAGGAACCGGTCGACGACCGGACGGTGAAGAGCAGGGACAACGGGAGCAGACCGTACGACAAGCGGCCGAGCAGCGCAGGCACGAACGTGCGCAACGCCGACGGCAACAGCAGGACAGCACGGTAGCTCCCGGCACGAGTTGTGCCGGACACGAGAACGCTCCTAGAGATTCACGACGGAATGGGCTCGACCACGCGAGGCGTGGGAGCCGTCTCTAGTCACGGGGATAAGACATGCCGGACAGCATACCGTTCTCGACGGCTGGAAAACGCGGCGTTCTGGGCCCGCGCGGTCGTAGGGTCGGTGGGTGGTGCGCGGGCTGTGGGACCGCGCCGGACGGAGGTTCACAAGATGACGATCAGTCGGCGGCAGGTCCTCGGGTTCGGGGCCGGCGTGGCCGCGACGGCGGTGGCGGGATGCGGATCGAACTCCGGGCGGCCGTCGTCCGGCGGGTCGGGCGGGTCGAAACCGACGCTCCAGCAGTGGTACCACCAGTACGGCGAGGCGGGCACGCAGCAGGCCGTCGAGCGGTACGCGAAGGCCTACCCGGACGCGACGGTGAGCATCCAGTGGTCGCCGGGCGACTACGACAAGAAGGCGTCGACGGCACTGCTGACCGACCAGGGCCCGGACGTGTTCGAGTACGGGAACGGGCCGACGATCGACATGATCAAGGCCAACCAGGTGGTCGAGCTCACCGACGTCCTGGGTGACGCCAAGGCCGACTTCAACCCGGCGCTGATCGAGCGGATGACGTACCAGGGCAAGCTGTACGGCGTTCCGCAGGTCGTCGACATGCAGCTGCTCGTGTACCGCAAGAGCCTGCTGAGCGCGGCCGGCGTGCAACCGCCGCAGACCGTCGACGAGCTGCTCGAGGCGGCCAAGAAGCTCACCAACGACAAGGTCAAGGGCCTGTTCGTCGGCAACGACGGCGGGGTCGGCATCCTCGGCGGGCCGGCGCTGTGGTCGGCCGGGCTCGACTACCTGACCGCGGACAACCAGTTCGGGTTCGACGACCCCAAGGCCGTCGAGTCGCTGCGCAAGCTGCGCGAGTTCTGGACCGCGAAGGTGCTGTTGCTCGGAGCCCCGACGGACTGGTCCGACCCGTCCGCGTTCACGCAGGGCCTGACCGCGATGCAGTTCACCGGGCTGTGGACGCTGCCCGCGATCGAGAAGGCGCTGCCGGGCGACTACGGCGTACTCCCCTGGCCCAAGCTCAACGCCACCATCGGCAAGCCGAGCGTCCCGGTCGGCGCGTACGGGTCGTGCGTGAACGCGAAGTCGAAGAACGTCGACGCCGCGAAGAAGTACGTGAAATGGCTCTGGGTCGACCAGACCGACGACCAGCTCGACTTCGCGCAGTCCTACGGCTTCCACATCCCGGCCCGGAAGAGCCTGGTCGAGAAGGCCGAGAAGCTGAAGTCCGGCCCGGCCGCCGACGCGGCCAAGCTGGCGACCGAGAACGGGCACGCGCAGACCCCGATCCTGTGGTCGCCGAAGTCCGGTACGGCGTACACCGACGCGCTGAACCGGATCATCCGCAGCGGCGCCGACCCGGCGGCCGAGATCAAGAAGGTGAAGACGGTCGTCGACGCCGAGCTGCAGCGGATCGCCGGCTGATGGAGCTGCGCCCGCTGACCGACGACGACCGCGAGCTGATCGAGCTGGCCCGCCGGACGGTCGACGCGAACACCGACGGACCCGACGGCGTCCACACGATGGGCGCCGCGGTCCGCGGCGTGGACGGCCGGATGTACGCCGGTATCAACCTGTACCACTTCACCGGCGGCCCGTGCGCCGAGCTGGTCGCGCTCGGCCGGGCCCGCGCGGAAGGCGCCCGCGAGCTCACCACGATCGTGGCCGTCGGCAACGAAGGACGCGGTGTGGTCGCCCCGTGCGGCCGCGACCGCCAGATCCTCGTCGACTACCACCCGACGATCCGCGTCATCCTGCCGACACCCGACGGCCCGGCGTCGGTCCTGGTCACCGACCTGCTGCCCGGCGCCTACCGCTGGACCCCGAACCCGTAGGAGTTGCGATGACGTTCTCGATCGTGGCATTCGATCCGGACACGCGGTCCTGGGGAATCGCGGTCGCGTCCAAGTTCCTGGCGGTGGGTGCGGTCGTGCCCTGGGGACGGGCCGGCGCCGGCGCGGTCGCCACCCAAGCCACGGCCAACCTCTCCTATGGACCGGACGGCCTGGACCTGCTCGCGGGCGGCGCGACCGCCGACGACGTCGTGGCTCAGCTGACCGGGGCCGACGACGAGCGGGATCATCGCCAGGTCGGCCTGGTCGATGCCGAGGGCCGCGGCGCCACGTTCACGGGACCGTCCTGCCTGGACTGGGCGGGCGGCCAGGCCGGCGACGGGTTCGCGATCCAGGGCAACATCTTGGCCGGTCCGCAGGTGGTCGAGGCGATGGCTGGGGCGTGGCAGGCGCACGCCGACCAGGCATTCGAGCGACGACTCGTCACGGCACTGGCGGCCGGCGACCGGGCCGGTGGCGATCGCCGCGGGCGCCAGAGCGCGGCGCTGCGCGTGTGGCGTGCCGGAGCGGCGTACGGCGGGGTGCTGGACACGGCCGTCGATCTGCGCGCCGACGACCACCAAGCGCCCGTCGACGAACTGGGCAGGCTCCTGGACTTGCACGTGCTGTACTTCGGCAAGCCGGACCCTGCCACTCTGCTGCCCCTGGAAGGCGTACTGGCAACCGAAGTGGCCGACAGCCTCGAAACGCTCGGCTATCCCACAGCCGGCGGAGCCAAGCTGGCCGAGGCGCTCGGCACCTGGGCCGGCACCGAGAACTTCGAGGAGCGGCTGATACCCGGCAAGCTCGACCCGGTCGTTCTGGAACAACTCCGCCACCAGGTCGCCGAGGTCGCCTCGTGAGCAACAGCCTTCGCGAGGTCTGCAGGGCTAGACTCCGACTGTGGAGGGGTCGTCACTGATCTCCCTGTTGGTCAGTTGTGCCGCGCTCGCCATCAGCGCCTGGGCACTGATCTACGCACGCCAGCAGGCCCTCATCGAGCGATCTCGCCGGCACGAGGAGCTGACGCCGAGATACAAAGCGTCGCTCGAACCTGTCCGGGAGCATTCTCCGCCGGGATCGTCGGTGCTGTGGGTCCTCGCAGTGACGCTGCTGAGCTCGCGTCCTCTGACCGGCCTCGTGCTCTCAGTTTCCAACTCCGAGTTCCGGTTCTTCCAGGCCTCAGAGCTCGGACCTGGTGAACTGCGACCGTTGGACGATCTGACGGCCGACTGGGATGGCCCGCTACTGCCGGGCGAGACTATCTGGTCCACACTCGAGGGGGACGATTCCAGTACCGACGACCTGCCGACGCTCATTGTCGAGGCCAGGGCCGGCAAGGATACCTGGACTGCCGTCGTGCATCCTGACAAGCGGAAGCCGCCTCGCCGGGTCAGATGATCGGCCGCGTTCAGAACGCCGGAATGACGTCCTTCCCGTACGACGCCAGGGTCTCCTCCTTGGCGTCGTGCTGGAGGTACAGCGCGAACTGGTCGACGCCGAGCTCCTTCAGCTCGGCCAGCCGGGCCAGGTGGTTCTCGACCGGGCCGAGGATGCAGAACCGGTCCACGACCTCGTCCGGCACGAAGTCCGTGTGGGTGTTCCCGGCCCGCCCGTGCTCGGCGTAGTCGTACCCCTTCCGGCCCTCGATGTAGTCGGTGAGCGCCCGCGGGACCGCGCCGGACGCCCCGTAGCGCGCGACGATGTCCGCGACGTGGTTCCCGACCATCCCGCCGAACCAGCGGGTCTGGTCGCGCTGGTGCGCCAGGTCGTCCCCGACGTACGCCGGTGCCGCGACGCAGAACTTGATCGCCATCGGGTCGCGGCCGGCCTGCTCCGCGGAACGCCGTACGGCCGCGATCATCCAGGCCGCGATGTCCGGATCGGCCAGCTGCAGGATGTACCCGTCGCCGACCTCACCGGTCGCCTTGAGCGCCCGCGGCCCGTACGCCGCGACCCAGACGTCGAGCGCGCCGTTGTCGACCCAGGCGAACTTGAGCTCCCGGCCGCGATAGGTGACGGTCTCGCCGCGGGCGAGGGCTCGCACCACTTCGACGCACTGCTTCATCTCGTCGACCGTCCCGGGCTGCGCGCCGAGCGTCCGCAACGCCGAGTCGCCGCGTCCGATCCCGCAGATCGTCCGGTTGCCGAACATCTCGTTCAGCGTGGCGAACTGGGACGCGATCACCGTCCAGTCCCGGGTCCCCGGATTCGTCACCATCGGCCCGACGATCACCCGCTGCGTGGTCGCCAGGATCTGGCTGTAGATCACGAACGGCTCCTGCCAGAGCAGGTGCGAGTCGAACGTCCACACGTAGGAGAAGCCGGCGTCCTCGGCCTTGCGGGCCAGCTCCACGACCGTGGACGCGGGCGGATCACACTGGAACACCACACCGAAGTCCACGCGATTCCCCCTTACATCAGGTACGACGAGAGGCCGCGCTTCAGGAACTTCCCCCGGCCCTTCCGGCCATGGTAGTTGCCGTCAGCCACGATCACCTCGCCGCGCGAGATCACGGTGCCCACCCGGCCCTTGATCTCGACGCCTTCGTACGCCGAGTGGTCCATGTTCATGTGGTGCGTCGCGACCCCGATCCGCGTCGTACCGTTCGGGTCGTAGATCACCAGGTCGGCGTCCGATCCGGGCTGCACGATCCCCTTGCGCGGGTACAGCCCGAACATCCGGGCCGGCGTGGTCGCGATCGTCTCCACCCAGCGTTCCAGCGACAGCTTCCCGTCCACGACCCCCTGGAAGACCAGGTCGACGCGGTGCTCCACGCCGCCGATCCCGTTCGGGATCTTGGAGAAGTCGCCGAGCCCGAGCTCCTTCTGGTCCTTCATGCAGAACGGGCAGTGGTCGGTGGACACGATCGCCAGGTCGTTGTTCCGCAGGCCCTTCCACAGGTCGCGCTGGTGCGGCTCGTGCTTGCTGCGCAGCGGCGTCGAACAGACCCACTTCGCGCCCTCGAAGCCGGGCGCGCCGAGCTGGTCCTCGAGCGTCAGGTACAAGTACTGCGGGCAGGTCTCGGCGAACACGTTGCGGCCCTCGTCCCGCGCCGCCGCCACGTGCTCCAGCGCCTGACTGGCCGACAGGTGGACGATGTACAGCGGGCAGTCCTGCGCCACCTCGGCGAGCGCGATCGCCCGGTTGGTGGCCTCGGCCTCGAGCGCGGCCGGGCGGGTGATGCCGTGGTAGATCGGGTCGGTCTCGCCGCGCTGGAGCGCCTGCTGGACCAGAACGTCGATCGCGATGCCGTTCTCCGCGTGCATCATGATCATCGCGCCGTTCTCCCGCGCGGTCTGCATCGCGCGGAGGATCTGCCCGTCGTCGGAGTAGAAGACGCCCGGGTAGGCCATGAACAGCTTGAAACTCGTGATGCCCTCGTCGGTGACGAGCTGGTCCATCGCCTTCAGCGCGTCGGCGTCGACGCCGCCGAGGATCATGTGGAACGCGTAGTCGATGTGGCACTCGCCGTCGGCCTTCGCATGCCAGGCGGCGAGCCCGTCCTGCACCACCTCGCCGGTGCGCTGCACGGCGAAGTCGATGATCGTCGTGGTCCCGCCGTACGCCGCCGCGCGGGTGCCGGTGTCGAACGTGTCGCTGGCCGCCGTCCCGCCGAACGGCAGCTCCATGTGCGTGTGCGCGTCGATCCCGCCCGGGATCACGTACTTGCCGGAGGCATCGAGCACCTCGTCGACCGTGATCGTCGGGCTGAACGACGGATCCAGGACCGCGACGATCTTCTCGCCCTCGACCAGCACGTCCGCGACCCGGATACCGGTCGGTCCGACGACGGTTCCACCTTTGACGAGCAACGACATGCGCGGTCCCCTCTACGGTTTCGTCAGGTCTCCGTACGCGTCGGGGCGGCGGTCGCGGTAGAACTGCCAGCGGTCGCGGACGGTGTCCAGCAGGCTCAGATCCAGGTCGCGGACGATCAGTTCCGGATCGTGGTCGTGCCCGACGTCGCCGACGAACTTCCCCTCCGGGTCGACGAAGTACGACGTCCCGTAGAAATCGTTGTCGCCGAACTCGGACTCGATCCCGACCCGGTTGATCGCGCCGATGTAGTACTCGTTGGCGACCGCGGAGGCCGGCTGCTCGAGCTTCCACAGGTACGCCGACAGGCCGCGGCTGGTCGCCGACGGGTTGAACACGATCTGCGCCCCGGCCAGGCCCAGCGCCCGCCAGCCCTCGGGGAAGTGCCGGTCGTAGCAGATGTAGACCCCGACCGTGCCGACCGCCGTCTCGAACACCGGCCAGCCGAGGTTGCCCGGCTTGAAGTAATACTTCTCCCAGAAGCCCTTGACCTGCGGGATGTGGTGCTTGCGGTACTTGCCCAGCACCGTGCCGTCGGCGTCGATCACGGCCGCGGTGTTGTAGTAGTTGCCGGCGCTCT
>Ga0207647_10004476_pt1 | contig 10349 bp, 11 predicted proteins | sample KBSCornC2_FD_184295 | JGI IMG/M metagenome (GOLD analysis project Ga0207647, IMG submission 184295) | Corn rhizosphere microbial communities from Kellogg Biological Station, Michigan, USA - C2 (SPAdes) (version 2) | ecosystem: Host-associated > Plants > Roots > Rhizosphere ...
TGGGAGAGGTCGGCGCGCACCGCGCGCCGGGTGAGGGTGGCACAGCAAAAGACCCTTACACTCCGCCATTCCACCCTCATCCGCCTTCGGCACCTTCTCCCGCCAGCGGGAGAAGGGAAAAGGCTGAATCCGGTACCGAGCACTGCATGACGACGAGTCGCTTCCTTCCCCGCCTCGCGATCACCACCGGCGAACCGGCCGGGATCGGCCCTGAACTCGTCGCCGCACTGGCGGCGACCGACATCGCCGCCGACCTCATTGTTGTCGGCGACAAGGACCTGCTGCTGCTTGCCGCGCAGACGCGCGGCCTCACGCTCTCGATCGAGCCCGATGATGGCCAGTGGCGCGATCAGCGTGCGCCCGGCCAGCTGCGCTACGTGCACGTGCCCGCGCGTGCCGCGGTGACGCCAGGGCGATTGAATGTCGACAACGCCGCCTATGTGGTCGAGATGCTGACGCGCGCTGCCGACGGTTGCCTGGACGGCGAGTTCGACGCGCTGGTCACGGCGCCGGTGCACAAAGCCGTCATCAATGATGCCGGCATCGCCTTCAGCGGCCACACCGAATTCCTGGCCGCGCGGGCGCGCTGCAATGTCGCGATGCTGCTCGCGGCGCCGCAGCTGCGCGTGGCGCTGGCGACCACGCATTTGCCGCTCGCCGACGTACCGGCTGCGATCACGGCTGCGCGGCTCGTACAAATTTTGCGCATTGTATACAACGACCTGCGTAGCCGTTTTCGCCTCGACAATCCGCGCATCGCCGTGCTCGGCCTGAACCCTCATGCCGGCGAAGGCGGACACCTGGGGCACGAAGAAATCGAAGTGATCGCGCCGGCACTCGCTGCGCTGCGCGCCGAAGGCATGCATCTGGAAGGCCCGCTGTCCGCCGATACGGCATTCCTGCCGGCGCGCCGCGCGCAGGTCGATGCGTATCTGGCGATGTATCACGATCAGGGTTTACCGGTGATCAAGGCGCTCGGATTCGGCGATGCCGTGAACGCGACGCTCGGCCTGCCGTTCGTGCGCACCTCGGTCGATCACGGCACGGCGCTTGATCTGGCCGGCACCGGCAAAGCGGACGCCGCGAGCATGGTCGCGGCGTCGAAACTGGCTATCGAATTGGTCGCTGCAAGCTAAGCGGCCTTGCCCAACGCCGGCACCATCGATCGCGGCTTCAATCCCGGCACACGTTCGAAAATCAGCGCCACTGCGAACAACACCAGCGCACAGCCCAAGGCGCTCGCCCACGTGATCGCTTCGCCGAGGAACATCGCACCCCAGATCTGCGCAAACACGGGCACGATGAACGTCACGGTCGTCGCGCGTTCGCTGCCGGCGTCGCGGATCAATTCATAGAAGAGGTGATACGCCAAACCGGTGCAGACGACGCCGAGCGCGAGCAGCGCGAGCGCCACGCCGAGGGTCGGAGTCACCGCCGGAATGCTCGACAGTGCGAAAGGCGCCTGCGGCAGCAACGCGCCAAACAAACTGCCGCACGCCATCGCCAACGGGTCAGCACCCGTGAAGCGATCCTTGGCCATGCGTGCGCCGATCGCGTACATCAGCGACGCCACGAGCAAGCCGGCAAACGCGGCGGCCGTCACCCACGATGATTCAACGACACCGAAACGAACCAGCGTGGCCACGCCGATCATGCCGACGACGACGCCGATCAGCTTGGACGCGGACGGACGCGGACCGGCGAGCCAGCCGAGCAGTACCGTAAACAGCGGCACCGTGGCGTTCAATACCGCCGAATAGCCCGCCGGCAAGTAATGCGCCGCATACGCAAACAACAGGAACGGCACGCCGGCGCTGAAAAACCCCATCGTGACGTAATCGCGCCAGCGCTGTCGCCAGTTGAGCGGTCGCCGCAGCAACGCGAGCAAGGCAGCGAGAAACAGCGCCGCGAGTACCGTGCGCAATCCTGCCGTCGCCGGTGCACCGAGCACGGGCACCGTGATGCGCTGGAACAGGAACGACGATCCCCAGATCATGCCGAGCAAGGTCAAATAGGTGATGGTCTTCAGGTTCATGTCGGCTCCAGCACTCGCTTTGAGGGCGCATCATAAGGCTGGTGTGTCAGGCAAAAAACCGCTATTTTCTCGATCCAATTGTGAGATGGATTCACAGATGAACCCTTGGCACCGTTTACCGCCGCTGCGCTCGCTCAGAGTTCTCGAAGCCGCCGTGCGTCACGAGAACTACACGCGCGCCGCCGACGAACTGGCGCTCACGCATAGCGCGGTGAGCCACCAGATCCATGCGCTCGAGGAAGCGCTCGGCGTGCGGCTGCTGCAGCGCGAAGGCCGGCGCATGCGCCCGACCGAGTCCGGGCGTCAACTCGCGCTCGATGTGCGCACCACGCTCGACACGCTTAATGCGGCGGTCGAGCGCGTGCGCGGCGGCGACGCCGGCAATATCGTAACCGTGAGCACGCTGCCTTCGTTCGCTGCCGCATGGCTGGTCGCACGCCTCGGCAGTTTTCTCGACGGCTACCCGCACGTCGAGTTGCGCTTGCAAAGCACGACTGCGCTCGCCGATTTCCGCAACGACGGCGTCGACGTCGCGATCCGTTTCGGCACCGGCGGCTACGACGATCTCGTCAGCGAAAAAATGTTCGACGACGAGTATTTCCCGACGCTGAGCCCGAAACTCGCGCGCGCAAACCGCGTGCGCAAACCCGCGGACCTCGCGCGCGTGCCGCTGCTGCGCATCCGCAACACACCGTGGGCATCATGGTTCGAAGCCGCTGGCGTCGACATCCCCGAACCGCGCCGCGGCCCGGTGTTCGACGATTCCGAGCTCGCGCTGCAGGCCGCGGTGCAGGGCCAGGGCGCGGTGCTCACGCGCGGCTCGCTCGCGGCGATGAAACTGCGCAATGGCACGCTGGTCGCGCCGTTCGACTTGCGTCTGCCCTCGCCGCGCACCTGCTTCCTGGTCTACCCGCGCCAGCATATGAACAAGCCCGCGGTCAAATTGTTTCGCGATTGGCTGTTCGATGAGCTGCGCGCCTCGCCACCGGCGTTCTGCAAGCCGTGACGGACGATCGCGAACGCCATGTGCCGAGGAAGCGCTTCGGCCAGCATTTCCTGCACGATCCGGGCATCCTCGCGCGCATCGTCGCCTCGGTTGCGCCTCGACCCGACGACCGCATCGTCGAGATCGGCCCCGGCGAAGGCGCGCTGACACTGCCATTGTTGCGCAAGGCCGGACATCTCACTGCGATCGAACTCGATCGCGATCTGATCGAGCCGTTGCGCGTGAAAGCGCAAGGCGTCGGCGAACTGACGATCATCAGCGCCGACGCGCTGACCGTGGATTTCGGCGCGCTTGCTCGGGGTTGGCCGATACGCCTCGGCCCCTCCCGGCCATCCATGGCCTCCGGGGCACTCGCGCTCCTGCGCATCGTCGGCAACCTGCCCTACAACATTTCCACTCCTATACTTTTCCATTGCCTCGAACACGCCGGCGCGATCGAAGACATGCATTTCATGCTGCAGAAGGAAGTCGTCGACCGCATGGCTGCGGCGCCGGGCAGCAAGACCTACGGGCGCCTGTCCGTGATGTTGCAACTGCGCTGCACGGTCGAACCCCTGTTGCACGTGCCGCCGGGCGCGTTCCGGCCGCCGCCAAAAGTGGATTCCGCCGTCGTACGCCTGGTGCCACTGCCCGCACAGCAATTGCCCGACGTCGATTTCGCGCTCGTCGAAAAACTCGTGCGCGCCGCGTTCGGCCAGCGCCGCAAGACGCTCAGCAACGCGTTATCCGACCATGCCTCGGCAGCCGACATCGTCGCCGCCGGTCTCGACCCGCGCGCGCGCGCGGAGCAGCTGGCGCCGGAAGCCTATGTGGCGCTTGCGCGTGTGCTCTCGGCGCGCGGGTAGCTTGCCGTTGACGCGACGCTGGCCGACAATCCGTTCATGAGCAAAGGCCCCTACTCCATCCACGTCGACGTGCAGACGCGCTTCATCGATGAGCAATCCGCGCCTGCCGACAACCGCTACGTGTTCGCATACACGATCCGCATCGCCAATACCGGCCAGGTGCCGGCGAAGCTGCTGACGCGGCACTGGATCATCACTGACGCGAACGGCAAGGTGCAGGAGGTGCGCGGCGATGGCGTGGTTGGCGAACAACCGCATCTGCTGCCCGGCGAGGATTTCCATTACACCTCGGGCGCGGTGCTGGAAACCGCGGTCGGCACGATGCGCGGCAGCTACCAGATGCTTGCCGACGACGGCCACCGCTTCGACGCGGCGATTGCGCAGTTCACGCTTTCCATACCGAGGACGGTGCACTGATGGCGACGTACGCCATCGGTGACATTCAAGGCTGCTACGACGAACTCGCGCGTCTGCTGGAAAAAATCAGATTCGACTCCGCCCGGGATACGTTGTGGTTCTGCGGCGATCTGGTCAATCGCGGCGGGCAATCGCTGGCCGTGCTGCGCCTCGTGCATTCGATGGGCAAACGCGCGATCGTCGTGCTCGGCAATCACGATCTTTCGCTGCTGGCCATAGCCGAACGCGAGGAGGACGAGCAGAAAAAGGTCAATGAGGAATTGCGCGAAGTGCTGTTCGCGCCGGATCGCAAGGAACTGCTCGACTGGCTGCGTACGCGTCCGCTGTTGCATCTCGATCGCCAGCTGAATTTCCTGCTCGTGCACGCCGGGCTCGCGCCGCGCTGGAACGTCGAGCGCGCCGAGCGCGCCGCGCGCGAAGTGGAGCAGCGCCTCGCCAGCGACGGCGCGCGGCGTCTGCTCCGCTCCATGTTCGGCAACAAGCCGGACCTGTGGACGCCGCGCCTGCAAGGCCACGACCGCCTGCGCGCAACGATCAACGTGATGACGCGCTTGCGCTATTGCGATTCGCGCGGCCGCATCGCCTATCACGAAAAAGGCGCGCCCGGCACGCAGAAGCCCGGCTTGTATCCCTGGTTCGAAGTCCCCGGCGTGGAGCGTCGCGACATGCGTGTCGTCTGTGGACACTGGTCCACGCTCGGGCGCTTTGCCGGACTCGGCATCTACGCGATCGATGGCGGCTGCGTCTGGGGCGGAGAATTGATCGCGCTGAAGCTCGATGAAGACGAGCCGCAGTTCATCGCGATCAAATCCACCCGGCCGCGGCCGCCCGGCAAGTTCATCGAATAATCAGAACCGGATAACCGAGCGAATCACCTTGCCTTCGTGCATCAAATCGAAGGCCTGATTGATCTTTTCCAGCGGCAATTCCGCGCTGACCATTTCGTCGATGCGGATCTCGCCGGACAGATAACGCTCGACGTAGCCGGGAAGCTGCGAGCGGCCTTTGACGCCGCCAAACGCCGTGCCGCGCCACACGCGGCCGGTGACCAGCTGGAACGGACGCGTGGAAATCTCCTGACCGGCGCCGGCCACGCCTATGATGATCGATTCGCCCCAGCCTTTATGGCAGCACTCCAGTGCCGTGCGCATCACGTTGACGTTACCGATGCACTCGAACGAATAATCCACGCCACCATCGGTCAGATCGACGATGACCTGCTGCAAAGGCCGGTCGTAATCTTTCGGATTGATGAAATCCGTTGCGCCGAGCGCGCGCGCCATTTCGAACTTGGCCGGATTCGCATCGATCGCAATGATGCGCGCCGCCTTCGCCATCACCGCGCCTTGCACGACCGACAAGCCGATGCCGCCAAGTCCGAACACGGCGACACTCGCTCCGGGCTGCACTTTCGCCGTATTCAGCACCGCGCCGATCCCGGTGGTGATGCCACAGCCGAGCAGGCAGACCTTTTCCAGCGGCGCGCGTGGATTGATCTTGGCGACGGCGATTTCCGGCAGCACGGTGTATTCGGAAAACGTGCTCGTGCCCATGTAGTGCAGCACCGGTTTGCCGTTGATCGAAAACCGCGATGTGCCGTCCGGCATCAGACCTTTGCCTTGCGTCGCACGGATCGCCTGGCACAGATTAGTCTTGCCGGAAGTACAGAATTTGCATTTTCCACATTCGGGCGTGTACAGCGGAATGACGTGATCGCCCGGCTTGACGCTGGTCACTCCGGTGCCCACTTCCTCGACGACGCCGCCGCCTTCATGGCCGAGGATCGCCGGAAACAATCCCTCCGGATCGGCCCCCGACAACGTGAATGCATCGGTGTGGCAGACGCCGGTGGCGACAATGCGCACGAGCACTTCGCCGGCCTGCGGTCCGGCAAGATCGACTTCCTCGATGCTCAGCGGCTTGCCGGCTTGCCAGGCAACGGCGGCGCGGGTCTTCATGAACCTATCTCAAAACTACTGCGCTCGACATCTCGCGCGCCGGCGGTGCTCGGAATCCTCATGTACTCATATGTACACTCCGGTTCCTGCGCTCCGGCGGCGCGCGACCTGTCTTCGCTCGCTACGTTTTGCGATAGGTTCATAGCTCCTCCTTTTTGGTTATGCGTGCAGTGCCGCGGCGTGGTGGCGCAGATGCTCTTCCACGAACGTGGCGACGAAAAAGTAGTTGTGTCCGTAACCGGCGCGCATGCGCAAGTCCAGTGGTTGTCCGCCTTGCTTGCACGCGACTTCGAACAGGTCAGGCCGCAGACCGCCCAGATGCTTGTCCGCATCGCCCTGATCGATCAGGATCGTACCGGGAAAGCGTTGCTGCAGGACCAGTTCGCTCGCATCGTACGATTTCCACGTCTCGCGGTCTTCGCCGAGATAGCGGGCGAATGCCGTCTGTGTCCACGTTGCGCGCATCGGCGCACAAATTGGCGCGAGCGCGGACAACGAACGGAATCGCGTCGGCTGCTTGAGCGCAATCGTCAGCGCGCCGTGTCCACCCATCGAATGGCCGAAAATGCTTTCGCGCTGCATATCGGCGGGAAAATTGGCGGCGATGATGCCGGGCAATTCCTGCGCGACATACGTGTACATGCGGAAATGCCGCGACCACGGTGGCTGAGTCGCGTCCAGGTACATGCCGGCGCCAGCGCCGAAGTTTTCGTCGTCCGCCTCGCCCGCAATACCGGTGTTGCGCGGACTCGTGTCCGGAACGACGAGCATCACGCCCAACTCGGAAGCCACACGCTGCGCACCGGCCTTGACGGTGAAATTTTCCTCGGTGCAAGTCAGGCCGGACAGGTAGTACAACACCGGAACCGGTCCCTGACTTGCCTGCGGCGGTTGGTACACCGCAAAACGCATCGGACCGTTGCAGGCCGATGAAGCGTGCTCATAAAAACCCTGCACGCCGCCGAAACAGCGGTCTTGCGACCGCGTAGTGAGCGCAAGCCTCAACTCGCGGATTCCTTGTCGACCTTCTCCGGATCGGATTCCACCTTCAGCCAGACGCTATGCACACCATCCCAATGCTTCAGTGCACCGTCGATGATGCGCGACATCAGCCGGCATGGCTCGCACCATTGCGCCCAGTAGTCGACGACATACAAGTCTGCCGCGGGAAGCGCTTCCGGAGTCAGGCGCTTGCCGTCCGTGGTCTCTGTTTCGTCCAACACGGCCGCGAGTGAAATCGCGGCATTGATCGGCTTGTCCTTCCTGTAGGCGTCGTGCATACGTCGCACGAGGTCGTCGCGCAGGCCGCCATCCCCATAAATCAGCTGTCCGCGACCGTCGAGCATGACCATTCGCGGTATGCCCATGCGCTTGCCCTTGGCATAGGTTTCGCGCAGCGATTGCGGGGTTTGGCGCAACTCGATGATATCGACCTGCGCCGGTGCGGCGGCCAGGACTGACGTCCACGCGCAAGCCAGTGCGCCCAACCACAAGCAAGCGCGACGCCGGCGAACCAGGATCATTTAGCCGTCCATTTGTTCAGCCACGCGAGCACCGTATCGTGCCAGAGCACGCTGTTCTGCGGCTTGAGCACCCAGTGGTTTTCGTCGGGGAAATCGAGGAACTCGCTCGGGATGCCGCGGCGCTGCGCGGCGGTGAATGCGGCGATGCCTTGCGCGGACGGAATGCGGTAATCCTTCTCGCCGTGGATGACGAGAATCGGCGCGCGCCAATCCTTGACGTGATTGAGCGGATTGTAGCGTTCGTAGTTGTCGGGCTTTTCCCACTGCGTGCCCTTGTTCTCCCACTCGTCGAACCAGAGTTCCTCGGTCGAATACGCCATCGCGCGGTTGTCGAACACGCCATCGTGCGCGACCAGGCACTTCCACGGCTGGTTCCAGTTGCCGGCAATCCAGTACGTCATGTACCCGCCGTAGCTCGCGCCGAGCGCGCAAGCGCGATCGGCATCGAGGAAAGCATATTTTTGCAAAGCGGCCGCCCAACCTTTCTGCAAGTCTTCCAGCGGTGCACCGCCCCAGTCGCCGGAGATCGCATCGGTGAAGGCCTGGCCGTAACCGGTCGAGCCGTGGAAATCGACAGTGACGACGGCGAATCCGGCACCGGCATAAACCTGCGGGTTCCAGCGGTAGTGGAAATCGTTCACCCAGGAGCCTTGCGGGCCGCCGTGGATCAGGAATGCAACCGGATATTTCTTGCTCTTGTCGAAATTGACCGGCTTGACGACGTAGCCATGCACCTCGTCGCCGTTGGCGCCCTTGAAGCTGTACCAGTCGACATCGCCCATGCGCGCGTCGGCGAGGCGTTGCGCGTTCAGATGCGTGAGTTGAGTCTCCTTGCCGCCGTCGGCGCCGATCGCAAACAGGTCGGCCGGCGACTTCAGCGTATCGCGCACGAACACGATACCGTTTTTGCCGACGCTGAAACCGGCGACATTGCCGGGACCGGTAAGCCTGGATGCCTTGCCGCTGGCGGTGTCGATCGCGAACAGCGGGTGCTGGCCATTGTCGTCGGCCGTCGCATAGATCACTTTTCCATTTGTGGACAATTGCAGTCCGCCCGGCGAGCGATCCCACTGCGCATCGATCTCACGCGATTTCCCGCTTTCCAGGTCCAGCGCCATGATGCCGAAACGGTCGGCTTCGAACGTCGGGCGCTTCATCGCGAGGTAGTACAGCGTCTTGCCGTCGGCCGACGGCAGCGGATACGCATCCCACGCCTGGTTCGACGCAGTCAGGTTTTTCGGCGCAGCCGAGCCGTCCGCCGGCACGGAGTAGACATCGAAGTTCGTCGACCATGGCTCGCTCTTGCCGGCGATGCGGACGTCGAAGTAGACCGTCTTGCCGTCGGGCGAGAACGCGTATTCGCTATCGTCGCCGAACGGCTTCGACGGGATATCGCCGTCGATGTCTTTGCTGAGCAGGCGCGGCGTGCCGATCGTGCCGGCGGAAACATCGGCGATGTACAACTGCGAACGGCGTCCATCGGCCCATGTGTCCCAGTGGCGCACGAACAGCTTGTCGAACAGCATGCCGCTGGCCTTGCTCTTGGACTTGTCGTCGAGACGCTTCTTCGTGCATTCGATGTCCGCGCAGTCGGTGAAGACATCGATCGACAGCAACACCCGCTTGCCATCTGCGGACAACTTGAAATTGTTGACGTCGACCGGCAATTGCGTGACGGCTTTCGCCGCGGATTTGCCGTCGGCTGCGCGAGCGAACACCTGCATCGTTTCGCCGCTCTTGCCGAGGAAATAGACGGTCGCGCCATCGGCTGCCCAGCGCGGGCTTGTCGCGTTGAGTTCCTTGTCGGTCAGACGCACGGGTTGTGCATTCTTGGCGGACACGTCAAGCAGCCAGATGGCGTTGACGCCCTTGTTCGCCGCGTAATCGGTTTCGCGCATCTGGTACGCAACCCATTTGCCGTCCGGCGAAACCTGCGGGTCGCCGGCGCGGTCCATCATCACCAGGTCCTGCACGTTGAACGGATGCGACGCGGCGAGCGCGCCGCCGGCGGCGAACAAGCCCAGAACGAAGAAGACGGTTTTCATGCGGATACTCCCACCAAAGTTGTTGAATGCCTCACGCGCTGACTGCGTTACGCTTTTGCCGGCAGCTTCAGCCGTTCGACCCAGCGGTACAGCACTACCATGATCACGGCGAACGCGATGCCGCCGACCACGAGCGCGGAACCGTTCGCGTAATCGTCGCTGACCAGTTGCAGCGGGAAATCCTTGCCGGAAAACGCGACGAGCGCCGCGATGATCACGCCAAGCAAGCCCTCGCCGACGATCATGCCGGAAGCCAGCAGTACGCCCAGCTGTTTGGTCGCCTCGGGGTTTTTCGCGGTGCGATCCGCGCGCCGATCGAAATACCAGCCCGCGACCGCACCGACCACAACCATCAGCGTGCTCTGGGTCGGAAGATAAATGCCGAGGCCCACGGCGAGCGGCGACAAGTGCACCGATTTCGTCGTGCGCCGCAGCACTTCATCGACAGCGATCATGACGACGCCGATGAGGCCGCCGATCTTGATCAGGCCCCAGTCGATGTTGTTCTGGATCACGCCCT